>Ga0209148_1000591_pt1 | contig 32882 bp, 29 predicted proteins | sample AraplaCol_mMF_r2_2_FD_184288 | JGI IMG/M metagenome (GOLD analysis project Ga0209148, IMG submission 184288) | Arabidopsis root microbial communities from North Carolina, USA - plate scrape CL_Col_mMF_r2 (SPAdes) (version 2) | ecosystem: Host-associated > Plants > Roots > Endosphere | place... | reverse complement strand
CGCGCCCTCGGTCTTGCCCTGCTGGGTGATACCCTGGATGCCAAGACTGCCGCCGACTGGGGCCTGATCTGGCAGGCGGTGCCGGATGCCGATTTCCCATTGGCAATCGATGCCCTCGCGGCACGGCTCGCCGAGGCGCCCACCGCCGCTCTGGCGCTGATCAAGCAGGCAATGAATGCCAGCGGGCATCATTCACTGGAACAGCAACTGGGCACCGAAGCCGAATTGCAGCCGCAGGCGGCGGAGACCGAGGATTTCCAGGAAGGCGTGCAAGCCTTCCTGCAGAAGCGCGCACCCAAATTCGCCGGACGGTGAGGTCAAGATGCTGCCGATTGCCGATCGCTGGTTTGAAATCGAGCGGATCAGTGATGACATCACGCTGCTCTACGAGCCGCATGTCGTGCCGCTCATGCGCTGCAACATCTGGCATGTACGTGGTCGCGATCGCGATCTGATGATCGATACCGGCATGGGCATCGCCAGCCTGCGCGACGCGGCCCAGCAACTCCTCGACAAGAAAGTGACGGCGGTCGCCACCCATACCCATGCCGATCACATGGGCGGGCATCATGAATTCGAGCACACCCTGGTGCACCAGTTGGAAGCGGAAAATCTGCGTGCCCCGTCAGAAAAGGGCACGCTGCTGTCGTCGGTCATAGGTGCAGATGAAATCCGCAAATACAGCGTCGCCGGCTATCCCATCGAGAACGATCTGATCACCGCTTTGCCCCATGCCGGCTATGATATGAACAGCTACGGCATCAGGCCGGCACCCGTTACAGAAATTGTCGAGGAAGGCGATGTAGTCGATCTCGGCAACCGACATTTCGAGGTATTGCATCTGCCCGGTCATTCACCCGGCAGCATCGGCCTCTGGGAAGCAGCAACCGAGACATTGTTCTCGGGCGATGCCATCTATGACGGCCCGCTGCTGGATGAGATCGACGGGGCGCATATCCCGACCTATATCCGCACCATGAAGCGCCTGCGCGAACTGCCGGTCCGCGTGGTCCATGCCGGGCACGATCCCAGCTTCGGCCGGGAGCGGCTGGTCGAGCTGGTGGATGCCTATCTCGCCAAGCGGAGCTGAGCAGCCGGAAAAACGGGGGGATAAATGGACACGCTCAGCAGACCGACCGCAAGCATGACGGCGCTGCGCACCATCCCGTTTATCGATGCCCCGGCCGGGCCGGTGCAGCTGGCGGAGCTGCGGGCAGCATCGCTTCCTGCACTCCTGGCCATTGCCAAGGAAACCCTGCCCGAAGCAACCATTCGCTGGGGTGATGGAATTTCGCGCCGCTGGCTCGCCCGTTCCGCCAGCCCCTATGGCCCGGATATCGCGCAGGTGGAACGCTTGCTGCAGGTGCCGGGGGCCTATGTGCTCAACCTCAATTACGAATGGGCCTGCACCACCGGTTGTCATCCGCGCGACGGCCTTGATGCCATGACCCTGTACCGCACCCTCGACTGGCCCTTGCGCCTGGGTGCCGAGGTCGTCGTTGCCCGCCATGAGACGCCGCAGGGGCCTTATCTCAATGTCACCTGGCCGGGCTTTGTCGGCTTGCTGACTGCCGTTGCCAAGGGGCGCTTTGCCGCTGCTATCAACCAGGGACCGATGACGTTCAGCTTCGACCGTTTCGGGCTCGGCTTGCCGATCGACTGGTGTATCAACCGCATCCGGGTCTGGCGCCAGCGCGCGATACCGCCGACCCATCTGCTGCGCCAGGTGTTCGAGGCCTGCAGTACCTATGGAGAGGCCAAGCAACGGCTGCTGACGACGCCGGTGGCAGCGCCGGTCTTCTTCACCCTGACCGGTATGCAGCCCGGAGAGGGGTGCATCATCGAGCGGCGGGAGAACGACGCCGTGCTGCATGAGGGCGCCAATGTCACCGCCAATCACTGGCTCAATGACCGCTTCAAGGGCCGGCCCCGGCCGGTCCACAGCCTCGACCGCCGGGCGAAACTGCTGGAACTCCTCCCGGGCGTGAAGCAACCGCTGGACTGGCTGCAGTCCCCGGTCCTCAATCATTTGACCCGCCTCGCCTGTGAAATGAATGCCGCCATGGGCAGCCTCCTTGTCCAGGGCTGGGACGGCCCCATCCCGCAGACCGCGGTCCTCACCTGCAACACCGATTCCGGGATCCGGCCTAAGCCGTAAACCTTGCCAGCGCCGGCCCTCGGGCCTATAGACAGCGCCGAGACAGGGCTGGGGGCTATGACGCCCCTGCAGCACAGCCCGACAGCATCGGCTTCCGCCAAAAAACAGGCCGGCAAGTCACCCGTTGAGGAATTTAATCACAATGACCCAGACTGAACTGTCCCGAGCCGATCTGGTGGCGGAGCTGGAAAAGGTGGCGATCGCCGCTGGCGACGTGATCCTGGAAATCTATAACAGCGATTTCACCCATGATCGGAAGCAGGATCAGTCACCTGTCACGGAAGCAGATGTCGCCGGCGAGAAGGTGATCACCGCGGCACTCCGCCGCCTCACCCCCGATATCCCGGTCATCGCCGAGGAAGATGCCGCCGCCAATGGCCTGCCGCCGGAAGCCGCCAAGGCCTTCTGGCTGGTCGACCCCCTCGACGGCACCAAGGAATTCATCGCCCGCAACGGCGAGTTCACTGTCAATATCGCGCTGATCGAGAACGGCCAGCCGACCGTCGGCGTCGTGCATCTGCCGGTGCTCGGCCAGACCTACAGCACCGATGGCAAGCAGACCTGGCGGCAAACGGCGGGCCAGCCGCGCCAGCAGATCAAGGCGCGCCCGGTGCCGGCTAGCGGCGCCATCATGACCATCAGCCGCTCCCATGCCGAAAAGGAACTGGCGAAAGCCTCCGAGATGGGCGTCCATGTCGCCGATACGCTGGTGGCGGGTTCCTCGCTGAAATTCTGCCGCCTCGCCGAAGGTGTCGCCGATCTCTATCCGCGCTTCGGCCCGACCATGGAATGGGACACCGCCGCCGGGCATGCGGTTCTGATTGCCGCCGGTGGTTCCGTACGCGAGCTGGATGGCCGCCCCCTCGCCTATGGCAAGCCCGGCTTCCGCAACCCGCATTTCATCGCCCGCGGCCAGGACAAGACGGCCTGACGGCCGTCTTCTTGCCGGACGCCGGATGCCCGCATGACTGAAATTCTGTCCGCCACCGAGGAGCATATCGCCCGGGCGGCAGACAGCCTGCGCGCCGGGCGGCTGGTCTCCTTTCCGACCGAGACCGTCTATGGCCTCGGCGGCAATGCGCTCGACGATCATGCCGTTGCGGCAATCTACGCCGCCAAGAACCGGCCCGATTTCAATCCGCTGATCGTGCATGTGCCCGATCTGCAAACAGCCGCACGATACGTCCATGTGAGCGACGCGGCAAAGCTGCTGGCAGGCCGCTTCTGGCCGGGTCCCTTGACACTGATCCTGCCGCGCCGCGCCGATTGCCGACTCTCCTTGCTGCTGAGTGCCGGCCTCGATACCGTCGCCATCCGCATTCCCAACCATCCGGTGGCGCGGGCCCTGTTGGAAGCCAGCGGGCTGCCGCTCGCCGGCCCCAGCGCCAATCCGTCGGGCCGCATCAGCCCGACCACGGCACAGCACGTGGCCGAAGGCCTCGGCGGCAAGATCGACTACGTGCTCGACGGTGGTCCCTGCAAGGTCGGCGTCGAATCCAGCGTGCTCGATCTCAGCGGCACGCAACCGGTCCTGTTGCGTCCTGGTGCCGTGCTCGCCGAGGAAATCGCCGCCGTGCTCGGCGTACCTGTGGCGACTGAGCAAAATGCTGTCGATCATGGCGCGCGCAAGAGCCCTGGCCAGCTCAGCAGCCATTACGCCCCGCATCTGCCGGTACGCCTCAATGCAACTGGGGCCGCGCCGGATGAAATCCTGATCGGCTTCGGCCCCGCTGCGCCGGCCGGGGCGCAGAATTTGAGCCCCAGCGGCGATCTTCTCGAAGCGGCGGCCAATCTCTTTGCCTTCCTGCGCGCGGCCGACCGGCCGGGCCACCGCGGCATCGCCATCATGCCGATTCCGGCAACCGGCCTCGGCATTGCCATCAACGACCGCCTGCGCCGCGCGGCGGCCCCGCGCTAAAGGCGCCGGTCGCGGCTGCCACGTCCGCTTTCGCTCGCTTTTTGTTGATCGGATTTTTCGGGTCTCTGGCCGAACCGGGCGGGCTGCTGGCGGATTTTTTCGACCACCGGTACGTTATTGGTGGCGGAAGATAACCACCGCGGGAGGCGGTCATGTCTCATCTATCGGTCGGCAAAGGCATTGCGGCGTCGGGTATTTTCGCACTTCTTGTGGCTGCTGGAACAATACCGGCACAGGCTGCTGGTGGGGTGAATGTCGGCTCGCTCACCTGCCATGTCGCCTCCGGGGTCAGCTTCATCTTCGGTTCCTCCCGCGACATGAACTGTGTTTTCGCCCGCCCCGATGGCAAGAAAGAAAGCTATCGCGGCGTCATCAAACGCTACGGCGTCGATATCGGCTATGTGAAATCCGCCGAGATCATCTGGGGCGTCTTTGCGCCCAGCGGCAATGTGGCGCCGGGCTCTCTGGTCGGAACCTATCTTGGCGGCAGCGCCAATGTCACGGCAGGGGTCGGCCTGGGCGCCAATGCCCTGATCGGTGGCAGCAGCAAGACGATCTCGCTGCAGCCTCTCAGCCTGGAAGGCAACACCGGCCTCAATATTGCCGGCGGCATCGGCGAAATCGAGCTCAGCCGCTAGGTCGCTGCTGCCTGTTGCAGCGCAATGCGCGTTTTAACAAGCTGCTTTGCTTCCCCGAATTGCCAGCGCATCATGTGCGGGGCTGACGATTCGGGAAGCTAGCGATGCCGACTTATACTGCGCCACTCGCCGATATCCGCTTTACCTTGCGCCACATTGCTGGCCTGGAAGCGCTCAGCCAGTTGCCCGGCTATGAAGACGCCTCGCTCGATACCTGCGATGCCATCCTCGAAGAGGCCGCCAAATTCGCCCAGGACGTTCTGGGCCCGCTGAACGCGGTCGGCGACAAAGAAGGCGCACGTCTGGTCGATGGCAAGGTCGTGGTGCCGACCGGTGTTGCCGATGCCTATAAGCAATTCGCCGAAGCCGGCTGGAACTCGGTTGCCTTCGATCCCGATTATGGCGGCCAGGGCATGCCCTGGGCCCTGACGACGGCGCTGCAGGAAATCTGGAACGCCGCCAATATGGCCTTCTCGCTCTGTCCGCTGCTGACGCAAGGCGCCATCGAGGCATTGCAGATCCATGGCAGCGCGGCCCAGAAGCAGAAATATCTTGCCCCGCTGATCGCCGGCCGCTGGACCGGCACGATGAACCTGACCGAGCCACAGGCCGGTTCCGATTTGGGCGCGCTGAAGACCCGGGCCGAACCAGAGGGCGATCATTACCGCATCATCGGCCAGAAGATCTTCATCACCTATGGCGACCATGAAATGGCGGAGAACATCATCCATTTCGTTCTCGCCCGCCTGCCCGATGCGCCCAAGGGATCGAAAGGCATCTCGCTGTTCATCGTGCCGAAATTCCTCGTCAATGACGATGGCAGCCTCGGTCCGCGCAATGATCTCAAGGCCATCGCGCTCGAACACAAGCTCGGCATCCATGGCAGCCCGACCTGCGTCATGGCCTATGGCGACCAGGGCGGCGCCACCGGCTATCTGGTGGGCGAGGCTAATCGCGGGCTCGAATATATGTTCGTGATGATGAACAATGCCCGCCTCGCGGTCGGCGTGCAGGGCCTCGGCATTGCCGATCGCGCCTTGCAGGCGGCCCGGCAATATGCCGGCGAACGGGTGCAAGGCGTGCCGATCGGCACCGATCCCGCAGCACGCCAGCCGATCCGCAATCATCCCGATGTCCGGCGCAACCTGATGACCATGCGGGCCTGGAGCGAGGCCGCGCGCTGCATCATCTATTTCACCGCCGGCAATCTCGATCGCGCCAAGAAGTTGCCCGATCCGGCGGAACGCGCCGAACACCAAGCCCTGGTCGATCTCCTCATCCCGATCGCCAAGGCCTGGTCGACCGATCGCGGCGTCGCGACAGCATCGATCGGCGTGCAGATCCATGGCGGCGCCGGCTTCATCGAGGAAACCGGGGTAGCGCAATTCTATCGCGATGCGCGGATCGCCCCGATCTATGAGGGCACCAACGGGATCCAGGCGATGGATCTTCTCGGTCGCAAGGTATTGCGTGACGAAGGTGCGGCCGCCCAGGAACTGATCAAGACGATCGGCGCCACCGTGAACGCGCTCGCCATTGCCCAGGATCCGCAACAGCGCGAGTTGGCGGAACCGCTGCGCGTCGCCACCGACGCCCTCAGCAACGCAACCCAACACCTGCTCAATCTGCGGAACCTGCCGGCCGAGGCCTTCGCCGCCGCCACACCCTATCTCGATCTCTTCGGCCTCACCCTGGGCGGCTGGCTGCTCGCGCGCTCGGCCCGGGTGGCGCTGGAAACCGATGACCCGATCGCCCCGACCAAACTGGCCGTGGCGCAATTCTATATGACGAATTTGCTACCCCAGGCGCTGGCCGAGGCAGCCACCGTCATGGGCGGCATCCCCAGCACCCTTGCCTTGGCGCCCGATCAGATCTGAACGCGGCGGAAAGCCGCCCGGGCACCGCTCGCCCCCTCCGACTGGCGACGCGCAACTCGACAAGCGTCGCGCAACGGGCTACCAATTTCGGCGGCAATTTCCGCATGAGTTCGATCCATGGCAACGCCTGCTGCACCCAAGACACCCCGCAAAATTCTCCTGATTTCCGCCGACCAGTGGCGGGCCGAATGCCTCTCGGCGATCGGTCATCCGGTGGTGAAGACGCCCCATCTCGACGCTTTGGCGAAAGACGGCGTGTTGTTCAAGCGGCATTACACGGTCTGTGCACCCTGCGGCCCGTCGCGCACCAGCCTGCTGACCGGCATGTATCTGATGAATCATCGCTCGGGCCGCAACGGCACGCCGCTTGATGCGCGCCACACCAATCTCGCTTTGGAGGGACGCAAGGCCGGTTATGATCCGACGCTTTTCGGCTATACCGACACCAGTCACGATCCCCGGACACGGCCCCTCGATGACCCGCAGCTGAAGACCTATGAAGGGGTGATGCCGGGCTTCACCGTCGGCATGCAGCTGCCCGACCACATGGCGCCCTGGATCGCCGATCTCAAAGCCAAGGGCTACCCGATCGAAGGCCGGCACGACGTCTACAAGCCGCGCATGGATCAGCCCTTGCCACCGGGCCGCGGCCATAATTACCACCCGACCATTTTCACGGCGGAAGACAGCGAAACCACCTTCATGGCGGATACGGTGCTGAAATGGCTCTCGGTCCGGCAGCAGGAAAACTGGTTCGTGCATTGCGTCTTCCTGCGGCCGCATCCGCCGATCATCGCGCCGGAGCCCTATAACGCCCTCTATCACCCGGATGATGTGCCGCTGCCGCAGCGCAAGCCGACACCGGATGAGGAAGGCGCGCAACATCCGCATCTCAAATTGTGGATCGACAGCCTGGGTCGCACCAAGGGCTATGACGAGCACAATGTGAACAACTTCGTCACCATGGACGAGTTGAACCTGCGGCAGATGCGGGCGACCTATTACGCGATGATCACCCAGGTCGACGAGCAGGTCGGCCGCATCATCGCCCATCTGAAGGCGACCGGCGAATACGACAACACACTGATCGTCTTCACTTGCGATCATGCCGAGATGGGCGGCGATCACTATACCTGGGGCAAGGAAACCTATTTCGAGCAGAGCTTCCATATCCCCCTGATCATCCGCGACCCCCGGGATACGGCCAATGCTGCGCGCGGCCAGGTGGTCGATCGGTTCACCGAATCGGTCGATATTATGCCGACCATTCTCGACTGGCTGGGGCGCGATATCCCGGCGCAATGTGACGGGCATTCATTGATGCCCTTCCTGCAGGGAGAGACACCGGCCAATTGGCGCGATGCCGTGCATTACGAGGTCGATTTCCGCTATACGCCGAACCTGCCCCGCCTCGATGCCGAGATCGCCCTCGGGCTCGCCCCGGATGACTGTTATTTCACCGTCATTCGCGACGAAAAATACAAATATGTCCATTTCGCGAACCTGCCGCCGCTGTTCTTTGACATGCAGGCCGACCCCTATGAAATGCACAATCTGGCGGAGCAGCCGGAACGGGGGGCAGATATGCTGCGTTATGCTCAGAAGATGCTGAGCTGGCGCATGCGGTATGCCGAGCGGACCCTGACCAATCTCCATCTCAGCAGCCAAGGCGTATTCGACGGGCACCGCCGGGCGCTCGTTTCCTGAACAGGACATTCAATGATTAAAACCATTTCCAGCCAGGCTTTCACCGACCAGCGCCCCGGCACCTCCGGCCTGCGCAAGAAGGTGAAGCATTTTCAGCAGCCGCATTACCTCGCCAATTTTGCCCAGGCCATTTTCGACACCATCGAGGCCAAGGGCCAAACCCTGGTCCTCGGCGGCGACGGCCGCTACTACAATGACGAAGCGATCGGCATCATACTGCGCATTGCCGCCGCCAACGGCATCGGCCGTGTGCTGGTCGGCCAGGATGGCCTGCTCTCGACCCCGGCGGTCAGCTGCATCATCCGCAAGCACAAGGCCCATGGCGGCATCGTGCTGTCGGCCAGCCACAACCCCGGCGGCCCGGATGGCGATTTCGGCATCAAGTACAATATCGGCAATGGCGGTCCGGCCCCGGAAAAGATCACCGAGGCGATCTATGCCCGCTCGCAGCAGGTGACCGGCTATAAGATCGTCGAGGGCACCCTGCCGGATCTCGGCAAGCCCGGCAAGTCGACCCTTGGCGAGATGGCGATCGAGATCGTCGATCCGGTCAGCGATTATGCCGAGCTGATGCAGCAGCTGTTCGATTTCGACCGGCTGAAGGATTTCCTCAAGACCTGCAACCTGCGCTTCGACGCCATGCATGCGGTAACCGGCCCCTATGCCAGGCGCATCCTCGGCGATCTCCTGGGCGTGCGCGCCGACTGGATCATGAATGCAAAGCCGTTGCCCGATTTCGGCGGCTGCCATCCCGACCCCAATCCCGCTTATGCCGAAGAGCTGATGAAGCTGCTGTGGCAGGATAACGGTCCGGTCTTCGGCGCCGCTTCCGATGGTGATGGCGATCGCAACATGATCCTCGGCCACCGGCTGCCGGTCTCGCCCAGCGACAGCCTCGCGGTACTCGCAGCCAATGCCAAGCTGGTGCCCGGCTATCGTGAGGGCATTGCCGGCATTGCCCGCTCGATGCCGACCAGCCAGGCGGCCGATGTCGTCGCCAAGGAACTCCATGTTCCCTGCTTCGAGACACCGACGGGGTGGAAGTTCTTCGGCAACCTCCTTGATGCGCATCAGGTGACGCTCTGCGGCGAGGAGAGCTATGGCACCAGCTCCAATCATGTGCGCGAGAAGGACGGCCTCTGGGCGGTGCTGTTCTGGCTCAATCTCTTGGCGGTGCGCGGCCAGCCGGTGACGGAGATCCTGCACGACCATTGGCGCCGCTATGGCCGGCACTATTATTCGCGCCACGATTATGAGGCGCTCGATACGGCTGTCGCCAACCGCATGATCGACGGCTTGCGCGGTGAGCTCGGCGGCCTTGCCGGCAAGCAGTTCGGCAGCCGAAACATCAGGGCCGCCGACGACTTCACCTATCACGATCCGATCGACGGTTCGGTCAGCGCCAAGCAGGGCATCCGCCTGATGTTCGAGGATGGCGCTCGCATTGTCGTCCGCCTCTCCGGCACCGGGACCGAGGGAGCGACCCTCCGGCTCTATCTCGAGAGCTATCAGCCTGATCCGGCCCGCCAGGCCGAGGACCCGCAAGCGGCCCTCGGGGATCTCATCAACATTGCCGAGCATGTGATCGGCATCAAGCGGCAATCCGGCCGCCAACAACCCGATGTGATAACATGACAGACCTCAATCATTCGACCGCCTGGACCAGCCTCGACCAGCATCAGCGCGACATCGCCAAGCAGCATCTGCGCGATCTCTTCGCCCAGGATCCGGCGCGCTTCAAAAAATTCCAGGCTCGCCTCGCCACCGGCCAGGGTGATCTGTTCCTGGACTTTTCCAAGAACCGCGTCACGGACGAGACCCTGCCGCTGCTGTTCGATCTCGCCCGCGCCGCCGGGATCGAAGCCTGGCGCGACCGCATGTTCGCCGGTGACAAGATCAACATCACCGAGAACCGTGCCGTCTTGCATGTAGCGCTCCGCAACCGCTCCAACCGGCCGATCAAGGTCGATGGCCAGGATGTGATGCCGCTGGTCAATGGCGTGCTCGACAAGCTGCATGCTTTCAGCGACCAGGTGCGCGATGGCATCTGGCGCGGTGCCACCGGCAAGCGCATCCGCTCTGTTGTCAATATCGGCATCGGCGGCTCCGATCTCGGCCCCGCCATGGTGGTGCAGGCCCTGCGCCGCTTCCGCCACCCGGAACTGACCTTCCATTTCGTCTCCAATGTCGATGGCGCGCATCTCGAAGCCGTGCTCGACCAGGTCAATGCCGAAGAGACACTGTTCATCATCTCCTCCAAGACCTTCACCACCCAGGAGACGATGACCAACGCCAATAGCGCGCGTAAATGGCTGACCTCCAAGATCACCGCGGAAGGTGCCGTCGCCAAGCATTTCGTCGCCGTCTCGACCAATGCCAAGGGCGTTACGGCTTTCGGCATCGACAAGAACAACATGTTCGAGTTCTGGGACTGGGTCGGTGGACGCTACTCGCTCTGGTCGGCGATCGGCCTACCCATCCTGCTGGCGGTTGGCTGGACGGAATTCACCAACATGCTGGCGGGCGCCCATGCCATGGACCGGCATTTTGCCGAGGCGCCGCTGGAAGGCAATCTGCCGGTCATTCTCGGCCTGATCGGCGTCTGGTACGCCAATTTCTGGCAGGCCAGCAGTATCGCCATTCTGCCCTATGCTCAGGATCTCGCCCGCCTCGCCGCCTATCTGCAGCAGGCCGATATGGAGAGCAACGGCAAGAGCACGACGCGGGCCGGCAAACCGGTCGAGACCGAGACCGGTCCGATCCTCTGGGGCGAAGCTGGTACCAACGGGCAGCATGCATTCTATCAGCTGATCCATCAGGGCACGCATCTCATTCCCTGCGATTTCATTCTGGCAGCGCAGGATGACGGGCCCTTCAACGACCATCATCGCCTGCTTGCCGCCAATTGCCTGGCCCAGACCCAGGCGCTGATGCTGGGCAAGACAGCGGAAGAAGTGCGCCGCGACATGACTGAGACCGGTATCGCCGCGAGCGAGATCGAGCGGCTGGTGCCGTTCCGCACCTTCAGCGGCAACCGTCCCAGCAACACCATCCTCATCCGCAAGCTCGACCCCTATCATCTCGGCATGCTGATCGCCCTATACGAACATAAGATCTTCGTCCAGGGCATCATCTGGAACATCAATTCCTATGACCAATGGGGGGTCGAACTCGGCAAGCAATTGGCGGGCGATATTCTTTCCGGCACGGGCGCCAAACGTGACGCATCGACAGAGGGCCTGCTCGCTCTCTATGATGCTCTGCAAGCAAAGAAATAAGCCTGCAGTCAGGGGAGAGGAAACGTGTTCAAGATCGACCGCAGCCGGGCGGATCTCGCGGCTGCCTATAAGGCCAATCCGCTCAATCCATATCCGAGTTCGGATCTACAGAAAGTGCTGCAGCGCTTGCGCTGGGGCAGTGTGCGGGACCGCGACATCATTGTCTGCACCGTGCCGGAAAAGGAATGGCGCCTGGGTCGCTTCGGTGCACGTCGTGGCATGGCCGTGACGGTTGGCGACACGGTCTATCACCGTTACGAGGATGCCCTCTGGGCCTGCTTCCGTGCCAGGTGGCGCGAAGTCAGCGGCGAAGACTGCCCGATCGACTAGGCAAGCCGCCGAAGCGTCACGTCGCGCCGCCACGGCGCCTTTCTTTCCATATCGGAAAGACCACGTCACCGGAAAGATCACGTCCATGAGCAAGATGCCGAAACGCATTCTCGGTTATACCGACAAGGTCAGCGTTGCCCCCGGCGATGACATCGCCTTCAAGATCAGCTCTCCCCTGCCCGGCAGCTATTCTGCCCGCATCGTCCGCCTGATCTGCGGCGATGATACCGAGGATGGGCCTGGCCTGAAGACCGAAACGATCAAGACCCCGATCGACGGTTCCTATCCCGCACGCTGGCAGCCGATGCGCCATGGGTCCTACGCCGTCATTGAGGATGTGGAGGCTTTCGCGCGGCCGAGTTTCACGCTTGAAGCGATGATCTGGCCGACCCTGCCGGGCAATGGCGAGATCCAGGCCATTCTCGGCAATTTCGATGTAGATACCCAGCGTGGCTATGCGCTCTATCTTGATGCCGAAGGCCATCTCAGTTTCCGGGTCGATGATGCGGCACCTTTGCGGCTCAAGACCTCACTCCTCTCACGTCACTGGTATCATGTCGCTGTCAGCTGTGACCTCGCGAGCGGCCAGATCATCCTGCGCCAGGACCGGCAGATCGATTATCCGCGCCAACCGCGGGTTGAGATGGCAGAGACGAAGCTCACGCTTGGCCGACAGGCGGGCAAGGGTGGGAAGTTCCTGATTGCCGCCTGGGTCGATGACAATATCGCCAGTGCCCATTACAACGGCAAGATCGACAGCCCGCGCGTGCTGGGCTCGGCCCTGGATGCGGCAGCACTTGCCGCCCTGAAGCCGGGTGTCGCACCGAAGGCGCAAGCCATTGCCGCCTGGGACTTCTCGCAGGATGTCAGCGGCATCAAGATCGTCGATGTTTCTGGCCATGGCCGGCACGGCTACACCGTCAACCTGCCGACCCGTGCCATGAAGGGCTGGAACTGGGATGCCAGCGAGATGAACTGGCAGGCCAGGCCCGCCCATTACGGCGCCATCCATTTCCATGATGACGATCTCTATGATTGCGGCTGGGCGACGGATTTCACCCTGAAGATTCCCGCCGATCTCAAGAGCGGCATCTACTGTGCCGAATTGCGTCAGCAGGGACCGGATGGCGAGATCGACGACATGATTCCCTTCTATGTCCGCCCGCCGCGTGGCAAGGCCACCGCACCGGTCGCCCTGCTGATCCCGACGGCCAGCTATCTCGCTTATTCCAACCACCAGATGGCGACCAGTTGGACCTTCGATGAGCTCTCCACCAGCAAGTTCACCACGCTGAGCGCCGGGGACCGTTATCTCGAAGAGAATTTCAGCTTCGGCCTCTCGACCTATGACAGCCATACCGATGGCAGTGGTGTCTGCTATTCATCGCGCCTGCGGCCGGTCATCAATATGCGCCCGCGTGCCGAGCTGTGGCAGTTCAACGCCGACACGCATATCACCGACTGGCTGGAAGCAAAGGGCATTGCCTATGACGTCATCACCGATGACGATATGGAGGCGGAAGGTGCCGAACTCCTCAACCGCTATCGCTGCGTGGTGACGGGAACCCATCCCGAATACTACACCGCGAAGATGATGCAGAGTGTCCGCGACTTCACCAATCAGGGCGGGCGCCTGATCTATCTCGGCGCCAATGGCTTCTATTGGCGCATCGCCTATCACCCGACTTTGCCCGGCGTCATGGAGCATCGCCGTGCCGAGGACGGCATGCGCGGCTGGATCTCGGAAGACGGCGAATATTACATGAGCTTCACCGGCGAATATTCCGGTCTTTGGCGCCGCAACGGCCAGCCGCCGCAGGGCCTCGTCGGCACCGGCTTCACCGCCCAGGGATTCGATATCTCCAGCTGGTATGACCGCACACCGGACAGCTTCGACCCCCGCGCCGCCTTCATCTTCGAAGGGGTCGGCAAGGACGAGAAGATCGGCGATTTCGGCCTGATCGGCGGTGGCGCTGCCGGCTGGGAGATCGACCGTGCCGATCCGTTGCTTGGGACGCCGCCGCATACATTGATCGTCGCCGTTGCCTCGCAATTCCCCGCCAGCTACCACTGGGTCAAGGAGGAGTTCAATCACACCCATTCCGCCGTCAACGGCGAGAACTGCCCGATGGTGCGGTGTGACATGACCTTCTTCGAGACGCCGAATGGCGGCGGCGTGTTCTCAACAAGCTCGATCTCCTGGGCGGGCAGCCTCGCCCATAACAGCTATGACAACAATGTCAGCCGCATCACCGAGAATGTGATCAAGCGCTTTATTGATCCGACGCCGCTTTAAAGCAGCGCATCGCCGAAACAAACGGGGCGGATGGTCGACAGATTATCCGCCCTGTTTCATTCAGAGGCCAAATCTTTCCAGCACGCCATGCAGGCTGGTAATGGCCGACCGGACTGGACTTTCATCAACCGTATTGGATGCCGGCGGCAGCAAGAGAACCGGCAGGCCGGCGGCCTCGGCTGAACGCTGGCCAGGCAGCGAATCCTCGATGGCGATTGCCTGATCTGCCCGCAGACCAAGCTTCTCCAGCGCCTGCAGATAAGGATCCGGATGCGGCTTGCCACGCTCGACATCGTCGACCGTGACGGTCACATCGAAATAGGGCAGCAGGCCGAAACGCTCTGTCAGCCCGATGACGACATCGCGCGGCGCATTGGTGACAAGGGCGATGCGGATGTCATTAGCCCTGAGAAGCTGGAAGACGGCTTCAGCCTCTTCCCGCACCTCGACCAGATCGACGCGACGCAGATAGGCGGCCTCCTTCTCGTCTCCAAGCGCGACCACCTCTGCCGGATCGGCTTGCGGAAACAGCTTGGTGAAGATCTCGGCATTGCTGCGGCCGATCACCTCGCTGTCATAATGATGCTGAGACATTTGCCGGCCATAAGGTGCCAGCAGCTCATTGAAGGCCGCCAGATGCGCGGGATCGGAATTGACCAGGGTCCCATCGAAGTCGAACAACGCTGCGCGCAAAGTCACGCGTGAATTCCTTATATCCGTTGTCGGTGAAGCCGCTCAGCGCTTCCGCTGCATGACCTGCTGGCGCAACTCGGAAACCGCATTAGCATGGGCATCGAAGCCTTCGTAATCCGCCAGCGCCTTGGCCGGCTTCGCCATCTGCGGATACCCCTTCGGCGTCACGTAAGCGAGCGAGGTGCGCTTCAGGTAATCGAATACCGAAAGCGGCGAAGCGGTGCGCGCGGCACCCGAAGTCGGCAGGATGGCATTGGGACCGAGCACGTAATTGCCGAGCGTGTTCGGCGTCTCGGCGCCGAGCAGGATCTCGCCGGCATTGCGGATCTTGCCGAGATGCTCGAAGGGCTCCTTGGCATGCACCATCAGGTGCTCCGGTGCGTAGTCGTTGACGAAATCGAAGACGCCTTGCAGGTTCGGCGCCAGCACCACGCCACCACGCTTGCCGCTCAGGACCTCGTCGCAATAGCCGACGCGTGTCTCCGACATCTGCTTGTAGAAGTCTGGGATGGCGGCGATGGCCGCTTCCGCCACGTTGCGGGAATTGGTCACCAGGAAGGCTGAGGAATCCGGCCCATGCTCTGCCTCGATCAGCAGATCCAGCGCAGCCAGGCACCCATCCGCCGTCTCATCGGCGATGATGATGGATTCCGACGGGCCTGCCATGAAGCCGGGATCGATCACGTCGCTCAGCAACCGCTTGGCGGCGACGCCATAGGAGTTGCTGGGGCCGACGATCTTATGCACCTTGGGCACTGTTGCCGTGCCATAGGCGGCGGCGGCGATCGCCTGCGAGCCACCCACCAGATAGATCTCCTCGACGCCAGAAATGCGCGCCGCGACCAAAGTGGCGGCATCGGCCTTACCATCCGGGCCCGGCGGGGTCAGCACGATCAGGCGCGGCACGCCGGCGACCACCGCCGGGATCAGCGACATCGTCACCATGCTGGGGAAGGAACCCTTGCCGCGCGGGATATAGCAGGCGCAGGAATCGATCGCGTTCCAGCGCTCGCCCGTCATGACGCCCGGCTGGATCTCCTTCATCCACATCTCTTCCGGCATCTGCGCGTGGTGATAGCGGCGGATATTGTCGGCGGCGAATTCGATGGCGGCGATCACCTCGGCCGAGACGGTCTGGAAGGCGGCGTCGATATCCGCCTTGCTGACCTTCAGGGAGGCCGCGGTGAAGCTTGCCGGCGCCTTGTCGAATTGCTGGGCGAAGCGCACCAGGGCAGCGTCGCCTTCGGCCTTCACGGCGGCCAGGATCGGCTTCACCCGGTCGATATAGAGCGAGAGATCCTCTTCGGCACGGACCAGCAAGGCAGCGCGCTCCGGGGCGCTCAGCTTGGTGAGATCGTGCAGGGCGACAGGGCGGAGCATAGCTACCTCAACTCGGTTCAGGCGCCGGCGACAGGCCGGCTTCAGTCGGCCCTCTTTTAAGAGCTGCGCAGGTTCATGGCCAGCATGAAAGCAGCGGACCGGAATGAGCTCTCCCAGTATCAGAGAAAAATGTTAAATTACTGATGCTTAGGGGATTTAAGATGCCAGACGCCAGCAGAACGGGCGGGCTCAGCGCGTCGGCCCGACCGCGGCGAAGGTCATGACCATGTTGACGATCCGATCGTCATCCGACAGCGGCAACAGGATGCATTCCTGGCTGCGGATCAGGCCGGAAGCGCTGACATAGTCGGCAAAATCATAGACGAACTTATGTTGGGAAATGACGATGTCGTAATTGGTCAGGGTCTCCGTCAGGGACTGCCCAACAAAGCATTCCTCGACGGTACGGCCGGTCGGGTTATAACCGCGGAAATCAACATCAACCTGTCCCACCAGGCGATAGACTAGGCGCCGGGGATCATGAAAGACGTCGACCAGCTGCATCCCGGCCAGCCAAGGCTTCATCTCACAGGGATCGATGTCCGCACGCGCGGGCATCATCCGAATGCCGCGCTTGGCCTCCCAGTACTGATAGAAACGCTGGGTCGACAGCAGTGCTTTGCTCAAGAAAATGGCGTGATCGCTCGTCCGCGCATACGGCTCAGTACGGGGGTGGGAGCTTGCAGCAGTATCCGACATGACGATCAGCCTGATTGGCAAAGGCTAAGAATTCGTCAACCTATGTGCCGGGTCGAGATTGTGCAAGGGCTCAGCGATACACGCAAAAGGCCGGGCACAACGCGCCCGGCCTCTCAACAAACAATGGTTGAATGTCAGGCGGCATAGCCACGGGATTTGTCGCTTCCGGCCGCGCCACCAGCCAGTTCGCCGAGAAACTCCTGATGCGTGAGCGGGCGGGAGAACATCGGATAGTTCTTTTCGATCGCCAGGCGCTGCTCATCCTCGCTCAGGGTCGCCGTGCAATCCTTCAGCGTGACCACTTGGTAGCCCTTCTCGTAACCGGTGCGCATGGTGGATTCGACGCAGCAATTGGTGAGAAAGCCGCCGAGGGCGATATGTTCGATGCCGCGCGCCCGCAGGATGAAATCGAGATTGGTGCTGGCAAACCCGTCCAGGCCGCGCTTGCCCTCGATGACGATATCCTTGGCCTGCGGCTTCAGCTGATCGACGATCTCGGCACCCCAGCTTCCCTTGCGGAAAGACTTGCTGTCGACGACACCTTTCAGGATGCCATAAGGGTTGGGATCGAGTTCGCGGTAATCGTCCGTGAAGCTGATCGGCACAAGGACGATGGTGGCGCCAAGGTCGCGCGCCTGCTTCACCGTCTCCACCGTATTGGCGAGCATATTGGTGCTCGCCATCACACCCTTCACGGCGTCATGCAGGGTGCCGCCGGGCGAGGTGAAATCGTTCTGGTATTCGATCAGGACGACAGCCGTTTTCTTCGGATCCATCTGAGCAACTCCTTCGTGGTAAAAGGGAAAACCGGGATCAAGTGATCGTGCCAATCGCGCGCCGCGCGCTATATTTTTCAAAATATAGCGCGCAAAAATCGAAACGGACAAGCGCTGCAGAATAACCCCATGCAATGCGGCGTTTTTATGACCGCTGGCACCATCTTGCACCGAAGCCAGTGGGCCCCCATCTCACCACCATGCCCTACGATGCTCCCCTTCCCGCCAACGAGATGTTGGATCCCTATTCCGCCCGGGTCGCCAATGCCTTCGAGACCGTGGGACCCGCGGTCGTGCATATTCTCGCCGAAGGGCCCCGCAATGGCACCGGTTCGGGTGTGCTTTACGCCCCCGACGGCTACCTGATGACCAATAGCCACGTCGTCTCCGGGGCTACGCGCCTCTCGGCAAAACTGACGGACGGACGGCAATTCGCGGCCAGCCTGGTCGGCGATGATCCGGCGACGGATTTGGCCGTCTTGCGCCTGGAGGGTACTGGTTTCCCCTATGCCGAACTCGGCAGCTCCGCCCGTTTGCGGGTCGGGCAGCTGGTCGTTGCCATCGGCAATCCGCTCGGTTTCCAGGCAACGGTGACGGCCGGCATCGTCAGCGCCCTTGGGCGCACCCTGCGCTCGCCCTCCGGGCGGTTGATCGAAAGTGTCATCCAGACCGATGCGGCACTCAATCCCGGCAACTCCGGCGGCGCGCTGGTCGATGGCCGGGGGCACGTCGTCGGCATCAACACCGCCATGATCGGCCAGGCCCAGGGGCTCTGCTTTGCCATCGGCATCGACACGGCGATCGATGTCACCATGCGCCTGATGCGCGACGGCTGGGTGAAGCGGGCAGTGCTGGGATTTGCGGCGCAAACGATCATGCTGGATGCGCGCCTCGCCCGTGCGCTCAAGCGTGAAGCCGGCACCGCGGTGCAGATTGCCGAGCTGATGGCCGATGGCCCCGGCAGCAAGGCAGGACTACAGAAAGGCGACGTCATTCTCGCAATTGAAGACCGGCCGATCTACTCGATCGACGATCTGCATCGCTATCTGACCGATGACGTGGTCGGCAAATCGCTGACACTGTCGGTCGTGAGCGGCAGCGGCATCCTGCGTCGGACGATCGTCCCGGCCGCCGATCGGTAGTGGCGGCACCGTCAGGCATCAAAGCCCTCGATCAGGGCAGCAGGCACAGGGCCGTCTTCAACCGGTCGGCGCGATAGCGGAATTCCTCGTTCGAATCGGCAAAGCGTTCCATCAGCCGGTTCGACACCCGGATGAGATCCAGGATCATCTGGTCTGGGGAACGTCGCTCGGCACGGCGCTCCAGGAAGTCGACGAGCGGGCCATCCGTTCCGGTGGCGGGCGCCGCGACGTCAGGTGTCCCGCCGCCTTGCACCATCTCGGCAAAGGCCGCCAGGCGCTGTGAGATTGCCTCCATCTCACGGACCAGTCCAAGCGCCTCAAGGAACGCCGCCTGGGCTTCCTTGAGATCGTCATAGACATCGACTTCGAGAACGCGTCCGGCAGTCTCGGACGAGAGGTTGATCAACTGCAAAATGCTCTGCCACTCGATGGCGGCGAGATGGAATTGCTGCCAGTTCATCGCGGAATGGCTGTTCATCCCGGTCCAGAGCCGGAGCCGCTTCAAGGTTTCCTGGGAAATATCCCGCAAGATGACACCCATGGCACATAGTCCTCCATCTGAGGAAAAGGATTACTTGGCCTCGCCAGCCTCGAAGAGAAACCAGGCACGTTCCTCTGCCTGATCCGTCCAATCGTCGACCAGAGCGCTGGTCGCGTTGTCATTGGCGTCATCGGCAAGTTCCTTGAGGCGGTGCAATGCCGTCACCATGAGGACGTTGTCGTTGCGCAATTCCCGCAGCATGGCAACCGCATCCACATGGTCCTGATCATTGTCCGCCAGGATGCGGCGCCACAGAATGTCGCCGATCGATCTCAGCGTCGGGTGTCCGGTCTTGCGCACCCGCTCGGCAATCTGATCCGTCGCCGCCAGGATCTGCGCCGCCTGCGCGTCGAACAGCAGATGATAGTCATGAAAATGCGGCCCCGAGACATGCCAATGGAAATTCTTCGTCTTGATATAGAGCGTGAAAGCGTCAGCCAGCAGACCGTTCAAGGCACCGGCAACGGTTTCCCGACTGTTCGCCGGAAGATGGCCCTGTACAACCGACGTCGCGGCCATATCGTTGATCGCACTCATGTCACTGCTCCACCGGAATCATCACAGCATCGTCGGGACCACATGCCGCCGCATAGCATCGGCTGACAACGCCGGCATATCGAGCATCCGCGAGACATTCTGCTTGAAATGAATATCGGGCGAGACTTGAGCCGTCACAATCATACGTAGGTTTGGCATACGTAGGTTTGGCATACGTAGGTCTGGCATAGGGAGGCTTGGCCCGGTCGAGCGAAGGATAGGCCGTTGTGCACGCGGCTCGCGCAGAGGGAGAATGGGAAGCGGGCTCAGGCCGCGATGACCTGTTCGAGAATGCCAATCAGTTCATCAGGCTCAAAAGGCTTGCCAAGGAATCCGACGGCACCCGCGGAGAGTGCGCGCTGCCGGATGGCGGAGTCGGGAAAGGCAGTGATGAAAATGATCGGCAAATTGCAGCCTTTGGAGAGCAGCAGCTCCTGCAACTCCAGCCCCTGCATGCCCGGCATTTGCACGTCACTGATGAGGCAGGTGGTCCGCATCGCGGCCTCCGATGCCAGGAAACTTTCGGCGGAAGCGAAAGTCCGAACCTCGTGGCCGACCGAACTGACTAAATTCTCAACGGCGAAGCGGACGGATTCGTCATCGTCGATGACGGAGATCATCGCGGCAGAGGACACAATGCAAATCCTTCGAAGACACCAGTGCGAGGCGGGAAGCTGCCTCTCTCTACGGATATAGTGCCGTTTCTACCGGCGGATGGCCATCATACGGAGGTTTATATTGCGCAACCGCCATACCGCTCCAAGGCGCTCGCTAGCTCTTGGAATCGCGACCGAGAAGTTCTGCCATCCGCACCAGATCGGCGACCGAACCGGCCCCCATCTTGCGCATCATATTGCCGCGGTGAATCTTGACTGTAATTTCACTGAGGCCGCATTCGGCGGCGATCTGCTTGTTCATCAGACCGGTCGTGACATGGCCCATGATTTCCCGCTCCCGGGAGGTGAGCTGCGCATAGGTGGCGCGCAACGCCGCGGTGGCCGCACCGGCTTCCCGTCTCGCTCGATCTGCTGCCAAGGCGTTGGAAACTGCATCCAGGAGATCCTGATCGCGGAACGGCTTGAGCAGGAAATCAACCGCGCCCGCCTTCATCGCCCGCACCGACATGGGCACGTCGCCATGGCCGGTGATGAAGATGATGGGAATGGCCTGGCCCTGTTTGCCGAGATGCGACTGCAGTTCCAGACCACTGGCGCCCGGCAGGCGCACATCCAGGACCAGGCAGCTCACGACCTCCGGCAGGGGATATTTCAATAGCTCCGCCGTGGAGGCGAAGCTGACCACATGGATATCTACCGACTTGAGCAGATTTTCCAGCGCCAGTCGCACGGATTCATCGTCATCGACGACGATGACGGTCGGTGCGGTGGCGACTGCCGGGGCTCCGGCGCCGGTCGGATTCTTGATCATGGCTTCAGCCCACTCCAGGCAAGGAGAAACGGAACGTCGCACCGCGGCCGGGCTCTGACTCCGCCCAGATCCGCCCGTCATGAGCCTCGATGATGGTGCGGCAGATCGACAACCCCATGCCCATCCCCTCCGGTTTGGTCGTGAAGAAGGGCATGAAAAGGCGATCCATGATCTCAGGCGTGATGCCGGGACCGCTATCGCCGACTTCGAAAACGTTGCTCTCGCCATCGGCCCGGGTCCTGACCACGAGATTGCGCGCATCCGTCTCCGCTGCCGACATCGCCTGCGCCCCGTTCAAAATCAGGTTCATGACGACCTGCTGCAATTGCACCCGGTCTGCGCTCAACGGCTTCAGGGAAGCTTCCAGATCGCGCTCTACCGTCACCGACAGCGCCGAAAACTGCTGCTGCAAAAGCAGCAGTACTTCCTCGACGATTTCATTCAACGAGATCGGCTGACGCGCCTCCTCGCCTTTCTTTGCCAGCCGGCGCAGATTGGCAATCACCTGGCTCGCCCGCCGGCCATCGGCGATGACCCGTTCGATCGAGACACGTGCCTCGTCAAGACCCGGTACCGGCCGCTTCAGCCAACGCAGACCGGCTTCGCCATTGGCGACAATGGCGGCCAAAGGCTGGTTCACTTCATGCGCGATCGAGGCGGTCAACTCGCCCAGTGTCGACAATCGGGCGGCATGTTCCAGCGATACCTGGGCCTCATGCAGCTGCTCCTGCACGCGGCTTTGTTCGGTGATATCAGTATTGGTCTCAAGGATTGAGCTCGGCCGACCATTCGCGTCGCGATTAAGCACCCATCGGCTGCTGACGACAAGCGCCACGCCTGACTTGTTGGTATGGATGAGACGCCCCTCCCAACGCCCGGTGCGCAACAGATGGTCGCGAATCTCGTTCAGGGGCTCGGGAAGGCGGGTCTGCAGCAAATCGTGCGACTGCCGTCCGATCGCCAGCTCGCGCAGCCAGCCATAAAGGTCTTCCGAGCCGCGATTCCAGTAGGTGATCGTATCATCCATATCGCGAACGAAGATCGCATCATGCGTCTGCTCGAGCAGATAGCTTCGCTCGCTCAAGGCCAAAGCTGCGGCACGATTGCGCACTGCGAGCAATGTGGTAACCGATATCGCCGACAGGCTGACGACGGCGCGCACAAAAGACCCGCCCGGCTCCTCGAATCCGTGCTCGATCAGATAGCTGAGAAGTGTCAGTCCCAGGCAAATGATCGCCGTGACAACGATGCCCGGTACGCGAAAAACATCCGCGGCAAGGAGAACGACAACGACATAGAATACCGCGATCGCAATCTTGAGGGGGCTGAATGTATCAACAGCAAAGATCGCGATGGCAATCCCGAACGCGAACGCAATACGCAGCGCCTTGCCGGATAACCAGACACCTCCGGTCCCGCCAGCTTCCGACATCCGGTTTTCAACCTCGAGCATAACCAGCTATTTCCCGCTTTCACGCTCAGACGATAACGTATCACTTTTGGAAGGACAACGCCGCCTGTTTGACAACCTCGGCGGATGTGATCCCATCTCCGACGATTCCGGCGAGGATCATGTCGACCGTCAGGCCATCCGAAGACAGCGGCAGAGCGAGGCGGTCATAGGCGACCCAGCGGCCATCATCCTTGACGAAGCTCCACCGCGTCCAGGAGGGGATGCAATCCTTCGCCACCTTCCGGTAATCGGCGAGCACCAGTTCACGGATGCCATCAAAGTCCATCTCGTCAATGAAGCGGCCCGTCACCTCTGCCCCATAGACCGTCACGAACTCACTGCCAGCCAAGCGATACTTCAGCCGCGCTTCGGGGCCGATCACGTCGAGCAGCAGGAGGTTCGGCAGGATGCGCTTCACATCTTCCGGATAAATCTCCGCCCTGCCGGGGGCGATGCGCCCACCCTTTAGCGATTTCCAATAATTATGAAGAAATCGCAGATCGGCGGGCATATCAAGCATCGCGTCGAGCTCCGCCGCGGAAGCCGAGATCGATACCCTCTGGATGTCCTGGAGCATGTTCTCCTCCTATCGGCAAGGCTGCGGCTGAAAACGATGGGATTAGGATGCGGCAGAGGCGGTCACCAGATCCTTGGCCGGCGTCACCTCGATGAATGCCGGCTTTGCCCTATGACTGGTCCGGTGGCCATAGCGTCCGCGCGGCTGGCTTTTGACGGCAAAGACGAAATCGTCGATCGGCATCGGGCGGCCGAAAAGCGGCCCTTGGACCAGATTGATGCCCAGATCGGCCAATCGGGCTGCGGTCACCGAATCCTCGACGCCATCTGCAATCATATCGATGCCGAGCACCGACGACATTTCCCGGCTGGCTTTGACGGTCGCGTCTGCACCGCGGTCCATCAGCATGCGGGAGATGATACCCCGATCAATCTCGATCAAGGCAAAGGCACCGCCCTGTATCGCGTGCAACGCGCCGGATGTCGCTCCGAAGTCACTGAGCACGAGCTTGATCGCGCGCTGGCGAAGCTGATCGATAAGGCGATGATTCGCGAGGAAACCGCCAGCTTCCGTTTCCGGCACTTCAAGCCGCAACCGATGGGGTGAAATGGCCGCGTTTTCGCAAATACGGTCGATCTTGCCGACGAGGTCGAGAGTCTCCACATCGGCACCGGAAATATTCACGGAAACATCGATGCAGATGCCCGCCGCCTCCAGTTCGGCCACCAGGCGGGCGGCATTGGTCAGAACAACGGCCACGATCTGATGCAGCATGAAACTGCGCTTCATCAGAGCAATGATCTCCGCAGACCGGCCTTGCGACGCCAGACCGAGACGCCAGAAGGGAACAGCCCGCGCTGCGACGATCCGGTCCTGCCGCAGATCGAAGATCGGCTGGAAGTAGAGACCGAACTGGCCATTCCTGAGATCGGCCTCGATTTCTGCCAGGCACTTCTTTTCTTCCGCCGAGAGAGGTCCGAACTGCTGCACAAGACGCATCGTCAGATAACCGCCGCAACCGAATAGCATCAACATATAGAGCGTCTTGATGGCATCCTGATATTTTCCAGTGAGGGGGAGAGCCGGCAATATCGCCGCGCCAGCCACATCGCTCGCCAGCCAGAAGGCCGCGAACAACACCAGCATTACAGCTGCAAAGGCCGGTACGACCTTGCGAGCAACGAGGTTCTGCGTTTCCTGACGATCTGTGGATTTGGGCGACACTGACATCTTGATCTCCTCCAACGTGCCAATGACAGGCATTGGCTTTATTGTTGATGGGATCACTGTGCCGCTGTCGCCCGTGGACAGCAATTCTACCCACGGCTATCCGGGACAACCGTTGGTTCAACGCCATAACACTTAAGTATGACCGGGGAGTATGACCGGGGGCCATCTGATGGGATAGCGGCGCATCTCGGAGCGACCCTTCCCAGCCTGTCGCGGCCCTAGGTCAACGCTTTGAAATGATCGACAAAATTCCCCGCTGATCAGTCGTCAATCGCGGTGAGCGGCCGGGCCACATGCTCCAGCTGCTTGCGTTCGGCCGCGACACCCCAGATGAGCTGGACCAAGGCTGCCCCGAGCATCAATACCGCGCCCACGACGTAGCCGATGAAGACATCCTGGCGCGATCCGGTATCGATCAGCTTGCCGAAGAAGGAGGGAGCCACGACGCCGCCGAGCCCCGTGCCGACAGCGAAGAAGATGGCGATGGCCAGGGCCCGCATCTCCAGCGGAAAGGTCTCGCTGACCGTCAGATAGGCGGAGCTTGCCGCAGCGGAGGCGAAGAAGAAGACGACCATCCAGCAGAGGGTCTGCGTGACCGCCGTCAGCAAGCCTTGCTCGAAGAGATAGCCGCTGATGAGCAGCAGGATGCCTGACAAGGCATAGGTCAGGGCGATCATTGGCCGCCGCCCCCAGCTGTCAAAGAAACGGCCGATCAGGACAGGACCGGTGAAGTTGCCGACGGCGAAAGGCAGGATATACCAGCCGACTTCAGCCGCCGGTATCTGGTAGAAATCCGTCAAGACCAGGGCATAGGTAAAGAAGATGGCGTTATAGAAGAATGCCTGCGCCGTCATCAGGCTTAGCCCCACCAAGGCGCGACGCCGGTGTCGATTGAAGAGCACGTCGAAGACGTGACGCATTTGCGTATGGGCCCGCGGCTGCAGCCGCAACGCGGCAAGTTTTTCGGTACCGTCGAGGTGATGCGGCGGGAAACGCCGCTCGATCCCGGCAACGACGTCCTCCGCCGCCGCCTCATGGCCATGGGTGATGAGCCAGCGCGGGCTTTCCGGTATCCACAGGCGCATGACGAGAATGACGATGCCGAGCACGCCACCGATGAGGAAACAAAGGCGCCAGCCGAGATCAATCGCAAACCAGCTTGGATCGAGCAGGATGACCGAGCCTGCCCCGCCCAGGGCGGCACCCACCCAGAAGCTGCCATTGATGACGAGATCGGTCCAGCCGCGATAGCGGGCGGGGATCAGTTCCTGGATCGTCGAGTTGATCGCGGTATATTCGCCGCCGATTCCGGCACCGGTCAGGAAGCGGAAGAGAACGAAGCTCGGCAGATTCCAGGAAAAGCCGGTCGCCAGTGTGGCGAGGATATAGACGAATAGCGTGATGAAGAAGAGTTTGCGGCGGCCAAGCCGGTCCGTCAGCCAACCAAACAGGACGGCACCGCAGACGGCACCGGCGAGATAAGCGCTGCTGGCGAGACCGACATTGCTGTTGTCGAAATGCAGCTGCGGACTTTGCTTCAGGGCACCGGCGACCGCCCCAGCCAAGGTGACTTCAAGTCCGTCAAGGATCCAGGTAATGCCGAGCGCCACCACCACCAGGCTGTGAAAGACGCCCCAGGGCAAGCGATCGAGGCGGGCGGGAATCGTGGTCGCCGTGATCGGCATGGAATCGGCAGCTGAAGGATTGGCCATGCAGGTCGCTCTGTATGTCGGTGGTTGGAGAGGAACGACCCTTCGGCTTGCCCGGTTCAGCCCGGGGGCACACGATTTGGTGAAAGGGTCGCCCGCATTGCCACAAGTGAAGCGCCCCGATGGCGAAAATCACAGGTCTCTCGTCGCGTTATATCCAATTGGACATAAAGAGATTTTTCCTGCAGGCGTCGGGCCAAACGATATAATTCGCCGTCTGGTGAACCTGCCCGCTAGAGGCGCCTGTGCATCACGGTCACGACCCGCTGCTGATGGGATTGTCCATCCTGATCGCCATTCAGGGCAGCTTCGTCTCGCTGGTCCTGGCGCGCGAGACCGGGCAATTCGAAGGTGCTTGGCAGCGCCTCGTGCTCGCCATGTCGGCGGTCACCCTGGGCTCATCGATCTGGGCCATGCATTTCATCGGCATGCTCGCCTATCACATGCCGATCGCCGTCAGCTATGACCTCTTCCTGACCTTGCTGTCATTCCTGGTGGCGGTGCTCGCCGTCGGCATCGGCTATGGCATCACCACGGTCTTCCGAGATGGCACTTGGCGCGACATCGCTGCCGCCTTGTTCACCGGCGGCGGCATTGCCGGCATGCATTATATTGGCATGGCGGCGCTGAGTGGCCCGGTGGAGCTCGGCTATCATGGCTGGTGGGTGATCGCCAGCATCCTGGTAGGTATTGTCGCCGCCGGCATCAGCCTGCATCTCGCATTCGGTACCAAGCTGCAGGCACGCGCCGCCTTGGGTGCAGTTGCCATGGGCCTCGCCATTTCCGGCATGCATTATTCGGCCATGTATGGCACCGAGGTGATGGCAGCCGATCAGGCTGGCACCACCCTGCCCCACGCCCTCGACAGCACGCTGCTCGCCATCGTCGTCGCCATCGTCGCCTTCGTCATCTGTGCCACCTCCATGCTGCTACTGATCCCGAGCCGTCGCGCCGTACCAAGCACCGAGGATCTTGCCAGCCAGGCCCAATCGGCATCCCGGGAACAGTGGGAAAGCCACGGTCCTGACAGTTTGGCGGCACTATCTGAGGCGGCACCCGTCAGTCCCTTGAACCGGGGTGGGACCGGCCGTATTCCCGTCCGTGCCGGCGGCAGCACGGTCCTGCTTGATCCGTTGGCGATCCATGCCGTGCGGGCAGATGGCCGCTATACCCATCTGCAGGATGGCGGCCGCGATTATTTCTGCAACCTCTCAATCACGGATCTCGCCGGGAAGCTGGACCCCGCTTATTTCCTCCGGGTCCACCGGTCGCATATTGTGCAGGTGCGATATGTCAAAGCGCTACGCCGCAAAGGAGACGGTGCCGTCCTGACCATGGCGGGAAGGTCGGAAACGGCGATTCCCGTAAGCCGCAATGCCTTGCCAAAACTGAAAACCCGCCTCGGCCTAGTCGACACTTCTATCGGGGCTTCATTAGAGACAACATCCCTGTCGTAATTCGTGACCGGAGTGGCGCTTTTCGTGCCGCTCAGACCCGCTTCGTTCCTGGAATCCTGCGGGCCTCCCGGACGCCCCTTAAGATTAAACCCATAGAAGAGCGCCATTTAGCGCCGATAGATCGGGGAGGGCCGTTGCATGATTCCGGGTCGCTTTACCTATCACCGTCCAGCTTCGGTCGCCGAGGCGGTTGGCCTGCTGTCCAGTCTTGGCGAGGAGGCACGGCCCCTGGCCGGCGGGCATAGCCTCATTCCGATGATGAAATTGCGCATGGCGCAGCCGGAGCATTTGGTCGATCTCGGCAGGATTCCCGGGCTCAAAGGCATTCGCCAGGACGGCAATGACTTGGTCATCGGCGCCATGACCACCCAGGCGGAGATCATCGCCTCACCGCTCCTCGGCGATAAGGCGCCGATCCTGATCGAGGCCGCCAAGGTCATCGCCGATCCCCAGGTGCGCTATGCCGGCACGATCGGCGGCAATGTCGCCAATGGCGATCCCGGCAATGACATGCCGGGCCTGATGCTCTGCCTCGATGCGCGCTATAGCCTGGTAGGTGCCGGGGGGAGCCGGCAGGTAGCGGCGCGCGACTTCTATGAAGCTGCCTATTTCACCAAGCTGGAGACCGGCGAGATCCTCACGGAACTGCGTTTCGCCGTCCCGGCCACCGGTCATGGCTGGGCCTATGAGAAGCTGAAACGCAAGATCGGCGACTATGCGGTCGCCGCCGCCGCGGTCACGCTGAGCATGTCGGCCGGCAAATGCACCGCAGCCAGCATCGCCCTCACCAATGTCGGGCAAACGCCGCTGCTCGCCGCCGATGCGGCGAAGGCGCTGATTGGCAGCGGCGCCGATGCGGCCGCCATTGATGCCGCCGCCGGCGCCGCCATGGCAGTCGCCGACCCCACCACCGATACCCGCGGACCGGTGGAATACCGCCGCTCGGTGCTCGGCGTGATGGTGCGGCGCGCCATCGACCGTGCGAAAGCCCGCGCCCGCTGACATGCAACCGGCCGTGTTTCATCCAGGAGCCGCGATATGACAAACGAGATTGCCAAGACCAAGCTGTCGATGACGGTCAATGGCCGCCAATACACGGCGGAAATCGAACCGCGTATGCTGCTGGTCCATTTCCTGCGTGAACATCTCAGCCTGACCGGCGCCCATATCGGCTGCGATACCAGCCATTGCGGCGCCTGCACCGTCGATCTTGACGGTCGTTCGGTCAAATCCTGCACTATCTTCGCCGTCCAGGCCGATGGCAGCCAGGTAACGACGATCGAAGGCATGGCTGCACCGGATGGCACCCTGCATGCCTTGCAACAGGCCTTCCATGAGCATCATGGATTGCAATGCGGCTTCTGCACGCCCGGCATGATCATGCGCGCCCATCGACTGCTGCAGGAAAACCCGCGCCCGACCGATGAAGAGATACGCTGGGGCATTTCCGGCAATCTCTGCCGCTGCACCGGCTATCAGAACATCGTCAAAGCGATCCGCGCCGCCGCCGACATGCTGGCGAGCCCGCAGCGCAAGGAGGCCGCAGAATGAACGCCCCAACGCCAAGCCGCGAAGAGCGCGAACTCGCCCTCAAGGGCATGGGCTTTGCCCGCCGCCGCACCGAGGATGCCCGTTTCATCCAGGGCAAGGGCAACTATGTCGACGATGTGAAGCTGCCAGGTATGCTGCAAGGCGATTTCGTTCGTTCGCCCTATGGTCATGCCCGCATCAAGAAGATCGATGCGAGCAAGGCGTTGGCCCTGCCCGGCGTCAAGGCGGTGCTGACCGCCAATGACCTGAAGCCGTTGAAGCTGCATTACATGCCGACCCTGGCTGGCGACGTGCAGGCCGTGCTGGCTGATGAAAAGGTGCTCTTTGCCAACCAGGAAGTGGCCTTCGTCATCGCCGAGGATCGCTATATCGCCGCCGATGCGGTCGAGCTGGTCGAGGTCGAATACGAGCCTTTGCCGCCGCTGGTCGATCCCTTCAAGTCGATGGCGGCTGATGCGCCAATCCTGCGTGAAGATATCCAGGACAAGCTCGAAGGCGCGCATGGCAGGCGCAAGCATCCCAACCATATCTTCGAATGGACCGTGGGTGACGGGCCGGCGACCGATCAGGTCTTCGCGACCGCGCCGGTAACGGTGAAGGAACTGATCTCCTATCAGCGGGTCCATCCTGCACCCCTGGAGACCTGCGCCTGCGTCGCCTCGATGGACAAGATTCGCGGCGAACTCACCGTCTGGGGTACCTTCCAGGCGCCGCATGTGGTCCGTACCGTGGCGGCGATCCTGTCCGGCATCCCCGAGCACAAGATCCGCGTCATCGCCCCCGATATCGGCGGCGGTTTTGGCAACAAGGTCGGCGTCTATCCCGGCTATGTCTGCTCCATCGTCGCCTCGATCGTGCTGGGCGTACCGGTGAAATGGGTCGAGGACCGGATCGAGAACCTCTCCGCCACCGCCTTCGCCCGGGACTACCACATGACGGCGGAGCTGGCGGCAACAACAGATGGCAAGATCCTCGGTCTCCGCTGCCATGTATTGGCTGATCACGGCGCCTTCGATGCTTGCGCCGATCCCAGCAAGTACCCGGCCGGCTTCTTCAACATCGTCACCGGTTCCTATGACATCCCGACGGCGCATCTCGCCGTCGACGGCGTCTATACCAACAAGGCGCCCGGCGGTGTGGCTTATCGCTGCTCCTTCCGCGTGACCGAGGCCGCCTATTGCATCGAGCGCATCGTCGATGTGCTCGCCCGGAAGCTCAACATGGATCCGGCGGAACTGCGCCTCAAGAACCTGATCCAGCCGCAGCAATTCCCCTATAAATCGGCACTCGGCTGGGAATATGATTCCGGCGATTACGCCACCGCGCTCAACAAGGCGATGGAGACGGTCGGCTACAACGCCTTGCGGGCTGAGCAGCAGCAGAAGCGCGACGCCTTCAAACGCGGTGAGACGCGGGAACTGATGGGGATCGGCGTCGCCTTCTTCACCGAAATCGTCGGCGCCGGCCCGTCGCGCAATTGCGACATCCTCGGCATCGCCATGTTCGATTCTGCCGAGATCCGTGTCCATCCGACCGGTGCCGCCATTGCCCGCTTCGGCACCAAGACCCAGGGCCAGGGGCATGAGACGACCTATGCCCAGATCATCGCCACCGAGACCGGCATCCCCGCCGACATGATCCAGGTTGAGGAGGGTGACACCAATACCGCCCCTTACGGTCTCGGCACCTACGGCTCGCGCTCGACGCCGGTTGCTGGCGCCGCTTGCGCGCGGGCGGCGCGCAAGATCCAGGCGAAGGCAAAGAAGATTGCCGCCCATCTGCTCGAGGTCGGCGAGAACGATCTCGAATTCGACATCGACCGGTTCCAGGTGAAGGGCCTGCCGGAGAAGTCGAAGACCATGAAGGAGATCTGCTGGGCCGCCTATAACAACGTGCCGCCGGGCATGGAGCCGGGTCTGGAAGCGGTCGACTATTACGACCCGCCCAACATGACCTATCCTTTCGGCGCCTATATCTGTGTCCTCGATATCGATGTCGATACCGGGTCCTCCAAGATCCGACGCTTCTATGCGCTCGATGATTGTGGCACCCGGATCAATCCGATGATCATCGAGGGCCAGGTACATGGCGGCCTCACCGAGGCCTTCGGCATCGCCATGGGCCAGGAGATCAAATATGACGAGACCGGCAATGTGCTGGGCGTCACGCTGATGGATTACTTCCTGCCGACTGCCGTCGAGACGCCGTTCTGGGAGACTGACCATACGGTGACACCGTCGCCGCATCACCCGATCGGCGCCAAGGGTGTCGGCGAGAGCCCCAATGTGGGTGGCGTGCCGGCCTTCTCCAATGCCGTCATCGATGCCTTCGCCCATCTCGGCGTCACGCATCTGCAGATGCCGCATGACGCCTGGCGGGTCTGGAAGGCGGCCGAGAAGCTGGGATTGGTCCGCTAGAGGCGCCATGAACCGGGAGGAAATCGCCGCTGGCCTGGCACGGAACGGCTATATCGCCGGGCCGGACCTCGCCATGGCACTCTGGCTGATGGATCTGCTGGCACGGCCGCTACTGCTGGAGGGCGAAGCCGGCGTCGGCAAGACCGAGACCGCCAAGGCCCTGGCCGCCGTCCATGGCAGCAGGCTGATCCGCCTGCAATGCTATGAAGGTCTCGATGCCAGCGCCGCCCTCTATGAATGGAACTACCAACGCCAATTGCTCTCCATCAAGGCGCGCGAGACCGCCCAGCAGGATCCATCGGAGATCGAACGCTCGATCTTCTCCGAGGATTACCTCCTGGAGCGGCCGCTGCTGGCGGCGATCCGCCAGGACCAGCCACCGGTCCTACTGATCGACGAGATCGACCGGGCGGATGAGGAATTCGAAGCACTTCTCCTGGAAGTGCTTGCCGACTTCCAGGTCTCGATCCCGGAATTCGGTACCGTGACGGCGCGGTCGATCCCGCGCGTCATCCTTACCTCCAACGGCACGCGGGAGCTCTCGGACGCACTCCGGCGGCGTTGCCTCTATCACTATGTCGACTATCCCAGCGAAGACCAGGAGACCCGCATCCTGCTCACCCGCCTGCCCGGCATCGATGCGCTGCTCGCCAACCAGATCGCCCGATTTGTCGCCCTGGTCCGCAAGGAGGATCTGAAAAAGACGCCAGGTGTCGCCGAAACGATCGACTGGGCAGCGTCCCTGCTCGGCATGGGCGTTGCCCGCATCGACGCCAATTCGGAAACCTTGCTCGACTCCCTCATGTGCCTCATCAAGACCCGCGAAGACCAGGGCAATTTCAGCCGCGAAGTCGCCGAACGCCTGATCGGCAAGGTGGCTTGAGATGGTGGGTGACACCCTCGACCTGGTTCTGCAAGCCCCCGCTTCTGCCGGCACAGCCTTGACGCGGCGCCTGGTCGGCTTCCTGCACAATCTGCGCGACAACGGTTTCGTCATCGGTCCCAGTGAAGGCAGCAACGCCCTGAAGATCGCTGCTGCGATCGATCTCTCCCGGCCGGGACAGCTGCGTGCGGCATTGCGCCCCTTGCTGGCCCTGCGCCGTGAGGAGATCGCCCTCTTCGATACACTGTTCGATGCCTATTGGCTGCG
>Ga0209148_1000590_pt1 | contig 33089 bp, 28 predicted proteins | sample AraplaCol_mMF_r2_2_FD_184288 | JGI IMG/M metagenome (GOLD analysis project Ga0209148, IMG submission 184288) | Arabidopsis root microbial communities from North Carolina, USA - plate scrape CL_Col_mMF_r2 (SPAdes) (version 2) | ecosystem: Host-associated > Plants > Roots > Endosphere | place... | reverse complement strand
TGGCCGAGGGCGGATGGTCCACCGGCCCGGGCGCCGCGTCCCACGCGGGCGGCGCGATGCCTTCGAACACGGCCTTCAACTGCTGGCCCCAGCTCGTGCGCAGCCGCTGGAAGTACTGGTTGTTCTCGTCGATGGTGACGAAGCGCGTGACGGCCAGGCTGCCGTCCTCGTACACGAGCATGTCGAGCGGCAGCCCGACCGAGACGTTCGAGCGCAGCGTCGAATCCATCGAGATCAGCGCGCACTTGGCCGCGTCGTCGAGCGAGGTGCGCGGCGTGACCACGCGGTCGATGATCGGCTTGCCGTACTTCGCTTCGCCGATCTGGAAATACGGATTCTCGTCGTGCGACTCGATGAAGTTCCCGGCCGAGTAGACGTAGAACAGGCGGCAGCGCTCGCCCCGGACCTGGCCGCCGAACACGATGCTGACGTTGAAGTCGACGCCGTGCTCGGCCAGCTTGCCGGCCTCCTGCCGGTGGACCGTGCGCACGGCCTCGCCGACGATGCGCGCGGCCTCGTACATGTCGGGGGCGTTCCAGATGGTCGTGCCGTCGGCGCCCACGTGGCCGGACACGATCTGGCGCACGGCTTGCGAGATCGACAGGTTCCCGGCGGTCATCATGACCATCAGGCGGTCGCCCGGATTCTCGAAGACGATCAGCTTGCGGAAGGTACCGACCTGGTCGACGCCCGCGTTCGTGCGCGAATCGGCCAGGAACACGAGGCCGGCGTTGAGGCGCATGCCCACACAATAAGTCATCGACGATATCCGTTGCGGTTCAGGAAGTGCGCCATTCTACATCTCGTGCCGGGTTCACTGGACGGGGACGATCTGCGCCTCGACCCGCATGACCTCGTCGCCGCCGCCGCGCCGCATACCCCGCACGGGCGCCGCCGATTCGTAGTCGCGGCCGATGGCGAGGCGGCAGTACCCGTCCGTCATCAGCCGCGCATGCGTCACATCGATGCTGACCCATCCCGTGAAGTCGGGGTCCTCGACCCACGCGTCGACCCACGCATGGCTGGCCGCATGGCCCGTCGAACCCGGGTCGATGTAGCCGGACACGTAGCGCGCCGGAACCCCGTGCGCATGGCAGCAGGCGAGGAAGATGTGGGCGTGGTCCTGGCAGACGCCGGCGCCGAGCAGCATCGCCTCCGCGGCCGTGCTGGCGACGTGGGTGGCACCGGTTTGGTACGCGACCGCACCGTGGATGTGCGCGGCCAGCCGCAGCAGGTCGGCCGTGCCGACGCGCGTGCCGGCGCCCGGCAGGCATGCCGCCGCGACGTCGGCCAGCGCGGCGGTCGGCCGGGTCAGGCTGGTTGGCACGGTGAAGATCAGTGGCGGCAGGCTGTCGTGCGCCCGCAGGCGCCCGCCCGGCAGCGGCACCGTCGCGACGATGCCCTCGACGAGGATGCGGACGAAGTCGTGCGGCGCGTTCAGCGTGAGCATGTGCGAGGCGTTGCCGTACGCGTCGACATAGGCTGCGCAATGGCCGGGTGCCGCGATGTGCCAGGCCAGCACCTGTTGCTGGGGCTCGGCACGGGGTGTCAGGTGCATCTGCTCGATGCTGTACGCCTGCGGCTGGGTGTAGCGGTACGAGGTTTCGTGGCGGATGGACAGGCGCATGTCAGGCTCCCAGCGGGACGAGGAAATCGCGGCTGATGCCGTTGCCCAGCGCGTAGATGTTTTCCATGAACTTGCCGAGCGTCGCGTCGATGCCGGCGGCCAGCACGTCGTCGATGCGCGCGAATTGCAGCTCGGCGTGCATCTTGCCCGCCAGCCGTTCCGTGCCGGCGGAGACGTCGTTGCGCACGGCCCTCAGGTTCGCGAGCACCTGCTCCATGCAAGCGAGCAGGGAGCGCGGCATGTCGGCGCGCAGCATCAGGAGTTCCGCCACGCGCGCCGGCGTGATCGAGTCGCGGTAGACCTTGCGGTAGATCTCGAAGCCGGCCACGGAACGCAGCAGCGCCGCCCAGTAGTAGAACTCGCGCTGCGTCAGCACGTCGTGGGTGGCGCCGGCACCCGCGCCGTGGTACTTCACGTCCAGCAGGCGCGCCGTGTTGTCCGCGCGTTCCAGGAAGGCGCCGAGGCGGATGAACACGAGGGCCTCGTCGTCCAGCATGGTGCCGAGCGTGACGCCGCGCGCCAGGTGGCAGCGATGCTTGACCCAGTCGAAGAACTCGCCCGGGTCGGCGTCGAGGCCCGCGCGCAGGCGGTCGCGCAGTTCGATCCAGGTGGCGTTCTGCGTTTCCCAGACTTCCGTCGTGAGTACCCCGCGCACCGCCCGCGCATTCTCGCGCGCCGCCGTCAGGCACGACACGATCGACGACGGGTTCGCCGGGTCGCTCACCATGAACGCGAGGACGTTCCTGGCGTCGAGCGCGTCGTAGGCGGCGTCGAACGCGTCCTGCAGCTCGGAGATGCCGAGCATGGCGCGCCAGGCCTGCTCGGTGTCGACGGCGGACTGCGGCAGCATCGACGTCTGCACGGCCACGTCGAGCATGCGCGCCGTGTTCTCGGCGCGCTCGGTGTAGCGCGCCATCCAGTACAAGTGGTCTGCGGTACGGCTCAGCATCATTCCTCCAGTATCCAGGTGTCCTTGGTGCCGCCGCCCTGCGACGAGTTCACGACCAGCGATCCTTCGCGCAGCGCCACGCGGGTAAGCCCGCCCGGCACCATGGCGACCGACTTGCCCGACAGGACGAACGGGCGCAGGTCGACGTGGCGCGGCGCGATCCCGCTCTCGACATAGGTCGGGCACGCGGACAGGGCCAGCGTCGGCTGGGCGATGTAGCCGTCCGGCCGCGCGACGAGGCGGCGCCGGAAGTCCTCGATCTCCTGCTTCGTCGCCGCGGGGCCGATCAGCATGCCGTAGCCGCCCGCGCCGTGCACCTCCTTCACGACGAGCTGGTCGAGATGGGCGAGCGTGTACGACAGGTCTTCCGGGCGCCGGCACTGCCAGGTCGGCACGTTGTTCAGGCGCGGTTCTTCCGCCAGGTAGAAGCGGATCATGTCCGGCACGTACGGGTAGATGGATTTGTCGTCGGCGACGCCCGTGCCGATCGCGTTCGCCAGCGTGACGCGGCCCGCGCGGTAGACGGACAACAGGCCGGGCACGCCCAGCGTGGAATCGGCGCGGAAGGCCAGGGGATCGAGGAAGTCGTCGTCCAGCCGGCGGTAGATGACGTCCACGCGGCGCGGGCCGCGGATCGTCCGCATGAAGACCGCGTTCGCGTCGACGAACAAGTCCTTGCCCTCGACCAGCTCGACGCCCATCTGCTGGGCGAGGAAGGCGTGTTCGAAGTACGCGGCGTTGTACATCCCCGGCGTCATGACGACGACGGTCGGGTCGAGCACGCCCGCCGGCGCGACCGAGCGCAGGTTCTCCAGCAGCATGTCGGGATAGTGCTCGACGGGCGCGATGCGGTGGCGCGCGAACAGTTCGGGGAACAGCCGCATCATCATCTTGCGGTCCTCGAGCATGTACGACACGCCCGACGGCACGCGCAGGTTGTCTTCGAGGACGTAGAACTCGCCCGCGCCGGCACGGACGATGTCCACGCCGGTGATGTGCGCGTAGATGTCGGACGCGACGCCGATGCCCTGCATCTCCGGGCGGTACTGGGCGTTCTGGTAGATCTGCTGCGCCGGGATGATGCCCGCGCGGACGATGTTCTGTTCGTGGTAGATGTCGTGCACGAACATGTTCAGGGCCTGCACGCGCTGCACGAGGCCGGCCTGCAGCGCCGCCCACTCGTGCGCGGGGATGATGCGCGGGATCGTGTCGAACGGGATCAGGCGCTCCGTGCCGGCGCCGTCGCCATACACGGCGAAGGTGATGCCGACGCGCCGGAACGTGAGGTCCGCCTCGGCGCGCTTGCGCTCGATCCGTTCGGGGGGCTGGCGCTGCAGCCAGGCGTCGAATGCGCGATAGTGATCGCGCACGGCGCCGGAATCGCTCGCCGTCATCTCGTTGAAAAAGTCCTTCATGGCCGCCTTCGGTGAGTGTCGACAAGGTAGACGTATCAAGAACCGTGCCAGGGAATTCCGGGCCGGAACGCCCGATCCTGGTGCAGGCGAACGCCGTTGGTGCTTGTGTTTGGGAGACGGCGGGGGCATACTCGAAGGCTCTTCCGTACCCGGCGTAGCTGCCGGCCTCTTTCAAGAACCACAGCATGCGATCGAACGGCCTGTCCCTCCATCATCCCTTTGCGTTCTGGGCCGGCACGGCCGCCATCGTGGCCGGCGTGCTGGCACACATCCCGATGTTCGTGTGCGCGTCGCACATGGGGTACCAGATGGTCGGCATGGAGATGGACGCCCTGATGCTGACCGGGATGGCCCTGATCCCGATCGGGCTCGTGCTGGCGGCCTACGGCGTGCTGCCCCGCATGGCGCGGCTGCGGGCAGGGACCAGGGCGCAGGGCGGGCTGCAATTCCACATCGCCGACGGCATCCCGCTGAACCGCCAGCACTGGTATCTCGTCGCGGTGCTCGTGGTCGCGCTGACGATCGACGTGATGAAGCCGGCCACGCTCGGTTTCGTCATGCCGGGCATGACCCGCGAATACGAACTGGCCAAGCAGTCGGCCGGCATGCTGGCCTTCGTCGCGCTGACGGGGACGACGGTCGGTTCCGTCGTCTGGGGTCTCGTCGCCGACCGCTTCGGCCGGCGCGCGACGATCCTCCTGTCCGCCCTGATGTTCATCGGCACCGCCATCTGCGGCGCGATGCCGTCGTTTAACTGGAACCTGGCCATGTGCTTCCTGATGGGCGCGTCGGCCGGCGGCCTGCTCCCGATCACGTTCACGCTGATGGCCGAGATGATCCCGGCCGCGCACCGGGGCTGGCTGCTCGTGGCGCTGGGCGGGCTCGGGAACTCGGCCGGCTACCTCGTCGCCGCCTGGTCGGCCAGCCTGCTCGAACCGGCCTATGGCTGGCGCGTGCTGTGGCTTCTGGGCCTGCCGACGGGCGCCATCATCATCCTGTTGAGCCGCCTGCTGCCGGAATCGCCGCGCTTCCTCGCGACCAACGGCCTGCCCGACCAGGCGCGCGCCGTTCTGGCGAAATTCGCGGGCGTCGTCGACGCGGACGGGGCGGCCGGCATGGACGCCGGGGCGGCGGCCGAGCGGCCGTCGTCCGGCATGCGCGCGCTGCTGCAGGGCGGCTACGGTCCGCTGACGATCGGCATGGGCGTGACCGGCATCGCCTGGGGCCTCGCCAACTTCGGCTTCCTCCTGTGGTTGCCGACGAACCTGCGCGCGATGGGCATGGACGCCGCCACGGCCACGAGCCTCCTCGCCAAATCCGCATTCCTCGCGCTGCCCGGCACGCTCGTCGTGATCTGGCTGTACCACCGCTGGAGCACGATCAAGACCCTCGTGACCTTCATCGGCCTGTCGTGCGCGAGCCTGCTGGGCTTCTTCCTGCTCGGCCATTTCGGCGTGGCGTCCACGGCCGCGATGGTCGTCGCGACGGTCGCGCTGCTCGTCTCGGCCAGCGGCGTGATCGCCACGCTGATCCCGTACGCGTCCGAGATCTACCCCGTGCACCTGCGCGCCACCGGGTCCGGCCTGATCGCGGCCGGCTCCAAGCTGGGCGGCATCCTCGGCGCGGGCTTCGGCATCGTGGGCCTGTTCGGCAACGTGGCGCTGGCCGCGCTCGTGATCGCGGCCCCGATGGCCGTCGCGGCGCTGCTGCTGGCGAAAAACGGCATCGATACGCGCGGGCGCCGGCTGGAAGAGATCCCGGGCCTGATCGCGGAGCCGGCCGCGCTGGGCTGAACCTTCCCGCGCCGGCGGCGTCGTGGGCGCCACCTGTCGCGTGTCCGCAGCGGCGCCGTTCACGTGGCGCAGTTTCGAACGGATCACCGCGCTCGACGGCCGGCCCGGCCCGACCCTGGAAGCCGGCAGTTCATCGCCTTCCGATTGCATTTGCCCGGCGATTTGTCGTATCTCCGTCCAGTCGCCTCAACTGGCATTGCACTGCTTGCCCCTGTATTTATTGTTTCCGTACAGATACAATAAATACATGCCGCCATCGCGGCCGTGCCTCCTTACTTACGACAGAAAACATCATGGGCTTACAACAGCGCCTCGAGCATCTGCTGCTCTGGCATAAATTCGCGATCCTGAGCGTGGTCGGCGTCATCGTCGCCGCCATCCCGGCCACGCTCTACCTGAAAGAGACGCGCACGGCGCTGGATGCGCTGCGGCTCGAGGCCGAGGCGCGCAAGCCGGTGGCGACGATCCTCGCTACCATCCAGACCACCCAGCAGCATCGCGGTCTGGCGGCGCTGGTGGTCGGCGGCGTCGCGGAATCGGTCCCGAAGCGGGAACAGAAGCAGCGCGAGGTGGACGGCAACTACGCGGCCATGGCGGCGATCGTCGCCGGCCTCCACGATCCGCGCCTCGACCAGGCGTGGACGGACGCGAAGAGCAGCTGGGAAGCGTTGCGCGGACGCGTGGTCGCGCGCACGATCACGGTGCCCGCGAGCTATGAGGCCCACACGGCCCTGGTGCCCAAGCTGCTCGAGGTCGAGGACCAGGTGGCCGATCACTACGGTATGAACCTCGATCCGGACGTCGATTCCTACCAGCTGATTCAGGCCATTTATTACCAGCTGCCTTACCTGTCGGAGGAACTGGGCAAGATGCGGGCCAAGGGTGCGGGCATGCTGGCCACGAAGAGCGCCAGTCCGGAAGACCGACTGGCCCTGTCCGCGATCGTGGCGCGGGTCGCCGACCGGCTGCACCAGACCACCAGCCAGTTCGACAAGGCCGCGCGCGCCAATCCGGCCTTGACCGCGCCGTTGGAAGGTTCGATGCAGGATGTGCGCGAGCAGGCACGGCAGACCATGAAGCTGGCCACGGAGCAGATCGTGAAGGCGGCCCCGCTCACCTACTCCGGGCCGGAGTACGTCAGGCTGACGACGGCCGCCATCGATGCCCAGTACGCGTTCGCGGACAAGGCCACGGTGCAGTTCAACGGCCTGCTCGACGCCAGGATTTCCACGCTCCGGCGCACCCGGCTGGGAATGCTGGCCGCCGTCGCCGCCCTGTTCGCATTCGGCGGCCTGATACTCTACGTGATCGCCCGTTCGGTGACGCAGCCGCTGAACAACGCCGTCGAGATCGCGGAACGCGTTGCCGCCGGCGACCTCTCGGCGGACGTCGCCACCGAAGGCCGCAACGAAACGGCGCGGCTGCTGGCTTCCCTGGGGCGCATGACCGACAACCTGCGCAAGATCGTGCGCGAGGTCCGGGTCAGCGTCGACACCATCGGCGCCACCACCGGCGACATCGCGAGTGGCAACGCGGACCTGTCGTCGCGCACCGAATCGCAGGCATCGAACCTGGAAGAGACGGCGGCGTCGATGGAAGAGATCACGGCCACCGTCAAACAGAACGCCGAGAATGCCGCCGAGGCCAACCGCGAGGCGCGACTTGCCTCCGCCGTGGCCGAGCGCGGCGGCCAGGCGGTGACCGACGTGGTGGCGACGATGGAAGCGATCAACGCCAGCGCGCGCAAGATCGTCGACATCATCGGCGTCATCGACGGCATCGCCTTCCAGACCAACATCCTCGCGCTCAATGCGGCCGTCGAGGCGGCGCGGGCGGGAGAGCAGGGCCGCGGTTTTGCGGTGGTCGCCGGCGAAGTGCGCAGCCTGGCCCAGCGCAGCGCGGCGGCGGCCAAGGAGATCAAGCAGCTCATCGACGAAAGCGTCGCGCGCGTCGAAGCCGGCAACCGCCTGGTGGCCCAGGCCGGCGCGTCGATGGACGACATCCTGTCCAGCGTGCAGCGCGTGTCCGGCATCGTGTCGGAGATCGTCGTGGCGTCGCGCGAGCAGGCGGCGGGCATCCATCAGGTCAATGACGCCATCGCGAACCTGGACGACACGACCCAGCAGAACGCGGCGCTGGTGGAGCAGGCGGCCGCCGCCGCCACGAGCCTGGACGACCAGGCCCGCAACCTGGCTCGGACCGTCAGCGTCTTCCATACCGGCGACGACCGGCTTGCGCAGGTGCGGCAGCACGCCAGCGGCCAGTGGCCAGCGCCTGTCGTCAGGCTGGCCGCCTGAAAATTCGGGGCCAGGAATTCGGGATCAGAGCCTGAGCCCGAATTAAAAAAGGCCAGGGTGTCAGGCCGCGCGGTGATTGGCGCTCGCGTCGTTCGCGGCCGCCGCACCCTTGACGCCGTCGCTGCCCGCGCCCATGCCGTCGTCGTGGTGGAACGGCGCGAACCACGTCGCCAGGAACGACGGGATCGTGGCGATCATGACGGCGACGAAGTAGCTGACATAGCCCAGGTACTCCTGCAGCACGCCGCTGACGATGCCCGTGACCAGCATGCACAGGCCCATCAGGCCCGTGCCGAACGCGTAGTGCGTCGTCGTGTACTTGCCCGGCGCCAGCTGCTGCATCAGGTAGATCATGTAGCCCACGGAGCCGAAGCCGTAAAAGAACTTCTCGACGATGACGCCGGCCGCGATCGTCCACGCGTCCGAGGGCAGAGCGATGCTCATCGCGAGGAACGTCAGGTTCGGGATGTTGACGGCGCAGCACAGGATGAACAGCGTGCGCTTTAGGCCGCGCTTCGCGACGAACATGCCGCCCAGCAGGGAGCCGACGAGCACGGCGATCAGGCCCCAGGTGCCGTAGATGATCCCCAGCTGCTCATTGGAGAGACCGAGGCCGCCCTTCGCGGCCGAATCGACCATGAAGAAGGGCCCGATCTTTTCCAGCATGCCGATACTCACGCGGAACAGGAAGGCGAAGGCCACCATCTTCCACACGTCGCGCTTCTGGAAGAACGTGACGAACGAATCCCACAGGATGTGGCCGGCGCCGCGCAGGTTCGTCGGCGTGTTTTCCGCGCGCGCGCCCTCGGGCATCACGCGCGCGTGCCACACGGCCATCAGGAGGACGATGGCGGCGACGATGAAGAAGATCACGCGCCAGGCGTCCATCCATTCCGGCCCGAACACCTTCGGGTCGTGGTGGAACACCTCCGTGTGCAGGCGGCCGCTCAGGTAGACGAGGAAGCCGGAGGCGACGATCGGCCCGACGTTCCACGACAGGCTCTGCACGCCGCAGTACAGGGCCTGCGTGCGCGTGTCGAGCGACGTGACGTAGACGCCGTCGCTGGCGATGTCCTGCGTGGCGCCGATGAACGACATCAGGACGAACAGCGCCAGCATCAGCACCATCCAGTTCGGCATGCTCATCGCCACCCCGGCGCCGGCGAAGCCCACGGCGATGAGCACCTGCATGCACAGCACGAAGAACTTCTTCGTGCGGTACATCTCGACGATCGGCGCGAACAGCGGCTTGGCCGTGTAGGCGAAGATCAGCATGCTCGAATACGCGGCGGCGCGGCCGTTGTCCATGCCCAGGTTCTTGAACATGATCGCGGTGACGCTCGTCAGCATGACGTAGCCGAGCGCCATCGTGAAGTAGCCGGTCGGCACCCACAGCAGCGGGTGGCGGATGCGTTCAGACGTGCGCATGCTGGGCCGCCGTGACGGAATCGATCGGTGCGCGCTGGGCCGCGGCGCGCGTGTCGACCAGTTGCTGGTCCAGCATGGCGGCGGCGCCGGCCAGTGCGGGGTAGGGCGCGTGGATCACGTAGACCGGGATCTGCGCGCAGAAGGCGGAAAAGCGGCCCTTGTTCTCGAAGCGGGCGCGGAACGACGACTTGGCGAAGAACTCGCCCAGCCGCGGCACGACGCCGCCGCCGATGTAGATGCCGCCGCGCGCGCACAAGGTCACGGCCACGTTCGCGGCCATGGTGCCGAGCGCGCCGCAGAAGATGTCCAGCACTTCGACGCACAGCGCGTCGCCGGCGAGGCCGCGTTCGACGACCTGCGCCGGTTCGAGGGCTTCGTCCGCGACGCCGTCGATGGCGCACAAGGCCTCGTGGATCGTCGCCAGGCCCGGGCCCGAGATCAGGCGTTCGGCCGACACGTGGTTCCACTTCGTCCAGCAGTACGCGAGGACCGCCTGCTCGCGCGCGTTCGACGGCGAAAAGGCCACGTGGCCGCCTTCGCTCGGGAGCACGGTCCAGCGGCCGCCGGCCGGGATCACGCCGCCGACGCCGAGGCCCGTGCCCGCGCCCACGAGGCCGATCACGGCATCGGGGCTGCCGAGGGTGCCGCCGACCTGTTCGAGATCGGCGTCGGCGAGGCCGGGCACCGACATCGACAGCGCGGCGAAGTCGTTCACGACGAGCAGCGTGTCGAGGCCGAGGTCGCGGCGCGCGGCGTCGATCGAGAACTGCCAGTGGTGGTTGGTCATCTTGACGAAATCGCCTTCGACCGGGTTCGCGATCGCGATCACGGCGTGGCGCACCTCGCGCGCGGCGCCGGGGTGGCGGGCCAGGTAGGCGCGCACGGCGTCGGTGAACGTCGGGTGGGCGGCGCAGGCCAGCGTCGCGATTTCCTCGATGCGGCCGGGGCCGCGCTGCAGCGCGAAGCGGGCGTTGGTGCCGCCGATGTCGGCCAGCAGGCGGGCGCCGCCGAAAAGCACATCATCCATGGTGTCCCTCATGACTTTCTCGGTCTCCTGTTATTCTTGTCCGCGACGGGTCAGGCGGCGCGCAGCGCGTCGCGCTGGCCGGCGATGAAGTCGCGGTACCAGAGGGCGCTCGCCTTGGGCGTGCGCTGCTGCGTGGCGTAGTCGACGTAGACGATGCCGAACCGCTTTTCATAGCCGGAATTCCATTCGAAATTATCCATCAGGCTCCACAGGAAGTAGCCGCGCACGTCGACGCCCTGGTCCATCGCGGCCTTGAGGGCCTCGAGGTGGGTGCGGACGTACTCCAGGCGCTGGGTGTCGTTGACCTGGCCGCCCTCGATCGCGTCGACCGAGGCCATGCCGTTTTCCGTAATGTACACCGGCGGCAGGTCGGGGTACTCCTGTTTCAGCTGCACGAGCAGGTCCGTCAGGCCCTGCGGGTAGATTTCCCAACCCATGTCGGTGAAGCCCATGCCGCCTTCCGGCTTCTTCGGCGGGACGTCGGCGCTCATCACTTCGCGGCGGTAGTAGTTCACGCCGAGGAAGTCGAGCGGCTGGGCGATGATGTCGAAGTCGCCCGCGTGCACGACGGGCGCGTTGTCGCCATGCGCCTGCAGCGACAGTGCCGGATAGCGGCGCTTGAAGATCGGGTCCATGAACCACTGGATGGAATTGGCCCATTCCAGTGCGGCCAGGCGGCGGTCGGCGTCGGTGTCGGTGGCCGGTTCGGCCGTCCACTGGTTCAGCACGATGCCCAGTTGCGCGGCCGGCTTCACGGCGCGCATCGACTGCATGGCCAGGCCGTGCGACAGCAGCAGGTGGTGCGACACCTGGATCGCCTGTTTCTTGTCCGCGACGCCGGGCGCGAACTGGCCGTTGCCGTAGCCGAGGTTCGCCGTGCACCACGGCTCGTTGTGCGTGGCGATGCTGGCCACGCGGTTGCCGTAGCGGCGCGCCACCTCGGCCGCGTAGTCGGCGAAGCGGTGCGCGGTGTCGCGCGACATCCAGCCGCCGTCGTCCTGCAGGCCTTGCGGCAGGTCCCAGTGGTACAGCGTGATGTGGGCGGCGATGCCTTGTTCGTCCAGCGCGTCCAGCAGGCGCGTGTAGAAATCGAAACCCGCCTCGTTCCACGCGCCCTTGCCGGTCGGCTGCACGCGGCTCCACGCCATCGAGAAGCGGTAGGCGTCCACGCCCAGCGACGCCATCAGGGCGACGTCTTCGCGGTAGCGGTGGTAGTGGTCGCAGGCCACGTCGCCGTTGCTGCCGTCGATGATGTTGGCGGCATCGTGCGAGAACGTATCCCAGATCGAAGGGCCCTTGCCGTCGGCGTCAAAGGCGCCTTCGATCTGAAAGGCGCTGGTGGCGACGCCCCATGTGAAGTTGGAGGGAAAGCGGATGGAGTCGGTCATGATGCTTCGGATGTGGTCGTTGTAGGTTGAAACGCTTGAAATCGATTTCATCGTACATGCGCCATTGCCCGGGTGTCAAATAGATTTTTTCCCTGCAAGCCTCCCGTCCACATGCCAAACAGGCATGTCTGGTGTATATTCACGAGCTTCGCGGCAACTGCCGTGTAGAAGAATCAGGCCGAACCGCATGAAAAAGGATTCCAGCAGCCCGCAGATGGTCACCGTGCACGAGGTCGCCCGTGTGGCGGGCGTGTCGGCCGCGACAGTGTCGCGCTTCCTGAACGGCACCGCCAAGGTGTCGGAGGAAAAGCGCCAGGCCATCGAAAGCGTCATCGAAAAGCTCAATTACAAGCCGAACGTACTCGCGCAGAACCTCAAGACGGGCAGCTCGCGCACGATCGGCGTGCTGACGCAGTCGCTCGTCTCGGGCTATTTCGCCGACGCGATGGCGGGCATCGACGAGGCGCTGCAGGGGACGGGCTATGCGCCGCTGATCGTCTCGGGCCACTGGCATGCGGACGAGGAGGCCGAGCGCATCGAGCTGCTGATCGCGCGGCGCGTGGACGGCCTCGTGATCCTGAGCGGTAAATTGAAGGATGCGCAGATCCTGAAGCTGTCGCAGCGCGTGCCCATCGTCGCCTTCGGCCGCGACCTGAGCGCGCCGCGCGCCTACGGCTTCTGCCTGGATAACTACTGGGGCGCGTGCGAGGCGGTGGGGCACCTCATCTCGCAGGGTCACCGCAACATCGCGTTCATCACGGGCCCGTCCGACCACACGGATGCGCTGGCCCGCCTGGCCGGCTACCGCGACACCTTGGCCAAGCACGGCATCAAGGAACAGCAGCAGCTGATCGTGGGCGGCGACTTCCAGGAATCGTGCGGCCTGCTGGCCGTCGAGCGCCTGCTGGAATCGAAGCAACGCTTTTCCGCGATCTTCTGCGCCAACGACCTGACGGCCTACGGCGCGCGCCTGGCGCTGTACCGGCGCGGCATCCGCGTGCCGGAGGACATCTCCGTGATCGGCTTCGACGACCTGCACAGCTCGATGTACACGACGCCGCCGCTGACCACCGTGCGCCAGCCGCTGTTCGACGTCGGCAAGTGCCTGGGCCGGGCCATCATCAAGATGATCGGCCACGAGACGCTCGACATCGAGGTGCCGCAGCTGAACCTCGTCGTGCGCGAGTCCGTCAAGCGCGTCGACTGAACAACCGAACAACCGGGGTCAGAGCCCGATTTTGGGCAATTTCCAGAATTCGGGCTCTGACCCCGGTTCTGGCCCCGGTTTTCAGGCCGCGAAGCCGCCATCCACCGCGAGGTCCGCACCCGTCACGAATCCCGCCTCGGGGCTGGCCAGCCACGCCACCATCGACGCGATCTCCTGCGGCCGGCCGTGACGCGGCAGGGCCATGAAGCCGTGCAGCGATTTGCCGAAATCGGTGTCGGCCGGGTTCATGTCGGTGTCGACGGGGCCCGGCAGCACGTTGTTGACGGTGATGCCGCGCGGGCCCAGGTCGTGGGCGAGGCCTTTCACGAGGCCCGTCAGCGCGGATTTGCTCATTGCGTAGACGGCGGCGCCGGCGAACGGCACGCGCATCGCGTTGGTGCTGCCGATGTTGATGATTCGCCCGCCGTCCTGCAGGTGACGCACCGCGGCCTGCGTCGCGGCGAACACGGCGCGCACGTTGACGGCGATCGTTTTATCGAAATCGGCGAGCGTGAATTCCGTCACGTGGCCGCCGAGGAACACGCCCGCATTGTTGACGAGGATGTCCAGCCGGCCGAATTTGGCGGCGGCGGCGTCGATGGTGGCCGTCAGCGCCTGCGGATCGGCCACGTCGGCACGCAGCGCCAGCGCGCGGCCGCCGGCAGCCTCGATGCGGCCCGCCAGCGCCTGCGCGGCGGCGTCGGACGATTGATACGTGAAGGCGACGGCCGCGCCTTCGCTGGCCAGGCGCTCGACGATCGCCGCGCCGATGCCGCGCGAACCGCCGGTGACGAAAGCGACTTTGTGTTCGAGGTTCGTGGTTACCATGATCTGCTCCATTCGGTTGGGTGGTTGACGTGTGCAGTATCATTCCAACTCCCGGTTCAAACTAGCCGGCCGGAACGCATAAGACTTTCAACTGCCGGTTAAAGATCAGCCATGAATGACGCTTTCGTCCACCTGGATTCCTTCATCTACAGCGCCGAGGACGGCGGATTTTCCGCCGCCGCGCGCCGCCTCGGCCTCACGCCCGCGGGCGTCAGCAAGAACGTGGGGCGGCTGGAGGCGAGCCTGGGCGTGCGCCTGTTCCGGCGCAGCACCCGCAAGCTGAGCCTGACGGAAGAGGGCGAGCAACTCCTGCGCGAGGTGGCGGAGCCGTGGCACCGCATCCAGGACGCGATGGCCGTCGTGCGCCAGGGTGCCAACCACGCCGCAGGACCGTTGAAAGTAGCGCTGGCGCCGGCCGTCGGGCGCATGCATTTCGTGCCGATGCTGGCCGAATTCCGCCGCCGCTATCCCGAAGTGCTGCCCGACCTGCACTTCGACAACCGCCAGGTCGACCTGATCGCGGAAGGGTTCGACGTCGCGATCGGCGGCGGCGTCGAGCTGCCGCAGGGCGTCGTCGCGCGCGAACTGGCGCGGGTACGCATCGTCCTCGCGGCGTCGCCCGATTACCTGGCCCGGCGCGGCACGCCGCGCCATCCCGATGATTTGCCGGCCCACGACGGCATCGCGCGCCGTTCGATCCGCTCCGGCCGCCTGCAGACGCTCACCCTGCGCGACGACGCCGGCCGCGTGGCGCCGTACGAATGCCGTCCCGTGGCCGTGCTGGACGATCCGGAAGCGATGGCGCACGCGGCGGCGGCGGGACTCGGCATCGCGCTGCTGCCGGCGCCGCACGCGGGGCCGCTGCTGGCGGACGGACGGCTCGTGCGCATCCTGCCCGACTGGTATGCGGAGACGGGCCCGCTGTTCCTCTACTATTCGAGCCGGCGCCTGCTGCCGGCCAAGACGCGCGCGTTCGTCGACTTTGTCGTCGAGCGCTTCCGCGAACTGGGGCTGGCGGCGCACTTCACCGGCTGACGTTCGCTGCGCGGCGGCGCGACCACTTGCAGCCGCTGCCCGTCACGGCATCTCTCAGCAGGGGCAGGACGGCCAGCAGGCTCATGCCGGCGTAGGCCGTGCGGCGATTCTAGCGAACGCATCCCCGCGCAAAGCTCACGGACTGTCACGATACTGACATTTACCGTTCATACAATGTACGATTGGCAATAACGAGCAACCCGACCGAAAGACCGACCGCATGCGCTCCTCCTGGCTGAAGACCTCGCTTACCTTGACCACGTGCGCCGCGCTGTGGCTGCCCGCGCCGGCATCCGCCGCGGAGGTTGCGCGGCCGGCCGCCGCCGGCCATGGCGCCGCGCAAGCGACACCGCCGAAGCTGGTCGTCGTGATGGTCATCGACGGCCTGCCGTCCGAGCAGGTGCAGCGCTACCGCGACCAGTTCGGCCCCGGCGGCCTGCGCCGCCTGCTGGAGCAGGGCGCGTCGTTCACGGACGCGCACCAGGCCCACGGCATCACGGTGACGGCCGTCGGCCACTCGGCCGTGCTGACGGGCGCCTACCCTTACCGCCACGGCATCATCGGCAACAACTGGATCGCGGCGAACGGCCAGCAGGTGTATTGCACCGAGGACACCCGCTACCACTACATCGACGAGGACACCGGCCCGCACGACGGCACGTCGCCCGCGAACCTTCGTGTGGACACCCTCGGCGACCAGCTGCGCTATGCGAGCGGCAACCGCAGCAAGGTCGTGACCGTGTCCGGCAAGGACCGCGGCGCCATCCTGCTCGCCGGCAAGACGGGTACGGCGTATATGTACATGGACAAGACGGGCGACTTTGCCACCAGCACGTATTACATGGACAAGTATCCCGGCTGGGCCGAGCGCTTCCGCGCCGCCAAGCCGCAGGACCGCTACTACGCCAAGTCGTGGAAGCCGCTGCTGGACGACAAGGCGTATGCCGACGACGCCCCGTACCCCGAGCCGACGACGGCCAGCCCGAACCGCTTCCCGTTCACGTTCTACAGCGACAGCGGCAAGCCGGCCGGCGATTACTACGTCCGCCTCAAGACGAGCCCGGCCATCGACGCGCTGACCCTGGAATTCGCCGAAGCCGCCGTCGACGGCGAACGGCTGGGCAGCAATCCGACGGGCGCGACCGACCTGCTGGGCGTGAGCCTGTCCGGCCACGACTACGTGAACCATGCGTACGGCCCGGAAAGCCGCATGTCGCACGACCACCTGCAGCAGATCGACCGGCAAATCGCGCAGTTCTTCGCCTTCCTCGACAAGCGCGTCGGCATGGACAACGTGCTGGTCGTGCTGACGGCCGACCACGGCTTCGCCAACACGGCCGAGTTCGCGCGCGCGCAGCACGCGGACGCGCTGCGCGTGAATCCCAAAACATTGCTGGAAAAACTGGACGGCGCGCTGGCCGAGCGTTTCGGCGTCGCCAAACTGGTCAAAAAATCGCTGTTGCCGGAGGTCTATCTCGACTACGCCGCCATCGAGCGCCGCGGCCTCGCCCGCGCCGACGTGGAACATGCCGCCGCGCGCTTCCTGCTCGCGCAGCCGGGCATTTCGGAAGTCTTCACGCGCACCCAGCTGGAGCAGGGCATCGCGTCGACATCGCGCCTGGCCACGCTGATGCAGCGGGCCTGGAACCGCACGCTGTCCGGCGACTTGCTCGTGGTCACGACTCCGTACACGATCTTCAGCAGCGGCACGTCGGGCGCGAGCCACGGCACGCCGTGGCAGTACGATACGTCGGTGCCGCTGCTGATCATGGGCAAGCGCTGGATCCGTCCGGGCGAGCAGGCCGGTTATGCGGAAGTCGTCGACATCGCCCCGACGCTGGCGCAGATCCTGCACGTGCGCCGTCCGGCGGGCTCGGAAGGGCGTGCGCTGACCGAGGCGCTGCGCTGATGGCGGTGCCGGGCGATGCGACGAACGGCGTAACGGAAGACGCGGCGGACCCGCTGGCCGCTATACTTCGGTCAACGCCACTTCATCCGAGCCCTTCCATGTACGCAGCAGTCGACCTCGGCTCCAATTCCTTCCGCCTCCACATCGGCGAGCCGATCGCGGGCCAGATCCATATCGTGCGCACGGCGCGCGACCCGATCCGCCTTGCGGCCGGCCTCGGCCCGGACAACGAACTGAGCGACGCGGCCGTGGAGACGGCCCTGCGCACGCTGCGCGACTTCGCCGGCGTCCTGCGCCAGTTCCGCCTCGACGCGGTGCGTGTCGTCGCGACGAACACGATGCGCGTGGCCAGCAACGCGGAGGACGTGCTGCCGCGCATGGAAGAGGCGATCGGCTATCCCATCGAGGTCATCTCCGGCGAGGAAGAAGGGCGCCTGATCTACATGGGCGTCGCGCGCGCGCTGGGCCGGCGGGCCGAGCGGCGGCTCGTGATCGACATCGGCGGCGGCTCGACCGAAGTCATCGCGGCGCATGGCGACGACATCCACATCGTCGAATCGTTCAGCATCGGCACGCATCCGCAGAGCGCGACGTATTTCCACGGCGGCCACATCAGCGCGGACGCGTTCGAAACGGCCGTCAACGCGGCGCGCGCCCGCTTCGAGGACCTGGCGGACCAGTACCGCAAGCACGGCTGGGAGGCCGTCTACGGTTCCTCGGGCACCATGCGCGCGATACACGAAGTGATTTCGCGCAACCGGCTCGGCGACGGTACGATGTCGCTGGCGAGCCTGCTGGCGTTGCGCGACAAGCTGATCGAACTCGGCCATGTCGACGCGTTCGACCTGCCGGGCGTGAAACGCGAGCGCGTGATCGTGATGACGGGCGGTCTTTCCATCCTGATCGGCGTGATGCAGGAACTGGGCGTGCCCGCCTTGACAGCGATTAACGCCGGCCTGCGCCTCGGGGTGCTGTCCGACCTGGAACTGCGCGCCAACCGCCACGACCGCCGCGACCTGGCTATCCAGGACTGCATGCGCCGCTTCGGCGTCGACGTCCAGCGCGCCGCGCGCACGGCCGCCATCGCGCGCAAGTTGTTCGACAAGCTGGCCCCGCAGGACGAGACCGTCGCCCACCACCTGCTGCGCAGCGCCATGCTGCACGAGGTGGGGTTGTCCGTCTCCCACACGGGCGCGCACAAGCACGCCGCGTACATCGTCGAGCACGCCGACCTGCCGGGCTTCACGGCCCGCGAACAACACCTGATGAGCCTGATCGTGCTGGGCCAGAAGGGCAACCTGCGCAAGGTGCGCGAGGTGCTGGCCGTGCCCGACCTGGCCAGGGCCGTGCTGGCGCTGCGCCTGGCGGCCGTGTTCATGCATGCGCGCGTGGACGCCGACGTGGATGCCGTCCGCCTGCGCATGAAAGGCCGCATCGACATTGAGACTCCGCGCGGCTGGCTGCGCCAGCATCCGACCGTGGCCGCCTGGTTCGAGAAGGAAGCGGCCGCCTGGGACGACGTCGGCGTGCCGTTCAGCGTGACGACGTAGTTGGCGCGCTAAGTTGTTGGCGCGCCTGGTTGGCGCGCTTAGTTGGTGCGATTGCCTGGCCACCATTGCAATCCTCTGCGCAGCAGCGATACTGGAAGTCCGATCATCGGACTTTCGTGGAGAGGATCATGAACGAGCAAGCCAACGTCAGCCTGCTCAAACAGGCGTACGACGCTTACGACAAAGGCGACATCCAGCGCCTCCTCGGCCTGTGCGCGCAGGACATCGAGTGGGAACTGCCGGAGGTGGAAGGCATCCCGTTTACCGGCAAGCGCCGCGGCGTGGACCAGGTGGCCGACTTCTTCCGCGTCATGGCCGAATGCCAGGAGCCGCGCGAATTCAGGCCCGACCAGTTCATCGGCCAGGGTGACCAGGTCATCGTGCTCGGGCACGGCACATTCACCGTCAAGGCCACCGGCGCCGAGTACAGCAGCGACTGGTGCCACGTCTTCCGCGTCGCCGGCGGCAAGATCGCCAGCTTCAAGGAATACGACGATACCCACAAGGCTGCCCAGGCCTACCGGCCGCAGGGCGCCGGCGCCGCTGCCGGCAAGGGCGCGACGCGTCCGGCCGTCCATTAGGCCGCCACGCTTCCACGTTTGACATTCTGCTATCATGGGAAACCCGACTTCGTCCCGTTTCCCATGAAGGCCGTTCCGCTCACCCTGGACAACATCGCGCTCGCCGGCCGCCACGTGCGGCTGGAGCCCTTCGACGCGACGCTCCGCGAACCGGTCCGGGCCGCGCTCGATTGCGATCCCGATGCGTGGCGCCTGTTCGCGATCAACGGCCAGGGCGCCGACTTCGATGCGTTCTGGAGCGCCCTCAACGGCCAGGTCGCGCAGGGCGGCTGGATCGCCTATGCCATCCGCCACGCCGCGAGCGGCGTTATCGTCGGCACCACAAGCTTCCTGAACATCAAGCCCACGCGCCAGTCGGTGGAGATCGGCGGCACCTTCCTGCATCCGGACGCGCGCTCCACCTGTGTCAACGCGGAAGCCAAATACCTGATGCTGGCCCACGCTTTCGCCAGCGGCGCGCGCCGCGTCGAGCTGCTGACGGACGCGCGCAACGTGCGCAGCCAGGCCGCCATCGCCAAGCTGGGCGCCGTGCGCGAGGGCGTGCTGCGCCGCGAGCGCGTCACGTGGACGGGGCATGTGCGCGACAGCGTCCTGTTCGCCGTGACCGACCTCGACTGGCCGGACGTACGGGCGCGGCTGGAACGGCGGCTGGCGGTTGCCGCGGCCGCGCCGGCTAGCCCGGCATAACTCAGCGCTGCGCGAAAAACGCCGACGGCGAACAGCCGAACGTCTTCTTGAACATCTGCGAAAAGGCCGACTGGCTCGTGTAGCCCAGTTCCTCTGCCACGCGCGCGAGCGGCATCCCGCGCGCGATCAGCGGCGCCGCGTGGGCCAGGCGCACCTGCTGGCGCCACTGGCCGAAGCTCATCCCCAACTCGCGTTCGAACAGGCGCGCCAGGGTGCGCTCGGACGCGCCGACCTGGCGCGCCCAGTCCGCCAGCGTGTGCGCGGCGCCCGGCGCGTCGAGCAGGCGCTCGCACAGGCTTTGCAGGCGCTTGTCGCGCGGCAGCGGCACGCGGATCGGCAGCGCGGGCGCGCGCGCCAGCTCGTCCAGCATCAGTTCGGACAGCAGGCTCGCGCGCGGCGACAGTTCGAGCGGCGGCAACTGTTCCAGCGCGAGGATCAGCTCGCGCAGCAGGGTCGACACGTCCAGCACGCGGCAGTCCTCGCCCGGGAACGGCGTGCGCGCGGCGTGGATGCGCACGGGCCGCAGCCGCACGGGTTCGAGCACCGTCACCTCGTGCACGACGCCGGGCGCCGTCCAGACGGCGCGCGACGGCGGCACGATCCAGCTGCTGCCGGCCGCGTTCAGGCGGATCACGCCTTCGCGCGCATACGTCAGCTGGCCGAACGGATGCGTATGCGGCGCCACGTTGTCGGCCGCTTCCAGGTCGCGCGCCGTCAGCGTGACGGGACGCGCGGGCGTCGGGTCGAAGCAGTCCGGGAAGGGCAAGGTGTGATGCACGACTTCGATGCGCATGGGCGTTGTCCGATTCTCGATAAAGTTTGTCCTGCTATCGTAATTCAGACGTGGCCGGTTTGCCTACACTGGGCTTTTCCCCAGGAGTCACCATGTCCCAAGACACCACCCTGCGCGCCGACGCGCGCGTGATCGGCCTCGTCGGCCTGGCCCACGGCACGTCGCACTTCTACCACCTGATCCTGGCCGCGCTGTTTCCCTGGCTGAAGCCCGCGTTCGGCCTCAGTTACGCGGAGCTGGGCCTGCTGCTGACGGCGTTCTTCGTCGTGTCCGGCGTCGGCCAGGCGCTGGCCGGCTTCGTCGTCGACCGGGTCGGCGCGCGCCGCGTGCTGTTCTTCGGCATGACGATGCTGGGGGTGTCGGCGCTCGTGCTGGCGGCGGCCGGCAGCTATCCGGCGCTGCTGGCCGGCGCGCTGCTGGCGGGCGTCGGCAACAGCATCTTCCACCCGGCCGACTACACGCTCCTGAACCAGCGCGTCTCGCGCACCCGCCTGGCGCACGGCTTTTCCGTGCACGGCATCAGCGGCAATATCGGCTGGGCCGCGGCGCCGCTGTTCATGACGACGGTCGCCACCCTGTCCAGCTGGCGCATGGCGCTCGCGTACGCCGCGATCCTGCCGTTCGCCGTGCTGGGCATCCTGTTCCTGAACCGCGCGCACCTGCGCCCGGAACCGAAGCCGGTCGCGGCCTCCGGCGACGCAGCCGGGGAGGGCGCCGGTACGCTGTCCTTCCTGCGCCTCCCGGCCGTGTGGATGTGCTTCGCGTTCTTCTTTCTCACGGCGGTGTCGCTGGGCGGCATCCAGGCGTTCGCGTCGATCGGCCTGATGCAGCTGTACGGCATCTCGCGCGAGCTGGCGACGGGCGCCTACACCGCGTACATGCTGGCGTCCGCCGGCGGCATGCTGCTGGGCGGCTTCGTCGGCGTGCGGGCGACCGGCGCGGGCCGCCAGGACCACGACCGCACCGTCGCCATCGCCTTCGCGGTGGCCGCCGCGCTGGCCCTGCTGCTGGGCGCGGCCGTCGTGCCGGGCTGGCTGGCGCTGCCGCTGATGGCGCTCGTCGGCTTCTTCTCGGGCGTGGCGGGACCGTCGCGCGACCTGATGATCCGCGCCGCCGCGCCCAAGAATGCCACGGGACGGGTGTACGGCGTCGTCTATTCGGGCCTGGACAGCGGCCTGTCCGTGGGGCCGGCCATGTTCGGGCTCGTGATGGACGCGGGGCATCCGGGCTGGCTGTTCGCCGGGATCGCGCTGTTCCAGGCGCTGGCGATCGTGACGGCGGTGGGCGTCGGCGGCGGGACGCGCGGCGCACGCCTCCAGGGCGCTTGACGGCGCGCCTTTCCGGCCCGCGTCATTCCGGCTCGGGTGCGACGAAGGGCAGTCGGGTTGCGATCGGTCGAGCCGCGATCGTGTGCCCGAGCCCCGGCCGTTCCGGCGCGGCGCCCGCCGTGCGCAAGCCGTGCAGTGCGCGGTCCATGGTCGTGTTGCCGCGCTGCGCGCCATACACCGCATAGGCCGAATGGGAAAACTCGGGCGCGCCGGCGACCCGATACACGAGGCCGGCATCGAGCAGGGGCCTGGCGGTCCCGATGCGGAAGTAGCCGGCCCCGCCGACGCTCAGCAGGTAAGTCAGCGCCAGCGGGCCCAGGGACATCGACACGGGCGGGCTGGCCAGCTCGGGAAATGCCGCCTGGTGGTTCGCCGCGAAATTCGGGCCCCAGTCCACGTAAATGTAATCGTCCGGGCGCATGTGCAGATCGTCGGACGACGTGACCATGATCAGTTTCTCTTCCAGCAGCAATTCCGTGACGAGCCCGGTCCGCTGTGGCGGATTGTAGAGCAGTGCGATGTCCAGCGTGCCGTCCTGGACCTGGTCGAGCAGATGCCCCGGATGGCCGACGTTGGCGCGCAACGCGATCTCCGGGCAATTGCGGCGCATCCAGACTAGCCAGTCGGCGAGGAGCGGATGCCACAGGCTCAGCTCGCCACCGATGCTGATGCCGTCTTCGCGGCCCGGCGGCAGGGCGGCCTGCTGGCGCGCGCGTTCCCAGATCTGGACCAGGTTCGTGGCGTGCCGCATGAAGTGTTCGCCGGCCAGGGTCAGCCGGGCACCGGCTTTGTTTCTGATAAACAGACGGCGCCCCAACTGCTGCTCCAGCGTGCGGATGCGCGCACTGACGGCCGTCTGGGTGAGGTGCATGCGTTCCGCCGTCACGATGAAGCTTCCGCTGTCCGCCACCTCCAGGAAGGTTCGGGCTAAATTGATATCCATGACGCCATCGTAAGCGAAGTCAGGCCGCCCGGGGTTCTTCCAGGACCTGCCGATGCAGGCCTGCCACCAGGTCGGCCTGCGTGATCATGCCGACCAGCCTGCGCATCGCGTCGACGACCGGCAGGTGGTGGTGGCCGTAGCTTGCGAACAGCGGCACCAGGTCGGCGATCTGCTGCGTGGCGCGCACGGTCCTGACGGGCGACGTCATGATGTCGCGCACCCGGCGGCTGTCCTGCCCGGCGCCAAACGGCGGCAGCGCCCCGTGCTGGATGAAGTCCATCTGCGTGATGATGCCGACCACGCGCCGCTCCGGGTCCAGCACCGGCAACGCCTTGATCCGGTGACGCTGGAGCAGCGCCCAGGCGCTCGCGACGCCGAGCTCGGGGCTCACCGACCGGACCTCGGTGGTCATGACGCTGGCGCAATCGAGCCTGTCCATGTGGCGCCGGTAAACACGCGCTTCGACTTCGCCCAGCACCGATTCCAGGTCGGCGACGTCGACGTCCAACATGTCGTTGCGGGCCTTGAGCACGGCCTCGAGGTCGCCGCGGCTGAAGGTGGTGCGCCCGGCGTTCGGCGCCGCCGGCTGCGCGGCGGCGCGGTGCGGATACTGGTGACGCGTCAGTTTGTGGTAGACGATCGCGCAACCGAGCAGGATCAGGGAATTGAGTCCGATCGGCAGCAGGACGAAGCGGAAGCCGAGCACGTGGATGGCGGGGCCGCCGAGCACGGCGGTCAGCGCGACCGCGCCGGACGGCGGATGCACGCAGCGCAGCGAGAACATCAGGCCGACCGAGAGCGCCACGGCCACCGCCGCCGCCACGATGGGATCGCCGATCCATGCCGCGCAGCCGACGCCCACGATGGCCGCGATCACGTTGCCGCCAAGTAGGGACCATGGTTGGGCCAATGGACTGGCGGGCACGCCGAACAGCAGCACGGCCGACGCGCCCATCGGCGCCACCAGCAGGGGCAGGTCGCTGGCTCGCCCCACGATCAGATGCGTGACCAGGCCGGTGATCCCGATGCCCACCAGCGCCCCGAGGCTGCTGCGCAGGCGCGCCAGCACACCGATATGGTTTGACGAAGGAAGAAGGCGGGACAGCCACTTGCGCGGGGAGGCCGGTTTCCAGGTATTCCGGAGCGCAAGCGGGATGCGGCGGGACGGCATCAGCTGACGCGGGCATAACCACCCGCCACGCCCTCCTTCGACAGCACCCATTGCCACAGCTGGATGTCGCGCGCGCGAAACGCGCCGGCGCAGGACAGCAGGTAATAGCGCCACATGCGGTAGAAACGATCTCCCAGCTGCGCGGCGAAGCGCGGCCAGGCGGCCTCGAAATTCGCGTGCCAGGCCATCAGCGTCCGGTCGTAGTCGGCGCCGAAATTGTGCACGTCCTCGGCAATGAACAGGCCTTCGATCGCATCGCTGATATGGCCCATTGACGGCAATTCGCCGTTCGGGAAAATGTATTTGTCGATCCAGGGATCGGACGCGCCGCGCCGCACGTTCTTGCCGATGGTATGCAACAGGAACAGGCCGCCGTCGTGCAGGCAGCGGTGCGCCACTTCCATGTAGGTCCGGTAGTTCTTGTGGCCGACGTGCTCGAACATGCCGATGCTGACGATGCGGTCGAAGCGCTCGTTCAGCATGCGGTAGTCCTGCAGGCGGAAATCGAGGCCGGCGTCCGGGTAGCGTTCCCGGGCCCACCGCGCCTGCTCCGCCGAGATCGTCACGCCGACGCAGTGCACCTTGTATCGCTCGGTCGCGTAGCGCATGAAACTCCCCCAGCCGCAGCCGATGTCGAGGACCCGCATGCCCGGTTCCAGCTGCAGTTTTCGGCACACCAGTTCCAGCTTGGCTTCCTGCGCTTCCGCCAGCGTGGACGCATGTTTCCAGTACCCGCAGGTGTAGGTCATGCGCGGGTCGAGCATCGCGGCGTAGAACTCGTTGCCCAGGTCGTAATGGGCTTGGCCGACCTGCCATGCGCGCCGCAACGTCTGCCGGTTGAAGATGCGGGCCGCCGCGGCAGACAGGATCAGGCCGGGCGCCCGCACGTTTTCGGTGGCGCGCGAGCGCAGCAGCCGCGCGAAGAATTCGTCCAGCCGCTGCGCGTCCCAGGCGCCGTTCATGTAGGCCTCGCCCAGGCCGAGGTTACCGCGGATGAACGCTTCCTTGAGGACGGCCGGGTCGTGGATCCGCATGTCGCAGTCCGCGTTCCCGTCGATGTGGATACCGGCCCTGGCCAGGATCGGGCCCGCCCAGCGGAATACGGAAGAATGCTGGCCGGCAGGGAGAGCCGGGGCGGCAAGCAAGGCGTCTGATGTTCTATCCATGTCCAAAAGTTGCGTTTGAAAACGATAGTATGCGGCGGGCATTGAAATATGAACAATGAAAAAAAATGCCGTTGAAACCAAAAACTTTGCTGTGAAATCCCGGGTTTCTCCGTCATTGAATTTACATTAGCGCTAATGTATTATGCGGACATGGACACCCGATCGAACCCCGGCCTCGGGGAACTGCTCCGCTACGTAGGCGAGCTCGTGGAGCACGGCGCCGAAGAGCATTACCGCGCGATGCGCCTCAGTTACCGCGCCCGCTACACGCCCGTGCTGCGCGCCCTGCACGCGGGCGCGCGCACCGTCACCGACATCACGGCGCGCACCCACCTGACGCAAGGTGCGATCAGCCAGACCGTGGCGCTGCTGGAGGGCGACGGCCTGATCGCGCGCCACGCCGTCGACGACGGGCGCAAGAGCGGCATCCGGCTGACCGCGGCCGGGCGCGCGCTGGTCGCCAAGCTCGAACGCCACTGGACCGCCACGTTCGCGGCGATCGCCGGCCTCGAGGACGACATCGGCTATCCGTTGCGGCGTGCGCTCGAAGCCGCGGCCGCGGCGCTGGAGCGCGAAGGATTCTCGGCCCGCGTCGCGGCCGCCAAGACCAGACTGAAAAAGGAGCAAGCGCATGTCGACTGACCGTTCGCAGTCACGCAACTGGTTCGACGAGGGAGGCCGCGCGTACGCCCGGTTCCGGCCCGAATATCCGCGCCGGCTGGCCGACTTCCTCGCGGCGCAGGCGCCCGAGCATCGGCTCGCCGTCGACGTCGGCTGCGGCAACGGCCAGCTGACGCAGTTGCTGGCGCCGCATTTCGACCAGGTCGTCGGCCTCGACCCGAGCGCCGACCAGATCGCGAACGCGGTGCCGGACGCGCGGATCGAGTATCGCTGCGCGCCCGCCGAAGAGCTGCCGCTGCCTGACGCGAGCGCGAGCCTGATCACGGCGGCCCAGGCGGCCCACTGGTTCGACCTGCCGGCGTTTTATCGCGAGGTGCGCCGGATCGGCACGCCCGGCGCGGTCGTCGCGCTCATCAGCTACGGCGTGCTGACGCTCGAACCGCGGCTCGACGCGCGCTTCCAGACGTTTTACCGGGACGAGATCGGGCCGTACTGGCCGCCGGAGCGCAAGCTGGTCGATACGGGGTACGCGACCATCGACTTTCCGTTCGCGGAGATCGCGGCGCCGGCGCTCGACATCCGCCTGGACTGGCACCTGAACGAATTCATCGGCTATCTGCTGACGTGGTCCGCCGTGCGCAGCGCCCGGGAGGCCGGCAGGGAAAGCCTGCTCATCGACTTCGCCAACGAGATCGCGGACGCCTGGGGCGACCCGAACACGAGGCGGACCATTCGCTGGCCCATCAATATGCGGATCGGACGCGTGTGACGCGCCGGCAGGCGTCAGCGCAGCTTGCCCACGATATCCGGGCCGACCGCCAGCCGCACGAACGGCGCCGGATCGTCTTCGCCTTTGCTGGCGATCCAGAACACGCTGGCCTTGCGGATCTTCCAGTCCTGCGCCGTCCCCGCAAAAATCAGCGATGCCACCTGGCCGAGCAGCGGCTGGTGCCCGACGACGACGACGGTATGGCGGTTGGCCGGCCAGCCGGCCGCTTCCAGGATGCGTTCCGCCGTCGAATCGGTATTCAGCGCTTCCACGGTCGTGAACTTGCGGCCCAGCGCCTGCGCCGTCTGCACGCAGCGCGCCGCCGGGCTGGAGAGGATGCGGCAATGCGAGGGCAGCTGGCGGTCGAGCCACGCGCCCATGCGCGAGGCGTGGCGCGCGCCCTTCGCCGTCAGCTCGCGCAACTGGTCGCCCTCGCGATCGGCCGCATGCGGCTCAGCCTCGGCGTGGCGCCACAGGATCAGTTCCATGGTCGTTCTCCTTGTTGTGCGCGAGGGCGGCGCCTTGTGCGCCCAGCGTATCCATCAGGAACTGCTGGGCGCCGAAGGCCGACTGGCTGCCGCGCGCCTTGCGGCGCCGCGAGCGGCCGTCGCTGCCCAGTTCCCAGGCATTGACGTTGTCCTTCAAATAGACCTGCAGGCCCTCGCGCAGCACGCGTTTTTTCAGGGCGGGCGAGCGGATGGGGAATGCCACTTCGACCCGGCGGAACAGGTTGCGGTTCATCCAGTCCGCGCTGCCGAGGTAGATGTCGTTCTTGAGATTGTTGCGGAAGTAGTAGATGCGCGTGTGCTCGAGGAAGCGGCCGACGATGGAACGCACGCGGATATTGTCCGACAGCCCCGGCACGCCGGGCCGCAGCGAGCAGGCGCCGCGCACGATCAGGTCGATGCGCACGCCGTCGCCGGACGCTTCGTACAGCGCGCGGATCACGGATTCGTCGGTCAGTGAATTCATCTTGGCGATGATGCGCGCCGGCTTGCCGTCGCGCGCGATCGCCGCTTCCTGGCGGATCGCCTTCACGATCTCCTTCTGCAGCGTGAACGGCGCCAGCCACATGGCGGCCAGCTGCGTCGGGCGCGTCAGGCTCGTGAGGTGGATGAACACTTCGTTGACGTCGGCCGTGATCTCGTCGTCCGCCGTGAGCAGGCCGAAGTCGGTGTAGAACCGGGCGGTCGTCGGGTTGTAGTTGCCGGTGCCGAGGTGGGCGTAGCGGCGCAGGCCGTCCGGCTCGCGGCGCAGCACGAGCGCCATCTTCGCGTGCGTTTTCAGGCCCACGACGCCGTACACGACCTGGGCGCCGGCTTCCTCCAGCCGCTCGGCCCAGTTGATGTTGGCCTCTTCGTCGAAGCGCGCCATCAGCTCGACGATGACGGTGACTTCCTTGCCGCGCAGCGAGGCGTTGATCAGGGAATCCATCAGCTCGGAGTTCGAGCCGGCGCGGTAGATCGTCTGCTTGATCGCGACGACGTTCGGATCGGCCGCGGCGGCGCGGACGAAGTCGATCACGGGCTGGAACGACTGGTACGGATGGTGCAGCAGCACGTCCTGCTTGCGCAGCAGGGCGAACATGTCGTGGCCGTTCACGAGCTTGGCCGGGAAACCCGGCACGTACGGCGCGAATTTCAGCTCCGGACGCGCATTGCTGTTGACGATCTCCAGCAGGCGCCCCATGTTGACGGGTCCGTCGACGGTGAACAGGCGCGAGCGGTCGATCGAGAACTGGTCGAGCAGGAAGTCGGCGAGATGCTTGGGACACCCGCGCGCCACTTCCAGGCGCACGGCGAATCCGTAGTTGCGGCTATGGAGTTCGCTTTGCAGGGCCTGGCGCAGGTTCTTGACCTCTTCCTCGTCGACCCACAGGTCGCTGTTGCGGGTGACGCGGAACTGCGAGTACGACACGACCTCGCGCCCCGTGAACAGGTCGGCCATATGGGCCTGGATGACGGAAGTGAGGAGGCAGTACGACGCGCCCGGCTTGTCCGACAGTTCGTCCGGCAGGCGGATGAGCCGCGGCAGCACGCGCGGCGCCTTCATGATCGCGATGCCCGACCCGCGCCCGAAGGCATCCTTGCCGGCCAGCTCGATGATGAAGTTCAGGCTCTTGTTGATCACGCGCGGGAACGGGTGCGCCGGGTCGAGGCCGACCGGCGTGAGCAGCGGGCGCACCTCCTTGTCGAAGTACTGCTTGACCCACGCCTTCTGCGCCGCGTTGCGGTCCGAGCGGCGCAGCAGGTGGATGCCGGTGGCGGACAGCTGCGGCAGGATCTGGTCGTTGAGCAGCGCGTACTGGCGCCCGATGATCTGGCGGCATTCGTCGCTGGCGCCGTCGAGGTCGGCCTGGACGGGGTCGGGCCCGCCGTGCGACTGGTGCTGCGCCAGCAGGCTCGCGACGCGCACCTCGAAGAATTCGTCGAGGTTGCTCGACACGATGGTGAGAAAGCGCAGGCGTTCGAGCAGGGGGACGGACGCGTCTTCGGCCTGTTCGAGCACGCGCCGGTTGAATTCGAGCAGGGACAGTTCCCGATTGAGGAACAGGTGTGGGCTATCAGCCGGAAGCGTGGCAAAGGCCTCGTCCGTTTTCAACTTCATATCCATTTTTCGGAAATATTTCACTCGTGGCAACTGAGTGTAGAAGCCGATTATGACAACATTGTGACAGAGAACGGCTTTTCAAGGTGCGCAATGTTACCGGAGTACTAAATGATTGACCGCTCAGATGACGAACTCGTCTTCGATGACCCCGCTCGACCGGGCGGCATCGTCGCTGAATGCCGAAAAAACCGAATTTTTTGGTCTATAGTGAATCAACTTACCGACGATAGCGCCTTCTTTCTTGACCGCGATGACCATGTTGCAAGTCTTGTCTTCCGTGAAGGCCCGCCCTCGGAAAGCCGATATGTATTACCGTCATCGCTTGCCCGTGCGGATCATGCATTGGGTAAACGTGGTGTGCCTGACGGTGCTTTTCATGAGCGGCCTTTCCATCTTTAATGCGCATCCGGCGCTTTATTGGGGGAACTCTTCCTATGACGGTCATCCTGCACTTCTGGAAATTACCTCGACCGACGCGCCGCGGGTCCCTGGTGATGTCGTCCAAGGCCCTCGTGGAATACTGCGTATCGGCGCGCATCAGTTCGACACGACAGGCTTTCTGGGCGTTTCACGCGCGGCGGATGGCGCGTTGAACGAACATGCCTTTCCCTTCTGGATGACCATTCCCGGATATTATTCTTTGGCGTATGCCCGGCAGTGGCATTTCGCTTTCGCCTGGCTATTCGTCATCAATGGACTGGCTTATCTGCTCCATGCGATTTTCAGCGGGCATCTGCGTCGCGATCTGGCGCCGGACAAGCGCGAGCTGAAGGGCATCGGCGCGTCGGTGAAAGACCATATCCTGTTCAAGCATCCGCGCGGCGAAGCGGCGAAACGCTACAACGTGCTGCAGAAACTGGCGTATCTGGTCGTCATTTTCGTGCTGCTTCCGCTGATTGTCTTGATGGGTATGGCAATGTCTCCGATGCTGGACAGCCTGATCACAGGCTGGGTCGGCTGGTTTGGCGGACGCCAGTCGGCACGCACCATTCATTTCATTATCGCCTGGCTTCTGGTCGCGTTCGTGCTGATTCACGTATTCGAAGTCATGGTCAGTGGCTTATGGAACCACATGCGGTCCATGATCACCGGCTATTACGATGTACAGCCGGAAGCGGGGCAGGAACCGGGAACGGGAGCGCATCATGAAAACGTCTAGCCCGCCCAGGCGACTGTTCATCAAACGCTCGCTGGGCATGTTGGGCGTCGCGTTGATAAGCGGCTGTGACCGGGTGGGCAGGGCCGATTGGTTCAAGGGACTGCTGTCCGCCGGTGAAGGGCTCACCAAGGCCGCGCACAAGGTATTGGCACCACGCAGTGCGATGGCGCAGGAATTTACTGAAGCCGATCTTCCTGGATATTTTCGCAGTAACGGCACCAGCAATCCGGACAACCCCGCGTACCAGGCGCGGGCTGCCAACGCGTTCCTGGACTGGACTCTCGTGGTCGACGGCCTCGTCGTCATGCCGCTGCGTCTTTCGCTTGCGCAGTTGCGCGCGATGCCGAAGCGCACGCAGATCACACGGCACGATTGCGTCGAAGGGTGGAGCGCAATCGCGAAATGGTCCGGCGTACCTCTCAAGCACGTGCTTGACGCCGCGCGGCCGCATCCGGATGCCAGGTTTGTCGTGTTCCATTGCGACGATCCGATGGAGGGGGCAGGCAGCGTGCGCTATTACGAGAGCATCGACATGGACGATGCCTTCCATCCGCAAACGATACTTGCTTACGATCTTAACGACAAGCACCTTCCCATCGCCAACGGCGCCCCGTTGCGGCTGCGGGTCGAGCGTCAACTCGGCTACAAACATGCGAAGTATCTGAGTCGCATCGAATTAGTCGCTAGTCTGGATGCGATCCGCGGCGGCAAGGGCGGTTATTGGGAGGATGGCTACGGCTACCAGTGGTACGCGGGAATTTGATATCGGGGGAAGGCCGATGGCCGCAGCCGGCCGGACCGCATTCGTGCTTGCCGGCGGCGGCAGCCTCGGCGCGGTGCAGGCGGGCATGCTGCATGAGTTGCTGGCCTACGGCGAATATCCCGACTTTGTCGTGGGCGCATCTGCCGGGGCCATCAATGCCGCTTATTTTGCCGGCACGCCCGATCCGTCCGGCGTAGCGAAACTGCGCCAGCTGTGGTGCGCTGTCCGCCGTCGCGACATCATGCCGATTTCGGCCTGGAGTCTGCTGCGCACGCTGATCTACAGGCGTTCTTACCTGGCGAACTTCGACGCCATGCGTCATTTGCTCCAGGAACAGTACGACTACCGGCGTATCGAAGAGGCGCGCCTTCCGCTGCACATCGTCGCGACAGATCGGCTGTTTGGAGAAGAAGTGGTGTTATCCCAAGGCCCGTTGATCGACGCCGTTACGGCAAGCGCGGCAATTCCCGGCATCTTTCCGCCCGTGTTGATCGACGGACGGGAACTCGTCGACGGCGGCATTTGCAACAACACGCCGATTTCGGTCGCAGTCAATCTGGGCGCGAAACGCATTATCGTATTGCCTGCCGGATTCGCATGCGCATTGCAGCGGCCTCCGGCCGGCGTGGTCGCCCATGCGCTGCAAGCCCTCAGCCTGCTGGTCGCACGCCAGTTGGTGCATGACCTGGAGCGTTACCTGGGAACGGTGACCATATTCGTCGCGCCTCCCCTGTGCCCGCTCGATATCTCGCCTTACGACTACAGTGCCTGCCCGGAGCTCATCGACCGTGCCCTCGTCTCGACCCGTCAGTGGCTGCTGTCGGGCGGCCTGACTCAGCCTGTCATACCCGCGCAACTGCGGCCACATCAGCATCCGCTGCTGCCGCAAGAGTAGTCGCGGTGGCGCGCTTCACACCACCGGCTCCCGCACCCTCCTGAGATCATCCCTGGGCGGCCGCCCGAACATGCGGCTGTACTCGCGCGTAAACTGCGACGGGCTTTCGTAGCCGACCTGGTAGGCCACGGCCGCCACGTCGCGGCTGCTGGCCGCGAGGCGGGCGCGGGCTTCGTGCAGACGGATCTGCTTCTGGTATTGCAGGGGGCTCAGCGACGTGAATTCCTTGAAGTGGCGGAACAGCGTCGACGCGCTCATGCCGCTCACGGCTTCCAGCTGCTGGGTCGACACGGGCTCCGCGTAGTGCTGCTGCAGCCAGCGGATCGCACGGCCGATGCGCGACGCGCGGCTGTCGGCCAGGCCCACCTCGCGCAGCATCGGGCCGTGCGGGCCGGAGAGCAGGCGCCACAGGATTTCCTTTTCCAGCAGCGGGCGCAGGATGCGCACGTCGTCCGGGTGGTCGAGCAGGGTGACGAGGCGCCCGACCGCGTCCAGCAGCGGCTTCGAGGCCGCATGGACGGCCATCGGCACGGCGGCCTGCGGCGCCTCGGCTTCCGCTTCGACGATCAGGCCCGCGATCTCGGCCGGCCGCAACGTGAGCGCGACGCCGAGATACGGTTCGTCCTCGCTGGCATCGACGACCTGGCCCGTCGACGGCATCGTCAGCGACACGATCACGCAGTCCCCCGGGCCGTATTCATACGTGCGGCCGCCGATCGTGGAGCGCTTGCGGCCCTGCAGGATCAGGGCGAACATCGGTTCCTCGATGCCGCTCATCGGACTGGTCGGCGCCGTCACCGCACGCACGCGCAGGCCGGGCACGACGCAGTCCGGGCCGGTGCCGGCATGGCGCATCGCGAGGCATTTCAGATCGTGGAGAGTCATCATGGTGTCGTTCGCTCGTCGTTAAGGCGTACGTGTCCTTACGCGACAACGATCGTAACATGTTCGTCGCCGCCAGGACACATATGCATGTCCTATGGCTGGCCCGCCGGGACGCCGCGCGCGAGACGGCGCCACCACGGTTGCCGCACCGGGCGTTCGTAGGCCAGGTTCGCGGGCACCGCCAGCGCGACGAGCGTGCCGCCGCCGGGCGCCGCATCGATGTCGAGCCGGCCGCCGATCGCGGCCGCGCGCTCGCGCATGCCCG
>Ga0209148_1000589_pt1 | contig 33096 bp, 26 predicted proteins | sample AraplaCol_mMF_r2_2_FD_184288 | JGI IMG/M metagenome (GOLD analysis project Ga0209148, IMG submission 184288) | Arabidopsis root microbial communities from North Carolina, USA - plate scrape CL_Col_mMF_r2 (SPAdes) (version 2) | ecosystem: Host-associated > Plants > Roots > Endosphere | place... | reverse complement strand
AGCATCCGAAGGTGCGCGCCTGGCTCGCGCAGCGGCCACGCTGGCACATGCACTTCGTGCCGACCTATTCGAGCTGGCTCAATCAGGTCGAACGCTTCTTCGCCGTGATCACCGACAAGGCCATCCGGCGCGGTTCGTTCAAAAGCGTCAAGGAGCTGACGAACAAGATCGACATGTTCGTCAGCCAGTACAACGAGAACTGCAAGCCGTTCACCTGGACGGCCACCGCCGACTCAATCCTCGAAAAACTATCTCGCCTCTGCCGTCGAATAAACGGGACAGGACACTAGCGCCTCAGCGCCGCGCCCGCGCGCCCTTGCCGCTCACGCGCCGAACCGTCGCCTCGCCGGCCTGCGGCAGCCGCTCGCGCAGGAAGGCGATGAGCTCCTGCGCCACCACGTTGCGCATCGGCCCCGGCAGGTAGGCCAGCACCACGCGGCGCTCGACGCGCGGCTTCAGCAGCGGCACCACGGCCAGCTCGGGGTCGCGCAGCGACGAGGTGTACAGGCGCGGCATCAGCCCCAGGGCCTGGCCGCCGCGCACCAGCGCATAGAGCGTCTCGGAGTAGCTCACGCGGTAGGGCTGCGGCCCCTGCGCGAACTGCGCACGCGCCGGGTTTCCCAGCGCCGGCATGCTTCCGCTTTCGAAGAGCACCAGCCGCTCCTTGCCGATGGCCTCCCAGCTCGCATCGCCGGCCGCCGCCAGCGGGTGGTCGCGCCGCACCACCAGCACGAGCGGGTCACGGAAGAGGTCGATGCAGGTGAGGCCGCCCGGCGGCTCGGTGATGGCGGCCACGGCCATGTCGATCTGGCCACTGCGCAGCTCGGCCAGCAGGGTGTTCGACGGGGCATCGCGCCAGGACAGCTCCACCTCGCGATGGCCGTCCTGAAGGAACTCGCTCGCCGCAGCCGCCACCCGCGCGCTGGCCGAGGGGATCACGCCGATGCGCACATAGGCCCGGCCGCGCTGCACCGTGCTCTCGATGTCGCGCAGCGCCACCTCGAAGGTGTTGACCAGGAAGTCGGTGCGCGCGAGCACTTCGGCGCCCACGGGCGTGAGTTCGAGCCGATGGGTGGACCGGGTGAGCAGTTCGGCGCCAAGCAGCTTCTCCATCTGCTTGATGGCGTTGCTCAGGGCCGGCTGGGTGATGGCCAGCCGCCGCGCGGCTTTGCCGAACTGGCCTTCTTCCACCAGCACCGAGAAGAACTGCAGCTGGCGCAGCGTGAGAGCGCGCAGGGGCAAGGCGGCCATGGCGAATCCCTGGTTATTGATTCAGTGAATCAAATTATAGAAATTCAAAATTTTCCTTATGGGCGCTGCGTTACTAGACTGCCCGCCATGATCAGCCCCACGTCCGCGCCCACCATCTCCGCAGCGCCCCTCACGCTGGAGGCGATGCTGCATGCGATGCCCAAGGCCGAGCTGCACTGCCACCTGTTCGGCACGGTGCGCCACGAGACCTTCAAGCAGCTCAACCGCCGCGCCGGCTCTCCGCTGGCCGACGACGAGATCGAGGGCTTCTACACGCGCGGCGAGAAGCCGGTCGGTGTGCTGCGGGTGCTGCGCGCGCTCGATGCCCAGCTGGTGCGCAGCGCCGGCGACCTCTACCAGCTCACGCTCGAATACCTGCAGGACGCCGCTGCCCACAACGTGCGCCATGCGGAGTTCTTCTGGAACCCGACCGGCACGGTGCATGAGTCGGGCATCGCCTACCCGCTCGCGCAGGGCGCCATCGTGCGGGCCATCCAGGACGCGAAGCAGGAGTTCGGCATCTCCGGCCGCCTCATCGCCGCCATCGACCGCGAGGCCAGCCCCGAGGCCGCCGTGGAGATGGTCGAATGGGTCAAGGCCCATCGCTGCGACGAAGTGATCGGCATCGGCATCGACTACCGCGAGGTCGACCGCCCGCCCGAGATGTTCGCCCGGGCCTACGCCGACGCGAAGAAGGCCGGCCTGAAGACCACCGCGCACGCGGGCGAGTTCGGCATGCCCTGGACCAACGTGCGCACCGCGCTAGACGAATTGCAGGTCGACCGCATCGACCACGGCTACACGGTGGTCGACCAGCCCGACTACGCGCGCAGGTGCGCCGAGCGCGGCGTGATCTTCACCGTCGTGCCCACCAACTCCTACTACCTGCGCACCCTGCCGCCCGAGCGCTGGGCGCTGGACCACCCCATCCGCCGCATGCCCGGCCTGGGCCTGCGCATCCACCCGAACACCGACGACCCGACGCTGCACAAGGTCACGCCCACGCAGGCCTGGCTGATGATGGTGCGCGACTTCGGCTTCGGCCTGGACGACCTGCGCGGCTTCATGCTCAACGGCCTCGACGGCGCATGGATCGACAAAGCGCAGCGCCGCGAGTGGCGCACGCAATGGAGCGCCGAGTTCGACGCGCTGCGCGCCCGGCTCGACACCGAACCCGCCCCCACCAACCACGAATGACCCACGCCATGAACACGCCCCGCCGCCTGCTCCTTGCCGCTGCGCTCTGCGCCGCCCTTCCCACCGCCGCCCTCGCACAGGCGGCATGGCCTGCCGCCAAGCCCATCACGCTGATCGTGCCCTTCACGGCCGGCGGCAGCGTGGACGTGAACGCGCGCCTCGTGGCCCAGCGCCTCGGCGAGCGGCTCAAGCAGTCGGTGGTGGTCGAGAACGTGGCCGGCGCGGGCGGCGCGATCGGCGTGGCGAAGGCGGTGAACGCGTCGCCCGACGGCTACACGCTGGTGGCGGGCCCCGACAGCGCCATCGCCATCGGCAAGCTGGTGAACCCCTCGGCCTTCCGCTTCGATCCGCTGAAGGACCTGGCGCCGGTGGGCATGCTCAACACGGCGCCGATGGTGCTGGTGGCACGGCCCGGCCTCGAGGCGCAGACCTTCTCCGACTTCGTGAAGCTGGCCAAGGCCAAGCCCGGCAAGTACAACTACGCGACCTCGGGCGTGGGGACCGTGCTGCAGCTGGCGATGGAGCTGCTGAAGGAGCGCAGCGGCATCTTCGTCACGCACGTGCCCTACCGCGGCGGCGCACAGATCGCGACCGACGTGATCGGCGAGCAGGTCGACCTGGCGATGCTGGTGAGCACCAGCGCGATTCCGCACGTGAACGGCAAGCGGCTGAAGGCGCTGGGCATCACCGGCAGCAAGCGGCTGGCCGCGCTGCCCAACGTGCCGACCTTCGACGAGATGCCAGGCCTCAAGGGCTTCGACATGGTGAGCTGGACCGGCATCTTCGCGCCCGCGAAGACGCCGCCGGCCGTGGTCACGCAGATCAACCAGGAACTCAACGCGGTGCTGCAGGAGGAAGGCGTGCGCAGCAAGCTCGTGGAGCAAGGCGCGCTGCCGGGCAGCGGCACGCCCGAGGCCTTCGCGAAGTTCGTGCAGGCCGAGTACGCGCGCAACCAGAAGATCGTGCAGACCGCCAACATCAAGGAGTGAGCGCGTGACCAGGCCCTTGCTGTCCCGCCGCGCCCTGCTGCTGGGCGCATCCGCCGCCGGCCTCGCGGGCGTGTCATGGGCCCAGAGCCCGAGCCCCGCCCAACTGGCGCAGGCACTCGCCGGCACCCCGGCCACCCGGCTGCCCCCGGTGACGGGCAAACGCCAGGTCATCATCGACACCGACCCCGGCCAGGACGACGCCATCGCCTTGCTGATGGCCATGGCCGCCACCGACCGGCTCGACATCAGGGCACTGACCGTGAGCGTGGGCAACCTGCCCCTGGCCGTGACCGAGAAGAATGCGCGCATCGTGCGCGACTGGGCCGGGCGGCCCGAGATTCCGGTCTACGCCGGCTATCCGCGCCCGCTGGTGCGCGAACCCATCTTCGCCGACGACGTGCACGGCAAGACCGGCATGGAAGGCCCTACGCTGCACGAGCCACGCGGGCCGCTGGAGCCGAAGCATGCGGTGCAGTACATCATCGAGACGCTGCGCGCCGCCCAGCCTAGGAGCATCACGCTCGTGGGCCTGGGGCCGCTCACCAACTTCGCGGCCGCGCTCAACTCGGCGCCCGACATCAAGCCGGCCATTGCCGAGATCGTGGTGATGGACGGCTCCTGGGGCGTGGGCGGCAACATCACGCCGGCCGCCACCTTCAACGTGTATGCCGACCCCGAGGCCGCGTCGATCGTGTTCCGCAGCGGCGTGCCGGTCACGGCCATGTCGCACGACGCGGCGCGCCGCGTACTGCTCACGCCAGAGCGCATCGCGCCCTTCCGCGCCATGCGCAACAACGCCGGCAAGGTGGTGGCGGACATCTTCGACTCGATGATGGCCTACGGCGTGCGCCGCCGCGGCGTGGCGGTCGGGCCGATCTACGACCCGTGCGTGATCGCCTATCTGATCGAGCCCGAGCTCTTCAAGGGCGCGAAGGTGAGCGTGGATGTGGAGACGAAGGGGGAGTTCACGACCGGCGCGACGGTGGTCGACTTTCGCGGCTACAACCGCCGCACGCCCAATGCGCTGTGGATCAGCGAGGCCGATACCGAGGGCTTCTACGCCCTGCTGCAGGCGCAGATCGCGCGGCTGCCCTGACCAGGGCCTGCCGCGCAAGGGGATGCCGGCGGGTCAGCCAGCCTTCTCGTCTTCCTCGGGCCAGTCGCGGATGTAGGCCTTGAGCATCTTGTTCTCGAAGTTCTGGCTGTCCACCACGGCCTTGGCCACGTCGTAGAAGCTGATCACGCCCATCAGCATGCGCTTGTCCATCACGGGCATGTAGCGCGCGTGGCGCTCCAGCATGATGCGGCGGATCTCGTCGAGGTCGGTTTCCAGGGTGCAGGTGACGGGGGCGTCGTCCATGGCCTTGCGCACGAGCGTGGTGCCGACCTGGCCCCCGTTGGCGACGATGGTCACGATCACCTCGCGGAAGGTGAGCATGCCGACCAGGTCGCCGTGTTCCATGACCACCAGCGAACCGATGTCCTTTTCCGCCATCGTCTTGGCGGCTTCTGCCAGCAGGTCGTCTGGCGTGATGGTGAAGAGCGTATTGCCCTTGACGCGAAGGATGTCGCTGACTTTCATCGTTTTGCTCCTCTGGGGACTCAATCTCGGCTATCTCGGCGGGCGTGCCGTTTTTGAATATAGCCCACAATCGACGCCGACCTGAGCGCCCCTGTCGCGCACGCTGAATTGCAGACGTAACGGGGCTTTGCCAGGAGACAACAGCTCAGACACGAGAAAGGCCCTCATGCCCGGATATTCCGACCCCGGTTTCGACACCCTCGCGCTGCACGCCGGCGCCGCGCCAGACCCCGCCACCGGCGCGCGGGCGGTGCCGATCCACCTGACCACCTCCTTCGTCTTCGAATCCAGCGACCACGCGGCCGCCCTGTTCAACCTGGAGCGCGCCGGCCACGTGTACTCGCGCATCAGCAACCCGACCAACGCGGTGCTGGAGCAGCGCGTTTCGGCGCTCGAGGGCGGCATCGGCGCCATCGCCACCGCCAGCGGGCAGGCGGCGCTGCACCTGTCGGTGGCCACGCTGATGGGCGCGGGCTCGCACATCGTGGCCAGCACGGCCCTGTACGGCGGCTCGCAGAACCTGCTGCACTACACGATGCGCCGCTTCGGCATCGAGACCACCTTCGTCAAGCCCGGCGACCTCGACGGCTGGCGCGCCGCGGTACGCCCCGAGACCAAGCTCTTCTTCGGCGAGACGGTGGGCAACCCCGGGCTCGACGTGCTCGACATCCCGGCCGTGGCCGACATCGCCCACGAGGCGGGCGTGCCGCTGCTGGTCGATTCCACGCTCACCTCGCCCTACCTGATCAAGCCCTTCGACTGGGGCGCCGACCTGGTCTACCACTCGGCCACCAAGTTCCTCTCGGGCCACGGCACCGTCATCGGCGGCGTGGTGGTCGACGGCGGCAGCTTCGACTGGGAGAAATCAGGCAAGTTCGCCGAGCTGACCCAGGCCTACGACGGCTTCCACAACATGGTGTTCAGCGAGGAAAGCACCGTCGGCGCCTTCCTGCTGCGCGCCCGCCGCGAGGGGCTGCGCGACTTCGGCGCCTCGATGAGCCCGCACACGGCATGGCTGATCCTGCAGGGCATCGAGACGCTGCCGCTGCGCATGGAGCGCCACATCGACAGCACGCAGAAGGTGGTCGAGTTCCTCGCGAGCCACCCCTTCGTGTCGCGCGTGGGACATCCGCTGATCGAATCGCACCCGAGCCACGCGCTCGCGCAGAAGCTGCTGCGCCACGGCGCGCGCGGCGCCGGAGCCGTGTTCAGCTTCGACATCAAGGGCAGCCGCGCCCAGGGCAAGGCCTTCATCGAGGCGCTGAAGCTCTTCAGCCACCTGGCCAACGTGGGCGACTGCCGCAGCCTGGTGATCCACCCCGCGAGCACCACGCACTTCCGCATGACCGACGAGGCGCTGGCCGGTGCGGGCATCTCGCAGGGCACGATCCGCCTCTCGATCGGCCTGGAAGACCCGGCCGACCTGATCGACGACCTCAAGCGCGCCCTGAAGGCCGCGGAAAAGGCGGGTGCCTGAGATGAACTACACCGTCAACGGCCACGCCACCTACTGCTACACCGGCGGCAAGCCCTTCGATGCGGCCAAGCCCACGGTCGTCTTCATCCACGGCGTGCTCAACGACCACAGCGTGTGGATCCTGCAGAGCCGCTGGTTCGCCAACCACGGCTGGAACGTGCTCGCGGTCGACCTGCCCGGCCACTGCAAGAGCGAGGGCCCGCCGCCGGCCAGCGTGGAAGAGGCGGCGCAGTTCGTGATCGCGCTGCTCGACGCGGCGGGCGTGCAGAAGGCAGCGCTGGTCGGCCACAGCTTCGGCTCGCTGATCGCACTGGAAGCGGCGTCGCGCGCGCCGGAGCGCATCACGCAGCTCGCGATGGTCGGCACGGCCTATCCGATGGCGGTGTCGCCCGCGCTGCTCGAAAGCTCGGTGAGCGACCCGCAGCGCGCCATCGCGATGGTCAACACCTTCTCGCATTCGCTGCTGGCACCGCCGCCCTCCTCGCTGGGCCCCGGCACCTGGCTCTACGGCAGCTCGCGCGCGCTGATGCGCCGCGTGCTCGCGAGCAACCGCGAGGCGAATGTGTTCCACATCGGCTTCAAGGCCTGCAACGACTACGCGAACGGCGAGGCGGCCATCGAGAAGGTGCAGTGCCCCGTGCTCTTCCTGCTCGGCGATGCCGACCAGATGACGCCGCCGCGCGCCACCAAGGCGCTGGTGGGCAAGGCGCGCAACGCGAAGGTGGTGACGGTTCGCGCGGGCCACTCGCTGATGAGCGAGGCGCCCGACGAGGTGCTGTTCGCGCTGCGCGACTTCCTGAACGCCTGAGCCCTACTCCGCCGCGATGCCCGCCCGGTGGGCGAGCGCGCGGTAGCGAGAGATCTCGCCTTCCATCTGCGCGCGGAACGCCGCCGCGCCGATGGCCACCGGCTCCATGCCCTGCGCGCGCAGCTGGGCCTGCAGAGCCGGGTGGCTCATGGTCGCGACGACGGTGCGGGCGAGCTTGTCGACAACAGGAGCCGGCGTGCGCGCCGGGGCGGCGAAGCCGTACCAGGCGTCGAAAGTGGCCTCGGGCAGGCCCTGTTCGGCCAGCGTGCGCACCTCCGGCAGCATGCTGGAGCGCGTCGCGCCCACGATGCCCAGCGCGCGCAGCTTGCCTGCGCGCACGTGCGGCGCCACCGCTGCCACGGTGTCGATGGCGATCTCGACCTCGCCGCCGATCACCGCCAGCGCGCTCTGGCTGCTGCCCTTGTACGGAATGTCCTGCAGCTGGATGCCCGCGGCCAGCGCGAACAGCTCGCCCGACAGGTGGGGCCCCGAGCCGGAGCCGAAGGTGGCGTAGCGGATGCTCTTCGGCCTCGCCTTGGCCGCCGCGACGAGTTCGGGCAGCGACTGCCAGGGCTGGCCCTTGCCCACCACCAGCACCAGGGGCGTGCGCGCCACGATGGCAATGGGCGCGAGGTCGCGCACCGTGTCGTAGGGCAGCCTGGCGCGCAGGGCCGGGTTCACGCTGAAGCTGGTCGAGCCCGACAGCAGCAGCGTGTAGCCATCGGGTGCGGCCTTGGCGACCGCGTCGGTGCCGATGATGGTGGAGGCGCCGGGCTTGTTGTCGATCACGACGGGCTGGCCGAGCTGCTCCGACAGCGTCTGCCCCATCGCCCGCGCAACCAGGTCGGTGCCGCCGCCCGGCGGGAAAGGCACGACGAGCTTGATCGGACGTTCGGGCCAGGCCGCCTGGGCGAAGACGGGCGAATGAGCGCCCGGCACGGCGCAAGCGGAAAGAAGCAGGCCGAAGCGGCGACGGGAGATGGCGATGTCCATGGTGCGTGTCAGGAGAGAGTGGAAGCGGATTGCGCAAGCCGGCCGGCGGCCCATGGCGCGAGGCCCGGCTCGCCCAGGTCCCAGTAGAGGCCTGCCATGATCTGCAGGCCCTCGCGCGCCAGCGGCGCGAGCAGGTGTTCGTTGGGCGCGTGCTGCGAGCAGGCCGGGTACGAATGCGGCACCCACAGCGTGGGCAGCCCGAGCAGGTCGGCGAACACGTCGTTGGGCAGCGAACCGGCCAGGTTGGGCAGCAGGTCCAGGCGCTGGCCGCTGCTTTCCTCGATGGACCGGCGCGCCCAGCCCACCCAGGGGTTCTCCACGTCGAGCCGTGTCGCGGCGCCGGTCAGCGTGACCTCCACCTCGACCTGGCCGAAGCCGTGCGCATCGAGGTGCGCGCGCACGATCTTCTGCAGGTCCTGCCAGGGCGTGCCGACCACGAAGCGCAGCTGGCAGTGCGCCACGGCCTCCGAGGGAATCGCGTTGACGGGCCGCTGCGGCGAGCCTGCGCCGAGCGCCAGCACCTCGATGGTGTTCCAGGCCAACAGCCGCTCCGCCGGGCTCAGGCCGGGCTCGCCCCAGCCTTCGTCGACCTCGGGATCGTCCGCGCCGCCGCCGATGGCGATGCTGGCCAGCGCATCGCGCACCGCCTGTGTGACCGGCGGCGGGCGAAGCGCCTCGACGAGGATGCGTCCGCGCGCATCCACCAGCGAAGCCACCGCATGGCTGACGACGGTGCCCGGATTGACCAGCACACCGCCCCAGTTGCCCGAGTGATAGCCGCGCGGCCGGGCGCGCAGGCGCAGGCTGAAGTTGACCGCGCCGCGTGAGCCTAGGAACAGCGTCGGCCGCGCCGCGCTCACGCGCGGTCCGTCGCTGGCGATGAACAGGTCGGCGCGCAGCTTGTCGCGCTGCTGCGCGCAAACCGTGTGCAGGCCGGGCGAGGCGGCCTCCTCGCCCATCTCGACGAGCCAGGTCACGTTGTAGCCGAGCCTGCCGCCGCGGGCCTCCAGCGCTGCCGCCAGGCCGCCGATGTTGATGCTGTGCTGGCCCTTGTTGTCGGCCGTGCCGCGCCCGTACCAGCGCTCGCCGCGTGCCGTCAGCGCCCAGGGGGCGAGGCCCTCTTCCCAGTGCGCGTCCTGCCCGCTGACCACGTCGCCGTGCCCGTAGGTCATCATGGTGGGCAGGGACGGGTCCTCGATGCGGCGCGCGATGAGGAAGGGCCCGCCGCCGGGCTCCGGGTTGGCGACCACCTCGCAGGCGAAGCCGAGTGCGGCGAGCGGCGGAATCATCTCCTCGCGCAGGTAGGCCTCGAGCGCAGGCGTGGCGGCGCCGGTGTCGCTCTCGGTGCGGAAGGCGACGCGGCGCTGGAGGTCGGCGAAGAAGCGGCCCTTGTCGAAGTAGGCGGCTGCGGCGGCGAGGCTGTCCTTGCGTTGCATGAAGGGTTCCTTGTCTTTCGGTCCATCGAGACAGCAAGTACAAGGCCTGAAGGCCGATGCTTCCAGCATCGTTTTGGCAAGCTACCATTGCCTTGAAAGCAATACTTCGGCCACTTCCAACCCTGCCATGACGCTCCCGCTCCCGCTCCTCAGCATCCCGATGCGGCACTTCCTCGAAGTGGCGCGCAGCGGCTCGGTCAACCAGGCGGCCGCGCGCCTCTTCGTGGCCTCATCGGCGGTGAGCCGGCAGATCGCCAAGCTGGAGGACAGCCTGGGCACGCCGCTCTTCGAACGACATGCGCGGGGCATGGCGCTCACGGCGGCCGGCGAGCGGCTGGCTGCGCACCTGCGCAATGCGCAGATCGACATCGAGCAGGTGGTAGAGCAGGTGCGCGACCTCGGCGGCCAGAGTGCGCGGCGCATCCGCATGGCCTGCACCGAAGGCTTCGCGGGGCACTTCATGCCGCTGGTGATGCGCAGCTTCGAGTCGGCCAACCCGGGCTGCCAACTGGAGCTGCACGTGGGCTCGCCCGACGGCGTGAGCGCGCTGCTGGCGCGCGGCGAGACCGACATCGCGCTCAAGTACGTGGTCGCGCCCGAGCCCGGCCTGAAGATCGAGCACTCGGCCACCGCGCCGGTGTATGCGGTGCTGCGGCCCGACCATCCGCTGGCACGCCAGCGCGTGGTGTCGGTGGCAGACGCGGTGCGCTATCCGCTGGCCGTGGGCGACAAGGGCGTGACCGCCCGCCAGCTCTTCGACCAGGCCTGCAGCCTGCAGGGGCTGCAGTACCGCGCGCTCTTCGTGAGCAATTTCTCCTCGGTGCTGCTGCCGCTGCTGCGCACGCCCGATGTGATGCTCTCGGGCCTGGTCACGGTGATGCACCTGATCGACGACGGCACGGTGGTGGCGCGGCCTTTTGCAGAGGCGCCGCTGCAGCAGCGGCAATTGCAGGTGCTGGCGCTCGAAGGCCGCACGCTGCCGCCGCTGGCGCAGGACTTCGTGCGGCACCTGGTCGCGGCCATCGCCAGCGCGGGGCGCCGCAAGCTGGGGCGCGCGCAGGCTTCCGGCGCAACGAAGAAGGAGATCAGCCCAGGGCGTTGATGTCGGCGGGGTCGAGGATCGGCTTCGGCGCACCGTTGCGCGCCACCGCCAGCATCGCGCGTCCCACCTTCTCGGTGGTCGTCACCCGGTTCGGCCAAAGCCGGAAGGCCAGCCCGAGCACCGGCTTGAGCACGACGATGGCCGCGTCGTACACCGGCGTCTTCGAGCGGATGCCGTGCAGCGGCTGGATCATGCCGGGACGGAACATGTAGGCCGCCTTGAACGGCAGGCGCAGCAGCGCGTTCTCGGTGGCGCCCTTCACGCGCGCCCACATGCTGCTGCCGCGCTCGCTGCTGTCGGTGCCCGCGCCCGTCACGTAGGTGAAGGTCATGCCCGGGTTGAGCCGAGCGAGCACGGTGGCGGCGGCCAGCGTCAGGTCGTAGGTGATGTGCCTGTACTCGGGCTCCTTCATGCCCACCGAGGACACGCCGAGGCAGAAGAAGCAGGCATCGAAACCCTGCAGCTGCGATTCGACGTCGCCGTAGTCGTACATGTTCCTGTGGACCAGGTCGCGCAGCTTCGGGTGCTGCTGCCCCGTGGGGTTGCGGCCGATTGCGACGACGCTTTCCACGTCGGGCGCCAGCAGGCATTCACGCAGCACGCCCTGCCCCACCATGCCGGTGGCGCCGAAGATCAGGACTTTCATGGGAAAGGCTCCAGCCGGTCAGACCGCGAAGACTGCGGGCTTCTTGTTCAGCACGGCCAGCAGCAGGTCGACGTCGAGGCTGGAGGGCTGCGGCGCGTGCAGCGCCGAGAGCATGCGCGAGAGCGTCTCGGCATGCGGCAGCAGCGGACCCAGGAAACGCGTGCCATCGGAACCGGCGACCAGCAGGGTCGGGAAGGTCTCGACATCGAAGGCATCGGCGATGTCGGCATGGTCCTCGATGTCGACCCAGGCGAAGCGGAACTGCGGATGCGCCCGTGCCACTTCCTGGAGCAGCGGCCGGTAATCGCGGCAGGTGCCGCACCACTCGGCGCAGAGGCAGACGACCCAGGGCGCATCGCCGGCCGGACCGGCGGACTCGGGGGTGCTCGGAAGGCTTGGAATAGCGCTCAAGGCTGATGCGTCGGTGGTGTGATCGGAAGGCCGGTTGGCGCGGCCGGGAGGTCGTGGCTATTATGGACAAAGCCCTCCCGAAGCGTACAGGAGACTCGCACGATGAACACCACGACCGCCCCCGCATCTGCCGTCGATCCGCGCCAGTTCAAGAGCTTCGCGGAGTTCTATCCCTTCTACCTGACCGAGCATGCCAACCTCACCTGCCGGCGGCTGCACTTCGCCGGCTCGACCATCTCGCTGCTGTGCCTGGTGGCGCTGGTAGCCACGCTCAATCCGTGGTGGATGCTGGCAGGCCTCTTGGCTGGATACGGCTTCGCCTGGGTCGGGCACTTCGGCTTCGAGAAGAACAAGCCGGCATCGTTCAAGCGGCCGCTCTATTCATTCATGGGCGACTGGGCGATGTACCGGGACATCTGGCTGGGGCGCGTAAGAATCAACTAACCCCCAGGCTTGCCCACTTCTTGTGGTCTCCACCCCCTTGCAGGGGGCAACACCGGCGGCCCGGCGGAGCCGGTTCCGCGGTGTTCCTGGAACAATCCCATCAAATCAACAGCACGTCGCCCAGCCGCAGGGAGCGCAGCGGACCCTTCTGCCAGAGGTCCTCGAGCGGCTCGGCCTGCGGCATCAGCAGTTCCTTCAGCAGCGGCTCGATGGGCGTCGAGGGGTCGGCGAGCAGCACGTAGCGCGGGTCCTCGTTGGCGGGCTCTTCCGCCAGCGGCGCGATCCAGTCGAGCGCCACCAGCGTCTCGAGCACCGGCGCGAGCTGCAGCGCATCGACGCGCATGCGCGTCACCAGCTCGGTCGCGCCCATGCCCTTGGCCGGCGTGGCCTGCGCACGGGCCAGGTGCTGCAGCGTCTCCATGGCCAACTGCATGGGCCAGCCGGCAGTGCCGCCGCGCCGCGCGACGCCCGTCAGCAGGCTGGGCAGGTAGGCCGCGATGACCGCGCCGAGCAGCACGATCACCCAGGCCACGTAGATCCACACAAGCAGGATCGGCACCGTGGCGAAGGCGCCGTACAGCACCGAGTAGGTCGGCACCAGGCTCAGGTAGTAGCCCAGCACGCGCTTGGCGATCTCGATGGCCGCCGCCACGAAGATGCCTCCGGCCCATGCATGCGACCAGCGCACGTTGGTGTTGGGCACGTAGTGGTAGAGCGAGGCCATGCCGACCGCGAGCAGCAAGAACTCGAAGGTGTCGAAGAACAGCTTCACCATGCCGCGTCCCACCACGTCGCTGGTGGCCGCGACCACGTACGAAGTGGTGGAAAGGCTCACCGCGAGGATGATCGGCCCCAGCGTGATGGCCGCCCAGTAGATCAGCACCCGCTGCGCGAACGGCCGCGGCGAGCGCACGCGCCAGATGTTGTTGAGCGTCTTGTCGATGGTGAGGATCAGCGCGATGGCGGTGATCAGCAGCACGATCAGGCCCGCGATGCCGAGCCCGCTGGCCTTGCTCGCGAACTGGTTCAGGTAGCCCAGCACCTGCCGCGCGATGTTGTCCGGGATAAGGCTCTCGATGAGCCAGCGCTGCAGGCGGCCCTGCATCTTCGCGAACATCGGGAACACGGTGAAGAGAGCCAGCGCCACCGTGAAGAAGGGCACCATCGCGATGGTGGTGGTGAAGGTCAGGCTGCTGGCCGTGAGGCCGAGCCGGTCCTCGCGGAAGCGCTCGCCGAGCACCGCTGCGGTGTTGCGCCACGGAAAGCGCGAAAGATCCCTCCAGAGCTGCCGTCGATTCATGGCCGGTATCATAGGAGTTGAACTCTCCCCAGCCTCCGCGCACTTCGTGTCGCTGCGCCAACCCCCTCGCCGGGGCGATACCAGCGGCCTGGCAAAGCCGGTTCCGCGGTCTCCCGTTCATGAATGCCAATTCGCCGCTAGCACCATCCTCCGTTCGTGCCACCCGCTGGGCCGCCGTGGGCAGCCTGCTCGGCCTGATCGTGCTGGGCCTGGCCTGGGAACTGTGGCTGGCGCCCCTGCGACCCGGCGGCTCGCTGATGGCGCTGAAGGTGCTGCCGCTGGTCATTCCGCTCGCGGGGCTGTGGAAGAACCGCATGTACACCTACCGCTGGGTCAGCCTGATGATCTGGCTCTATTTCACCGAGGGCGTGGTGCGCGCCTGGAGCGACACCAGCGGCGTGAGCCAGGTGCTCGCGCTCGTCGAGGTGCTGCTGTGCCTCGTGCTCTTCGCCGCCTGCGCCTGGCATGTGCGGCTTCGCCTGCGCCACGCCAAGAACGCTGCCCGCCAACTGGAGGCTTCCGCCCAATGACCACTGCCACCACTACCGCTTCTTCCACAGCCCTGATCGAACGACTGCGCGCCATCGTCGGCGCCTCGCACGTGCTGAACGAGGGCGACCTCACCGCCTACGAGCAGGACTGGCGCAAGCGCTCGCGCGGCAGGTCGCTGGCCGTGGTGCGGCCGGCCAACACGCAGCAGGTGGCCGACGTGGTCAAGGCCTGCGCCGCGGCCGGCACGGCCGTCATTCCACAAGGCGGCAACACCGGCCTCGCGGTCGGCTCCATTCCGGACGACAGCGGCACGCAGGTGGTGCTGAGCCTGCAGCGCATGAACGCGATCCGCACCATCGACGCCGCCAACCTCACGATGACGGTGGAGGCCGGCTGCATCCTGCAGACGCTGCAGGAAACCGCCGAGAAAGCCGGCTACCTGTTCCCGCTGAGCCTCGCGGCCGAGGGCAGCTGCACCATCGGCGGCAACCTCGCGACCAACGCGGGCGGCACGCAGGTCGTGCGCTACGGCAACACGCGCGAGCTGTGCCTGGGCCTGGAGGTGGTCACGCCGCAGGGCGAGATCTGGGAAGGTACCAGCGGCCTGCGCAAGGACAACACCGGCTACGACCTGCGCGACCTGTTCGTCGGCAGCGAGGGCACGCTGGGCATCATCACCGCGGCGACCATGAAGCTCTACCCGCTGCCCGCCGCGCAGCTCACGGCCTGGGCCGCAGTGCCGTCACTCGACCACGCGGTGACCCTGCTGGGCCTCGCCCACAAGCACCTGGGCCCCGGCCTCACCGGCTTCGAGGTGATGGGCAAGTTCGCGCTGAGCCTGGTCGACAAGCACATGCCCCAGCTGCGCGTGCCCTTCATCGGCGACGATGCAGTGCCCTACTGCGTGCTGCTGGAGAACTCCGACAGCGAATCCGAGGACCACGCCCGCGCGCGCTTCGAGGCGCTGCTCGAAACCGCCTTCGAGGACGGCTGCGTGACCGACGCGGTGGTGGCCGAGAACCTCACGCAGGCACACCAGCTGTGGCACATCCGCGAGAGCATTCCGCTCGCACAGGCCGAGGAAGGCCTGAACATCAAGCACGACATCTCGATTCCCGTCTCGCGCATCCCTGCCTTCGTTCAGGAGACCGACGCGCTGCTGGCGCGCGAGATCGCCGGCGTGCGGCTGGTCAACTTCGGCCACCTGGGCGACGGCAACCTGCACTACAACGTACAGGCGCCGGAGAACGTCGATTCCAAGGCCTTCCTGAAGAGCGAGGAAGAGCGCATCAACACGCTGGTGTACGACGCGGTCGAGAAGTTCGGCGGCTCGTTCTCGGCCGAGCACGGCGTGGGCTCGCTGAAGGTCGACAAGCTCGAGAAGCACAAGTCGCCGGTGGCGCTGGAGATGATGCGGGCGATCAAGCGGGGGCTTGATCCGAAGAACATCCTGAATCCCGGGCGGGTGATCCGGGTCTAGGCAGACCCCAACGGCCTAGCGGACGTGGAGCTTGACGGATGCGGCCGTCGCCGCGTCCGGCCTCTGCATGCCGGTCGCCGCCGGCAATGCGTCGTCGCAGCGCGCGCAGTCCGACTTCATGCAGCCCAGGTGCACCGTGACCGGCCCGCCGGCGCGCAAGCCGTGAGCCTGAGCGGCGCGCATCAGCCCCTGGTGCAGTGCCTCGTCGATCACCTCGACGCTGGCGTTGCAGCCGCCGCAGCTCAGCCGCACCTTGCTCTCGGCCATGTGCGGCCGCCGCAGCCGGTGCACCGCACGCACGCCGCCCAGGCTGCGCTCCCATTCGCGCTGGATGAGGTCGGCCTTCTCGAGCTCCTTGATCACGCGGTAGACGCTTGCGAGACCCGTTGCGGTGCCGCGCGCGAGCATGCGCCGGAACACCTCTTCGCCGCCCAGCCACTCGGAACCGCTTTCGGCCAGCGTCTGCAACACGCAGAGGCGGATGACCGTGGGCCGTATGCCCATGCTGCGCAACTGTACCGAGAAGCTTTCGCTCGCGGGTGCTGCCGCGTATTGCGTTGCTGCTGAAACTGCCACCGGCTCGTCCGCTCCTGCCCTATTCGTTTCCTGCTCACCTATACGGCTGCCTGCCCTCAGGCAGCGAGGCCCTGCGCCGGCGTGGCGGTGACCTGCGCGACGCGCCCTGCCTTCATGTGCACGATGCGGTCGGCGACGTGGAAGTAGCGGTCGTCGTGCGAGATGACGACCAGCGAATGCCCCTTGGCGCGCAGCTCGGGCAGCAGTTCGGTGTAGAAGAGATGGCGGAAGGTCGGGTCCTGGTCGGCGGCCCACTCGTCGAACACCAGCACCGGCCGGCCTTCGAGGTAGGCGTGCACCAGCGCGAGCCGCTTGCGCTGGCCCGTGGAAAGGTCGGTGGTGCTGAAGGCGCCGTCCTTCACCGAGACCTTGTGCGCGATCTCCAGCCGCTGCAGGTAGGGCAGTGCGGTTTCCGGCAGCGCCTGGTGGCCGCCCTCCTCGCCCGCGACCAGGTCCTCGAACAGGTAGAAGTCGGAGAACACGGTGGTGAACAGCTGGCGGTAGTCGTCGCGCGTCTCGGGCGTGACGGGCTTGCCGTCGAGCACGACCTCGCCCTGCTGCGGCGCGTACAGGCCCAGCAACAGCTTGATGAGCGTGGTCTTGCCCGAGCCGTTGTCGCCGACGACGAAGACGATCTCACTGCGGCCGATCTGCAGGTCAACCGGCCCGAGCACGAACGGCTCGCTGCCCTCGGGCGCGTCGAATGCGTAGCGCACGCCGTGCAGCTCGATGGCGTCGCGCAGCGGCGGCGAGGTGGGCGGCGAATCGAGGTGCAGGTGCGGCTCCGGCGTGGCAAAGCGCGCCGACAGGTCGGCGATTCGCCCGAAAGCCACCTTGGCGCGGCCCAGGTGCGGCAGCGCACCCACGATCTGGTCGATGGGCCCCTTGATGAACAGCAGCACCAGCACGAAGCCGCTGAGCACTACCGGGTCGGTCGTGCGCCACGCGGCCCAGCCGAGGATCAGCGCGATCAGCAAAAAGAACAGCGCCGAGCCGAAGGAGGTGGCGAGCACGAAGGTGTTGATCGCGCGGTGGTTGATGTCGCGGATGGCGTCGACGGTCCGGGCGATCTGGCCCTCGTACACCCTGGCGCGGCGCGCGCGGTGCATGCGCAGCTCCTTGGCGCCCTCGCTGATGCCGCGGTAGGCCTTGTGCAGCAGTTCTTCCTTCTCGCGCGACTGGAAGAAGCCCGCGATGCCGCGCCCGTGCGCCCAGCTCTGGATGGCAACGCCGATCAGCATCGCCACCACAAGCAGGCCGAAGAGCGCCGGAGAGAGCCACGCGAGGTAGCCGAGGCAGCCCAGTGCGATGGCCAGCGAGATCATGGTGGCGGCCAGCATGAAGGCCACGTCGCTGATCATGTCCACGTCCTGCGTGAGAACGGGCATCAGGCGGTGCATGCGGTAGCGCTCCAGTGCGTCGATGGGTGCCGCGAGGATCCGCATGGCCAGGTCTTTCCGCACCTGCGCCACCAGGCGCTGGCCCACGACGTTGTTCGACATGTCCGAAAGCGCGCGGCCGACCAGCGCCACCACGCACAGCGCGACGAAGGTCAGCAGCAGGCCGCCGGCCATGCCGCCGGGCCGGCTCAGCACCTCGTTGATGGTCGCCAGCAGCGACACGGTGGCGGCGCCGGCCGCGATGCCAGTGACGGCCGACAGCAGGATCCAGGGAGCGAAGGGTTTCAGCAGCTTCAGCAGATCGGTTGCCTTGGCGCTGGCGGGTTGGGTTTGCATGTCGGTATGACGCTGCGACGGCCGGAATGTTTAGCAAACGCTATTGCAGCGTCGGCTCCTGGCACGACTCGTCGCCGGGCGCTGACCCGACCATCGCCGCGCCGGCCAGCGCCCACAGGGTCAGGGCCTCGTCGAGCGCGAGTACATGCCGGGCATCGCGCCCCAGCCACACAACCAGCTTCTCCGCGCTCTGGAGCGACGGCGCGTCGTGCAGCTCGCGAAAGAGCCGCCAGGCCTCGCTGAAAGCCGGATCGGAAGGAACGTGGCGTCGGGAGTTCATCGCATCTGGAGACATGGACTGCTGTGGATGCGTGGATAGACGCGACCCGCCGGCGGATGTTTAGCGCGTGTCATCTCCGCGTCGCAATTTCGTGACTATTGCGCCGCACTAAACCTTCGGGCGGCTCACCCGTCTCTTGTTGGATGAGCACGACGACTTGCGCGGCTGCGCCCGGTCTTTTCTTTCGATGATTCCCCTGCTCGCGCCGATCTTCCTTGGCGAATGGGCGGCCTATGGCGAAACGCTGGCCTGCGCGCCGCAGCCGCCCGCGGGCGCCGTGCGGGTGGCCGAGCTGATCGCCAGGCCGGAGCTTCTTGCCTCGCTGCTGCAGCGGCACGCCCGCCACCGCCGCGTGCGCGGGCCCGACCTGCGCCCAGCAGCATCGGCCTGGAGCATGCATTACCTCGATGCCTTGCTGCCCCCGGTGGCTGCCGCGGCCAGCCTGCTGCAGCACGAGTTTCCGATGGCGCCCTCGCAGGTGTGGATCAGCTTCGACGACGACAGCGCCGTTCCGCGGCGCTTTCACATCACCCACGAGGGCCATGCACGACCGGGCACCGACACCGCCGTGCGCTACGCGGCGCTGCTGTTCGAGCATCTCGCCCCGCTCTTCGCGCAGCTGACCCGGCTGACGCGCATCGCGCCGAAGATCCTATGGGGCAATGCCGCGCGCTACCTTCAGCCAGTGCTCGAGCAGGGCCTGCTGCTGAGCGGCCAAGCGCCGTCCGTCGCGAAGGACCTGGATCACCTGCTGCACCAGCCGCGCTGGGGCTGCGCCGACAACCCGATGTTCACGATGCAACGCAAGGTGGTGCGGATGCAGTCCGGCACGCCGGCTTCGGTCACGCTGCACCGGCAGTGCTGCCTCTACTACCTGCTGCCCGAGGAAGGCTACTGCGGCGTATGCCCACTGGCACCGGAGTTCCGCAAGGCGCGGGCGCCGGCCTAAACAAACAGCCGTGCCGCGCGTCTTTTTCGGATAAGCATCCATTCATGGGTGCAACTTCGACTCCCATGCCACTGCATCCCGACCTAGAAGCTTTTCTCGAACTGGCCGCCATCGCCGAGGAGGATGGGCGCCCACCGATGTGCGACATGTCGCCCGCGCAGGCGCGCGCCAGCTACGACCAGTCGACACTGGCGCTGGACGGCGTCGGCCCCGATCTTCCCGTCGAGGACATCGTCTTTCCGGCACGCGACGGAGCATCGCTTCGCGCCCGGCTGTATCGGGGCGCTTCCACGTCCGCGCCTTTGCCTGCGCTGCTCTACTTCCACGGCGGCGGCTACGTCGTCGGCGGGCTGGACTCGCACGACGCGCTGTGCCGCACGCTGGCGCAACGCACGGCGTGCGCGGTGCTCGCGGTCGACTACCGCCTCGCACCGGAGCACAAGTTCCCGACCGCCTTCCACGACGCCGAAGACGCCGCCCTGTGGCTCGCGGCTCACGGCGGCGCGCATGGCCTGGACACCGCGCGCGTCGCCTTCGGCGGCGACAGCGTCGGCGGCACGCTGGCCACGACGCTGGCGCTCGCCGCGCGTGACGCCGGTCGCCCGCAGCCGCTGCTGCAGTTGCTGCTGTATCCCTGCGCCAGCATCCGGCAGGACAGCGAGTCGCACCGGCGCTACGCGAAGGGGCACCTGCTCGAGCAGCGCACGCTGCAATGGATGTTCGGTCACTACCTGCGCAGCGAGGACGACCGCCACGACTGGCGCTTCGCGCCGCTCGCCGCCGAAGATCTCTCGGGCCTCGCACCCGCGCACATCGTGCTGGCGGAGTACGACCCGTTGTTGGACGAAGGCAAGGCCTACGCCGCGCGCCTGCAGGAAGCCGGCGTGCGTACGCATCTGGCCGTGCATGAAGGCATGGTCCACGACTTCGCGCGGCTGAGCCAGGTGGTGGAGGAAACGGACGCGCTGCGCTCCTCGCTCGCGCAGGTGCTGGCCGAGGCCTTCCAGCGGCCGGCAGCGGCGACAGCGCCGGCACCTTCGGCGATCGGCGCATGGGTGTTCCATGCGCACCCCGACGGCCATCCGCTCGAAGTGCGGCTCGACGCAGCGAAGCTCACGGTTGGCCCGCAAGGCGGCAACGAGCGTGCCAGCCGCTGGGCCTTGCGCGAGCAGGCCGGCACGTTGCGTCTGGAATGGCCGCAGGACGACGACGCGGCGCCGGAGGAGCCCCATCTGCTGGCGGCCATCGAAGCCGCCTTCGTTCGACATCCGGAGTGCAAGACGCTGGCCTTGCAGGTGCCGCAATCGAGCATCGCGCGCCTGGTGGATGCCGGCGCGGTCAGCCTTTCCAGCGGCCAACCACCCAGCGTGTTGCGCGAAGCCTTCTGGCAGTTGCCACGCGTGTGGCAGCGCAATCCGCGCGAGCCTTTCGCGCAGCGCCTCGTGATGAGCCAGGGCAAGCGCCATCCGCTGCGGCCGGCCAAGCCTGCGGGTACGGTCTACCAGCGCCACATTCCGTGGCTGTCGCAGACGCTGACGCTAGACACCGTGGACATCGAGCGCGACCTTCCCGCCTTCAACCGCTGGATGAACGACCCGGTAGTCGCGCACTTCTGGGAGGAACAGGGCGACCTTGCCAAGCACCGTGCGTATCTCGACGCCATCGCAGCCGACCCGCGCGTGACGGGGCTGATCGGGCGGCTCGACGGCGAGGCCTTCGGCTACTTCGAGGTGTACTGGGCCAAGGAAGACCGCATCGCGCCCTTCTACGACGCGGGTGACCACGATCGCGGCTGGCACGCACTGATCGGCGAGGCACGCTTTCGCGGCAAGCCGTTTCTCACGGCGTGGATGCCTTCGGTGTCGCACTACCTCTTTCTCGACGACTGCCGCACGCAACGCGTCGTGATCGAGCCGCGCGCGGACAACCACAAGATGATCAAGAGCCTGGGCCGCTGCGGCTACGCGCACGTGAAGGAGTTCGACTTTCCGCACAAGCGGGCCATGCTGGGCATGCTGCTGCGCGAACGCTTCTTCGGCGAGGCTCTCTGGATTCCCCGAGGGGAGTCCCCCATTTCGCCAACTTCGGCCGAGCGCGCCGAACTTCCCACCGAGGACACCTCATATGCAAATCCATGACCTGATCGGCATCGGCTTCGGCCCGTCCAACATCGCCCTGGCGATCGCCCTCGACGAGAAGCGCCACCACGGCCAGTTCGTGGACGCGCTGTTCATCGAGAAGCAGCCGGGATTCGTCTGGCACAAGAACATGCTGCTGGACAACGCGCACATGCAGATCTCCTTCATCAAGGACCTGGCGACGCTGCGCAACCCGGCGAGCCGCTTCACCTTCCTGAACTACCTGCACGAGAAGCAGCGCCTGCAGGACTTCGTCAACCTCAAGACCTTCTTTCCGAGTCGCCACGAGTTCAACGACTACCTCGGCTGGGCCGCGGCGCAGTTCGAAGACCGCTGCGCGTACGGAGAAGCCGTGTTCGAGGTGGTGCCGGAGATGCGCGGCACCGAGGTGCAGATGCTGCGGGTGCGCTCGCGCGGAGCCGACGGCACGGTGCGCGAGCGGCTGGCGCGCAACCTGGTGGTGAGCATTGGCGGCGTGCCGAACATTCCTGCGCGCTTCCAGCCCTTCAGGGACGACGTGCGCGTGTTCCATTCGAGCAGCTACCTGGAGGCGATCGCGAAGCATCCCGACGCGAAGCGCATCGCCATCGTCGGCGCGGGCCAGAGCGCGGCCGAGATCTTCATGGACCTGCAGAGCCACCCGAACAAGCCGGCTGTCGACCTCATCATGCGGGCACGCTCGATCAAGCCTTCGGACGACAGCCCTTTCGTCAACGAGATCTTCAACGCCGATTTCACCGACTTCGTGTTCAACCGCTCCGGGCCCGAGCGCGCCGAACTGCTGGAGGAGTTCTGGCACACCAACTATGCGGCGCCCGACCTGGAGCTGATCCAGCAGATCTTCAACGTGTTCTACCGCCAGCGCGTGGCGGGCGTGGCGCGCCACAGCTTCCTGCGGCGCCACGAGGTGTCGGCCGTGCGCGCCGCGCCGGACGGCATCCACCTATCGCTGCACGACCTCAACACCGAACAGCGCGGCAACCAGGCCTACGACGTGGTGATCCTCGCCACGGGCTACGGTCGCGATGCGCACCGGACGCTGCTCGATCCGCTCGCCTCCTACCTGGGCGACTTCGCCGTCGATCGCAACTACCGGCTGCTGGCCACGCCGGAGCTGAAGCCGGGCATCTTCCTGCAGGGCGCTTGCGAAACCAGCCACGGACTGAGCGACACGCTGCTGTCGGTCACGGCGATACGGTCGGACGAAATCGGCCAGGCGCTGCTGAATGCGAATCCGCGCCCAGTGCAGCCGACCGCGCAGGCTGCCGAACGCGCACCACGCGCCGCAGCCGTGCTTTAACTGTCAGGACACAGCTCGGTGATACACTTAATAAGAATAGTTCTTATTAACCCCATTCCCCGGGGTCGCCGAGACGCAGTGCCAGCGCGCCGATTTCGTTGCTCCCGGAAGGAGGCGGCGACTCCGCGAGCATGACCAGCGGCCGGTTTCCGGGGCCCATCGTCGATGCTTGCGAGAAGGCTGCCGGATGCGCGACCTCGTCCAGGAACTTGTAGCTCACTATGCGGACTTGCGCCGACAGCTCACTCGCGACCTGAGGGATCCCCACTACGCCGCCGACATCGCCCAGTCGAGCTTCGAGCGGGTGTACGCGCTGGCCACGAAGTCGCCCGATGCAGCACGCATAGAAGCTTCGCCGGACGACGCGAAGGACGGCGCAGGCATCGAATCGCCCCGTGCCCTGCTCTTTCGCGTAGCCCGCAACCTCTGCATCGACGAGGCACGCCGCCGCAAGGTGGCGCAGGAGTGGGTCGGCACGCATGCCACGGTCAGCACGTATCCCGTGGCGCCGTCCAGCGAATTCATCCTGGCCCAGCAGCGTGTGCTGGCGCGGGTGGTCGAGGTGATGGAAAAGCTTCCGCCGCGCCGGCGTGAGGTGTTCCTGTTGTTCCGGGCCTACGGACACACGCGCGCGGAAATCGCGCAGCAGCTGAACGTCACCGAAATGGCCGTAGCCAAGCATCTGCTGCGCGCCACCATCGATTGCTCGCGCGTGTTCGCCGAGCTGCGCGCCGAAATGATCGAGCCGCAGCACGTGCAGGGCCGCGCAGGCTTCGACGCCGCACTGGCCGAAGACTTCTCGTGAGCCACGGCGGCATGGCGATGAGCGCTCCGAGCGAACGGCTGATCGAGCGCGCCCTCGCGCTGATCGTGGAAGGCGAAGTCGCTCCCGGCGAAGCCGCGCAGCGCGCCCGCATGGCCCTGAGCCAATGGCGCAACAGATCGCCTCAGCACGCGGCAGCGCTGCTGGAGGCACGCCATCGCTGGGACGCGCTCGGTGGCATGGCCGACGACCTGCGCGCGCACTTCGACACGCCGGCTGCCGGCATGGCTGCCGCAGCGGCGGCCGCCACATCCGCCCGCGCGCCGCAGCGTCGCAAGCTGCTGCTTTCCATCGCGGGGCTCGTGGCCGGAGGACTCGTCGCAGGCCGCGGCGTGCAGTGGTATTGGCAGCAGCCTGTCTTTCACTCGGCCTACAGCACCCGTACCGCACAGATGCTGAAGGTGACGCTGCCGGACGGCATTGGCGATGCCTCGGGCAGTCAGCTCGACATCGCGCCGCAGAGCGCGATCGAAGTCACGCTGTACCGGCAGCGCCGCATCGTCGAGATGGCACGCGGCGAGGTGCGATTCGAAGTGGCGCACGACAAGCAGCGCCCCTTCCTGGTGCACACGCGCGGCGCGATCATCGAGGTCGTCGGAACGGTCTTCACGGTGCGCGACCGTGGCGGACCGATCACCGTGGGGGTGGAGCAGGGGCATGTCCGTGTGCAGGTCCAGGCCGCCCGCCAGCACGGCGAGACGCCCACCGTGCAGGTCGTCGACCTGCGAGCGGGCGAACTCGTGGAAGTGCAGGACGGTCACGCCGACACGGTGCGGCAAGCCGACGCCCGCGCGCTGTCCGCATGGCGGGACGGCTGGCTGGTGTTCGACAACACACCCCTGGGCGACGCCCTGGCGGTGGTCAACAGCTATCGCACCCGCCCCATCGTCAGTGCCGACGCCCGAATCGACGCCCTGCGGCTCTCCGGTCGCTTCCGTACCAACGATTCCGTGGGCCTCGTGGAAGTGCTGCCGACCATCCTCCCGGTGACGACCGTACCCCGCCCGGACGGCAGCGTGGAACTGCAGGCACGCTGAAAAAAGCGCTGCCACCGCGGGCCTGCGCCTGCCGGAAGCGGGGGTGTCTCTGTTTGGCGAGTTCAAACGTCTTACTTTGAGAAGCGCCAGGACTCCGATTTTCGTGGGTTCTTTCGCCCAAAAGTACGAATACGTCGCATTTACTTTGAACTGGAGCCCTGACACATGCGTTCTTCGCCTCGCCACCGCCTCCTGAGCGCCGCGCTCGCCGCCGCCTTCGGAACCACCTTCGTCAGCTGGAGCGGCCTCGCTTCGGCACAAGCGACCGCGCAGGCGACCGCGCCGACCTACGAAGTCAACGTGCCCGCGCAGCCGCTGGCGGCGGCGTTGAACGAACTCTCCCGTCAGACCGGCACCCAGGTACTGGCTTCCGGCGACCTGGTTTCGCGCGTCAACGCCCCGGCTGTCTCGGGCCGACTGACCGTCCAGCAGGCGCTCGACAGGCTGCTCGCCGGCAGCAGCCTGGGTGCCTCGCGCGAAGGCGGCGCGTTCGTCATCCGCTCCGCGACCGCCACGGATTCCGGCCGGACCCTGCCGCAGGTCCTGGTCACCGCGGACGCCGAGAACGACTCGTCCGCCCTGCAGAAGGACGGCACCGCCGCCGACGGCTACCGCGCCAAGACCGTGTCGTCGCTCGGCCCGCTGGGCAGCATGAACCTGCAGGACACGCCCTTCTCCATGAGCGTGGTCCCGCGCGAGCTGATGCAGAACATCCAGGCGCAGTCGCCCGACGACATCTACAAGCTCAATCCGTCCACCCGCACCTCCACCCCGCAGATCACCAGCTGGAGCCCGCTGGTAAGCATCCGCGGCTTCGAGGGATCGAACATCGCCGAGGACGGCCTGCGCCGCGTCTACAACCATGCGGCGGTGCTCGAGGACAAGGAGCGCGTCGAGATCCTGAACGGCCTCTCGGGCTTCCTCTACGGCGCGGCCTCGCCGGGCGGCATGATCAACTACGTGTACAAGCGCCCGACCATGGAGCGCCTCAACAGCGTCACGCTGGGCAACTACGGCGGCAGCCAGGGCTATGTCCACGGCGACTTCGGCGGCCGCTTCGACGAGGCAGGCCGCGCGGGCTACCGCCTGAACGTGGTCAAGCAGGAAGGCTCCACCGCCATCGACGACCAGAAGATCAACCGCACGCTGGTCAGCGCCGCGGTCGACTGGCAGGTGACCGACAGGCTGCTGCTCGAGTTCAACGCGGTCTACAACAAGTACAAGACCGCCGGCACTTCCGCCTACTGGTTCTTCGACGGCGTGCCGCACGGCCGCGCCCCCGACGCGAAGAGGAACTGGAGCCAGCCCTGGGTGCGCGACGAGTTCGAGAACACCAAGCTCATGGCCAAGGCGACCTACCGGCTCAACGACAACGTGACGCTGCGCGCCGCCTACATGCGCGACAACATCGACCGCCCGGTGCAGGACCACACCATGAACAGCGTGTCCTCCACCGACGGCTACAACCAGATCCGCATCCGCTCGGGCCGCACCAAGGACACCTTCGACGCCGGCTCCGCGCTAGCCGACATCAGCTTCAACACCGGCCCGGTAGCGCACAAGCTGACCCTCGGCTACTACATGTATTCCGACCGGTCGTGGAGCACGCGCAGCAACCCCAACACCGGCTGGCAGGGCCCCTACCCCTTCAACACGCCGACCTACGTGCCCGAGCCGTATTTCCCGCCGAGCCTTTCCGCGCCCTACTACTCTGGCCGCGTGGTCAATTCCAACTACGTGATCGGCGACAACATCCAGTTCAACGACCAGTGGTCGCTGCTGCTGGGCGTGAACCACAGCAACATCCGCACGCAGTCGCTCGACTCCACCGGAGCTCCGTCGCAGCCCGACTACAACAAGAGCCGCAACTCGCCCTCGGTCTCGCTCATGTACAAGCCGGTGCCCTGGCTGACCACCTACGCCAGCTACATCGAGGGCCTGGAACAGGGCGGCACCGCGCCTGACACCGCGAGCAACTTCGGCTCGATCCTCGCGCCGATGGTCAGCCGGCAGAAGGAAATCGGCATCAAGGCCACCGTCGGCAACATGCTGCTGACCACCGCGCTGTTCGACATCGAGAAGGCCTACGAATTCACCGACGCCAACAACGTCTACACCCAAAGCGGCCGCCAGAACCACAAGGGCATCGAATTCAACGCCTCGGGCAAGGTCACCGACAAATGGACCGTGGTGGGCGGCATCACCGCGCTCGACGCCAAGGTGAAGGGCTCCGAGTTCAACGGCAACGCGCCCATGAACGTGGCGAAGGTCGTGGCCAAGATCTACTCCGAGTACGAACTCCCCGTTCCGGGCCTGAGCCTGACCGGCGGCATCTACTACACCGGCAAGCAATGGGCCAACGCCGCCAACACCGACCGCCTGCCGGGCGTGACCACCGCCGACATCGGCATGCGCTACGCCACCAAGGTCTCGGGCAAGCCGGTCACCCTGCGCCTGAACGTGAGCAACGTGACCAACAAGAGCTACTGGCTCAACAGCTACTACGTGGGCGCACCGCGCAGCATCGCGTTCTCGGCCCAGGTGCAGTTCTGAGTTGACCGGCATGCGCGCGACATTCGGCATCTTCCATCGCTGGGCGGGGCTGTTCGCCGCGCTGTTCCTGTTCGTCTCCGGGCTCACCGGCGCGGTGATCTCGTGGGACCACGAGCTCGACGAATGGCTCAATCCCGTCCTGTTCGACGCGAAGAGCGGCACCACGTCGTCGCCCATTCCGCCGCTCGAGCTCGCACGCCAGGTGGAGGCGGCCGATCCGCGCCTGCGGGTCAACTACCTGCCTCTTTTCATCGAGCCCGGCCACACGCTGTCGATGTCGGTCGACGCCCGCGTCGACCCTGCCACCGGCCGGCTCCACGAGCCCGGGTTCAACCAGATGGCGCTCGACCCCGCTACCGGCGTCGTGCAGGGCACGCGCGAGTGGGGCGCCATCTCGCTGTCGCGCGAGAACCTGCTGCCCTTTCTCTACAAGCTGCACTACAGCCTGCACATTCCCGACCGGTGGGACATCGAGTTCGGCATGTGGCTGATGGGGCTGGTGGCCATCGTCTGGACGCTCGACTGCTTCGTCGCGCTGTGGCTGTCGTTTCCCAGCCGCAAGTCGTGGCGCAAGTCGTTCGCCTTCCGCTGGCGCCAGGGCGGCCACAAGCTCAACTTCGACCTGCACCGCTCCGGCGGCGCCTGGGTCTGGGCCCTGCTGCTGATCCTCGCGACGACATCGATCTCGATGAACCTCGGCGACCAGGTGATGCGTCCGCTGGTGTCGTTCTTCTCGCCGCTCACGCCCAACGTCTTCTCGACCCGCACGCCAGCGCCGCTGGAGCGGCCGGTCGAACCCGCGATCACGCGCGAGCGCGCCATCGCGCTGGCGCAATCGGACGCCACGCGCAGGGGCTGGACCGCGCCGCCTGGCGGTGTCTTCTATTCGGCGCGCCATGGCATCTACGGCGTCGGCTTCTTCGAGCCCGGCCGGGACCACGGCGACGGCGGTCTCGGCAACCCCTGGCTCTACATCGACGGAATCACCGGCGCGCTCGCGGGCACCAACGTGCCGGGCACCGGCAGTGCGGGCGACATCTTCCTGCAGGCGCAGTTCCCGCTGCATTCAGGCCGCATCCTCGGCCTGCCGGGACGCATCATGATCTCGCTCATGGGCCTGGCAGTGGCAATGCTCAGCGTGACCGGCGTGGTCATCTGGATGCGCAAGCGCCGCGCCCAGGTACGCGCGGCCAGCCTGCAGCCGGCGCGCAGCGCGGCCGTCGCGACCTGAGCCTCGGGTCACACGGTTTCTTTTTCCGGCACCGCTTCCATCCCTTCCGGATTCAAGAGCGCCCTCCCCTGACGGGAGGGCGCCGTTCCGTTACGCGGCCTCGTGGTGCTGGCGTGTCGCCGAACCGCGCGAATCGCGCGAATCGCCCGAATCGCCCGAATCGCCCGACTCGGGCACCGCTGCCGCAAGCACCGCCACGATCTCGTCAAGCAAGGCGGCGCTGCGCACGATCTCGAAGTGCCCCAGCGCCAGTTCGCGGTCTGCCGGTACAGGCTGGCCGAGCTGCCGGGCGAGTGCATCGCGATGCGCCGCCAGGCGGCCCGTGATCCACCAGCAGTCCGTCCGGCACTGAAGCGCGGGCAGCGTATCGGTCTGAAGCGAAAGCGCCTTGAGGTGCCGCGCCACGATGAAGATGCGCGCCAACTCCTGGCTGCCGAGGGCCGCATAGCCGGCGTGAAGGCCCGCAGCGCCAGACTGCTCTCCCGGCTCCCGCATCTGCGAAAGCAGGCCGTCCAGCGCCGTGGTCACGGCCGCCTCGTCGAGCCCGAAGCCGTCGGCCTTCACCGATTCTGTTCCTACACCGGGCAGCGCGATCGAGACGAAATCGGTGAAGTCCTGCCACGCCTCTTCGCCGCCGGCCGCTGCCGCATGCGCGGACGCATCGGACTCCATCGGCACATAGGGATCGACCAGCCCCAGGAACGCGACCGACTGGCCCCGCGCCTCGAACCACGCCGCCATGGCCGCTGCCAGCGTGCCGCCCAGCGACCATCCCAGCAGATGCACAGGCCCTTCGGGCTGCACCTTGCGGATCATGGCGCAGTAGTCGGCCGCCATCTGCGCGATCGATACATCGCGATGCGCGGCGTCGGTGAGCGAGCGGCATGGCAGCCCGTAGACGGGGCGCGCGCCCTGCAGCCGCTGTGCCAACGGGCGGTAGTCGAACACGGTGCCCATGCCGGCATGGATGCAGAACAGTGCCGGCATGCCGCCGCCCGGGCTTTCGCCGTTGAGAGCGATCAGACTGCCCTCCTGTTGCGCGGCGGCGCCCATCGCATGCAGCAGCCCACCGATGGTCGGCCAGCGCATCAGGTCGCGCAGCTTGAAGTCGAGCTTCGGATCGCGCAGGCGGCGAACCTGCGCAATCACCTTCAGGCTCAGCAGCGAATCGCCGCCCAGCTCGAAGAAGTTGTCGGTCTCGCCCACCTGCTCGACGCCCAGCACCTGCTGCCAGATACGTGCAAGCTGTTCGGCCTGCGGGGTCGACGGCGGCACGTACGCACGCGCCGCGCCTTCCGCCTCGGGGACCGGCAGCGCGCGGCGGTCGAGCTTGCCGCTCACCAGGCGCGGCAGCTTGGGCAGCACCACGACGTGCGAGGGCACCATGTAGTCGGGAAGCTGCGCGCCTAGCTGCCGGCGGATCTGCTGCGGCCATTGCGGCGGTACTTCCCCGTCGTCCGCGACCACGTAGGCCACGAGCTGGCGCCCCGTGGTGCCATCGTGCGTAACGACGGCCGCCTCGCGCACGTCCGGCACGGCGAGCAGCCGCGCCTCGATCTCGCCGAGCTCGATCCGGAAGCCGCGCACCTTCACCTGGTTGTCCACGCGCCCCAGGTACTCGACGTTGCCGTCGGGCATCCAGCGCACCAGGTCGCCAGTGCGGTACAAACGCTCGCCGGCGCTTCCGAACGGATCCGCCACGAAGCGCTCGGCAGTCAGGGCGCTACGTCCCAAATAGCCCCGTGCCAGGCCGTAGCCGCCGATGTAGAGCTCGCCCGCCACGCCTTCGGGCACCGGCTGCATGTCGGCATCGAGCACGTAGGCCGTGCGTTCGCCCACCGGGCGCCCGATGGGAGCGTAGGCGCAGTCGAATGTTCGGCTCGCCTCGGTGCGCCAGATCAGCGGCGTGACCACCGTCTCGGTCGGCCCGTAGCCGTTGATGAGCATGCGCGGCTTCAGGTGCGTCCGTACCTTGTCGTAAGCAGCCTTGGGCATGGCCTCGCCGCCGAACACGTAGAGCTCCACCGGCGGCGCGTCGTCGCGCGGCGCGGCCCAGTCGGCGATCTGGTTCAGATACGCGGGCGGGAACGCGGCGGTAGTCACGCCGTAGCGGTGCAGCGCCTCGTAGGTCTGCTCGGCCGTCCACAGCTCGTTGTCGCGCAGCGCGAGGCCAGCCCCCACGCACAGCGGCGTGAGCCAGCGCTCGTGCGCGCCGTCGAACGAGAAGGACATGAAGTGCAGCTCGCAGGAATGCGAATTCAGCCCGTAGATGTCCGCGGTGGCCAGGCAGTGCATGGCAAGCGGGCCGTGCGTGACGGCCACGCCCTTGGGCATGCCCGTCGAGCCCGAGGTGTAGATCACGTAGGCGAGGTTGTCGACGCCCACGGCGGGCGCCGGGTCGGCGTCGCTCAAGGCATCGAGCGCTTCCGGCGCCAGTTCGTCGAGCAGCAGTCGCGGCACCGCCGTCTCCGGCAGGCGCGGCAGCACGCTGCGCTGTGTGACGAGCAGCATCGCGCCGCTGTCGCCCAGCATGTACGCCAGTCGGTCCGCCGGATAGGCCGCGTCGAGCGGCACGTAGGCACCTCCCGCCTTGAGCACCGCGAGCAGCGCGACGATGGTGTCGAGCGAGCGCTCCAGCGCCACGCCCACGAGCCGGTCCGGCCCCACGCCGAGCGAGCGCAGATGACGCGCGAGGCGGTTGGCGCGCGCGTTGAGCTGCGCATAGCTCATCTCGTCGTCGCCCAGCAGCAGCGCGATGGCGTCGGGCCGCTGCCGCGCCTGCGCCTCGATGAGCCGATGCACCATGGTGCGGCCGGCCTGCGCATCGAGCGCCCGCAGGTGCTCCGCGCGTCCCAGCCCGAGCACGGCCGTCTCCAGCGGAGCGTCGAGCCAGCCGAGCTCGCCCACCGGGCGCGAGGCATCCGTCGTCATGCGGCGCAGCAGGTGCTCCATCTGCTGGCGCTGCGCGCGTACGGATTCGTCGGCGAACGACGCACGCGCGTAGCAATATTCGATCTCCAGCACGTCGCCCATCGTGACCTGCAGGTCCATCGCGTAGCCCGTGAGCCCGCCGCCGGCGACCTCGCCGAACTGCAGGCCGAAGCGGTCGAGCTGCTTCATGGCTTGGTCCACGGGGAAGTTCTCGAACACAACGATGCTGTCGAACAGCGGCCGGCCGGCCGAGCCGGCCCAGCGCTGCACGTCGGCGAGTGCCGAGTGCTCGTATTCGCGGGCACGCAGGTTGCGCTCCTGCACGGAGCGCAGGTAGTCGCCCACAGTCTGGTGCGCCTGCGGCGACACGGCGACGGGAATGGTGTTGATGAACAGGCCCATCATGTCCTCGGAGCCCTGCAGGCTGGCCGGCCGGCCGGCCACCGTGGCACCGAAGATCACGTGCTCGCGTTCGGTGTGACGCTGCAGCAGCAGCGCCCAGGCTGCCTGCACCAGCGTGTTCATCGTCACGCGCTCGCGTTGCGCGAAGCGCTGCAGCGCGGCCGTCTCCTCGGTGGACAGGCGCGTGTAGATCTTCTCGAAGCCCTCGTGTGCGCCGGCGCCGCGGCTCGGCTCGGACAGCAGCGTCGGGCCATCGTGCAGCGCGAGCTCGGACTTCCAGAAGGACTCGGCCGCACCGGCGTCCTGACGCTGCAGCCATCGCACGTAGTCGCCGTACTCCGGCAGCACCGAAGCCGGCGTTTCTCCCGCATAGCAGGCCAGCCATTCGCCCAGCAGGCGCGAGTCGGTCCAGCCGTCGGACAGGATGTGGTGATGCGTCCAGACCAGTTGATGCCGGTCCTCGGAGAGCCGGATCAGGCTTACGCGGGCCAGCGGCGGCTGCAGCCAGTCGACCGGGCGAAGCAGCTCCTGCCGCACGTGCTCGGCCAGGCGCTGCTGCACGTCGGCGCTGCCGCGCCAGTCGAGCTGCGCGATGCGGACGGCCTGTGCCGGTGCCTGCCGCAGCACCAGCTGCAGCGGGCGCTTCATGCCGGCCTGCCAGAGGAAGGCCGTGCGCAGCACCGCGTGGCGCGCCACCATTGCCTCCCAGGCGCGGGCGAAGCGTTCCGGATCGACCTTGCCGATCTCCACGCTGAGCTGGTTCACGTAGAGACCAGAGCCCGGCGCCTCCATCGAGTGGAAGAACATGCCTTCCTGCGTAGGAGCCAGTGGATAGATGTCCTCGATCTCGCCCACCGCGAAAGGCAGGCTCGACAGGATGTCCGCCGCCAGGAAGTCCTGCGGCTTGCCGCGCGGCTGTGGCGGGCGCCGAGCCTCGCTCGCACCGGCGGCCTGCGCCACCAGCGCGAGACGGGCAATGCTCTGGTGCTCGAAGAGCTGGCGGGGCGTGAGCGTCCAACCCGCACGCTGCGCGCGCGTGACGATCTGCAGGCTCAGGATGGAGTCGCCACCCAGCTCGAAGAAGTTGTCGTGGCGGCCTATCTGCCTGTCCGCGCCGAGCACCTGCCGCCAGACGGCGGCAAGGGCCTCCTCGACCGCGCCCTGCGGAGGCTCGCAAACCGTTTCAACGGCCGGCTCCGGCTCTGGCAACTGCTTGCGGTCGACCTTGCCGTTCACGTTCAGTGGCAGCGAAGGCAGCACTGCGATGGCGGCGGGCACCATGTACTCGGGCAGCGCCTGCGCGATGCGCGCCTTCAGCAGCTGCGGGTCCGCGTCGGACGACAACGAGACGTAGGCAACCAGCCTCGCGCCGCCCGGCCCTTCCTTCGCCACCACCACGGCCTCGCGCACCTCCGGCTGCGCGAGCAGCTGCGTCTCGATCTCGCCGAGCTCGATGCGGAAGCCGCGGATCTTGATCTGGTGGTCGACCCGGCTCAGGTACTGCAGCCGGCCGTCGAAGGTCCAGCGCACCA
>Ga0209148_1000588_pt1 | contig 33100 bp, 27 predicted proteins | sample AraplaCol_mMF_r2_2_FD_184288 | JGI IMG/M metagenome (GOLD analysis project Ga0209148, IMG submission 184288) | Arabidopsis root microbial communities from North Carolina, USA - plate scrape CL_Col_mMF_r2 (SPAdes) (version 2) | ecosystem: Host-associated > Plants > Roots > Endosphere | place... | reverse complement strand
TGCACCAACCAGCGGCGCAGCCGCACCGCCATCGATGAAATAGAAGGAGGCTTCACTCATGCTGACAACTCCTCGAGGACGCGGTCGCGCAAGGCGAGCGCGCCATGGCTGAGATAATCGGTTGCCGTCTCGATCTGCCGCGCAAGTTCGATGCCGATCATCAGGACCCGCGCATCGGCGGCCGGCGTCGCCATCAAGGCGGCAAAACTGTCGCGGGCGGCCGTGTCGGCCCGCCGCTCCGCGCTGATGACGGCATCAATGGCCTGCAACGAATCGACGGCATCCGCCCGCTGACCGAGCGGCAGCAGCGATGCGGCCTCCACCGCCCGCACCATCTGGCCGACACTGTCGACGGCGATATCGGCGAGCTCGGCCAGCGGCGCACAGGCCTGGCCGCCAAGGGGATCCGGCAACAGGCTCAGCAGGAAGGCGCATTCGTCGAAGGCATCGGCCGCGTTTTCCACCTCATCGACGATCGGCCGCAGCTTGCCGGTCTCGCGCATCCGCGCGGCAACCTCGCGGGCCTGGACGGTCAGCCGGTCGGCCTTTTCCTCGAGCCGTTTCGACTGCACCGCCAGGGCCCGGCGATCGGCCGCGCTCATCGAGGCCGGCGTGGCAATGGCGGCGGCGATCGCTCCCGCCAGCATGCGGGAGAGGCCGAGATGCCGCACGAGGACGGTCAGGACAGCGCTCTCCGCCGTCTCGAAACGCTGGGCGAGATCGGCCTGGATCTCGTCGCGGATCAGCCGCGCGGTGCGGCCGGCCTTGAGGCCGGCGCTGCTCTCGCGCAGGACATGACGCAGGAATTCCTCGCATTCGAAGCTGCCGAGGGCATGGTCCAGCCGGACCCCGTAGGGGATGCGGCCACCGGCCGTCCGGCTGATCGCTTCGAAGATGAGATCGATGCCGCCTAGCTCCAGGAAGCCGCGATGCCCGAAATCATGCCGCGCCGCCCAGGTGAGCAGAGCAATGGCGACACCCTTGCCGACGAAAGTCTGCAGTGCCTTGCGCGCCTTGTTCCAGTCGATCAGGAAGACGAGGCGCGAACCGAGAAAAGCGAGGAAATCCTCCAGCGCCTGATCTGTCCCGGCGACAAAGCGGCCGGTCAGCATGTAGAACACATCTTCCTCGCCGAGGCCGGCGGCGGCCTGTTCATCGAGCTTGCTCCAGCTCACCGGATGCTCGGCAAAGAGATCCATGAAGAATTTCGCGCGCGGGCGATGCACGTCGGTATAGGTGACCGTGACCGTGGCCGCATCGACATGGATGACGAGCACATGCGCATCCGTGGTGCCGATGTCGTTCTGGATGGTCAGGCGCTCGCCGCTGCGTACCGCCGTGGTGCCAAGACCGGGATGGCCGAAGGCGAGCGGGGCAGTGCGATTGAGGCCGCGCATGAAAGCGAGCACCCGGCTGCGGTCGCCTGCTTCGATGCAATAGGCCCGCGCGCCGTCCAAGACCTCGCCGGTCGCCGCGGCCGAGAGCCGGTTCAAGGCCTTGTGCAGATCCATGGTCAAGAGATGAACGCTGTCGCGGCTGCCGCGCCGGGCCGCGGTGATCGCCTTGACATCGCCGACATCGAGGCGGTCGCCCCCGCCAGCCGGCAAGGTCTGCAGAATGCCGTTGAGCCGTTGGCGCAAGGTGGATGCATCCGCCGCTGCACTGGCTTCGACCGGGGCCAGCATGGTACCGAGATCCGTGCCGATCTGCTGCAGCAGGGCGCCGCTGCCCGGCATCATCAACCGGTCCTGGCCGATATCCTGCGCACCGGAGATGAGGTTGTCATACTGGCTGTCAGCCAATCCCAGCGCCCGGCGATCCGCCAGCATCAGGGTCGGCTTGCGACCCGGCGAATGTGCCTGCAAGATCGCTTCCTGCATCATGGTCAGGGCCAGCTTGATGCGGTCATTGGCGGCAAGCCCGGCCGCCAGCAAGGATGGAAGGAGCACGGCGTTCTCACCGAGCCGCTCCATGATCTCGAGTTTCACTACCATGATCGCCCTGCACCTTCGATGTCAGCTTTCTCTCGTGCAGAGGCTAGCGGCAGAAGCGACGACTTTGCTTGAGCTAGATCAGGTCATGTAAATGTCATGTACGGTCAGATGGCTTGCCCCTGCACCAGATATACGCAGACACGGGCATCGGCATGAGTCATGGCATGCTCAGCATTTGCATGCGCTGGGCAGATGACAGCGCTGACGTGAAGCTGACTAGCTTTGGATCGGCTATGGCTGCGATTAACACATTCTCAAAAGCCGCTGCCTAGCATATTACCGTCGATCTGTTTGCGCTGTTCCACGGTCGCGCGGACTCTCCGGGATATATTCTTAGGAATGATCCCGATTTCCGCGGTGGCCCGGGAGCAGTCGGGATCGTGAAGAGTGAATACGTGAATTGACCCAGCACAGCACATCACCACGCAAACGTCCGGAATCGTTGCGTGCCGGACAGAGCCGGCTTCTTGAGATGATCGCGACCGATGCACCGCTCGGCCGAACACTGGACAGCCTTGCCGAACTCATCGAGGCGCAGATCGGCGATGTTGCCTGTGCGATCCTGCTCAGCGATGCGGCGGGACGGCAACTGCGCCTTGGTGGCGCGGGCAGATTGTCAGCCGCCTATCGGCACGCCATCGATGGCATCCTCATCGGCGATCAGTCCGGCGCCTGCGGTGCGGCTTGCCAGCAGCGCAAGACCGTGACCATTGCAGATATTGCCGGCGACCCGCGTTATGCGCCGCTGCAGGCCCTCGCTGCGGCCGAGGGCCTGCGGAGCTGTACCGCGACACCGATCATCTCCGCCCAGGGCGATGTCCTTGGCACCCTCGCCGTCTACCGGCTGAGTGACGACCATCGGCTTGCCCGCGAGCGGACCGTGATCGATATGGCAATCCATATCGCCACCATCGCCATCCGGGCCGCCCGGTCGCAGCAGAACCTGCAGCAGCAACTGCATTTCATGCAGCAACTGGTCGACACCATTCCCTGCCCGATCTTTTTCAAGGACGAGCTGGGACGTTACCTCGGCGGCAACCATGACTTCGAGAAGACTCTCGGCTTGCCGCGGGAGAAATTCATCGGCAAGACCGTCTACGATATCGCGCCGAAGGATCTCGCCGATCGCTATCGCGCCGCCGACGATGCGCTCTTCGCCAGCCCCGGCACCCAGGTTTATGAAACGAAGGTGGAAAGCGCCGAAGGCACGATCCGCAATGTCGTCTTTCACAAGGCGACGTTCTCGAAAGCCAGTGGTGAGCTCGGCGGTCTCGTCGGCGTGATCATGGATATCACCGATGCCAAGATCACCGAGGCAAAATGGATGGCGGCGGCGCGCGATGCCGAGATCGCCAACCGCGCGAAGTCCAATTTCCTGGCCCAGATGAGCCATGAGCTGCGCACACCGCTCAATGCCATCATCGGCTTCTCCGAGGCGATGAAGCTGGAATTCTTCGGCCCCCTGACCAATCCCTTCTACCAGAGCTATGCCAGCGACATCTATCAGAGCGGTCATCTGCTGCTGTCACTGATCAATGACATTCTCGATCTCTCGAAGATCGAGGCCGGCAAATACCAGCTGCATCTCGAGATGCTCGACCTGCGCGAGGTCATCCACGGCGCCCTGCATATGGTGGAGAAGGACGCACGCGAGGCCGGCCTCAGCCTGACCTTGCACATGACTGAGCAGCCCGCCACTCTGCTGGCCGATCGTCGCGCCGTCATCCGCGTCATTCTCAACCTGCTGAGCAACGCCATCAAATTCACCCCCACGGGCGGCAGCATCGAACTGCATTGTGCAGCCAGTGAGAGCGGCGCAACGATCACCGTCAAGGATAGCGGCATCGGCATGGCACCGGGAGAGATACCGATTGCCCTGACGGCTTTCGGCCAATTGGATAATGCCTATGCGCGCGGTCATCGCGGCACCGGCCTCGGCCTGCCGATGGTGAAGTCCCTGGCCGAGCAACATGGCGGCAGACTCGAGATCGAAAGCCAGCCCGGGAAAGGCACAACGGTAACCGTGTGGCTGCCGGGGCGCGCCGACCAGGTCCAGCAGCTGTAAGCGTTAGCGCGGATGCAGGGCGGCCGCTCAGCCGTTGCTGCGCAGCCCCTTGGTCGCGACACCTTGGACATAGGGCATCGGCCCGACCCGCGCTGAATCGAGGGTCAGGTTGCGCTGGAAGGCGCCGGTGAAATCGGCACCGCGCAGATCGGCCCGGCTCAAAGTCGCGCCGCCGAGATTGGCACCGCTGAGATCGGTATAGAGCAGCCGCGTCTCGCGGCATTTGACATTGGCCAGCATGGCGCCGTGGAAGATCGCCGCCGAAAGATTGGCGCCGCTGAAATCGGAATTGCGCAGGTCGCAATTGGTCAGATCAAGCCGCACACCGCGGCGGCCGAGCGAGCTGACCCATTCCTCATGGGCGCGGATGCGCGCTTCCAGTTCCGAGGAACTGATCGGCCGGGCAGGGGTGATCTCCACCGTCAGCGTATCGAGCGCCTGCAGGCTGGCGGCATCCATTGAGCCGCCGACGAAACGCGCGCCCGTCATCTTGGCACCGACGAAAGCGACATTGGCGATATCGGTATGGTCGAAGCAGGCGCGGCGGATATCGGCATGGCGGAAGGCGGCATTGGCGATCTGCGCGCCGGAGAAATCGACCCCCGGCATGCGGGCCTCGGAGAAATCCGCATCCTTGATCCAGGCGCCGCGAAAGGCGCCGGGCAGGGTATCGGGCGACAGCGTCACATAGGTGCCGGAAAGATCGGCGCCCTCGGCCGCGACACGGCTGAGATCGGCATCCTCGAAGCGGGCACCGCGCAGATCGGCCCGCACCAGCTGGGCTGCCGACAGATCCGCTTCGTCGAACCGGCTGCCGCGCAGATCGGCACCCTTGAGGTTGATGCCGCGCAACGAGGCATGGCTGAGATCGCATTCGACGAGAATGGCGTTTTCGAGATTGAGCAGGCTGAGGTCGAGCCCGGACAGGTCGCAGCGTTGCAGCATGCAGCGCCGCCCTTCGCGGCGCTGCCGCCGCCAGTCGACATGCAGCTCAGCGATGCGTCGAAGCCCCTCCTGCGTCAGCTTCTGACCGACGATGGTCTGTGCTTCGGGCCATGCCCGATTCATCGCTTCCCTGTTCTCCGGCCTGCCACCTTCCGGTTGGCGATGCCGATTCGCCTGATCCTTCAGTTACGTTTTATCTTAACGGGATAGCGACTGAGTCGCCAGGGGCAGGCTACACCTCCCGCCGAGCCTGCCAGGCTCAGGAAATCGTCAGCCGGAGCCGATCGGCAAGCTCTCCCGGATGGTCCATCGCCGCCTCCCGCAGCAACCAGTCGCGGAACAGCGTCACCTTGCGCTGCCGCAGGGCTTCGGGCCGGGTCACCAGGTAATAGGCGAATTCCGCCGGCCAGGCGAGGTCGAGGACGCAGACCAACCGGCCGCTCGCCAGTTCCTCGGTGGCGAAGATATCGCGCACCAAAGCGATCCCCTGCCCGCCCAAAGCCGCCTGGACCAGCAGCAGATCGCCGTCATAGCTCGCCCCCTGGGTCGCACGCGGATCATCGATGCCGTGACAGCGCAGCCATAACGGCCAATCCGCGCGATCGCCGTCCTGCAGCAACGGATAGGACAGAAAATCCACCGGCCGGCGAATCTCCGGCAGCCCCCTCTTGCGCGCCTGGCGCAGGAAGGCGGCGGTGCAGACCGGCAGCAGCCGCGGTGTCAGAAGGCGGGTGGTGCTGAGACCGGGATACTGACCGAGACCATGACGCAGGCAGAGATCGACATCGTCATGCCGCGGATCGATCAGCCGGTTGGTGGTCTCGATATGCAGCTCGAGCTCGGGATAAGCGGCGGTGAAACGTCCGAGCCGCGGCACCAGCCAGCCACCGGCCAGCGCGGCAGTGGTGCTGATCCGCAAGGCACTGCGCCGGCGCGGATTGCTGACCGCCGCCCAGGCGCCGTCGATGCGCTCGAAGCCGTCGAGCAAAGGCTGCAACAGGCTCCGCCCTGCCTTGGTCAGATGCAGCGCACGGTTCTGACGTTCGAACAGCTTTTGCCCAAGACGCTCTTCCAGATGCTTGATCTGCTGGCTGATTGCACCCGGCGTCACATGCAAGGCATCGGCCGCCGCCTTCATGCTGCCGAGGCGGCCGGTTTCAACAAAGGCGCGCAGCGCCAGGAGAGGGAGCGTCGGGGACATCGGGATACATTAGTTTAACTAAACTGAGCCGGCAAGGAACTGGTTTGTCCCGATCCTGGTGGCATGCTGTGTTTTGGCCGCCGCTCAGCTCAACCAGGGACAGACAATGACGCGCGATGCATCGCCTTTTTCACCGGCAACAGACCGGATTGCCCCGCAGCAAGTGACAGCCTGGTGGATCGCGGCACTCGGCTTCCTGGCGCTCGCCGTCTCCTTCTCCGCCCGGGCGGCCTTGTCACTTGCCATGCCGCTCTGGGCCAAAGACGGATGGTCGCTCGCTTTCACCTCGGGCGTTGGCGCGCTGGCCTTGACCGTCGTGGCGCTCGTGGCCCCGCTCGCCGGCAATTTCCTCGATCGCCGCGGACCTCGGCCGATCCTGGTCGGCGGCCTGCTGACCCTGTCGCTCGGCATGATCATCATCGCCTGCAGCCATCAAGCTTGGCTGCTGCTGCCGGGCTTCAGCCTGATCGCCGCAATCGGCTTTGGCCTGGTGGCGCAGCATGTGGTGGCGACGGCCATCGCCCAGGTGACAACGACCCGCCGGGGCCTCGTCACCGGCCTCGCCACTTCCGGCTCAACGGCAGGGCAATTACTGCTGGTGCCGGCGCTGGCCTGGCTGATGCAAGATGGCAACTGGCGCGGCGGCTTTGCCGCTTTGGCAGCGGCCGGGGTCAGCCTCGCCGCCGCAGCCCTGTTCTGGCTCAAACCGGCGACGCGGCCGGCGAAGACTGCCACGACCGAAGCGGGGCCCGGCTTGCGGCAGCGTCTCGGTGCCCTGGTACGGCAGCCGGTCTTCCAGGCGCTGTTCTGGAGCTTCACGATCTGCGGCTTCACCACCACCGGCGCGATCGAGACCCACCTCCTGCCCTATGCCGCCTGGTGCGGCCTGCCGCCTCTGCCGAGTGCCGCGGCCTATGGGCTGCTTTCCGGCGTCAACCTGCTCGGCATGATCGCGGTCGGCTGGCTCACCGACCGGCTCAACCGCCCGTTGCTGCTGGCCGCCATCTATATCCTGCGGGCCGGCTGTTTCGTGCTGCTGCTGGCGACCGGCAGCAATCTCGAGATCCTGACGATCTTCGCGGTAGTCTTCGGCCTGGTCGACTATGCCACCGTCCCCGTCACGGCGAGCCTGGTTGCCAGCCATCTCGGCCTGCGGGTCATGGGACTAGCCATGGGCCTGATCGCCGCAGGCCATGCTCTGGGCGGCGCGGCCGGTGCGTTCTGGGGTGGCTGGGTGGCCGGAAAATACAATGATTATACGCTGCTGTGGCAGGCTTCCCTCGCTTTGGCGCTGCTGGCCGGGGTGATCGTTCTGTTACTTCCGGGAAAAACGAATGGCAGCCATGCAACCGGAGGACGTTCGTCTCAGGCGGAAGAAAGCATTCCTTAATACTCATCATGCTACGGCCTGCGCATCTGTGAATAAGGTTCCGCATTTGCGTTTGGAGGGGTCCTGATGCGTTCGTCTGGCTTGTTATCCCGCTTGCCGCTGTCCATGAAAATCCTGCTGCCGATCGTTGCCGCGGTGGCGATCGGCTACACCGCTTCAACTTGGGTATCGTCGCATGAAAGCGGCAACCTGATGCAGTCGATGGCGCTCAGCCAGGGCCAGGAGATGGCACAGTCGCGCGCCGCCACGATACAGGTGATGTTCAATACGAACTATCAGATCGCCGATGGCATCCGTGACGCCTATCTCGGCATGCGCGCGGAGAAGGCATTGAATCGTGCCGCTCTCGTGGCCGCCATGCGATCGGCAATCAAGGCCAATCCGCAGCTGGTCGGTATCTGGGCCGGCTTCCAGCCCGATGCTTTCGACGGCAATGACAAGGCTGCGATCGGTACCGACGGTGCGGACGCAACCGGCCGTTTCGTTCCTTATATCTATCCCAAGGATGGCGGCGTCCAGCTCGACCCGATGGTCGCACTCGACAAGCAGGATGCTTCGGGCGACTTCTATCAGATTCCGTTCAAGTCCGGTGAAGACACCGTTCTTGAACCTTACATCTATCCGCTTGCCGGCAAGGACACCCTGCTGGTCAGCTTGGCGACGCCAGTCAAGGTCGATGGCAAGGTGATCGGCGTCGTCGGTGTCGATATCTCGCTCAACCAGATGAACGAGGACCTGACCAAAGTCCGCCCCTATGGCACCGGTTCAGTGTCGGTGATTTCTTATGGCGGCCTCTTCGCCGCCTCGCTCGACCAGAAGAATCTCGGCAAGGTCTTCGCCGATAACAGCCCGGTCTTTCCGGCGGCCGTACCGCGCATCCAGAACGGCGAAAGCTTCATGCTGGACGACTACTCCAAAGCTCTGAAGACCGACGTGAAGCGCGTCCTGGTACCATTGTATATCGGCAAGGCGCCCAAGCCCTGGTCGGTGATGGTCAACCTGCCGCTGGACAAGATCCTGGAGCCAGTTAATAAAATCGTCACCACCAATCTGATCATCGCCGTGATCGTCGTCGTCTCGCTGGCCGTGGTGATCATGCTGCTGGTGCGCTATGTCGCCGCCAAACCGATCACCAATCTGACCCGTTCGGTCGAGGTGCTGGCCAATGGCGAGACCAATGTCAACGTGCCGATGACCACGCGCGGCGACGAGCTGGGCGTGATGGCCAAGGCGGTGGAATTCTTCCGCCAGAAGTTGATCGAGGTCGAAGATCTGCGGCGCCAGCAGGAAGAAACCGAGAAGACCGCGACGGCGGAACGCCGCCGCGTCATGCTCGACATGGCCGACGGCTTCGAGGCGAGCGTCAAGGGTATCGTGCAATCTGTGTCGAGTTCGGCGACGGAACTGGAATCGAATGCCCAGTCGATGTCCTCGGTTGCCGATGCCAGTGCCCGCCAGGCAACCGCCGTCGCCGCCGCGGCGACCCAGGCCTCGGCCAATGTCACCACGGTGGCTGCCGCGGCGGAAGAACTGTCGTCGTCGATCCGCGAGATCGCCCGCCAGGTCTCCGATAGCAACTCGGTGGCGCGCGGCGCCGTCGATGAAGTCGCCCGCACCGGCCAGACGGTCGAGACCCTGGCCGAAGCGGCCGGCAAGATCGGCGGCATCGTGCAGCTGATCAACGACATCGCCAGCCAGACCAATCTCCTGGCCTTGAATGCGACGATCGAAGCCGCCCGCGCCGGCGATGCCGGCAAGGGCTTCGCGGTGGTCGCCTCCGAGGTCAAGAACCTGGCCAACCAGACGGCGCGTGCGACGGAAGAGATTTCCGGCCAGATCACCAGCATGCAGTCGGTGACCCAGGAAGCGGTCGGCGCCATGTCGCGCATCCGCCAGACCATCGACCGCATCAACGAGATTTCCTCGGCGATCGCCGCCGCTGTCGAAGAGCAGTCGGCCGCGACGCAGGAGATTTCCAACAACGCGCAACAGGCCGCGACCGGCACCGATGAGGTGAACCAGAACATCACCGGCGTCAGCCGTGCTTCGGAAGATGCCGGTTCGGCCTCGTCGCATGTGCTGCAGGCCGCCGGCGATCTCAGCCGCCAGTCGCAAGCGCTGGCGACCGAAGTCGACAGCTTCATCGCCAAGGTGCGGGCCGGCTAAAGCCGTCCTAGATCGACAGCAAAAGGGCAGCCATAAAGGCTGCCCTTTTTTATTTCCGCTGGGCGTTACCCCGCCGAGATCACTTGGCGGCGACCCAGCCCTGCTGGACGAAGATGGTTCGCAGGGAATCGGCGATCTTGTTGCCGATATCGTCAGCATCGTGGCTGACGGTTGTGCTTTGCGTCTCCCGGACTGTCTGCACGCCGCCGCTGACCGCCGCCGAGGTCGCCACGCTGGCCGCACCGACCGCAGCCCCGGCACCCATCGTCGCCGCCATGCCGGGCGCCGAGCCGCTATTGCCGCTGGCCTGGAATTCCGCCAGGCGCCGTTCCGTCGCTGCCGGTGCAAGATAGGTCAGGGCCACCCTTGTATCAACCTGGCTCGCCCCGGCACCAAAGCCGATGACCACGCGTTTCGCCCGGTTGCCTTCGTCGATCGAGGTGATATTGCCATCGACCAGCGCGGCGTTCTCGCCTGCGGGGATGACAGTATCCGCCGATATGCGCCGCGCTGTCAGGCCCATCTTGGCAACATCCTCGACCAGGCTGTTGCTCAGGGCATCGACCACACCTTGCGCGGCGGCCTGCTGTTGCTGGCCGGTATCAGCGCCGCTGAGCATGCGGCGCAAGCGGGCGATGCGGCCGCTATCGAGAGCGACATCGCCGGGCGTCACCACAAAATCCCGCACATAGACGACGGAAGGGCGCGGCAAGGCGGCTCCCTGGTAGAGCGACTGGGTCTCGACCGTGGCGTGACTGCAGCCGGCAAGGGCAATCGCCAGGGAAAAGAGTAGGGCGGGAAATTTCATCGCACGGCTTCCCTTGGAAGATCAATACGAGCTGGCCGGCTTGGCGGGCTCCGCTGCAGACTCGCTTGGCACCCAGCCCGGCGGCATCAGAATGAGGCGCCAGCGATCGCCCCAGTTCTTCGCCTGCCAGAGATCGCGCAGCAGGTTGACGAACTCACCATAGACGATCACCAGCGGATTGTTCGAGGTCTGGGGATGCACGAGACCGTATTTCAGCGTCACCCCCTCGGCCTCCTCGGTATAAGTGCCGAACAGGCGATCGAAGATGATGACGATGCCGCCATAGTTGCGGTCGAGATAGGCCTCGTTGCTGGCATGGTGCACCCGGTGGGCCGAGGGCGTGTTGAGGATGTATTCCAGCGGTCCCAGCTTGGGGATCAAGGTCGAGTGCAGCCAGAACTGATAGAGCAGGCTGATGCTGAGCAGGCCGAACACCGCGGCCGGGTGATAACCGATCCAGATGACCGGCAGGAAGAAGACCCAGCTGGCGGAAAGGACCGGTGTCCAGGCCAGGCGATAGGACGAGGCCAATGTCAGCTCGTCCGGCGAATGATGCACTGAATGTGTCGCCCAGAGCAGCCGGACACGATGCGCACAGCGGTGGTACCAATAATAGGCAAACTCCTCAAGTACGAAGAGCAGCACCCAGCTCCACCAGCGATCCATCGGCATGGTCATGATGCGCAGGCTCCAGACCGCATAACCGACGACGCCGATGATCAGGGCCTGATTGACGAAGCCGGCAAGGCCATGGCCGATGGCGACGATGAAGGAGAGGAAGCTTTCCCGCCAGGGATAGGCTTTTCCTTTGAAGCGCGGATAAAGGACCATCTCGGCGATGATGGCCAGGACGAAGAACGGCACCAGCCAGACGGCAGTGGATGGATGCTGAAACAGTTCCATGAACCCCTCCCCCGATTTGGCAACAGGATACGCCCCGGCCTCGACGTCGCCAAGCCCGTCTCGCTGCGTGCTATCCTGACGCTACGTGCTTTCCTGGTGGGAGCCATGCCCCTATGCTTGCCGCAGAAGAGGAAGGAGTTGGATTGTGACGGCAATTTATGTCGACGGCGATGCCTGCCCGGTCAAGGAAGAAGTCTTGCGCGTGGCAGGCCGGCACGAGATCGTGACCCATCTTGTCAGTAACCGGTGGCTGCGGGGGCAGGACAGCCCACTGGTCAACCGGGTGGTGGTCGGCGAGGGTTTCGATGCGGCCGATAATTGGATCGCCGAGCACGCGACGCGCGGCGATATTGTCGTCACGGCGGATATCCAGCTCGCCGCCCGCTGCCTCAAATCTGGCGCCGATGTCCTCGGCCCTACCGGCAAGGCCTTTACCGAAGCCAATATCGGCATGGCTCTGGCGATGCGCGAGTTGAATGCGCAATTGCGCGATCTCGGCGAGATTCGCGGGACGAACGCCGCTTTCTCGAAGCAGGACCGGTCGAATTTTCTGCAGAGCCTCGACCGGTTGATCCAGGAATTGCGCCGCCGGCGGGATTGACAGTCCAGGCACGCTTCCCTTTAAACCGATCGCGGCCTAGGATCGATCAAAATACCGTCCCAACCGGTCAGGGGATAGAGGATGGCAGCAGCCGGCCAGGTGGTCGATATCAGCGCCGATCCGACGGTTCTCAAGCGCCGCCGCCGCCGGGCCATCGCCCGGATCGGCGTCCCGGTCTGCGGTCTTGTCCTGGTCATCGCCGCCATTCTCGGCATCGCACTTTATGCCGACCGCGCCAATCGAGCCGGTGCACTGGCGCTCTCTGACGATGTCCTGACGGCACTCGACGGCCGCATCCGTCTGCAGGTCGCCGCCTTTCTCGATCCCTGCGCCCGCGCCCTGCGCATCACCCGCGACCTGGTCGAGGGGTCGGCGATGGGCGACAAGCGCGAGATCGGCGTTGCCTTCGCCGTCAATGCATTGAAGGAGATTCCCCAGATCGCCAATTTCGAGAGCGCCGATGTCGACGGCAATTTCCTCATGGTGCATCGTGCCAGTAGCGGCAAGATCGATTTGAAGGAGATCGTCAATACGCCCGACAACCGCCACGTGACCTGGATCCACCGCGATGCCGACGGGCACGAGACCAGCCGGGAAGAGGATCCGAAAGACAATTACGATCCGCGCACCCGCCCCTGGTATATCGGCGCGACCTCGACCAACGATATCGCCTGGACCGGCGTTTATATCTTCTTCACCGACAAGGCACCCGGCCTCACCGTCTCCACCCGCTATGTCAGCCCCGACGGCCGTCTCTTCACCTTCGGCGTCGACATCTCGCTGAAGGAATTGTCGCATTTTCTCGCCGGCTTGCGCATCGGCCGGCACGGCCAAGCCATGATCATCGATGGCGACGGCACGCTGGTTGCCTTCCGCGACCCGGACCGGATGCTGAAACAGGTCGACCAGACCCTGGTGCCGGCCAAGATCGACGAGCTCGGCGACCGGGTCCTGAATGCCGCCTATGACCGTTTCCGCATCGAAGGCCAAGGCAAGCGTGTCGTGGTGGTGGATGACGTGCGCTATATCACCACCGCCTCGCCGCTGCCGGGGGCCGGCCGCAACTGGTCGCTGCTGATGGTGGTGCCGGAATCGGATTTCATCGGCTTCGTCGCCAGCAATAATCGCACTGCACTCGCCATGTCGATGGTGATTGTCTTCATCGCCGCCGCCCTTACGGCCCTGCTGGTGCGCCAGGGCCTGCGCGCCGACCGGGCGGCGCGCCTGCTGCTGGATCGCAGCCAGCTGATCACCCGGCAGAGTGCGGCCTATGCCGCCCTTGCCGAGCAGGCCGACAAGGTCGAAGCGGATGGCAGCCTGGCGCCGGTCTTTACCGAGACCTTGCTTGAGATGACGGGCGCCCGCCGCGTCAGCATCTGGCAATTCAGTGCGGGCGTGCAATCTTTGCGCTGTCTCGACAGCTATGACCGCGAAAGCGGCGGCCATGTCGCCGGGCTGGAGCTGCATCGTGACGAGCTGCCGCAATTCTTCGATCTGCTGCAGAGCGGCGAAGAGATCGAGGTCGCCGATGCCGCGCTCGACCGGCGCACCGCCCAGTTCCATCGCACCCTGATGCATCCGCTCGGCAGCAGGGCCTTGCGGGCGCTTGCCCTGCGCGTGCATGGAACGGTGGCCGGGGCGATCTGCCTCGAGGATGAGACGCAGCGCGACGGCAGCCGCGATTTTACCCGCGCCGTCGCCAGCATGCTGGCCCTGCGCTTGGTCGATCTGCGCAAGGATCAGCAGGGTCGCGAGCGGGGCGAGCCGCGTACCACCCAGCAGACCCGGATGGAACGCAGCTTCTCGGCGGACCTGACCAGCCGCTCGCTGAACACGCCGGCTCTGGCGGCAACGGTGTTTCCGAAGATCGCCGTCATGGTCCTGCGCCTGCCGAACCAGGCCAGCCTCGCCAAGCGGCCGCATGAAGAGGCCTCGGGCCTCGCCGATGTCATCGCCTGCCAGCTGCAGACATTGGCGGAAAAGCAGGACATCCCCTATCTGAAATTCGTTGGTGACGAAGTGATCGCCGCTGCCGGCTTCGAACCGGAAGACGCAACCGCCATGTTGCGCATCGCCGATCTCGCGGTGGCAATCCGGGATCGCTGCTCGGCTTTGCTCGAGGAAGCCGACCTGCCGGCCGATTTTCGCATTGGGATCGACCTTGGCCTGGCGATCGGCAGTGCGGTCGGCCGGGAGCCGCGGTTGTTCAACCTCTGGGGCGAGGCGGTCCGCACCGCCGATATGATGGCGGGCTCCGCCCTCCCCGGCGGCATCCAGGTGACAGAAGCAGCCTATTCCGCCTTGCAGCAGGATTTCCTGTTCCGTCCGCGCGGCAGCTTCTATCTCGCCAATCTCGGCGAGGCCCGCACCTTCATCCTATCCGGCCAGCTGTAGCAACGGGAGCCGGAACAGCGCGATGAGCCCCCTCGCCGCCCATCACCGAAACGCTCCCGGTCGCTGGCTGCGCGCGCTCCGCTTCCTGGCCTGGACCGGCCGCTTCACCCGCCGCCGCCTGAACTTCATTCTCACCCTGGCGGCACTCGCCGGCGGTGTTGCCATCGACGCCTTCCGTCCCGCCACCTGGCGGCGCACGACGCGGGCGGAATTCAGCCGTGTCTTGCGCCAGGCGCTGGGCGGCGCCCTGGTGACGATCATCCTCACCGCCAGCCTGATCGGCCTCGGCATGGTCTTCCAGGCAATCTACTGGCTGGGCGCCGCCGGACAGGAAGGATCGATCGGCACAGTGCTGGTGACGATCCTGATGCGCGAGATCATCCCGGTCCTGGTGGGGTTGATCCTGCTGGGACGCAGCGGCTCAGTCATCCTGATCGAAATCGGCGGCCTGCAGGCCGGTGGGCAGATCAACATGCTGCAGGCACAGGGCATCGATCCCTTCACCGTTCTCATTCTGCCGCGCGGCGTCGCCTTTGCGCTTGCGGCCTATACGCTCGGCATCATTTTCATCCTGACGGCACTCCTGACCGGTTTCATCGCCGGCAGCCTGACGGGTGCCGTCAACATGTCGATCTGGTCCTTTCTCGACAATATCCTTACCGCGATGAAGCCGACCGACTTCGCCATTTTTCCCGTGAAGCTGCTGCTGATCGGATTGCTGGTGGCGATTACCGCCTGCCTCACCGCCGTCAATGCCCTGCCGCATGAAGATACCAGCCGCTTGATGCCGCGCGGCTTCGTGCGCGGCCTGCTGGCGATCCTGATGACCAGCGGTCTGCTGAGCCTGGCGAGCTGACGATGGCAGGCGATACCATCCTCAATCTCGATGGCATGCAGTCGCGCAAGCTCGCCGGGGCGGCAAGCGGCACCGTGATCGATCTCAAGGTCGGTCCGGGCGAGCTGATCCTGATCGACGCCCGCGATGCCGATCTTGGCCGCGGCTTTGCCGATATCTGCTGTGGTCTGATCGCCCCGGATGCCGGCGAGGTCTCTTTTCTTGGCCGCAAATGGCAGAGCCTACCGCATCTTTATGCCGATGCCCTGCGCGGCCGCATCGGCCGGGTCTTCGCCGGCAACAGCTGGATCAACCACCTCGACGCCGCCACCAATATCTTGCTGCCGCAATTGCACCATACCCGGCGTGAGCCAGCTGCCTTGAGGACCGAGGCGGCCGAATTATGCCGCCATTTCGGCTTGCCCGGCTTGCCGATCGGCACGATCGCATCGCTCTCGGACGGTGACCGCGTTCGGGCCGGATTCGTACGCGCCGTGCTCGGCGAACCGATGCTGCTGCTGTTGGAGAGTCCCGTTCAGGGCCTCCATGCCGATGTCGTCCCGATGCTGCTTAACAGCATCGCCGCAGCTCGTGACCGCGGTGCCGCCGCCATCTGGATGACGCGGAGCAAGCTGGTCTGGAACGATCGCACTTTCCCGGCGACGCAGCGCCTGCGTCTCGGCTATCATGGCTTGTCGCCGGTGTGAGGAAATCAGGGATGAAGCTGCGCCACACCGACGAATGGATTGGTTTGCTGGTGATCGCGGCCATTGCCGTGCTGATCGTCGCCATCATGCAAGCCGGCCTGCTGCGTGACTGGTTCAAGCCGGTCTCGAGCCTGCGCCTGATCCTGCCGGAAAGCGGCGTCGCCGGATTGGAAGTCGGCGCCAGTGTCGAGGTCCTTGGCACCCGGGCCGGCACCATCCGCAAGATCGTCATCGACCCCAATCAGCAGATGTATGCCTTGGCGGATATCGACGAACAGGCGAAGCCCTTCATCCGCCGTGACAGCACCGCCGTCATCCGCCGCCAGTTCGGCCTTGCCGGCGCGGCCTTCGTCGACATTTCCCGCGGCACCCAGACCGAGATGGACTGGAGCTATGCGGTGCTCAACGCCACCGCCGAGCGGGCCCCCACCGACAGCATCAGCGCCCTCATCGACGAAGTGCGGTCGAAGGTCTTCCCGATCCTCGACAATGTCGGCAATGCGACGAAATCACTGGCCGATGTCATGGACCGCGTCAACAAGGGCGAGGGCAATATCGGCCATCTGTTGAAGGACGAAACGCTATCACAGCAGATCGAGGCAACCGTCGCCTCGGCCCATCAATCGGTTGAAGGGTTGAACGAGATCCTCGGCCAGCTGCAGCTGACGGCGACGCAGGTGCACGGCATCACCACGGGCGTCGGCAAGGATGTGCCGGCGCTGCTGAAGAAGACCGACGACGTGCTGGCCAATCTGCAGAACGTCATGAAGGATCTCAGCCAGGCGACGACCCGACTGCCGGCGATCACCCGCAATGTCGAAGGTTCGACCGCCAATCTGCCGACCCTGCTCACCCAGACACAATTGACCGCCCAGCAGCTTGAGGAGCTGCTGACACAGTTGCGCGGATTGTGGTTGCTGGGGGGCGGCAACAATCCACCGCCACCGGTCGATAGCCAGCGCCTGCCGCCGTCGGCGGTGCAGCCATGAGCAAGCTGCTGCTCCCGCACCTGTTGCTCTGCCTTGTCCTGGCGGGCTGCGGCAGCCACACCGACGCGCCGACCGCACCACAGGACCAGAACCTGCAGCGCTATCAGCGGGCGGCGCAATCGGCCTATGGCCTCGGCCGGCCGCAAGAGGCGATCACGCAATATCGCCTCGCTTTGACCCAGGCGCAGGCGCGTGACGATCTGCCGGCGATTGGCAATCTCAGTTTCAATCTGGCAGCCGCGCAATTACAGGCCAACCGGCCGGCAGATGCGCTGGAAACGGCACGGCAGGCACGGGCGGAACTGGCGCGACGCGGTGCCCCGCCGCTTTCCGCCCTCGATCTCGTGGAGGCCACCGCCCTCTATCGCACCAGCGATGCAGCGACCGCCGATGCAATGGCGACCAAGCTGCAAGGCGACGCTGATCGCCAGATCGCGGCTGCCGCCACTTTTCTGCGCGGGCTGATCGCCGATGACCGCCATAATCTCAACGGCCTCGCCACGGCGAGCGACAGCCTGCGACAGGCGGCCGCCGCCGCTGCGCCAGCGAATGCCGCCGCCGCCGCGACAACCGCCGAGATCGCTGGCCGCGCAGCCCAACAGGCGGACGCCCTGGAATTGCAGGCCCGGCTGGCACGCCTGAAGGGCGATGATGCCACGGCGCAATCCACTGCCTTGCAGGCGGCCGACCTGCGCCGCGTCGCGATCGATTATCGTGGCCTGGCCCGCGCCTTGTCGGTCGCTGCCGATGCTGCCCGGCACGCGCAGAAACCGGAAGCGGCCGATCTCTATCTGCGCGCCGGCCGCAGTGCCGCCGCCCAGGATGATAAGACCTCGGCCGAAACCTGGCTGAAGGAGGCCTTGCGCCTCAGCCATGACCCGGCGGTCACCGAGGCGGCGCAGCAGGCGCTGGCCGATCTCGCACAGCCGGGCGCCAACTGATGCCGCAGCCATCGGGATATCATGCGCTTGTCGATATGGCGCCTGCCGATCATCGCGGCATTAACCCGGCACTAACCACGATAGTTGTCACAATAGCTTGATCACGACCAAATCTGCGTCGCGATATCGCGCTTTACCATGTCGGCTAGCTGGCATGCAGGGCGGGGGATCAGCCATGCGGAAATGCCGATGGTAGCGGTGACTAGGTCAGGTATGCTCACGCATATCATGTCAGCCGAACCCGATTTGCCGGCCGTCACGACGAAACGTCCGCGCAATTTTCGCATTATCGCCATCATCATCGCCAGCTCGCTCTTCATGGAACAGCTGGATGCGACCGTTTTGACGACGGCGCTGCCCACCATGGCGCATAGTTTCGGCGTCAAGCCGCTGCATATGAGCATCGCCCTCACCGCCTATCTGCTGAGCCTCGCGGTCTTCATCCCGGCCAGTGGCTGGGTCGCCGACCGCTATGGCGCGCGCAAGGTATTCTGCACGGCGATCGCCATCTTCACCGTCGGCTCGATCCTCTGCGGCCTCTCGCAAGGACTCACGTTCCTGGTCATCGCCCGGCTGATCCAGGGCCTGGGCGGCGCCTTGATGGTACCGATCGCGCGCCTCATCCTGCTGCGCAATGTCGCCAAGAGCGATTTCATCTCCGCCATGTCCTGGATGCTGGTGCCGGCCTTGATCGGCCCGATCTTGGGGCCGCCGATCGGCGGCCTGATCGTCACCTATCTCGACTGGCGTTGGATCTTCTACGTGAACGTGCCGGTCGGCGTCGTCAGCATCATCCTGGCCACCATCCTGGTGGCCGACAGCAAGGAGCCGCCTTCCGGCCGCTTCGACTATATCGGCCTGATCCTCGCCGGCATCGCCCTCTCCTGCCTCACTTTCGGCGTCGAGATGGGCACACGCGGCGTGCTCGGGACCGATGGCATGATCCTGGTCTTCGGTGCCGCCGTTGCCGGCACCGTGCTCTATTTCCTCCATTGCCGGCGCCTGCAGCGCGCCGCCCAGCCGGCCGAGCCGATCCTCGACATGTCGCTGATGCGGATCCCGACCTTCAGCCTGTCGGTGATCGCCGGCGGCCTGACCCGCATCACCGGCGGCGCCACCCCCTTCCTGCTGCCGATGATGATGCAGCTCGGCTTCGGCATGTCGGCGGCGGAAAGCGGCTTCGTCACCTTCGTCAATGCGATCGGCTTCATGGCCATGAAAGTGGCGGCGACGCCGATGCTGCGCCGCTGGGGCTTCCGCAAGACGATGATCTGGAACGCCCTGATCGCCACCGCCTGCATCGCCACCTATGCCGCTTTCCGGCCGAGCTGGCCGCTGTGGTGCATCTATATCGTGCTGCTGATGGGCGGCTTCTTCCAGTCGCTGCAATTCGCCGCCTACAACACCATTGCCTATGCCGATATCCCGCGCCAGCGCATGAGCCAGGCGACCAGCTTCTACGCCACCTTCCAGCAGTTGATGCTCTCCCTCGGCATCTGCGTCGCCTCAGGCGCGCTCCATATCTCGGTCTCGCTCTCCGGCCATGGCGGCGCGATGCTCAGCGATTTCTCGGCCGCCTTCCTGGTGGTGACCGCGGTTTCGCTGCTCGCTTCCCCGGTCTGTGTCGCCTTCCCGCGCAATGCCGGCGAGGAAATGCGCGGCAAGCCGGCCCCGGCGCCCAATAACGCCAATCTGGCTGCTGCCGAATAATTTAACATTTCCAATGTTTTAGCTGGAACCGGCGCAACAGGGCGGCGGGCAACCCGGCCCTGCACGGATTCCCGGTTGCCAGGGCCCCGCGTCCGGGCTACCTCAGGCGCCGATTGGCCGAGCGCCGGAGCGCCGCCCCCACGAGACAGCCTGATAATCAGCGAAAAGCCGTGAGCCTCCTGACCACCGACTTTGACTTCGATTTGCCGGAAACGCAGATCGCCCAGCACCCCGTGAGCCCGCGGGACAGTGCCCGGCTGCTGCATGTGCCGCGCCTGCCGCAGGTAATCGCCGATCGCAACGTGCGCGATCTCCCGGGCCTGCTGCAGCCCGGCGACCTCATGGTCTTCAACGATACCAAGGTGATCCCGGCCCAGCTCACGGGTGTCCGCGCACGCCCCGCGCAATCGGTCCCAGGGGGCGTAGGTGAGCCGGCGACCAAGATCGAGGTGACACTGCATAAGCGCGACGGCGCCGATCAGTGGCGCGTCTTCGCCAAGCCCGGCCGGCGCCTGAAGATCGGCGACGAGATCATCTTCGCCGAGGGATTCTCAGCTTCCGTCCTCGACAAGACACCGGAAGGCGAGCTCACGCTCCGTTTCAACGCCGCCGGCGCCGAACTACTGGCAGCCTTGCACCGACATGGCGAGATGCCGCTGCCGCCTTATATCCGCAAGCTGCGGGCGGCCGATGCGCATGACAATGACGATTACCAGACGGTCTATGCCAGGGCCGAAGGCGCCGTCGCGGCACCGACCGCCGGATTGCATTTCACGCCGGACCTCTTGGCGGCTCTCGACGCGCGAAAGATCGAGCGCCGCATGGTGACCCTGCATGTCGGCGCCGGCACCTTCCTGCCGGTGAAGGCTGAACGCATCGAAGACCACAAGATGCATGCCGAATACGGCGAGATCGATGCCGCGACCGCTGCTGCGATCAACCGCGCGCGGGCGGAAGGCCGACGCATCGTTTCCGTCGGCACCACCTCGTTGCGCCTGCTGGAAAGTGCCGCTGCCGCAGATGGCACGATGCCGGCCTTTGCCGATGAGACCAGCATCTTCATCACGCCGGGTTATCGCTTCCGCTGCGTCGACCTGCTGATGACCAATTTCCATTTGCCGAAATCCACCCTCTTCATGCTGGTCTGTGCCTTTGCGGGCATGGAGCGGATGAAGTCAGCCTATGGCCATGCGATCAAGCAAGGCTATCGTTTCTTTTCCTATGGCGATTCGAGCCTGTTGGAGCGCGCTGAATGACCGAGAACTACTTCACCCTGATCAAGAAAGACGGCAAGGGACGACGCGGCCAGGTCCGCACCGCCCATGGCACCGTCAATACACCCGCCTTTATGCCGGTCGGCACCGCCGGCACCGTCAAGGCCATGCTGCCGGAATCGGTGGCGGCAACCGGCGCCGAGATCCTGCTCGGCAATACCTATCACCTGATGCTGCGGCCGGGTGCCGAGCGCGTCGCCGCCTTGGGCGGCCTGCACAAGTTCATGAACTGGCAAAAGCCGATCCTGACCGATTCCGGCGGCTTCCAGGTGATGAGCCTCTCGGAACTCCGGAAGATCAGCGAGCAGGGTGTCGAGTTCCGCTCGCATATCGACGGCCGCAAGCACATGCTCTCGCCCGAGAGCAGCACGCAGATCCAGGATCTCCTGGATTCCAATATCACCATGTGCTTCGACGAATGCACGCCCTTCCCGGCGACCACCGACCAGGTGGCGCAATCGATGCGCCTCTCCATGCGCTGGGCGCAGCGCAGCCGCGATGCCTTCCGCCGCCGGCCTGGCTATCTGCAATTCGGCATCATGCAAGGCGGCATCTACGAACACCTCCGCAAGGAATCCGCTGAGGCCTTGGTCAGCATTGGGTTCGAAGGCTATGCGATCGGCGGCCTTGCCATCGGTGAAGGCCAGCAGGAAATGTTCCGCGTGCTGGATTTCTGCCCGGATTTCCTGCCCGAGGACCGGCCGCGCTATCTGATGGGTGTCGGTCGTCCGGCGGATATCGTCGGCGCGGTCAATCGCGGTGTCGACATGTTCGACTGCGTGATGCCGACCCGTGCCGGCCGCACCGGTGCCGCCTTTACCCGCTTCGGTGAACTCAACATGCGCAATGCCCGGCACGCGACCGATCCACGGCCGATCGATCCGGATTGCGGCTGCCCGGCCTGCCGCGATTACTCGCGCGGCTATATCCACCACCTGAACAAGTCGAAGGAAATCGTCGGCAGCATGCTGTTGACCTGGCACAACCTGCATTACTATCAGGAGCTGATGCAGGGCCTGCGGGGCGCCATCGAAGCCGGCCAGCTCGCCGATTTCACCGCGAAATTCCACGAGGACCAGGCGCGCGGCGACCTGCCGCCGCTTTGAAGATTGGTCTGAAAGGAGATTGAGATGACCGAATCGATTTATGCCGGGCTGACCCAGCTCGGCCACAAGACCGAGATGCCGAACTCGCCGGAAGAGGCGGTGCTGGAGCGGGTCGAGAATGAGAACCATGATGTGAATTATGTGGTGCGTTTCGTCGCCCCGGAATTCACCTCGCTCTGCCCGATGACGGGACAACCGGACTTCGCCCATTTCGTCATCGATTACGTGCCGGATAAATGGCTGGTCGAATCGAAGTCACTGAAGCTCTATCTGGCTTCGTTCCGCAATCATGGCGCCTTCCATGAATCCTGCTCGGTCAATATCGGCAAGAAGCTGATCGCCTGCCTGGAACCGCGTTGGCTGCGCGTCGGCGGCTACTGGTATCCGCGCGGCGGCATTCCGATCGACGTCTTCTTCCAGCATGGCGAGGTGCCGAAGGGCACCTGGGTGCCGGACCAGGGCGTGCCGCCTTATCGCGGCCGCGGCTGACCTCGATGACGGAAATGCGGGCGCTGATCCGGGCCGAGGCCTTGAAGCTTGGCTTCGATGCCGTCGGTTTCGCGCCCGCAACTCTGTCGGCGGAGGCACGCGACCATCTCGCAGCGTTCATCGCCGAGGGCCGCCATGGTGAGATGCGATGGCTGGAAGACAAGGCCGACCGCCGGGGCGACCCGCAAGTGCTGTGGCCTGGGGCGCGATCGGTCATCGTGCTCGGCCTCAATTACGCGCCGGAGAACGACCCCTTCGATTTCAAGGAGCGACCGGAGACCGGCAATATCTCGGTCTATGCCCGGAATCGCGATTACCACGACACGGTCAAGAAGAAGCTGAAGGCGCTGGCCCGCTGGCTGGCGGCGCAGCAGGATTGCGGCGTCAAAGTCTTCGTCGACACGGCGCCGGTGATGGAAAAGCCGCTGGCGCAGCAGGCGGCACTGGGTTGGCAGGGGAAGCACACCAATCTCGTCTCGCGCGACTTCGGCTCTTGGCTGTTCCTCGGCGAGGTCTATACGACGCTCGATCTCGGTACCGATGAGCCGGAAGAAGATCATTGCGGAACGTGCCAGCGCTGTCTCGATATCTGCCCGACCCAGGCCTTCACCGCGCCGCATGAGATCGATGCGCGGCGTTGCATCTCCTATCTCACCATCGAGCATAAGGGACCGATCCCGCGCGAACTCCGGCCATTGATGGGGAACCGCATCTATGGTTGTGACGATTGCCTCGCCATCTGCCCCTGGAACAAATATGCCCAGGTCTCGCACCAGAGCGATTTCCAGCCACGCGACAGCCTGACAGCGCCACAGTTGCGCGAGCTGGCGCAGCTGGACGACGGCGCTTTCCGTACGATGTTTACCGCCTCGCCGATCAAGCGTGTCGGCCGCGATCGTTTCCTGCGCAACGTACTGATCGCCATCGGCAATAGCGGCAGCAGCGACCTTGCCGATAGCGCCGTCAAGCTGCTCGAGGATCCGTCGCCCCTGGTGCGCGGCGCCGCTGTCTGGGCTTTGGCTCGCCTGCTCGATGATGTGCGGTTCACACTGCATGTCACGCGCCATCGCGCGGGTGAAACAGACGAGACCGTTATCGAAGAGTGGAATGCCGCCGGTCAGTCCTGACCGATATTGGCACTGATATAACGCAGGAAGATCTCGCGCTCACTGGTGATGTCGAGCTTCTCGTAAAGACGTAACCGATGGTTCTTGACGGTGCCGCGGCTGACGCCCAATTTGTCGGCAATGCTGGTACTGGGATAGCCCTGCAGGATCAGTCGCACGATGTCGGCCTCGCGCGGCGTCAGCTTTTCGGCGAGTTCCGGCGGCAAGGCAAAGTGATCGGGATGGCGCGGTGACCGCCCCTGGGGCTCGACCATCTCGATCCAACCGCCGGGCGCCAGGCCGAAACCGGCCGGCAGAGCGGCGCGGTGCAGGACGAGATCACCGTGCAGGGTCACCTGACCGGCACCCGCTTTAGGAAGGCTCTCGACCGCGCGCATGAACTGTTGGCCCTCATGCGCCAATAATTGCTGCCAGGCCGGGTTCTGGAAGACCTCGACATGGTCGCGGTCGAGAATACGGGTGGGGCGCGCCGCCGGCAGAACATTGTCGAGTTCGTCACTCTCCGACCAGGTACAGCTGTTCAAGGAGGCGACATGGGCATCCTGCAAACCGGCGATCAGCGGATAGGCATCCTCCAGCCGGGCGATATCGGTTTTGCTGAACTTGCCGCTGGTGAGATCGATGAAGAGGGCGAGGCAGCCTCCGCCGATCGGCGGCAACAATATGCTGACCTCATCGCTGATATGGGCCTCGGCCAGGACGGCATTCACATAGCGCTCGCGCAGCTTCATCTCGGTCAGAATCCGTGACATCGGCTTGACGCCGGGCGCGCCGCCCTCCTTCCAGTATCGGTAGTAGGGGTCGTAGCGGTAGAATTCTCGGTTATAGAGGGCGACGAATTCCGGCGTGTAATCCTGGCGGACAAAGAAATCCGGCGCCGCCACCCGCGAATAGCGGATGATCGACAGCAGGTCATGCGGCACCAGGCTGGCAGCGGCACGCAGCAGATAGGTGTGAAAATCCGGCGACAGGATATTGGCGGCGGCCAGGCCGAAAGCGGCGAAGGCGCGCCGCGGCAGGCCGCCCGGGTTCCGGCTTGGCGTCCCCGCGCCAATCTCGGAGGCAATTTCTGTCGGTGTCCGTGCGTCCAAGCCCTGCCTCAGTCGCCTCATGCCTACGAACCGCATGGTGCCTTTTGGCATCATGCAGGACCGCCTTGCCTCTTATATCCTGCTTCCCGTACCGCCGAAAGAAGCGGACGGGAGCGTATTGATTAATGTGAAGCCTCATCTCGATTAAACGCGTTAATCGCTCTGCCATTTGATGCAAAGAGACGGAATCGCGACCGCCCCGGACCGTGACAATGCGGCGTCGTGGCCGTGATCAACCCGCCACCGATCCGCCGGCTGCTCATCACCCCGGCGGTGTTTTGGGAGGATGATAGGATGAAACAGCTGATTTCCATGCTGGCCTTATCGGCCGGGCTGATAACGGCCCTTGCAGGCACCGCCAGCGCCGCTGATCTCGGCGCCAAGGACGACCCGATCAAGCTCGCCATGCTGGAATGGACCGGCCAGCATGTCAGCACCCATATCGCCGGCCAGCTTCTGGAAAAGCTCGGCTACAAGGTCGAATACGTGACCGCCGGCAATTTCCCGCAATTCTCCGGCCTCGCCGACGGCTCGCTCAGCGCCTCGGTCGAGATCTGGCTCAACAATGTCGGCGACATCTACCCGAAGGTATTGGAAGCCAAGCAGATCGAGAATGTCGGTTCGCTCGGTCTTTCCACCAATGAAGGCTGGATCTATCCGAAATATATGGAGCAGATCTGCCCCGGTCTGCCCGATTGGTCGGCGCTGACCAAGCCCGGTTGCGTCCAGGCGCTGGCGACACCCGATACCCTGCCAAAGGGCCGGCTGCTGGATTATCCGGCCGATTGGGGCTCGCGCGGGGCCGCTATCATCCAGGCCAACAACCTGCCGCTGACCTCGGTCCCGGCCGGTTCCGAAGGCGCCCTGGTGGCCGAGCTGGAATCCGCCGCCGCTGCTAAGAAGCCGCTGCTGATGATGTTCTGGGCACCGCACTATGCTTTGGCCGAGGTTGATGTCGGCTGGGTGAAGATGCCGCCTTGCACCGACCAGACCCTTTGTATCACGCCGCCGGAAGTCGAAAAGACAGTGTGGTCCGGCTTCGGCAAGAAATGGCCGGCCGCCTATGCCTTCCTGAAGCAGTTCAAGGTCGATGCCACGGAGCAGCAACAGATGATGCTGCGGGTCGATAAGAACCATGAAGACCTCGACAAGGTCACCAAGGACTGGATCGACCAGCACCAATCGGTCTGGCAGGCCTGGCTGCAGGCAGCGCAGTCCTGAAGTCCCGGGCATTTGCGCGAACTCCGTGTCCGACGGCGCTATCATCGGGCTTCATGATGGCGCTGCCGAGACCATGTCACGGAGCCGCCGAAGGACCGGCCAATCGCTGGCTGCACCAACCGGCTGAACGTGACATGCTCAACCCGTGGTCCGCCTCCCAGCAGCCACGGGTTGCTGTCGTCCGTGATCGATAACGAGACTATTAAGGGGACAAGCCCCATGCAGCGCGATACCTCGCAACAGGAAAAATCGGATCGGCCAGTCAAGCTTTCCTGCCGCCATCTGTGGAAGGCCTATGGCAGCAATCTTGGGGCCGCTTTCGATCCTGAGCGCGCGAAGAGCCACCCGGATGAAGTCGCCGGCGCGCTTGCCGCGGCCGGTCAATTCCCCGCCGTGATCGATGCCAGCTTCGACATCCATCTGGGCGAGATCTTCGTCATCATGGGCCTCTCCGGCTCCGGCAAATCGACGCTGATCCGCTGTCTCTCGCGGCTGATCGAACCCAGCAGCGGCGCCGTGCTGCTGGATGACGAGGACCTGCTGCGCGCTTCGCCCGAGCGCCTGATCGACTTGCGTCGCCGGGCCATGGGCATGGTGTTCCAGAATTTCGGCCTGCTGCCGCATCTCACGGTGCTGGAGAATGTTGCCTTCCCCCTGCGCATCCAAGGCATGCCGCTGGACCAGCGCCTGCGCCGTGCCCAGGAGATGGTGACCCTGGTCGGGCTCAAGGGACGCGAAAATTCGAAGCCGCATCAGCTCTCCGGCGGCCAGCAGCAGCGCATCGGCATCGCCCGCTCGCTTGCCGTCGAGCCGGCTCTGTGGTTCCTCGACGAGCCTTTCTCCGCACTTGATCCCTTGACGCGGCGACAAATGCAGGACGAATTCCTGCGCCTGCAACGGATGCTGAACAAGACCATCGTCTTCATCACCCATGACATTGCCGAGGCCTGCCGCTTGGGCGACCGCATCGCCATCATGCGCCAGGGCCGCATCGTGCAGATCGGCCGACCGGCCGAGATCGTGCTGAAGCCGGCCGATCCCTATGTCGCTGCTTTTACCGAGGATGTCCCGCTGGCCCATGTGGTGAAGGCCGTGGATCTCATTCACCCTGATGCGGCGCTGATGCCCGTTCCGGCCCAAGGGCCGATGATCGCCGCCGATACCCGGCTGGAAAGTCTGATGGCGCAGCTGGCTGCCGGGATCTCCGCGTTCAATGTAATGGCTGAGGACGGCAAGCTGCTTGGCACCTTGTCGGCAGCGGCCGCTCTCGCAGCTCTGGAGCCACGCGCCCAAGGCCGGGCTTCGGCATGATCGACGTTACCACCACAGGCGCCGAACGCTGGCGCAAGCTGGAAAGCGGTCCGATCCTCTGGGCATCGGTGACGGCACTCTGCCTGCTCTGCCTGATCCTCGCCGGCCATTGGCCGGACATCGCCGCCTTCCCGGCGAAATGGGTCCTCCCCGTGGCTGTCTGGATCAACGCGCTGACGACACCGCTCTTCGCTTTCCTGCAACCGGCCTTCCGTGGTTTCAGCGCCCTGCTCGACAGTCCCCTGCACGGATTACAGGCCGTGCTGCAATGGCTGCCTTGGCCGGCCTTCTGCTGCGCCCTCGTCCTGATCGCCGGCCGGGCCGGCGGGTCGAGGCTGGCGATCTTTGCCGCCGTGACCTGCCTCTATATCCTGGTGACCGGCTATTGGCAGCCCAGCATGAACACGCTGGCGCTGATCCTCTTCGCCGTGCCGCTGTCGGTGGTGGCTGGCTTTATCCTCGGCGTGCTCAGCTTCCGCCTGCCGCGCTGGCGCCCCGCGATCGAGACCTGTCTCGACCTCATGCAGACGGTGCCGGCCTTCGCCTATCTCATCCCGCTGCTGCTGCTGTTCGGCTTTGGCCCGGTGGTCGGCCTCATTTCCAGCGCCATCTATGCGATCCCGCCGATGGTGCGCAATACCAGCCTCGGCCTCGATCTCGTCGCGGCGGAGATCCGCGAAGCCGGCACCATGAGCGGCAGCAACCGCCGCCAGCTCTTCTGGCTGGTCGAGATTCCCTGCGCCCTGCCGCAGCTGCTGGTCGGCATCAACCAGACCACCATGGCTGCTTTCAGCATGGTGATCATCGCCTCGATCATCGGCGGTTTCGCCGATATCGGCTGGGCCGTGCTCGATGCCATGCGGAAGGCGGAGTTCGGCCAGAGCCTGCTTTCCGGCGGCGTCATCGCCCTCATGGCGATGGTGATGGACCGTGTCACCCATGGCTTCAGCCGCAAGCCGGCCGAACGACCGCTCAGTGCCGCGTGGCTGGCGGGGCGCAGATACTGGCTCCTGCTATTGGCCGCCTTGGCCTTGGCGCTGCTGCTGCGCTTCGGCCTTGCTGCCGACAGTTTCTGGCTGCAGGCGCCGGACGCCTGGGTCAATGCCGATTCCCTCAACGGCGTCATCCTCGGCCTGGTGACGCGCTACAGCGATCTCCTGGACGCGATCAAGAATGGCGTCTTTTATGCCCTGCTTCTACCCCTGCGATTGGGCCTGGTCGGCGTCGCCACACCCTATGTCTGGGGCATCACATTGACGCCCCTGCTGGCAGCGATCTATTGGGCGGGCGTCGCCTTCCTCGCCTGGCTGGGGCTTCGTTTTGCCAGCTGGCGCGTCGTTGTCATCCTCGTTCTCGCCGGTGCCATCCTCTATAGCGGCTTCTCCAGCCTGCCCTGGCCAATCCTGCCTTTGCTGCTGATCACACTCGGTGCACGCCTCGGCGGGCGCAACCTGGCGCTGCTGGTCGCCGGCAGTCTCGCCTTCATGCTGCTCTGCGGATTGTGGCCACCGCTGATGCAGAGCTTCTATCTCTGCGGTCTCGCCATCCTGCTCTCGGTGCTGATCGGCGGATCGCTCGGCATCTGGGCCGCCCATAGCCAACGCGCCACCATCGTGCTGCGCGCCGTTTGCGATGCGCTGCAGACCATGCCCCAATTCGTCTTCCTCATTCCCGTGCTGATGTTCTTCAAGGTCGGCGAATTCACCGCCCTCATCGCCATCATGCTTTATTCCGTGGTGCCGCCGATCCGCTATGGCGAGCATGCCCTGCGCGCCGTGCCGGCGGGGCTAGTCGAGGCCGGGACACAGATGGGCTGCACCAAGCAGCAGATGCTATGGCTGGTGAAGATGCCGGCGGCTCTTCCCGTCATCATGCTCGGCATCAACCAGACCATCATGGCGGCCCTTTCGATGCTGGTGATCGCCGCCATGGTCGGCACCCGCGATCTCGGCCAGCAGGTCTATATCGCGCTGGGCAAGGCCGATGCCGGGCTTGGCCTTGTATCCGGTCTCGCCATCGCCTTGCTCGCCATCATGACCGACCGCCTGATCAAGGCCTGGGAGAAGAAGCATTCCGCCGTCGTGGAAATGCGATCGGATGCATGACGATGACAAAGCGACACGAACTCTCGACGGACGAAAGCGTCGACCGGCAGGTGCGGCAATCCTATTACATCGCCGCCGGTCGCCATCTCAGCCAGATCGCCGGGGTGCTGCTGTTGCTGCTGCATGACCGCCATCATCAGCGGGTCGAACGGCATCTGCCTGCCTTGGCCGCCAGCGCCGAAGACCTGAAGGATTACCTTGCGGCAAATCCGATGACCATGGATCGGAATCTGCTGACGGAGATCCAGGAGCGCCTCGCCGCGCTCCGCCGTTGGATCACGCACCTCCCCGCCCATGGCCCTTTCTCCGCCACGGAGATCGCCACGGCACTTGACGAGCTGCAGCGCCTGCGCAATCAGCTGCTGGCGGCCGGCCGGCGGAGTTGCCATTTTGGCATGGTGCAATTTGCGGCAGGCTGCTGCTGCGGCCAGCACAATAGCGTACCGACAGCCACCACATGAGCCGCTATTCGATCCTGCTGCTGGAATATGCCTCGCAGCCGAATGTCCCGGTCGGCGACATCCTCTACGGCAAAGTCAACGAGCCGCGTCGGCGGATGCCCTATTGCTATGTGTTGCTGCGCTCACGCGACCATATCGCGCTCGTTGATATCGGCTACAACCACGCGGATTTCGGCGGCGAGCTGGCCGAAGGCTATGGCGTCGACCGCTGGCATGATCCCGTCGAGGTGCTCGGACTGTGTGGCCTCAGTCCCGCCGATATCGACAGCATCTTCATCACCCATGCCCATTTCGACCATTTCGGCAATGTCGAGGCTTTCCCCAAGGCGCATTTCTATATCGCCGCCGAGGAGATCGAGCGCTCGGTCTGGGCGCTGGGCCTGCCGGAACGGCTGAACTTCATGGCGATGGCGATCGATCCCGGTGACCTTATCAAGGCAGCGCGCCTCACCCAGGAAGGCAGGTTGACCCTGATCGATCAGGACCGGATCGATGTCATTCCGGGAATCGATCTCCATATCGCCCGCGACACCCATACCTTTGCCTCGATCTGGGTGGAGGTGCGCAATGACGGCAAGAATCCGTCGGAGGATAACTGGGTGATCGCCGGCGATCTCGTCTATTCCTACGACAATATCGGCGGCATCGGTGACGGGGCCACCACGGGAACGCCTTATCATCCGATCGGCATCGCCATCGGCAGCCAGAAGAACCTGCTGCTCACCACCGAGGCCATGTTGCGAACCGTCGGCTATCGTCGCAAGCGGATCGTGCCGGTGCATGAGGAACGGGTGATGAAACTCTTCCCCTCGCGCCAGGTGAAGCCGGGCCTCAGCATCACGGAAATCTGCGTCGCTTCGGATAAGGCGCCACTGTTCGGCTAGGATCAGGCGCCACTATCGGCAGCTTCCGCTTCCACCGTATCGAGATGGCGCGAGACAGTTGCCGCCTCGCCCAGCAGGCCACGCGGCCGTACCAGCAGGATCACCACCATGACGACACCAATGGCGACGATCTGCAGGGCGGCAGCCCGCGCTTGCTGCTCGGGCGGGAAGATCGCGCCGATCAGCGGCCCCGAGGCGCTCCACAAGGCCCAGACCAGGACGGCGCCGAGGAGAGCACCGCGATTATTGCCGGAACCGCCGATGATCAGCATCGCCCAGACCTGGAAGGTGATGGCGGAGAGATAATTCTCCGGCGCGATGAAGCCGATGAAATGGCCCTGGATCGCCCCGGCGAGGCCCATGATGGCGCTGCCGAGCACGAAGGCCTGCAGGCGGTAGAAATTGGCATTCTTGCCGAGCGAGGCCGCCGCCGTCTCGTCCTCGCGGATGGCGCGCAGCACGCGGCCCCAGGGACTGCGGGTGATACGTTGCAAGGCGAGGAAGACGATGCCGGTCACCACCGTCACGACGGCAAGGTTGGCGAGGTTGAAGGCAAGCGCGTTGCTGGCAAGTCCACCGAAGGGACGCGGGATGAAGCCGATGCCGAAGGGGCCGCCGGTTAGGCCCTGGACATTGACCGCGATCAGCTGGATGACGATGGCGATGCCGAAGGTGGTGATGGCGAGATAATCGGCCCTGAGCCGCAAGGTGATCGCGCCGATGAAAGCAGCGGCGAGGCCCGAGGTCAGCATGGCGCCGAGCCAGCCGATGACGATGGGGAGATCGAATCCGCCGAGGCGACCCGCCGTCTCCGGTGTCGTCAGCAGCGCCGAGGTATAGGCGCCGATAGCGACGAAGCCGGCGACACCGACATTGAAGAGGCCGGTCTGGCCCCATTGGATATTGAGCCCGAGGCAGATGAGGCCGTAGCTCAAGGCCGTCGTCAGGAAGAAGGCGCCGTAGCCGATGAGATCGAGCATCAGTCGCGCCTCCCGAAAAGACCGGTAGGCCGGACCAGCAAGACGGCGATCAGCAGCAGGAAGGCGGCCGCCGCCCGGTAATTGGCGCCGATCAGCTGCACGGCGAGCGATTCGCCGAGGCCGACGATGAGGCCGCCGATGACCGCGCCCGGCACGCTGCCGATGCCGCCGAGGATGGCGGCGGAGAAGAGTGGCAGCAGCAGATCGAAGCCCATGAAGGGGCGGATCTGCACGGTGATCCCCGCCATGATGCCGGCCGCACAGGCTAGCGCCCCGCCCAGCATCCAGGTGACACGGACGACGCGGCTGACATCGATGCCGGCGACCTGGGCCAAAGCCGGATTCTCGCTGACCGCCCTCATCGAACGCCCAAGCTGGGTCTTCGAAATCAGCAATTGCATGCCGATGACCAACACCAGGGTCAGGCCCAGCATCAGCATCTGGTCAGGCGTCAGGCGGATGCCGAAACCGAGCGGCATGGCGATCTGCAGCTCGCGGGAGAAATAAGCCGGTTCCGAGGTGAAGATGAACTCGGCCATGCTGCGGAGCGCCATGGAGGCACCGAAGCTCGCCATCACCATGATGATCGCATTGCCGTGGCGCCGCAGGCGGCGGAAGACGAGGAAATCGAGCAGCAGCGCCAGGAGGCCAGTCAGCAGCATGGCGATGAGGCCGGCAACCAGCACCGGCCAGCCGATCGAGAACGGCCCCAGCGGAGCGATATCCTGGCCGACCAGCAGGCCGATACCGCCCGCCAGGGTCAGTGCCGCATAAGTGCCCCAGGTGATGAATTCGCCATGCACGAAATTGGCAAAGCCGAGGATCGAATAAGTGAGTGTCACGCCGATCGCACCGAGGCCGATCATCGCGCCCACCAGGATACCGTCGGCGAGGAATTGCAGGTTCATGCCGAGGTCCCCGTTGACGGCGCAGCGGGAGAACGGTGGCCGAGATAGAGCGCTGCCACGATCGGATCGTTCATCAGGTCGGCGGCGGCACCTTCATGGCGGTTGCGGCCTTCGACCAGCACATAGGCGCGGTCGCCGATCGCGAGAGCGGCACGGGTATTCTGCTCGACCAGGATGATGCCCACACCGCTTTCCCGGATGCGGGCAAGATCGGCAAAGACTTCCGCCACCAGTTTCGGCGACAGGCCCGCCGATGGCTCGTCCAGCATCAGCACGCGCGGTTCCACCATCAGCGCCCGGGCGACCGCCAGCATCTGCCGCTGGCCGCCGGAGAGCCGCCCCGCCGAGAGCCGCCGCTGGCGGGCGAGATCGGGAAACATCGCGTACATCACCTGGCAGCGCTGGGTGCGGCGTGTCCTCGGCAGGATCGCCGCCGCCAGGAGGAGATTGTCCTCGATGGTCATGGTGGCGAAGATGTTTTCCGTCTGCGGCAC
>Ga0209148_1000585_pt1 | contig 33334 bp, 28 predicted proteins | sample AraplaCol_mMF_r2_2_FD_184288 | JGI IMG/M metagenome (GOLD analysis project Ga0209148, IMG submission 184288) | Arabidopsis root microbial communities from North Carolina, USA - plate scrape CL_Col_mMF_r2 (SPAdes) (version 2) | ecosystem: Host-associated > Plants > Roots > Endosphere | place... | reverse complement strand
GGCGGCCGAGATGCCGACGGTGAGGTATTCGAATGGGGTCATGATGGCTATCCTTTGGCTTTGCTTAGTTGTTCGGGATGTCGCGTACGGCGTCCGGGGCCAGCGCCGCTGCGCAGAAGGGGCCCAGGATGATGATGCCGGCGTGGCGCTGCATCCTGCTGCGGGCGAGGGCGCCACTGGCCGGCTGGGCGACGTCGGGCACGATCCAGCCGCCGTGCGCGGTATAGAGTTCGATCGCGAAATCGCGGATCTTGCCGAAGGTGTCGGCCAGATGGTGGCGCAGACCCTTGTCCTGTGCCTTGGTGATCGTTGCGGTATTCATGGTCATCTCCGGTGGAAATCTGTCGTGTTGCGATGCAGTATAGGGAAGGTCACGTCATAAATGAACTTTAGATTCATGATGTTTCCCATCTGTTTTGTGAATATTTTCTGCGCGACAACTATAGCCGGTTCGATGTCGTGTCATGTTGCTGCCGAATATCTCAGTAGCTGGCCCGGAACTTGCATGCCTCTTGGGCATGAAACCGCCTTCCAAGGTCCAGCGCACCCTGCGCATCGTCGTCGTCAACACCGTGCCCGGCCATGCGGCCGACGCTGCCGCACTCGCTGCCCAGGCACGCCGCAACACGGCGCTGCGCATCGGCCTGCTGGAATCCGGCTACGACATCGTCGCCTCGCTCCCGGCCGATATCTTCCTGCCCGAGCGGATCGCCCAGATCCAGCCGGACATGATCATCATCGACAGCGAGTCGGACGCGCGCGACGTGCTCGAACACATCGTGATTGCCACGCGCGACGAGCCGCGTCCCATCGTCCTGTTCACGGACGACCAGACGCCGTCCAGCATGGATGCCGCGATCGACGCGGGCGTGTCCGCCTACATCGTGGCCGGGCTGCAGGCCGAGCGCGTGAAACCCGTGCTGGACGTGGCCCTGATGCGCTTCAGGCGCGAGCAGAAGCTGATGGGCGAGTTGTCTGACACGCGCCGCCAGCTGGCCGACCGCAAGCTGATCGAACGCGCCAAGGGCTTGCTCATGGCGCGCAACAAGCTGACCGAGGAAGAGGCCTACCAGCGGCTGCGCAGCATGGCGATGAACAAGAAACTCAGGCTGGCCGACGTCGCCCAGCGCATCCTCGACGTCGAAGATCTCCTGGGCTAAGAAAAGGAAAAGCATGGCACACGTATTCGTGGCCGGATCGGACCGACCGGAAAAGACCGTGATCAGGGCCGGCTTCATGCCGCTGACGGATTGCGCGTCGCTGGTGATGGCCTCCGTGCTCGGGCTGGACGACAAATACGGCATCAAGCTGGAACTCAGCCGCCAGCATTCGTGGTCGGGCATGCGCGACCGCCTGCTGCAGGGCGAGATCGACGCGGCGCACGTCTTGTATGGCCTGCTGTACGGCGTCGAGAACGGCATCGGCGGCGCGGCCACGCGCATGGCCGTGCTGATGAACCTGTCGCGCAACGGGCAGGCCGTCACCTTGTCGCGTGCGCTCGCGCGCCAGGGCGTGACGGACCTGGGCACCCTGGCCGCCGCCATGCGCAAGAACATGCGCCGCTTCACGTTCGCCCATACCTTCCCGACGGGGAACCACGCGATGTTCCTCTATTACTGGCTGGCGGCCGGTGGCATCGACCCCGTGCGCGACGCGCAATTGGTCACGGTGCCGCCCAGCCAGATGGCCGTGAACCTGGCGGCCGGCCACATGGACGGCTTTTGCGCCGGCGAGCCGTGGAGCGCCCGCGCCCAGCTGGACGGCAGCGGCTTCACGGCCGCGACGAGCCAGGACATCTGGCCAGATCATCCCGGCAAGGCGCTGGGCACGACGGCCGCCTTCGCCGACGCCCATCCGCACGCCTGCCGCGCCCTCGTCGCGGCCGTGCTGGAAGCGGGGCGCTGGCTCGACGAGTCGCGCGCGCACCGCGACGCGGCGGCCGAAATATTGTCCAGTCCCGCCTACGTGAACGCGGACCGCCGCGCCATCGCCGTGCGCCTGCACGGCGAGTACGACAATGGCCTGGGCCGGCGCTGGATCGAGCCCGATCCGCTGCGCTTCTACGCCGGCGGCGACGCCTGTTTTCCCTACCTGTCCGACGGCATGTGGTTCATGACCCAGCACCGGCGCTGGGGCCTGTTGCGCGACGACGTCGATTACGCGGCGGTGGCCGCCCGCGTGAACCGCGTGGGCCTGTACCGCGAAGCGGCCGTGCTGTCCGGCACGCCGGCGCCGGCGAACCTGCTGCGCCGCTCCGTGCTCATGGACGGCAAGGTCTGGGACGGCACGGACCCGGAGGCTTATGTCTCATCCTTTCCCATCCGCCACGTCGCCCTGGCCGGTGTGTAAGAGCAAAAATCCTCGTTCCCGCGAAGGCGGGAAGCTCATCGGTGCGTAATACCAAAAATCGTCGTTCCCGCGAAGGCGGGAAGCGAATCGGTGTGTAATACCAAAAAATCGTCGTTCCCGCGAAGGCGGGAACCTAATTTCTTTGCGTTTCGTCTACGTTTGAGGCGAACGGTCCGCCAGCAACTTGGGTTCCCGCCTGCGCGGGAACGACGTTTCTTGCGTATCGCCTACGTTTGAGGCGAGCGGTCCGCCCCCCAACTTGGGTTCCCGCCTTCGCGGGAACGACGGTTCTTTGCGTTTCGCCTACGTTTCTTTGCGTTTCGCCTACGTTCGAGGCGAACGGTCCGCCGTCAACTTGCGTTGTCACTTGTGCGGCAACGACGTTTGATGCCTCTTTTATGCGCCTCATTTGCGTGCATGGTGCACTGCAATGAAGCGTGCATGGCCCGGTACATACACACTTACGGGGGAAAAGCGCCTGGCACGGCTCTTGCTAATAGGAGGTAAAGGATCAACGGCGATCCCTGAGTAAAAAGTGCCGGTCCAACGAAGGGCCGGCGAACAGGACAACGGCGTCCGCTGCACCACGAACCCGACCGCACCGGTCGCGTCCGTGGCCCGCAGCGGGCGCCTTTTCGTTTTCAAGAAGGGAACAAACATGGCCGGCAAAGCAAACAGCATCAAGCTATTCTCCTTTGATACGCCCCAGATGCGCGCGTTCCACCTGACCTGGGTGGCCTTCTTCGTCTGCTTCTATGCCTGGTTCGCCTGTGCGCCGCTGATGCCGGTGATCAAGGGCGAGTTCCACCTGTCGGTCGGCCAGATCGCCGACATCAACATCGCCGCCGTCGCCATCACCATCCTCGTGCGCCTGCTCGTCGGCCCCCTGTGCGACCGCTTCGGCCCGCGCAAGACCTATACCGGCCTGCTGGCGCTGGGCGCGATCCCCGTGCTGGGCGTCGCGATGGCCCAGAGCTATGAAAGCTTCCTGCTGTTCCGCCTCGGCATCGGCGCCGTCGGCGCCAGCTTCGTGATCACCCAGTATCACACCTCGGTCATGTTCGGCCCGAAAGTCGTCGGCACCGCCAACGCGGCGTCGGCCGGCTGGGGCAACAGCGGCGGCGGCGTCGCGCAGGCCACGATGCCGCTGCTGCTGGGCGCCATCGTCATGGCCGGCGTGAGCGAAACGATGGGCTGGCGCGTCGCCCTGCTGGTGCCGGGCGTGCTGATGCTCATCATGGCCGTCGTCTACTACAAATTCACCCAGGACTGCCCGGAAGGCAACTACGCCGAGCTGCGCGCGGCCGGCGTGCCGTTCGAAGCGGGCGGCAAGGGCGGCTGGGCGAGCTTCTTCGAAGCCTGCCGCAACTACCGCGCCTGGCTGCTGTTCGTGACCTACGGCGCCTGCTTCGGCATCGAACTGTTCATCCACAACGTCGCCGCCATCTATTACGTCGACCACTTCGGCCTGTCGCTGAAGCAGGCCGGCATGGCCGCCGGCAGCTTCGGCCTGCTGGCCCTGTTCGCCCGCGCCCTCGGCGGCTGGCTGTCGGACAAGGCCGCCGCGCGCGGCGACTTGAACAGCCGCGTGAACCTGCTGTTCATCCTGATGCTGGGCGAGGGCCTGGGCCTGCTGTGGTTCTCGCAGACCACCAACGTGACCATGGCCATCGTCGCCATGCTCGCCTTCGGCCTGTGCACCCACATGGCGTGCGGTTCGACCTACGCGCTGGTCCCGTTCGTGAACCGCAAGGCGCTGGGCGGCGTGGCCGGCATCGTCGGCGCGGGCGGCAACGTCGGCGCCGTGCTGGCCGGCTTCCTGATGAAGGCGACCGGCGACGTGCGCCAGACCCTGATGGTCCTCGGCGGCGCCGTCCTCGTCGCGGCGCTGTGCGCGATCGGCGTGCGCTTCACGCTCACCGTCCCCGAAACGCCGGCACCGGCAGCAGCCTGAAACCACTACAAGTCGTAGCAAGCAAGGAGTCGCAACATGAAACTGATCGTCATCGGCCACGGCATGGTAGGCCACAAATTCCTCGAAACCCTGTTCGCGGACGCCGCCCAATCGGCAAATTTCCACGTCACCGTCCTGTGCGAGGAACCGCGTCCGGCCTACGACCGCGTGCACCTGTCCGCGTTCTTCTCGGGCACGACGGCCGAGCAGCTGTCGCTCGTCGCGCCGGGCTTCTTCGAGAAGCACGCCGCCAACGTCGACCTGAAGCTGAACGCGAAGGCCGTGGCGGTCGACCGTGATGCGAAAACCGTCACGCTGGCCGACGGTGACGTGCTGGCCTACGACAAGCTGGTGTTCGCGACGGGTTCCTACCCGTTCGTGCCGCCGGTGCCGGGCAAAGAGCGCGACGACATCTTCGTCTACCGCACCATCGAAGACCTGGAAGCGATGCTCGAATGCGGCAACCGCGCGAAGACCGGCGTCGTCGTCGGCGGCGGCCTGCTGGGCCTCGAATGCGCCAAGGCGCTGCGCGACATGAACCTCGACACGCACGTCGTCGAATTCGCGCCGCGCCTGATGGCCGTGCAGGTCGACGACCTGGGCGGCCGCGTCCTGCGCAACAAGATCGCGGCGCTGGGCGTCTCGGTCCACACGCAAAAGAACACGCTGCAGATCGTCGACGGCGAGTCCGCCACGCACCGCATGGAATTCGCCGACGGCAGCCATCTCGAAGCCGACATGATCGTGTTCTCGGCCGGCATCCGCCCGCGCGACGAACTGGCCAAGGCCAGCGGCCTGACCCTCGGCCCGCGCGGCGGCATCGCCATCGACGACGCCTGCCTCGCGTCCGACCCGCACGTCTACGCGATCGGCGAGTGCGCAGCGTGGGGCGGCCAGACCTTCGGCCTCGTCGCACCGGGCTACGAAATGGCGCGCATCGTCGCCCGTGCGTTGCTCGGCCAGGAAGCCGCGTTCGCCGGCGCCGACATGAGCACGAAACTGAAGCTGATGGGCGTGGACGTCGCGTCGATCGGCGACGCCCACGGCAGCACGCCGGGCGCGCGCAGCTTCCAGTTCACGGACGAGCGCAAGCAAGTCTATAAAAAGATCGTCGTCTCCGATTGCGGCAAGCGCCTTCTCGGCGCCGTGCTGATCGGCGACGCGGCCGAATACGGCAGCCTGCTGCAGATGATGCTCAACGATATTGAGCTGCCGGAAGCGCCGGAATTCCTGATCCTGCCGCAGGCCGAAGGCGGCGCGCGTCCGGCGCTCGGCGTCGAGGCGCTGCCCGCATCCGCGCAGGTCTGCTCGTGCAACGCCGTCAGCAAGGGCGTCATCGCCGACGCGGTCGCCGGCGGCGCCTGCGACATCGGCGCCATCAAATCCTGCACCAACGCGGGCACGTCGTGCGGCGGCTGCGTGCCGCTCGTCACGCAGATCATGAAGGCCGAGATGGCGAAGGCCGGCATGGCCGTCAACAACCACGTGTGCGAACACTTCCCGTACTCGCGCCAGGAACTGCACCACCTGATCCGCGTGGGCGGCATCAAGAGCTTCGCCGAGCTGCTGCACAAGCACGGCACGGGCCTGGGCTGCGACATCTGCAAGCCGGTCGCCGCCAACATCCTCGCGTCGACCTGGAACGACTTCGTGCTGAAGCCCGAGCATGCGAGCCTGCAGGATTCGAACGACTACTTCCTCGGCAACATCCAGAAGGACGGCACCTATTCGGTCGTGCCGCGCATGCCGGGCGGCGAAGTGACGCCGGACGGCCTGATCGCCGTCGCCCAGGTCGCGAAGAAATACAACCTGTACACCAAGATCACGGGCGGCCAGCGCGTCGACCTGTTCGGCGCCCGCGTGGAGCAGCTGCCGGCGATCTGGGAAGAGCTGATCGCGGCCGGCTTCGAATCCGGCCATGCCTACGGCAAGTCGCTGCGCACCGTGAAATCGTGCGTCGGCTCGACGTGGTGCCGCTACGGCGTGGGCGATTCCGTCGGCTTCGCCATCGCGCTGGAAAACCGCTACAAGGGCCTGCGCGCGCCGCACAAGATCAAGTTCGGCGTCTCCGGCTGCACCCGCGAATGCGCCGAGGCACAGGGCAAGGACGTGGGCCTGATCGCCACCGAGAAGGGCTGGAACCTGTACGTGTGCGGCAACGGCGGCATGAAGCCGCGCCACGCCGAGCTGATCGCGTCGGACCTCGACGAAGCCACGGTCGTGAAGCTGGTCGACCGCTTCCTGATGTTCTACGTGCGCACGGCCGACCGCCTGCAGCGCACGAGCACGTGGCGCGAGAACCTCGAAGGTGGCCTCGATTACCTGAAGCAGGTCGTCGTCGACGACAAGCTGGGGATCGCCGCCGAACTGGAAGCGGACATGCAGCGCGTGGTCGACACGTATGCCGACGAGTGGAAGAACGCCGTCGAGGACCCGGCCGTGCGCCAGCGCTTCCGCAGCTTCGTCAACAGCGAGAACACGGACGACAACGTCGTGTTCATGCCGGAGCGCGGCCAGATCCGTCCGGCCACGCCGGAAGAACGCCGCCGCACCATCCCGATCGCCGTCGCCTGACTTTTTTGACTGGAACAAGGAGAACACCATGCATCGCGATATCCAACTGAATCAGTGGAACGCCATCTGCTCGCTCGACCAGATCGTCCCCGACACCGGCGTGGCCGCACTGCTCGGCGGCCGCCAGGTGGCCGTGTTCCGCGTGGGCGGCGAGTCCCCGCGCGTGTTCGCCATCGATAACTACGATCCGAATTCGGAAGCGTCCGTGCTGTCGCGCGGCCTGGTCGGCAGCATCGGCGAACGCATCGTCGTCGCCTCGCCGATCTACAAGCAGCACTTCGACCTGCAGACCGGCGAATGCCTGGAAGCGCCGCATCACTCGGTGGCCAGCTATCCCGTGCGCGTCGAAGACGGCAAGGTCTGGGTGGGGGCGTAAATGAACACCGCGCATGCGCATGACAAACGTCCGCGGCTGGTCGTCATCGGCAACGGCATGGCGGGCATGCGCACGGTCGAGGAGTTGTTGAAACTCGCCCCCGCGATGTACCGCATCACCGTGTTCGGCGCCGAGCCGCACGGGAATTACAACCGCATCCTGCTGTCGCCCGTGCTGGCGGGCGAAAAGACGGTCGACGACATCATGCTCAACACCCGCGAGTGGTACGACGCCAACGGCGTCATGCTGCACGCGGGCGACCCGGCCGTGCGCATCGACCGCAAGAAGCGCGTCGTGTACGCCGCCTCCGGCCTCGCCGTGCCGTACGACCGCCTCCTGATCGCCACCGGTTCGAAGCCGTTCATCGTGCCGGTGCCGGGCCACCAGCTGCCGGGCGTGATCGGGTTCCGTGACCTGAGCGACGTCGACACGATGCTGTCCGCCGCGCGCGCGGGCGGGAAGGCCGTCGTCATCGGTGGCGGCCTGCTCGGCCTGGAAGCGGCCAACGGCCTGCTGCGCCAGGGGATGGAAGTCGCCGTGGTGCACGTGATGGGCAGCCTGATGAACCAGCAGCTCGATCCGCCCGCGGCCGAACTGCTGCGCGCCAGCCTGGAGCTGCGCGGCCTGCGCATCCTGCTGAACCGCCAGACCGTGGAGATCGCGGGCGGCGATCGCGTGGAAGCCGTGCGTTTCGAGGGTGGTGAGGAAATCGGGGCGGACCTCGTCGTGATGGCCGCCGGCGTGCGTCCGAACGTCGAGCTGGCGAAGGACGCCGGCCTGCACTGCGAGCGCGCCATCGTCGTCGACGACACCCTGCAGACCTACGACCCGCGCGTGTACGCCGTCGGCGAATGCGTGCAGCACCGCCGCGCCACGTTCGGCCTCGTGGCGCCGATCTGGGACCAGGCGCGCGTCGCCGCGGCCCACCTGGCGGGCGCCGGCCACCGCCGCTACGTGCAGCAGGCCACCGCGACGAAACTGAAAGTGACGGGCGTCGACCTGTACTCGGCCGGCGACATCGTCGGCGGCGAGGGCAGCGAAGACCTCGTGCTGCGCGACCGCCGCGGCGGCGTCTATAAACGCCTCGTCGTCGCGGGCAACCGCCTGACGGGCGCGGTGCTGTACGGCGACGTCGCGGACGGCCCGTGGTACTTCGACCTGATTCAAAAGCGGACGGACATCTCGTCCATCCGCGACCAGTTGCTGTTCGGCCGCGCGCACCACGACGACGTCGCTGCGCAGGCGGCCTGACGAGGAGTTTTCATGAAGTTGTCCGCCATTCCCACCACCGTCCGCACCACGTGTCCCTACTGCGGCGTCGGCTGCGGCGTCAATGCCCAGGTCGGGCAGGACGGCGCCATCGCCATCGCGGGCGACGCGGCGCACCCGGCCAGCCAGGGCCGCCTGTGCGTGAAAGGTTCCGCGTTGGGCGAGACGCTCGGCAACCGCGGCCGGCTGCTCGCGCCGATGCTGCGTGAAGAGGGCGGGTTGCGCGAAGCATCGTGGGACGAGGCGCTGGACAAGGTCGCGCAAGGCTTCGCCCGCGTCATCGCCGAACACGGGCCGGACGCCGTCGCGCTGTACGTCTCCGGCCAGCTGCTCACCGAGGATTACTACGTCGCCAACAAGTTCATGAAGGGCTACGTCGGCAGCGCGAACATCGACACCAACTCGCGCCTGTGCATGTCGTCGGCCGTGGCCGGCCACAAGCGCGCGTTCGGCGAGGACGTCGTGCCGGGCTGCTACGAAGACTTCGAACTGGCCGACCTGATCGTGCTCGTCGGCTCGAACGCCGCGTGGTGCCACCCGACGCTGTACCAGCGCATCGCGCGCGCGAAGCAGGACCGGCCGGAACTCAAGGTCGTCGTCATCGACCCGCGCCGCACGGCCACGTGCGACATCGCCGACCTGCACCTGCCCGTCAAGCCGGGCACGGACGTGTGGCTGTTCGACGGCCTGTTCAGCCACCTCGCCGCGCACGGCGCCGACGAAGCCTTCGTCGACGCGCACACGACGGGCCTGGCCGACACGCTGGACGCGGCCGCCAAGGCCGGATCCCTGGCCGACGTGGCCAAGGCGTGCCGCGTCGACCCGCGCGACCTGGAGCGTTTCTACGACCTGTTCGCGAACACGGAGAAGGTCGTGACGGCGTTCACGATGGGCGTGAACCAGTCGACGAGCGGCGCCGACAAGGTCAATGCGATCATCAACTGCCACCTGATCACGGGCCGCATCGGCCGCCCCGGCATGGGGCCGTTCTCGCTGACGGGTCAGCCGAATGCGATGGGCGGGCGCGAAGTGGGCGGTCTCGCGAACATGCTGGCCGCGCACATGGACCTCGACGACGCCGCGCAGCGCGCCGCGCTGCAGGACTTCTGGGGCTCGCCCCACATGGCGGACAAGCCGGGCCTGAAAGCCGTCGACCTGTTCCGCGCCATCGAGGACGGCAAAGTGAAAGCCGTGTGGATCATGGCGACCAACCCGCTCGTGAGCCTGCCGGATGCCGACCAGGCCCGGCGCGCGCTGGAGAAATGCGAGCTGGTCGTGGCCAGCGACATCGTCCTCGGCACCGACACGAACGACGCCGCCCACGTGCTGCTGCCGGCCCTCGGCTGGGGCGAGAAGGATGGCACGGTCACCAATTCCGAGCGCTGCATCTCGCGCCAGCGGTCGTTCCTGGCGGCGCCGGGCGGTGCGCGCGCCGACTGGGACATCGTCTGCGACGTCGCGCGCCGCATGGGTTTCGGCGGTTTCGACTTCACCTCACCGCACCAGATCTTCGACGAGCACGCGCATCTGTCGGCGTGGAAGAACGGCATCGACGGCCAGCGCCGCCGCATGTTCGACATCGGTGGGCTGACCGGCATGACGCGCGCCGACTACGACGCGCTCGATCCGGTGCAGTGGCCCGTGCGCACGCCGGAAGAACGGACGGCGCGCCTGTTCGGCGACGGCCGTTTCGCGCACGGCGACGGCCGCGCGCGCTTCGTGCCGACGGCGCCGCGCGCGCCCGCGCACCTGCCCGGCGGCGAGTATCCGCTCGTGCTGAACACGGGCCGCGTGCGCGACCAGTGGCACACGATGACGCGCACCGGCCGCTCGCAGAAACTGGCCGAGCACATCCCGGAACCGTTCATCGACATGCACCCGCAGGACGCGCTCCTGTCTGGCGTGAAGGCGGGCGAACTGGCGCGCGTGACGAGCGACTGGGGCGCGGTCGTGGCGCGCGTGCAGCACGGCGGCGGCATCGCGCGCGGCAGCGTGTTCATGCCGATCCACTGGAGCGGCCAGACGGCATCCGACGCGCGCGTGGGCACGGTCGTCAACCCGGCCGTCGATCCGGTGTCGGGCGAGCCGGAATTCAAGCACACGCCGGTGCGCATCGAACCGTTCGGCGTCACGTGGTACGGCTTCATCCTGTCGCGCACGGAACTGCCGCTGCGCGAGGCCGTCAACTGGACGCGCGTGCAGGGCAAGGATTTCGTCCGCTACGAGCTGGCCGGCCGCAAGCCGTTCGCCGATGCGGCCACGTGGGCGCGGCGCCTGCTCGACGTGCACGACGACGACGCCGACTGGATCGAGGTCGAGGACAAGAACGGCGGCATGGTCCGCGCCGCGCACCTCGTCGACGGCCGCATCGAGGCCTGCCTGTTCGTGGCGCAGCGCGCCGACCTGCCGGCCCGTGCCTGGCTCGCCAGCATGTTCGACAAGGACAAGCTGGAGCAGGCCGACCGCATCGGCCTGCTGTCCGGCCGCGCACGCGAGAAGGGCTTCGACGCGGGAGCGACCGTGTGCTCGTGCTTCGGCGTGGGCCGCAAGACGATCGAGATCGCGATCCGCCAGAACAATCTGTGCGACGCGGCCGCCGTCACGGCGTGCACGAAGGCGGGCGGCAATTGCGGGTCGTGCATTCCCGAGATCCGGTCGCTGCTGGCGGAGGCGCAGGCTGCTGAGGTATAGGCTGAAACTTAGCCGTCGTTCCCGCGAAGGCGGGAACCTAATATCTCCGTGTACCACTGACGTGCGACGCGAGCGGCACGCACGCAACTTGGGTCCCCGCCTGCGCGGGGACGACGTACACGCACGCAACTTGGGTCCCCGCCTGCGCGGGGACGACGTATTATCGCGGGCAGGACGTATTTTCGCGGGGACGACGAATTACCGCGAGCGCGCCGATCCGACTAACGCCCCGGCGGCGCCACGATGCCGAACGCCTGTGGCACCGCCACGCGCATGATGTCGATGAAGCGGCGCAGCCGGGCCGGATAAAAGCGCGCCGGCGGGTAGATCAGCCAGATCGGCAGCGGCGCCGCCTGCCATTCCGGCACCAGCTGCACGAGGCGCCCCGCGTCCAGCTCCTCGCGCAGCGCCCAGCGCGAACCGATCGCCGCGCCCACGCCCAGCACGACGGCGTTGCGCATCGCGTACAGGTTGTCCGTGTACAGGCGCGGCCGGATATCCACGCGCACCGTCTCGCCGCGCTGCGCATGGGCCAGCGTCACCTCGTCGCGGTAGAAATGGCTGACCGAAATCCAGGGCAGCCGTGCCAGCTCGTCCGGATGCGCGGGCAGGGCGCCGCCGTCCAGCAGGGCCGGTGACCCGACGACGATGCGCGGCACGTCGCCCAGCCGGATCGCCACCACGGACGGATCGAGGATGTCGCCCACGCGGATCGCGCAATCGATGCCCTCGCCGATGAAGTCGGGCGTGCGGTCGTGCAGCGTCCAGTCCACCGTCATGCGCGGATAGCGCGCCAGGTACTCGGCCAGCGGCGCCACCAGCTGCTGCTGGCCGAATGCGTGCGGCGCGACGACGCGCAGCATCCCGACCGGCTCGTCCACGGCGCCCCGGATCTCGCTCTCGAATTCCTGCCATCCCGCGATCAATTCCTTCGCCCGCGCATAGCAGCGCGTGCCGTCGTCCGTCAGCTTCATCGCATGCGTGGACCGTTGCAACAGGCGCACGCCCAGCGATTTCTCCAGGGCCTTCAGGCGCCGGCTGATCGTCGGCTGCGTCGTCGCGAGCGCCCGCGCGGCCGCCGACAGGCTGCCGGCATCGACGATACGCACGAAGGTTTCGACCAGCATCATACGATCGGCAGATGGATTGATACTCGAAAAGTCTGTGCTCATACGCGTATCGTATAACAGTTTGACGCTCGCCGCTGCTACACGGCCGTCCCGCGGATCTTCATAATGCGCTGCAACATCACTCAACGGAGTCAACCACCATGAGCATCGCCCACACCGCCGCGACTGCCGTACCGGTCCAAACGAGGCTGACCTCGCCCCTGATCTTCCTGCTGGCCGCCAGCACCGGCCTGTCCGTCGCCGCCCTCTACTACAGCCAGCCCACGTTGGGCATCCTGGCCACCGACCTGCACGCCAGCAACCGGGCCGTCGGCTGGATTCCCACGTTGACGCAATTCGGCTATGCCATCGGCCTGCTGTTCCTGGCGCCGCTGGGTGACCGCTTCGACCGCCGCACCATCATCGTCGTGAAATCGCTGCTGCTGGCCGCCGCGCTGCTGGCCATCGCCGCCGCGCCGAACCTGGCCGTGCTGCTGGGCGCGAGCCTCGCCGTCGGCCTGCTGGCCACCGTCGCCCAGGACATCGTCCCGGCCGCCGCCACCCTGGCCCCGGTCGAGCATCGCGGCCGCATCGTCGGCACCGTCATGACCGGGCTGCTGCTGGGCATCCTGCTGTCGCGCGTCGTCGGCGGCGTCGTCGCCGAAGCGTTCGGCTGGCGCGCCGTGTTCGGCGGCGCCGCCGTCGTCGCCGGCCTGACGACCGTGGCCCTGGCCCGCTGGCTGCCGGGCTTCCGGCCGACGAGCACGGTTGCCTATCCGGCCCTGCTGGCGTCGCTGGCCGCGCTGTGGAAACAGCACCGTGCCCTGCGTTTCGCCGCGACGGCCCAGGGCCTGCTGGCGGTCGGCTTTTCCGCCTTCTGGTCGACGCTGGCCGTGATGCTGCACGGCGCGCCGTTCCACCTGGGGTCGGCCGCCGCCGGTTCGTTCGGCCTGGCCGGTGCCGTCGGCGCGCTGGCCGCCCCGTTCGCCGGCCGCCTGGCCGACCGCCGCGGCCCGCAATGGGTGACCCGCCTCGGCGCCACCCTCAGCGTCGTCTCGTTCGCCGTCATGTTCGCCATGCCGCACCTGTCGACCCAGGCGCAACTCGTGCTGCTGGCGCTGGCCACCGTCGGTTTCGACCTGGGCGTGCAAGCCACGCTGATCGCCCACCAGACCATCGTCTACGGCATCGCACCGGAAGCCCGCAGTCGCCTGAACGCGATCCTGATGACGACGATGTTCGTCGGCATGGCGGCCGGCGGTGCCCTCGGCGCCCAGGCGCTGGCCGCATGGGGCTGGAACGGCATCGTGGCGCTGGCGGTCGGATCGAGCCTGGCCGCGCTGGCCGTGCGGATGCGGGCGTCGTCGGGCAAATAAAGGAACGTAGCAAGTCGACCGGCGCCAGGCCACGGCAACGCGGCCTGGCGCTGTGCTTTGAGGCTAGGTGGCGATGCCTGGACGGCAGTCCCGAACGCGTGTGCAGCAAGCTCATCGGTAGCGGCAACGCCAGCGTCGCCGGCTGACGGGACGAACGGCCATACTGTCGAGTTGCGTCCTTCGCATGTGATGGATAACATGGTGCAACTAAAACAGGAGACATGCATGGCAAAATTCGTACGCGCGCTCGCCGCGGTGGCGCTGGGCGCACTGTGCAGCGCCACCCTCGCGGCCCCCAGACTACCGGACACGATCCTGTTCGGCGTGGCCTACTACGACGAGTACACGCCCGTCGACCGCATCGACGAGGATGCGCGCATGATGCAGGAAGCGGGCATCAATGTCGTGCGCATCGCCGAATCGACGTGGGGCACGCTCGAACGCAGCGAGGGCGTGTTCGACTTCACCCACGTCGACCGCATGCTCGCCGCCTTCCACAAGGTCGGCATCAAGGTCATCATCGGCACGCCGACCTACGCCATCCCGACCTGGCTCGCGCGCAAGCACCCGAACGTGCTGGTGGTCGGACCGAAAGGGCGCGCCGAATACGGACCGCGGCAGAACATGGACATCACCGACCCGGATTTCCGCGCGGCGGCGGAACGCGTGATCGTCAAGCTGGTCGATCACGTGAAAGACCATCCCGCCGTCATCGGCTACCAGGTCGACAATGAAACCAAGGCCTATTTCACGAGCGGCCCCAATGTGCAGCGGGCGTTCGTCGCGGCGATGCGCAAGAAGTTCCCCGACCTCGACCAGCTGAACAAGGCGTTCGGCCTGGATTACTGGAGCAATCGCATCAACAGCTGGGACGATTTCCCGTCCGTGAACGGCACCATCAACGCGAGCCTGTCGAATGCCTTCGCCGAGTTCCAGAGGGGACTGGTGACGGACTACCTGACCTGGCAGGCCGGCCTCGTGCGCGCGCATGCGCGTGGCGACCAGTTCATCACGCAGAACTTCGACCTGGGCTGGAAAGACCATTCCTACGGTGTGCAGCCCGAAGTGAATCACTGGGACGCCGCGCAGCCGCTCGACGTCGCCGGCATCGACATCTACCATCCGAGCCAGGACAAATTGACGGGCGTCGAAATCGCCTTCGGCGGCGACCTGGCCCGCTCGCTGCGCGACGGCCAGAACTACCTGGTCATGGAAACCGAAGCGCAAGGCTTCCCGCACTGGACGCCTTACCCCGGCCAACTGCGCCTGCAGGCCTTCAGCCATCTCGCCTCCGGCGCGAACATGGTCTCGTACTGGCATTGGGCGACGACGGCCAATGCCATCGAGACGTACTGGCGCGGCGTGCTGTCGCAGGATTACCAGCCGAACGAGGTGTACGCGGAAGTCAAGACCATCGGCGCCGACCTGCGGCGGCTCGGGCCGAAGCTGGTCGACCTGCGCAAGAAGAACCGGGTCGCGGTCTACGTCAGCAACACGGCGCAGGCGGGCTTCGACGCGTTCAAGGTATATGCCGACGGCAAGGCGTTCGATTACAACGACGCGATGCGGCCCTGGTACGACGCGCTGTACCGCATGAACGTCGAGGCGGACATCCTGTCGCCAGCGTCGAAAGTGCCGTTGTCGGACTATAAATTGATCGTGGTGCCGTCGCTGTACGCGGCCAGCGACGCGGAGATCGCGCGCCTGAACGATTACGCGAAGCAGGGCGGCCACGTGCTGTACACGTTCCGCAGCGGTTTCTCGGACGAGAACACGAAGGTGCGCTATGCGGTGCAGCCGGGCGCGATCAGCGCGGCGGCGGGCGTGACCTATCACCAGTTCACGAATCCGGTGGACGTGACACTGGCGGGCGATCCGTTCCACGTCGGCGGGGCGGACAACAAGGCGCGCTGGTGGATGGAGTTTCTCAAGCCGACCACGGCCCAGGTCGTCGCGCGCTTCCAGCATCCGTCCTGGCCGGACTATGCGGCCGTCACGCGCAACGCCTGGGGCAGCGGGGAGGTGGGCTACGTCGGCTTCATGCCGACCGAGGCCGTTATCGACAAGATCATGGCCGACCAGGTCAAGCGCGCCGGCATCGAACTGCCGGCCGTGCGTTTTCCGCTCATCGTCCGCGGCGGTACGCTGCAGGATGGGCATCGGGTGCGGTATGTGCTGAATTATTCCGCCAAGGCGCAGCGGCTCCGTTACGGGTACGGCGCCGGCGTCGAGCTGCTGTCCGGAAGCAAGGTGGCGCGTGGCCAGCAGCTTGAATTGAAGCCTTGGGGCGTGGCGATCGTCGAGGAAGAATAGAGCGGCGCAAACGAAAACAGCGGCCAACAGCCGCTGTTTCGTATGGAATTCTGTGGTCGGGGTGAGAGGATTCGAACCTCCGGCCTCTACGTCCCGAACGTAGCGCTCTACCGGGCTAAGCTACACCCCGACTGGTATGGATACTGCTGAGGGAGAAAAACAGATGGTCGGGGTGAGAGGATTCGAACCTCCGGCCTCTACGTCCCGAACGTAGCGCTCTACCGGGCTAAGCTACACCCCGACTGTTCGAGACGCCGTCGCCGGAATCTCGGGAAGGCATTACTATAGTTGCCTCAATGGTTCCTGTCAACAGCGAAGGTGCATAGCTGCAGCAGGCTCGCCTTGTATTCGCTCTCCGGCAGGTCGGCGATGGCGGCGGCGGCGCGGCGTGCCGCGGTCTCCGCTTCTCGGCGCGTAAAGTCCAGCGCGCCGCTGCTCGAGACGGCCGCCAGCACGGCGTCGAAATGGGTTTCGTCGCCCTGTTCGATGCAGGTGCGGATCAGCTCGCGCTGCTCCGGCGTGCCGTTTTCCATCACGTAGATCAGCGGCAAGGTCGGCTTGCCTTCGCGCAGGTCGTCGCCCACGTTCTTGCCGATCTCTGCGGCGTCGCCCGCGTAGTCGAGCACGTCGTCGATCAGCTGGAACGCGGTGCCCAGCGAGCGGCCGTATTCGCCGGCCGCTTCGATCTGGTCGTCGTTCGCGCCGGCCACGAGGGCGCCCAGCTGGGCGGCGGCCTCGAACAGTTTCGCGGTCTTGGAGCGGATCACGCGCAGGTAGTTGTCGTGCGTGACGTCCGGATCGTGCATGTTCAGCAGCTGCAGCACTTCACCTTCGGCGATGACGGTCGTCGCGCGCGACAGGATCTGCATGATGCGCATATTGTCCAGGGCCGTCATCATCTCGAACGAGCGCGAGTACAGGTAGTCGCCGACCAGCACCGACGCGGCATTGCCGAACATGGCGTTGGCCGTCTGGCGGCCGCGGCGCATCGAGGATTCGTCGACGACGTCGTCGTGCAGGAGGGTCGCGGTGTGGATGAATTCCACGACGGCCGCCAGCTCGTGGTGGCCGGTGCCGCGGTAGCCGTAGGCGTTCGCCAGCAGCAGCACCAGCACGGGACGGATCCGCTTGCCGCCGGCACTGATGATGTACTCGGCGATCTGGTTCACCAGCGCGACTTCGGACTGCAGGCGCTGCCGGATCACCGTGTTGACGGCCTCCATGTCGGCTGCGATCGTGCGGGTGATGGGGTTCTGTTGTGCGGTTTGGGTGGCGGCGGACAAGGCGGACCTGCTGACGTTGGAGGCGGATAGGTTTTGTTGAGTCGCGATTATACGACATGCAAGCAAAAACCGTCCTTTTTCCCAGTGGCGCCAGAGGGGAATGGCGGGCCGCCTGCCGCGCCACCACAACCGTTTTGACGCCCCGCACCATTCCATGTATAATCCTCTGTTCCCTGAATCCCTGGCTGTGGTTCTTGTGCCGGGAGCATGGGAAATTTCTTAACAATCAACGAGGTTTCTCAATCATGTACGCGGTCATAAAAACCGGTGGCAAGCAATATAAAGTTGTCGCTGGCGAAAAACTCAAAGTAGAACAGATACCGGCAGACATTGGTTCCGAACTCACTATCGATCAGGTTCTCGCCGTCGGCGAGGGCGAGAGCATCAAATTTGGTGCTCCGCTGGTGGAAGGTGCTTCGGTTCGCGTGACTGTTGTGTCGCACGGTCGTCACGACAAAGTGCGCATTTTCAAAATGCGTCGTCGTAAGCACTACCAGAAGCGTCAGGGCCATCGCCAGAACTACACCGAAATCCAAGTGGTTGCGATCAACGGCTAATTGCCGCGCGTCCCTATTCAGTCATCAAGGAGCATCTAAATGGCACACAAAAAAGGCGGCGGCACTACCCGCAACGGCCGTGACTCAGAAAGCAAACGCCTCGGCGTGAAAGTCTACGGCGGCCAGGCGATCAACGCCGGCGGCATCATCATGCGCCAGCGCGGCACGACGATCCGTCCGGGCACCAACGTCGGCCTGGGCAAGGATCACACCCTGTTCGCCCTGGTCAACGGCACGGTCAAGTTCGTCAAGCAAGGCGTCGGTTCGAAGCAGTACGTGACCGTCATCGCTGCAGAAGCGGCAGCTGCTTAAATCAAGCGGCGCAAGCGGGGCCGGGCCGCAAGGCCAGGTCCCGCGCAGTAGGGCGCGAGCCTTACACTCGATAGGCTCTGCCCTCAGGTAGGGCCTTTTTAATTTTTGGCGTTGTCACCGTTAAGTGCGGAACGTTCCGCGGCCGTTCGTCTATCATGGATGCCCGGTCCGCTTTTAACAGTGACACAGCCTTTCGTTTTTGGTGGTCTCATCATGAAGTTTATCGACGAAGCACGCATCGAAGTCATCGCCGGCGACGGCGGCAACGGCTGCGCCTCGTTCCGCCGCGAGAAATTCCGCCCGTTCGGCGGCCCGGACGGCGGCGACGGCGGCCGCGGCGGCTCGATCTGGGCGGTTGCCGACCGCAACGTCAACACGCTGGTCGACTTCCGCTTTTCCAAGGTGCACACGGCGCGCAACGGCGAGCCGGGCCGCGGTTCCGACTGCTACGGCAAGGGCGCCGAGGATGTCTACCTGCGCATGCCGGTCGGCACCCTGATCGTCGACGACGTCACCGGCGAGATCATCGCCGACCTCACGGAACACGAGCAGGTCGAACTGCTGGCCAAGGGCGGCGAGGGCGGCTGGGGCAACATCCACTTCAAGACGTCGACCAACCGCGCGCCGCGCCAGAAGACCGACGGCAAGGACGGCGAGCGCCGCGAGCTGCGCCTCGAACTGAAAGTGCTGGCCGACGTGGGCCTGCTGGGCATGCCGAACGCGGGCAAGTCGACGTTCATCACGGCCGTGTCGAACGCGCGTCCCAAGATCGCGGACTATCCGTTCACGACCTTGCACCCGAACCTCGGCGTCGTGCGCGTGTCGCACGCGAAGAGCTTCGTGATCGCCGACATCCCGGGCCTGATCGAAGGCGCGGCGGAAGGCGCCGGCCTCGGTCACCAGTTCCTGCGCCACCTGAGCCGCACGGGCCTGCTGCTGCACATCGTCGACGTCGCGCCGATGGACGGCAAGACCGACCCCGTCAAGGAAACCAAGGCGCTCGTGAAGGAGCTCGAGAAGTACGACGAGGAGCTCGTCAACAAGCCGCGCTGGCTCGTGCTGAACAAGCTCGACGTCGTGCCGGAAGACGAGCGCAAGAAGCTCGTCAAGGATTTCGTCAAGCGCATGGCCTGGAAGGGCCCCGTGTTCGAGATTTCGGCGCTGAACCGCGAAGGCTGCGAAGACCTCGTGCACGCGATCTACAAGTACCTGGAAGAGACGCGCCACTCGGAACAGCGCGCGGAAGAGACGCAGATGACCGAGGAAGCACGCGGCATTTCGTCGATCGATCCGGACGATCCGCGCTTCAAGATCCTCGAAGATTAATCGTTGGCAGTCTCCATCGCCCACATTGCAAGCGGTACGGGGCGCGCGCGCCTGCGCGGCCGGCTGCTGTCGGCCTGCGCCACGGCGCAGTCGCTGGCGGCGCTCGCGGCCCTGCTGAATCCGGACCGGATGGCGGATGCGATGGGACTGTTCCTCGTCGGCGTGAACGGCTACAGCCAGTTCTACGCCCTGTACGTCGGAGTGCGCCTCGCCACCGCGGGGCTGGCTCTGCTGGCGGCCAGGCAGGGCGACCAGCCCATCCTCGGCGACCTCGCAGCATTGTTCATCCTGGCGCAGCCGCTCGGCCGCTTCGTCGCGGCCTTCGCGATCGGCCTGCCCCAGGGCTTATTGTTCGTCGTCAGCGGGATCGAGCTGGCGGTCGGCCTGGCGCTGATCGGCCTGCGCCCGCAAGGACGCTTCCTGTCAATCCGACCGTCGCCATGAACCCTGTCGTCAATTCAGCCATCCTGAAATCCAGCCGCATCATCGTCAAGGTCGGCTCTTCGCTCGTCACCGACGAAGGCCGTGGCCTCGACCACGGCGCCATCGCGCGCTGGGCCGCGCAAATCTCCTCGCTCCGTTCGCTCGGCAAGGAAGTCGTGCTCGTGTCGTCCGGCGCCATCGCGGAAGGCATGCTGCGCCTCGGTTTTACGGCGCGCCCGACCGACATCCATGAACTGCAGGCCTGCGCCGCCTGCGGCCAGATGGGCCTCGCGCAGATCTACGAAACGAGCTTCCGCAGCCACGGCGTCAAGACCGCGCAGGTGCTGCTCACGCACGCCGACCTCGCCGACCGCGAACGCTACCTGAACGCGCGCTCCACGCTCACCACCTTGCTGCGCCTGGGCGTCGTCCCGATCATCAACGAGAACGACACCGTCGTCACCGACGAAATCAAGTTCGGCGACAACGACACGCTCGGCGCGCTGGTCGCCAACCTGATCGAGGCGGACGCCCTCGTGATTCTGACCGACCAGAAGGGCCTGTACTCGGCCGATCCGCGCAAGGACCCATCCGCGCGCCTGATCGAGGAAGCGCAGGCGGGCGACACGTCGCTCGAAGCGATGGCCGGCGGCGCCGGCAGCAGCATCGGGCGCGGCGGCATGCTGACGAAGGTCCTGGCCGCGAAGCGCGCCGCCCGTTCGGGTGCGCACACGGTGATCGCCTGGGGCCGCGAAGACAACGTCCTGACGCGTCTCGCGCACGGCGAAGCGATCGGCACGCAGCTGACGGCGCCGACGGCCCGCCTGACCGCGCGCCGCCAGTGGATGGTCGACCACCTGCACACGGCCGGGAAGCTGGTGCTGGACGCCGGCGCCGTGCAGAAGCTCGTGAAAGAGGGGAAATCGCTGCTGCCGATCGGCGTGAGTGCCGTCCGCGGCGAATTCGGCCGCGGCGCCCTCGTGGCCTGCGTGGACGACGCCGGCCACGAGATCGCGCGCGGCCTCACCAACTACACGAGCGGCGAAGTCAAACGCATCATGCGCCACGCGTCGAGCGAGATCGAGGGCATTCTCGGCTACGTCGAGGCGCCCGAACTCGTGCACCGGGATAATCTGGTCGTGCTCTGATCCCGCCTGGCCGGCGCTCAGTCGGCCATCAGCACGGCCGCGTCGGCAACCAGAATTTTTTCCTTGCCGGTCCGGATGGGCTCCTTGAACGTGAAGACGAACGCGTATGTCTGACCGGGGACGGGCGCGGCGCCTGTCAGGCGGGAAGCATCTTGCCGCGTTCCTTCAGGCAGGATCGTGGCATACCACGCACAGCTTGTTGCCGTCCGGGTCGCGCAGGTACGCGCCGTAATAATGCGCGTGGTAGCGGAGCCGCAGGCCCGGCGCGCCCTCGCCGCGACCGCCGTGCGCCAGCGCGACGGCGTAGGCCGCGTCGACGGCCGCGCGGCTTGACGCGAGGAGGGCCGTCATCTGGCCGTTGCCCGCCGCATGCGGCTGGCCGTCGTACGGCGCGCCGATCAGCAATAGGGGCCGCGCCTGGCCGGGCGCCTGCCACCCGGCCCAGGGCCGCGTGCGGTCGCAGAAACGCGCTTCCAGGCCCAGCGCCGCCAGCAGCGGGCCGTAGAACGCGAGCGCCCGTTCAAAATCGGCGACGCCAATGAAGACATGGGAAAACATCGTTACCTCATTGTCGAAAAAAGATGACAAATCCTTACAATAAAGCGCCGGCACACAAGGCTGAAATCAAGAAGTTGTTCATATTGCTCGGTTATAATACTGAACTTTTGCTATTAAGTATTTCACAGTGTCTGGCCGTACCACATGAGTTCGCCAGCCTCCCTGCAGGACATCCAATTGAATACGGCTCCCCTCATCGTTGACCTGGACGGTACGCTGATCCATACCGACATGCTGCACGAATCCGCGCTGCGGGTATCGCGCGACCGTCCGCTGGACGTGTTGCGCATCCCGCTGTGGCTCATGCAGGGCAAGGCCGTCCTCAAGAGCCGGCTGGCCAGTCGCAGCAGCTTCGACGCGTCCCTGCTGCCGTATAACGAATCGCTGCTGGCCTGGCTGAAGGAAGAGCGCGCGGCCGGCCGCCGCATCGTGCTGTGCACCGCGTCCGACCGCTCCATCGCCGATGCGGTGGCCAGCCACCTGGGCGTGTTCGACGACGTGCTGGCCAGCGACGGCGACGTCAACCTGGCCGGCGACCACAAGGCCGACGCGCTGGAGCGGCACTACGGCCACGGCAATTTCGACTACGTCGGCAATTCCAGCGCCGACCTGAAAGTATGGCGCCGCGCGCGCCGTGCCATCGTCGTCAACGGCGCCCGCGGCCTCGCGCGCAAGGCGGCCGAGTTGTGCCGCGTCGAGCGCGAATTCCCGGCGCAGAAGCGCGGCATCGCGGCCTGGCGCAAGGTGCTGCGCGTGCACCAGTGGATGAAGAACCTGCTGCTGTTCGTGCCGCTGCTGGCAGCGCACCGCGTGGCCGACGTCGACGGCTGGCTGACCCTCGTGCTGGCGTTCGCCTCGTTCAGCCTGTGCGCGTCGACCGTCTACATCGCCAACGATTTGCTGGACCTGGAAAGCGACCGCGCGCACCCGCGCAAGCGCCTGCGTCCGTTCGCATCCGGCACCGTGCCGGCGTGGCGCGGCGTCGTGCTGGCGCCCGTGCTGCTCGGCGTCAGCCTCGCACTCGGGGCCATGGTCGGCGGCACCTTCCTGCCCTGGCTCCTGTTTTATTTCGTGCTCACGTGCGTGTACTCGTGGGGCCTGAAGCGCGTGATCCTCCTCGACTGCATCACCCTCGCCATGCTGTACACCCTGCGCATCACGGCCGGCGCGGCCGCGCTGTCGATGCCGCTGTCGTTCTGGCTGCTGGCGTTTTCCGTGTTCCTGTTCCTGTCGCTGGCCTTCGTCAAGCGCTACGCCGAGCTGCAGACGCAGGCGCTGTCCGGCAAGCAGAAGGTGCACGGCCGCGGCTATTACACGAGCGACCAGCCGCTCGTGCTGAACCTCGGCGTCACGGCCGGCTATGCGTCCGCGGTCGTGCTGGCGCTGTACCTGAACAGCGAAGTCGTGCTGGAACTGTACCGGCGCCCGGAAGCCATGTGGGGCACCGTGCCCGTGCTGATCTTCTGGATCAGCTGGATCTGGATGCAGGCGCACCGCGGCCTCATGCACGACGATCCCGTGGTGTTCGCCGTGAAGGACCGCGCCAGCCGGCTGGCCGGCCTCGCGTTCGGCGCCGCACTCGTCATCGGCGCGCTCGGGTGGCCATGGTAAGAGTCTCGTCGTGGGGCCGGCTGGACAGCCACGAACACGACCTGGTGCCGCTCTCCGACCGCGACCAGGCCGTGCGCGCCGTCGCGGGCGGCCGCGGTCTTCCCCAGGGCAACGCGCGCAGCTATGGCGACGTCTGCCTGAACCCGGACGGACGCCTGTGGCGCATGACGGGCCTCGACCGCTTCATCGCCTTCGATCCCGCCAGCGGCCGGCTGCGCTGCGAAGCGGGCGTGCTGCTGCGCGACATCCAGCGCATGAGCATCGCCCACGGCTGGCTGCTGCCGGTGACGCCGGGCACGCAGATGATCACGGTCGGCGGCGCCATCGCCAACGACGTCCACGGCAAGAACCATCACGTGCTGGGTTCCTTCGGCGACCACGTGCTCGGTCTGCGCCTGGCGCGCACGGACGGCCGCGTCATCGATTGCGGTCCGGACCGCGAAGGGGACTGGTTCGCCGCGACCATCGGCGGCATGGGCCTCACCGGCGTGGTCGTCGAGGCCGAGCTGCAGCTGCGCCGCGTGGCCGGCCCGTGGCTCGTGACGGACACGGTCCCGTACCGCAACCTCGACGAATTCTTTCAGCTGGCCGACACCTCCGAGACTGGCTGGGAGCAGACCGTGTCGTGGGTCGACTGCCTGTCCGGCATCGGCCGCGGCCTGTTCTTCCGCGCGAACCTGGCCGAGATCCCGGACCGCATCGCGCAGTCGGGACGCAAGCCGAAGCGCGTGCCGTTCGTGCCGCCCGTGTCGCTCGTGAACGGGCTGTCGCTGCGCGCGTTCAACGAGGCCTACTTCCGCGCCAACACGCTGAAGGCCGGCTACGCCGTCGCGCACTTCGAAAAATACACCTACCCGCTCGACAACCTGCACGACTGGAACCGCATGTACGGTCCGCGCGGGTTTTACCAGTACCAGAGCGTCGTGCCGCGCGCGGCGGGGCGGGCCGCGATCGAGGCGATGCTGGCGGCGATCAAGGCATCGGGGCAGGGCTCGTTCCTCGCCGTGCTCAAGACCTTCGGCGACCGCGCCGGGCGCGGCATGATGAGTTTTCCCCGGCCCGGCGTCACGCTGGCGCTGGACTTTCCCAACCGCGGCGCGTCGACGGCCGCCCTGTTCGAACGTCTGGATGCCATCGTGCGCGACGCGGGCGGCCGCATCTACGCCGCCAAGGATGCGCGCATGCCGCGCGACCTGTTCGAATCGGGCTACCCGCGCCTGGCCGAATTCTTGCAATACCGCGACCCGGGCATCAGCTCGGCCATGTCGCGCCGTCTGATAGGAAGCTGATATGCAGGATTCCCCCCAACGCATCGTGATCGTCGGTGCGACTTCTTCGATCGCCGAGCATTGCGCGCGCCTGTGGGCGGCGAAGGGCAAGGTCGCGCTGACGCTGGTCGGGCGCGATGCCGGCCGCCTCGAACGCATGGCCGCCGACCTGCGCGTGCGCGGCGCGATCGTTACGTCGCGCACCGCCGACTTTTCCGACCCGCGCGCCATCCGCGCGCTGGCCGACGCCATCGTGGCCGAAGGCGTGCCGCAACAGGTGCTGATCGCCCACGGTTCGCTGCCGGACCAGCAGCAATGCCAGCGCGACCTCGACGCCGCGTACGAAGCGCTCGACGTGAACGGGGTCTCACCCGTGCTGTTCGCGGAAGCCTTCGCCGGCCACATGGAGCCGGCGGGCGGCGTCATCACGATCATCGGCTCCGTCGCGGGCGACCGCGGACGCCGCTCGAACTACGTGTACGGCGCCGCGAAAGGGCTCGTCACGCGCTATGCGCAGGGCCTGCAGCACCGCCTGGCCGGCAGCGGCAGCGCGTTGAAAGTCGTGCTGGTCAAGCCGGGACCGACCGCGACGCCGATGACGGCGCACCTGCCGCAGCGGGGCCTCGCGCCCGTCGAACAGGTGGCGCGGCTGATCGTGGATGGATCCGCCGCGGGCAAGCCGGTCGTGTACGCGCCGGGCAAGTGGGCGCTGATCATGATGGTGATCCGCCATTTGCCGGCGGTCGTCTTCAACAAGATGAACATCTGACGGTGTGAGTACAATGTTCGACACCCCACGTTCGCGCTTCTGGACTTGCACGCTGCTGTTCGTGCTGGTCGCCATCGCGCTGGTCGCCAGCCAGCTCGGGCCGATCCGCACGATCAACCACGAGGTCGGCGACTTCGCGGCCAACAGCTTGTTGATCCAGGACGCCAAGCGCCTGCACCTCATCTACGGGAACTATTCGCGCGTCGGCTTCAATCATCCCGGCCCGGCGATCCTGTATGTGCTGGCGTTCGGCGAATTGATCTTCCACGACTGGCTGCACCTCGTGCCGTCGCCGCTGTCGGGCCAACTGGTCGCCGGCTGCCTGTACAACGCCGCCTGGATCGTGCTGATCGTCGCGCTCGTGCGCCGCGCCGGCGCCGCGCTTATGCCCGCGCTCCTGTTCGGTGCCGTCGCCGTCCTGATGATCGCGCGCAGCGACCATGCGATCGTCAACGGCATCTGGTTCCCGCACCTGTACGTGCTGCCGTATGCGGCCATGCTGGTGGCGATCTCGCGCCTCGTGCACGGCCATGCGGACAGCCTCAAGGCCCTCGCCATCACGAGCGGTTTCCTGATCAACGGCCACGTGTCGTTCGTGCCGATGCTCGGCGTGACCCTGATCGTCGTGCTGGCCGCGAACTGGCTGGTGTCGCGTGACGACCGGACGATCCGCGTCGTGTCCCTCGGCTGGCTGCGCGCGCACCGACGTGCGCTGCTCACCGCTGTCGGCATGCTGTTCCTGTTCTTCGTTCCCCTGCTGGTCGCGACCTTCCGCCACTGGCCCGGGCCGGTCTACGACTATCTGCGGTTCGGCCACGACAACAAGGGCAACGCGCTGGAGCAGACGGTGCGCTACGTATCCGCGTACTGGAGCGCCGGGCCGTCGGTTGTCTGCGGCCTGCTGCTCCTGATGCTGGCGTTCGTCGATGGTCGCGGCGCCGGCATCGCGCGCGCGGCGCGCGCGCTCGGCGTGGCCTTCGTCGCCGCGACCGTGGCCGTGCTGTTCTACGTGAAGGTCGGCGTCGACAACCTGGACTACAACTACATCGCGCTGTTCTACTTCGCGGTGCCGGCGCTCGCGTGCGCGCTGCTGGCGCTGGTCGTGTTCCAGGCCGGCGGCGCGGGCGCCGCCAGGAGCGGCGTCGCGGCCGTGCTCACGCTGTGGGCGCTGGGCGGCATCTGGCACCAGGTGAAACAGGATCCGATGTACACCGTGTTCTACAACCGCCCGGACATCCCGGCCCTGTACGACGGCCTGCGCGCCTTGCCGGGCAGCGGGCGCATCGTGCTGGACCTGGAACAGAAAGACGAAACCTGGGGCGAGATCTGGGGCCACGTGCTCGGCCTGCAGGCCTATGCCAGGCGCCGCCACGTCGATCTCGTGTGCGTGAACGAACACTGGCACATCTCGTTCACGCACGCGGGCCAGTGCACGCCCGATGAGGTGGCGCACAATCGCCGTTACGCAGTGCACCAGGCCGGCGCGCGCGATCCGGTCCCCGGTAAACCCGACGTCGAGGCAGCGCACCTCGCCCTACATCGTGAAGATGCCGCAGCGGCGGCGTCCATCGCAGCAGCAGGAGCTCAATGATATGAACCGTCCATCTTCCGTCGCCGTCGACCATCACGATCCGTCGACGCATGTCCAATCCGTACCCGCCGCGCGTGGGCTGAAGCGCCTCTGGCCCAACGTCCTGCTGTTCCTGGCGATCGCCGTCGCGCTGATGATCTTCCAGTGGCATATCGATGCGAACAAGGTGCTGCACGAGATGGGCGACTTCGGCGCCAACAGCCTCCTGATCCTCGATGCCAAGCGCCTGCACCTGCTGTACGGGAACTACTCGCGCATCGGCGTCAACCACCCCGGCCCCGCGATCCTGTACGTGCTGGCGTTCGGCGAATTGATCTTCCACGACTGGCTGCACGCCGTGCCGTCGCCGTTCTCGGGCCAGCTGCTGGCCGTGTGCCTGTACAGCGCCGCGTGGATCGTGCTGATCTTCGCGCTGATCCGCCGCATGGCGGGCGCCGTGCTGCCCGCGCTGATGTTCACGCTGGTGTTCACCGCGGCCCTCGGCCTGTTCGAACCGTCCGCCTTCCTCGGCATCTGGTTCCCCGACCTGTACATCCTGCCGTTCGCCGTGGTGGTGCTGTCGATCTCGCGCCTGGCCTGGGGTTACACGGACACGCTGCGCGCGCTCGCCGTCTCCAGCGGTTTCGTCATCAACGGCCACGTCTCGTTCATTCCGATGCTGGGCATCATGCTGATCGTGATGCTGGCGGCGAACTGGCTGATCACGCGCCGCAATCGCGACATGCGCATCCTCACGCGCGCCTTCCTCGTGCGCCAGCGCCGCGACGTGCTGGTCTCGGTCGGCATCCTGTTCCTGTTCTTCGTCCCGCTGATCATCGCAACGATCGTCGACTTCCCGGGCCCGATCTATGGCTACATCAAGTTCGGCCGCAATGACAAGCACAACTCGCTGAAGGACGCGCTGGCGTTCGTCGGCCTGTACTGGCGCCCCGGCTTCGCCTGGGCCTGGGGCGTGCTGGTGGCGCTGATGCTGGCGACGGGCGCGCGCGCATCGTCGCAGGCCCTGCTGCGCGACGCGCGCGCGCTCGGCATCGCGTTCGTCGCGGCGTCGGCGGCGCTGCTGTTCTACGCCAAGTTCGGTATCGACCACCTCGACCTGGTCTACGTCGGCCTGTTCTACTACTCGGTGCCGGCGCTGGCCGCGGGCCTGGCCCTGCTGTACCTGTACGAGGCCACGCGGTCGAACGCGCGCGTGGTGGTTGCCGCCATCGTCACCATCGCGGCCGTCGTCGCCACTGGCAACGCGGTCGAGAAGCCGGCGTTCTACGACGAGCTGTACGACATCCCGGGGTCAAAGCAGCTGTACGACCAGCTGCGCAGTCAGCCGGGCACCGGCCGCATCGTGCTGGACGTGGAGCAGAACGGCATTGCCTGGGAATACGTGTGGGGCAACGTCGTCGCGCTGCAGCTGTATGCGAAGCGCCAGGGCGCCGACCTGTTCTGCATTAACGAGCACTGGCACATCCTGTTCACCAAGCCGGGCCGATGCCGTCCGGAGGAACTGAATACGCAGCGGCGCTTCTTCGTGCGTCCCACGCGCACCGCGGACATGGTCGCGGAAGATCCCGACTTCAAGGGCCAGGGCCTGCTGCTGTACCGCCATGGCCGCGTCCTCACGCCGGTTTCGTACACCCAGCTCGTCGACCACAAGGATTACTTCCGCAAGATCCTCGGCAAGGGCTGGGCCGACATCGAGACCGATTTCGTCTGGTCGACCGGCCCGGTGGCCGAGATCAACCTGCCAGCCGATCCGCAGCGTACGGGCGACGTGCACCTGGACCTGGGCAGCTTCATGCCGGTGAAGACCTTCCGCCAGCACGTCGACGTGGTCGTGAACGGCCAGGCCGCCGGCGGCTGGGACTTCGACAATTTCGAGATGCGCCACCAGATCAAGATCCCGCTGGGCGCGGACCCCGGCGCGCCCCAGCACATCGAACTCAGGATCGCGCATCCCGTCTCGCCGAAACAATACAACTGGTCGCCGGACGAACGCCTGCTCGGCGTGTCTCTGTACGGCATCAGATGAGGAACCAGAATGACTGATTTGGACCGCAAGATCATCCTGCCCGGCGGCGCCGGGCTGGTCGGACAAAACCTGGTGGCCCGCCTCATGGCGCGCGGCTACCGCAACATCGTCGTGCTCGACAAGCACCGCGCCAACCTCGACGTGCTGCGCCGCGTGCAGCCCGACATCACGGTCGAATACGCCGACCTGGCCGAGCCGGGCGAGTGGTCGCGCCACTTCACGGACGGCGCCACCGTCGTCATGCTGCAGGCCCAGATCGGCGGCAACGACTGGCAGGACTTCGTGCGCAACAACGTCGACGCCACGCGCCACCAGCTCGACATCATCAAGGGCCAGTCGAACACGCGCCTCGTCGCGATCAGCTCCTCCGTCGTCGTGTCGGTCGCCGACGATTTCTACACGCGTTCGAAGCGCGAGCAGGAAGCGATGGTGCTGGCGAGCGGCATCGCGTGCCCCGTGCTGCGTCCGACGCTGATGTTCGGCTGGTTCGACCGCAAGCACCTGGGCTGGCTGTCGCGCTTCATGAGCAAGGTGCCCGTGTTTCCGATCCCGGGCCACGGCCGCTACATGCGCCAGCCTTTGTACGTGGGCGACTTCTGCAGCGTGATCATCGGCTGCATCGAGGACCCGTCCATCACGGGCGTCTACAACATCTCGGGCCATGAGGAAGTCGACTACATCGACATCATCCGCGAGATCAAGCGCGTGACCCGCGCGAAGACGCCCATCGTGAAGATCCCGTACGGCCTGTTCTACGCGCTGCTCTGGGTGTGGGGCAAGTTCGACGGCAACCCGCCGTTCACGACGCAGCAGCTGGCGGCGCTCGTCGCGCGCGACAGCTTCGAGGTGATCGACTGGCCCGGCATGTTCAAAGTGCGGAGCACCCCGTTCGCGCAGGCCATCGACGAAACCTTCAACGATCCGAAATACAGCAACGTCGTCCTGGAGTTCTGAATGAAGCAGCGTATTGCCGTCCTGGGGGCGGGGCCGATGGGCCTCGCCGTGGCTTACCAACTGGCGCGCGACGGCCACCAGCCCGTCGTCTACGAAGCGGACGACCGCGTGGGCGGCATGGCCGCGCACTTCGATTTTTCCGGCACGTCGATCGAGCGCTATTACCATTTTCACGCGATCTCCGACCACGCTTTTCTAAAAGTGCTGGACGAACTCGGGCTGTCCTCGAAGATGCATTGGGTCGCGACGAAGATGGGCTACTGGTATCGCAACGAGGTCCAGGAATGGGGCAATCCGGTCGCGCTGCTGAAATTCCGCGGCCTCGGATTCGCCGCCAAGTTCCGCTACGGCCTGCACGCCTTCCTGTCGACCAAGCGCGACGACTGGAAGCCCCTCGACAATGTGGAGGCGAGCGGCTGGATCAAGCGTAACGTCGGCGCGGAAGCGTGGGAAGTGCTGTGGCGCCGCCTGTTCGACTATAAATTCTACGACTACAGCGACAACCTGTCCGCCGCGTGGATCTGGAGCCGCATCCGCCGCATCGGCCGCTCGCGCTACAACCTGTTCAAGGAAAAGCTGGGCTATATGGACGGCGGTTCCGCGACGCTGCTGGAAGCCATGCGCGCCGACATCGAGAAGCACGGCGGCGACCTGCGTCTCAAGACGCCGGCCACAAAGGTCGTCATCGAAGACGGCAAGGTGAAAGGCGTGGAGGCGGGCGGCCAATTCGAGGCGTTCGACAAGGTGATCAGCACGATCCCGCTGCCGTACGTGCCGCGCGTGATGCCGGACCTGCCGCCCGCGACGCTCGATGCGTTCCGCTCGAAGAAGAACATCGCCGTCGTGTGCGTGATCGCCAAGCTGAAGAAGCCCGTCACGGAGAACTTCTGGCTCAACACGAACGACGCAGAGATGGACATCCCCGGCCTCGTCGAGTACACGAACCTGCGGCCGATGGGCGAGGAGCACATCGTCTACGTGCCGTTCTACATGCCGGGCGAGCATCCGAAGTTCGCGGAGCCGGACCAGGCCTTCCTCGACAAGGTCAGGCGCTACCTCATGAAGATCAATCCGCAGCTGTCGGACGCGGACTTCGTCGACATGCGCGCGAGCCGCTACCGCTACGCGCAGCCGATCTGCGAGCCGGGCTACCTGGACCGCCTGCCGCCCGCGAAGCTGCCCATCGGCGGACTGTGGGTCGCGGACACGTCGTACTATTATCCGGAAGACCGCGGCATCTCCGAAAGCATCGACTTCGGCCGCAAGATGGCGCGCGAGGCGGGGGCGTGATCAAGAGCTTCGCGTCGCGCCAGTTCCTCGTCTTCCTGCTGACGGGGGGCTTCGCCGCGGCCGTCAACTTCGGCTCGCGCATCCTGTACAACCGCACGATGCCGTTTTCCTCGGCCGTCATCTGCGCGTACATCACGGGCATGATCACGGCGTTCGTGCTGGCCAAGCTGTTCGTGTTCCGCGAGAGCCGGCAAGCCACGCACCAGGCGGCCGGCTGGTTCATCCTCGTGAACGTGGTGGCCGTCGCGCAGACCTGGGCGATCAGCATGCTGCTCGTGAACTGGGCGCTGCCCGCGCTGGGCGTGACGGCGTTCGCGCGCGAGATCGCGCACGGGATCGGCGTCGTCGTGCCGGTGTTCACCAGCTACCTCGGGCATAAGCATTTCAGTTTTCGCTGAGCGGAACCGCAGTGGACGACAAATGGCGCTCCGGGCGCCATTTGTCATGTTCATGGAATTTATTAATTCCACTAAATAGCAATAAAATTGCGTACTAGTGGAATATATGTTGTTGAACAGAGAAGATTTTGTGCTACATTGGCGCGTAGTCCGTTGTTTCCACTGAAAGGAAGACGATGTCCCGATTGCGCCGCCTCGGCCTGTGTGGCCTGCTTCTGCCGACGTTGTTGCCTGCATTGCCGGCCAGGGCGGAGGGCCTGAACATCGCCTCCGAGGTGCTCCACGGCGGCGTGGGCATCATCGCGATCGGCGCGTTGTCCGTGCTGGCGCTGGCCGTGACGCTCGAGCGGCTGGCCAACTTCCGGCTCGCGAAGGTGGCGCCGCCGGACCTGGCTCTTGATGCGGAAACCCTGTGGCGCGCGGGACGCTTCGACCAGTTGCGGGAGCGCGTCGCCGGCGCCGACAGCAGCCTCGCGCGCATCCTCGGCTGGATGGTCGAACAACGCCACCTTCCCGCTGAAAAACTGGCGGCGCGCGTGGCGGAGATGGCGGGCGTCGAACTGCGCCTGCAGCAGCAAAAGGCGTATGCGCTGAACGTGGTGGCGACGGTCGCGCCGATCGTCGGCCTGCTGGGCACCGTCCTCGGCATGATCGAATCGTTCCACGTCATCGCCTTCAACGGCATGGGCGATCCGACCCTGCTGGCGGGCGGCATTTCGAAAGCCCTCGTCAACACGGCGGCCGGGCTGTCGGTGGCGCTGCCGTCGCTGGCCATGCACCACGTCTTCCGCAACCGCATGGTCGGTATCGGCATCGCGCTGGAACGCCAGCTGAACCGCGTGCTGGACGGCATGCCGGCGCGCACGCTGGAGGTGGTCCATGCGCATTGATCTCGGCGAGGACGAGCAGCCGGAGATCGGCCTGATCGCGCTGATCGACTGTATCTTCTTCCTGCTGATGTACTTCATGGTGGCGACGTCGTTCCGCCACCCCGACGGCGAGAAACCGGAGAAGGACATGCGCATCGTGCTGCCCACCTCGCAGGTGAGCCTCGATCGCGCCACGGCCGCTCCGGCGCCGCTGATCATCGGGGTCGACGCGGAGGGCGCCCTCTACATCGACGGCAAGCAGGTGTCCACGCAAGCCCTGCACGACCTGCTCAAGCGCGAGGCGGCGCGCGATCCGGCACAGCCGGTCCGCATCGACGGCGACCAGTCCACCCGCTACCAGGACATCGTGCACGTGCTCGAACTCTGCCAGTTCGAGGGGCTTACCCGGGTGTCGATGCACACGCGCTGACGATGGTCCTCGACGACTCCCCGAGGTTCGCCACGGTTCGGCGGCATCCGTTCCTGGCCCTGTCGCTCGTGCTGCATGCGGTGCCGTTGATCGCCTTGTACCACCTGGGCAGCCAGCGCATCGAGCTCGCCCGGCACGACCGCCAGCAGCGACTGGTCGAATCGGGCGCACGGTTGACGGCCCAGGCGCGCCTCGAAAAGCGCGTGCACGACATGGAGCGGATCCAGTCCCTGCTCGAGCAAAGCGCGGATCCGCACGCCGCGCCGAACAAGGAAGACGAGGTGCAATTCAGCGCGCAGCCGAAAGCGCCGGACGAGTTGCTGAAACAGGCCAGGGCGTTGTCGCGCAAGATCGACGACATCGAGCGCGAGACCAAGGCCGAACAATTGGCGAAGCTGCTCGACATACCGAAGGACGAGGCGTTGAAGCAGGTTGCCGAGACGCCCAAGGCGGAAGCGCCGCCCGGCACGCCACCCAAGGATGCCTTTGACGCGGCCGCGCAGATCGAAC
>Ga0209148_1000583_pt1 | contig 33478 bp, 29 predicted proteins | sample AraplaCol_mMF_r2_2_FD_184288 | JGI IMG/M metagenome (GOLD analysis project Ga0209148, IMG submission 184288) | Arabidopsis root microbial communities from North Carolina, USA - plate scrape CL_Col_mMF_r2 (SPAdes) (version 2) | ecosystem: Host-associated > Plants > Roots > Endosphere | place... | reverse complement strand
AGCCAAGTCGCCGGTGCATAGTGCGCGCAGGATCAGCGACGGCGTCAGGCGGCGATGATCACGCAGCTGCTTGCAGAGATCGACGACATCGGCACTCTTCATCCCCGGCGGCAGCAGATTGACGGTGGCCCGCTCGCGCGCCTGCAGCACGATATCGGTCGCCGCCTCTACGGAAATCTCCTGCTTGCTGAGCAGGAAATCGCGCAGACGTTCAGACACCATGTTGACGACGCGCTCGGCGATGGTGATCGGCAGTTGCGGCCGGCTGGCAACGGAATTTGCCACCGCGGGATCGTCGCCGTGCTTCTTCAGCGCCTTGGTGAATTCGGCCTCGCCCACTTGCGCCGTCTTGTTGTTCATCAGTTCCGCAACGACGCCGGGCGACTTGCCATGATCGATCAAGGCATTCGCAACATTGGCGGAAACGCTTTCGCGGCGGGCAACCGCCTTCTGCTTATCGGCACCGGAATTGCGCACGATCTCGATCAGGTCGGCATCTTCCAGCACGCTGGAGAATTCCAGCACCGGCAGCGACACCTCCTCGACATCGCGGGCGAGCGCCAAGGCAACATCCCGCGGTAGATCCGGATTCGATTTCAGGTGATGCGCCAGCGTGCTGCGCACCATGACCTCGGCATCCTTGGCCATGATGCGAAAAATCTGGTTGGCGAGTTCCCGCTCAGACTCGGAGAGCTGGCTCGCTTCGAAAGCATCGGCAACCTTGGCCGCGGTATCCACCCGCGCATCAACTGACGGATTGCTGAGCAACCGCTGCACATCCGCTTCGCTGAGGATCCCCGCCATACCTTTTGCTCCATGCTGACCATCGGGAACTGCTCCCGGTAGGTCTTTCATGAAACATCGAGAAAGTTAAAAATCTAATACCGGGAAGCCGTCCGGGGCCAAAAAACCCTGGCAGAAACCCCACCTAAATCCTTAAAATTGCACGTGATTATTCCCAGACGGCAGTGGAACCTCGGCCATTTGGGGCATAGCGCACGCACTTGCAGCCGGCCAGCAGCCTCATCGGCAGGCCAAGCCGTCCCAGGGGCGCCGCTGGCCCCTTCGCCCCGGACGAACCTGTCCGAGGCAGAGCTGCTAGAGCCGACTCGCCGGATCAGGCAGTGCCCAAGACCTGATCGAGGCTGCGACCTAGCTTGTCGACGATCTCGTCCAGCTGGGCATCGGGGATGTTATAGGCCGGCGCCAGGATGATGTGGTCACCGTTCTTGCCGTCGATGCAACCGCCGCCGGGATAACAGAGCAGGCCCTTCTCCATCGCCGTCTGGCGGATCTTCAGCCAGGTCTTCTTGGCGGGATCCAAAGTCGCCTTGGTTTCCCGGTCAGCCACCAGCTCCAATCCCAGCAGCAGGCCACGGCCGCGGATATCGCCGACATGGGGATGCTGGCCGAACCGCTCTTCGAGCTTGCCACGCAGGAGCTGCCCCTTGCGGCGCACCTCCGCCAGCAGGCCTTCCTCCTTGATCACCTGCTGCACCGCCAGCGCACCGGCGCAGGCCAAGGTGTGGCCGGCATAGGTATGCCCATGCTTGAGCGTACCGGAACCGTCGGCTATGGCGCGGTAGATGCGCTCATGCACCAGCAGGCCACCAATCGGCATATAGCCGCCACCAAGCCCCTTGGCGACGGTGATGATGTCCGGTGTGACCTGATCTTCCTGGCAGGCAAAGAGATGGCCGGTCCGGCCCATGCCGCACATCACCTCGTCGAAAATCAACAGCACGCCATAACGATCGCAGATCTCACGGATGCGCTTCAGGTAACCGGGCACCGCCGGCACCGCGCCCAGGCTGGCACCGACCACCGGCTCGCAGACAAAGGCCGCGACCGTGTCCGGGCCTTGCGCCAGGAGTGCTGCTTCCAACTCATCCGCAACCCGCAGGCCATAGGCCTCGACGCTCTCATCGGCGCGGCGATAACGGTATTCATAGCAGGGCGCGATATGATTGACCGGCTGCAGCATCGGCTCGTAGGGCTGGCGGCGATTGACGTCGCCACCCAGCGACAGCGCGCCCAGCGTATTGCCGTGATAGCTGCGCTGGCGGGCGATGAAGCGGCTGCGCTGCGGCTGGCCGATCTCCAGAAAATACTGGCGGGCCATCTTTAGCGCACCTTCGATCGCCTCGGAGCCGCCGCTGACGAAGAAGGCCTTGTCGATCCCCGCCGGCGCCTGGCTGGTCAGGATCTCCGCCAGTTCTTCGATCGCCGGCGTGGTGAAGAACAGCGAATAGGCATAGGAGACTTCCGCTACCTGACGCTGGATTGCGGCTACGACCTTGGGGTGATTGTGCCCCAGACAGGAAACCGCCGGCCCGCCGGATGCATCGAGATAGCGGCGGCCGGCATCATCGATCAGGTAGCTGCCTTCGCCGCGCACAATGCTGGGCGGCTGATTGCTGATATCGCGGGGAAAAACGTGACTCATGACGCACTCACCAAGCCATAAAGTTAATGCCCGTATGTCAGCTTTCGGGCTTCGCCGCCAAGCGTCATAGCGTGGCCTCCCCCGTCCCGCCAAGAGCGCAATTGTCGTGGGACAATAGCCCCAAAAATCTGGAACTAACCGATCCGCTAGGTATTCCCTCTGGCAAGGGCACCATAAAAGGGGAGTCACATGGCACAAGCAGCCCATCAGGAGCTGCCGGTACCGGGCAGGATTCCGCCTGCGACGGCCTGGCTCAAAGAGCATCTCAAATATTTCCTTCGCCGCAGTATCTCGAGAATGCGTGTTCCGGACCGTCCCTGGTTCGACCGCGACGGAACCGAGCTGTTCGAAATCTTGCTGCAGCGCAGCCGGCTTTATATGGAATACGGTTCGGGCGGCAGCACGGTCCTGGCCGCCCATCTCGGCAAGGATTTTGTCTCCGTCGAATCCGATCGCAATTTCTCCAAGGCGGTGACCGGCCGGATTGGCGCCACGCAGCGATCAGCTAATATCGTGGCGGTGAATATCGGCACCACGGGTGCGTGGGGTGCGCCGCTCTTCACCCGGCCCAATGAAGGGCGGCTGCAATCATGGAAGCAATATGTCATTGCGCCCTGGCTGCGACTGCCACCCGGCACGATCCCCGATCTCGTTCTGATCGATGGCCGGTTTCGCATCGCCTGCGCGCTCTATTCGCTGATGCAATTGCACGGGCGGGAGGACGTCACCATCCTGTTCGACGATTACGGTGACCGGCGCAACTACCATGTGATTGAAAGCTTCGCGCGGCTGGAACAGATGGCAGGCCGGATGGCGGTCTTCCGCCCGCGCAGCGATGTGGCCATCGAAGACCTCGCCGCAGCACTCGATCGCTTCATGATCGACTGGCGCTGAATATCCGATCTGAAGACCTGGACTGTCAGCTCGCTGGCACCGCTTTCAGCGTCTGCGTCACGAGCTGCGCCAGGACGGGACCGAACGCCTTATCGAAGGCTGCAACCACCTGCTGCATGTCAGTGCCGGTAGATTGTGCCTTGTTCTCGACCGCGATCGTGCTGACGATCTTGCGATCGCTCATGCGTACCAGCTTGCCGGTGATGCTGATATGCGCCCCGGCAACCGGGCCGCCATATTCCGCCTGGAAGTCCCATACGTCGATCTGCAGCACGTAATCCGGCACCAAAGACGCGACGTCACGGCCAACAGCGACACAGCCGGACTGATCGAAAGCCTGGATCAGCTTGCTCTGCACCAGATTGGGGACATTGTCGACCCAGGCGGCGCTGGCAAAATATTCGGTGACATTGCCGCCGCGGCGCAAAGCGATACGCGCGGTATCAAGATCGGCACTGGTATTGGGTTGCGCCACTACCAGCTGCCACTGCACCTTCGGCAAGCCCGCCGGCAAATCGACCTGGGGCTTGAGATCGTAGAGCGGCGTCGGTGTATTGACGTTGTTCAGCACCGTACAGCCGGAGACACCCATCATGCCCGGAAGGATGGCAGCCAGCCCCAGCCCGGCGCCCGCGCGCAACAGGCGCCGGCGCGCGATTGATTCCCGCATGATCATTTAGCCTCCACGCCCTTGTTACGATCGCCGAGCAGGAAGCGCGCGGGATCGCGTTCGATCTGTTGTGCGATGCGCGACATCGATGCAACCAGCTGGCGCAGATCACTGACCAGCTCTGTCGTCTGATAAAGCGCCGAGCCGGTGAACTGCTTGAGCGGTGCCCGGTTTTCATCCAGCATTGCAGTCAGACGATTGGCCGCCTCGGCGAAATTCTGCGCCGCCTTGGAGATGTCTTGCGTGGTATGCTGGACATTGCCCTGCACATTGCCAACTGTGCCCTGCAGCTGGACCGCCAGCTTTTGGAAGGCATCGCTGGCATTTGCGAGGTTCTGCATCGTCTGCTGCGTGGTATTGATCACGTCAGGTACATGTTCGGTCGCCTTGTTGAGATTGGCGCTGAGCTGCTGCAGGTTCTGGATCGCCTCGGTAAAGGCCTTCTGGTTATCGTCGCTCAACATCTGGCTCAGCCGATCGGCAACGTTCGAGGCCTGATCCAGCAGGCTCGGCAGCTTTTGCGTCAAGCGTTCCAAGGGTGAAGCGGCCGACCTGATCTCCTTCCCGGGCGGCAGCAGGGCCGCGTCACGGCTGCCGCGCGTGATCTGCAGCGCAACACCCCCGGCAAGCCCCTGGATTTCCATCGACGCCTTACTGTCCTGGCGAATCGGCGTCCCGTTGCGCACCGAAATGTCGACACGCGCGAGTTCCGAATTATCGGGGTCGATACGGACATCCGTTACCCGCCCGACCGGGATGCCGCCGAAGAGAACGGAGCTGTCGATCCGCAGCTGCGCCACCGAGCCGCTGAAACGAACGAAGTAGCCGGAATAGTCCTGCTTGGTCTGCACATTGGCCGCCCACAGGCAAAAGCCGGCAATGCCGAGGATGACCAGCAGCACGAACAGGCCAACCGTCATGTGTTTTGCGCGTGTTTCCATCTGCTAGCCTCGTTCTGCCGCATCCGTGCCCGAGCCTCGGCCAGCGGCAGCCGACATCCCGGCTGCCCCCATTCCTGCTGCTCTGGCGCGTGGTCCGTGGAAGTACTCCTGCATCCAGGGATGCGGATCCTGCATCAGTTCCGCCATGGTGCCGACCCGGATCTTCTTATCCAGCAGCACGGCGATACGGTCGCAGATCGCCACCAGACTGTCCAGGTCATGGGTCACCATGACAACCGTGATGCCGAGGCTGCGCTGCAGGCTGAGAATGAGCTGGTCGAAATCGCTGGCGCCGATCGGATCGAGACCCGCCGTCGGTTCATCGAGGAAGATGATCTCGGGATCGAGTGCGAGGGCACGCGCGAGGCCGGCACGCTTCTTCATGCCGCCCGAAAGCTGCGACGGATATTTGTCTCCGGCATCGAGCGGTAGCCCGACCAGCTGAATCTTCAAGGCCGCCAGCTCGTCCATCAGATCATTGCTGAGATCGCTGTGTTCACGCATCGGCGCCTGGATGTTTTCGGCCACGGTCAGCGAACTGAACAAGGCGCCGCTTTGATAGAGCACGCCGCAGCGGGCCTGGACGCGCTGCCATTGCGCTTCATTGAGATCGGCCGCACGCTGCCCCAGCAGCATGATGTCGCCCTCGGCCGGCTTGTTGAGACCGAGGATGGTACGCAGCAGCAACGATTTGCCGGTGCCGGACCCGCCGACGATTCCCATGACCTCGCCCCGTTTGACATCGAAATCGAGGCCATCATGGACCACCTGCTTGCCGAAGCGATTGACCAGGCCACGGATGGAAACCGCCATCTCCTCGCGCGGTCCCGGCAGCGTCGGCCCCAGTACCGGCAAGGCTGCCGCGTTATGTTGACCATTGGTTGGGCTGCTGCTCATCTCAGACACCCAACATCGAGAACAGGATCGAGAAGAAAGCATCGAAGACGATCACCAGGAAAATGCCTTCGACCACGGATTTCGTGGTCAGCTTGCCGACACTTTCGGCACTGCCGGTCACCCGCATGCCTTCGAAACAGCCGATTAGCGAAATTAGAATGGCAAAGACGGGCGCCTTGATCATCCCGACACCGAATTGCGAGACGGTAATCGCCTGGCGCAGCAACATCAGGTATTGCTGGAAACTCATATCGACCAGCAGCACGCACATCAGCCCGCCACCGAGCAGGCCCATGATATCGGCGAAGAAGGTCAGTAGCGGCAGACTGATCACCAGCGCCAGCACCCGCGGCAGGACCAGCACCTCGATCGGGTTGAGCCCCATGGTTTCCAGGGCATCGACCTCCTCATTGACCTTCATGGTGCCGATCTGCGCGGTGAAAGCGGAGCCGGAACGGCCGGCCACGACGATCGCCGTCAGCAGGATGCCCATCTCGCGCAGCACCGAAATGCCCACCATATTGACGGTGAATATCTGGGCGCCGAAGCGCGCCAGCTGATCCGCCCCCTGATAGGCCAGCACCACCCCCACCAGGAAGGAGATAAGGCCGACGATCGGCATGGCGTTGAGGCCGGTCTGCTCGATATGACTGACGATCGAATTCATCCGCAAATGCCGCGGCCGCACGATGGCCCGGACCGTCACTTCGACCAGCGCGCCAAAGAATGCCAACAGATCGAGCGACAGGGTCCAGACATCAATCACCGCCTTGCCGATCTGGGCCACCCAGTCACCGAGATTGCGGCGTGGCGGTTCCGGCGCCTTGTTGTCGGGCGCGGCATCGATGACCCGCTGCAGCAGGTCCTGCATGCGCGGTTGGATATGCAGCAGCCCGACTTCCGCACCCGCCGCGCGGCAATCCCGTGCGAGGCGCGTCAACAGCCAGGCCCCGGCTGAATCAAGGCTCGACAGATTCTCGAGATCGAGATCGATCTTGCGCGGCTGTCCGGCGACCTTACCGCTCGGCTTGATCCGCCCCTGCAACTGTCGATCGATCACTTGCGCATTGTGGATCGTCCAGTCGCCCTGCAGGGACCAGATCGTTTCCGCCCCCTCTTGCGTGGTACTAATCCAGTCTGCGGCGCTCGCCATGACGCACTCTTCTCCGCGACCGCAGCATCGAACGACCACGGCCCTCAACTATTGCGGATAGCAGAAATGCCCTGCTCGCGCAAAGTCTAAGCGGTCGCAGCCGGAGGTGCGGCATGGAAACTCCAGTAGAATTAGCGTGAACAATCTCTCAGAGGTGTAAAAGAAAACAGCCGCCGGTGGTCAAACCGGCGGCTGTTTTCAGCGTATCAGCTGCGATCCGATCAGATGTAATAGGCCTTCAACGGTTCGAAGCCATTGAAGTTCACTGCCGAATAGGTGGTGGTATAGGCACCGGCCGAGAAGATCCGCACCCGGTCACCGATCTTCAGATCCACCGGCATTTCATAGCGCGCCTTGTCATACAGGATATCGGCGGAATCGCAGGTCGGGCCCGCCAGCACCACCGGCTGCTTGTCGCCGTCGATGGCGCGGCTGGTTTCGATGCGATAGCGGATCGCCTCGCCTTCGGTCTCGGCGAGACCGCCGAAGCGACCGATATCGAGATAGACCCAGCGGCGGTCATCGGCATTGTAGGACTTGCGCGAAATCAGCACGACCTCGGCTTCCAGCACGCCGGCATCGCCGACCATGTAGCGGCCCGGCTCGACGATGATGCGCGGCAGGCGGTTGCCGAAATGCTTGGTGATCGAGGTCATGATGGCATCGCCATAGGCCTCGATGCCCTTACCGCCGGTCGTGTAATGGGCCGGGAAGCCGCCGCCGAGATCGATCATCTTCAGCTCGATGCCCTGTTCTGTCAGCTTGTCGAACACGACCTTGGCAGCCGCCACCGGGCGCTCCCACTGGGTGGCGTCGAGCTGCTGCGAGCCGACATGGAAGGAGATGCCATAGGGCTGCAGGCCAAGTTCAGCCGCCTTGGCGAGGAGATCCGCCGCCATATCCGGCACACAGCCGAACTTGCGGTTGAGCGGCCACAGCGCGCCCTCGGCCTCGACCAGGATGCGGCAGAATACCTGCGCACCCGGCGCATGCACGGCGAGCTTCTCCAGCTCGGCTTCGCTGTCAAAGGCATAGAGCTTCACGCCCTGCTGATGCGCCCAGGCGATATCGGCGGCCTTCTTGATGGTGTTGCCGAAAGAGATCTTCTCGGCCGGCACGCCATGGGCCATTACCGAGCGGATCTCGCCGGAGGAAGCCGTGTCGAAGCTGGCGCCAAGCTTGGCGAGGCGGCCGAGCACTTCGGGGGCCGGATTGGCCTTCACAGCGTAGAACACTTCCGCCAACGGCAAGCTCTGGGTCAGCCCCTGATACTTCCGTTCGACGATGTCGAGATCGACCACGAGGCACGGCGTTGCCGGCTGGGTTTCTTCGAGGAACTTCAGGACACGATCCGACATGGCACCCTCCACTCTTTACACGGGCCGGAGCATCGCAGTCTCCGGCAAAGGCCCAACACAAAAGCGTGACCAAGAAAAAATCGCCGCGCTGGAGCAACCAAACCGTTCCCGAAGACTGTCGGGTCAGTTTCAGATGCGCCTGCGCGGCGATGTTGCCGTCTTGGCTTGAGCCAATAGATAAGGTCGAAACGTTAGGATTTGCTTTCGATCTTAACCCCTATGGCAGAATTATTATGCAGTCAGGGGGACCTGGACGATGAATTTGACTCGTATCGATGTCACATTCCCGCCGGCATTCCGCTCCGCTCCCGCCCGGTGCGGCCGGCTGCGCGGTCAGTCCTCGTCCAGCATTGCCTGGCCGGGCGGCGGCGCCTCCGGCTGCAGGACCCAGAGCACGGCCTGCTCGGCATCCCGGAACTGACGATGACGTGACCGGCCAAAGAGGTCACAGATGATCTTGATGACGGGAGCCAGCAGGGCGTCGCGAGACACATAGGCGCAGCGCGCCAGGATCGGCCTGCCCGCATCGTCGCCGTGCTGGCGCTGCCGCTCCCAGGGGGTCATGTCACGAATGGCGCCAATCGCCCACCAGTCGATACTGCCATTATAGTCGAGCATGTCGACGATGGTTGGCATCGGGCCGGTCAGCATGCGGCTGCGCCGGGCTTCCACGAAGGCCGCAACCAGGTCCGATCCGCGCGGATCCTGCACCAGCTTGACCCAGAAAATGCCGTTTTTGACCTGCAGCGCGATGCTTCCTCGCGCCGTTCCACGTTCGATCATTGCCGGACTTCCGGCTGACATCGGGGATCCGTGTGCGGTGGCAGGCCGGTCCTGATACGCATCAGCCTAGTCGAGGGGCTGCTCGCCGCTATCGGTCGGCGCCGGCAACGATAAGCCGTCCGGCTGCTGGTGTGCTTCCAACCCGTAATAGCGAAAGATCAAGTCGCGCATATAATCCGACGTCTGGCGTACCAGTTCGGCGGCAAAGACCGTAATCACCCGCTGCTCTTCATTGGCCTGGATCTGCGCCAGCAGCCAGCTGCCTTTGGCATAAGGCTCGACCAGCGATCGCGCCTGTTCCCAGGGCAGAACCCAGGAAATGTCGCCGAGAAGCCGGCCCGCCATTGCCGCCGCCTCCTCGACCTGTCGCTGCGCGTCCGGATGGGTGAAATCGATCCCCGGCTCCTGTCCTTCCGCCTGTAGGCGCTGGCGCAGGCCGGCGCTCATGCTGGCAGAGAGACGTGCCTTCAAGTCGAGGCACATTTCATCGATCTGGGCACGCCCGAGTTCGAGGTAGCGGCGCTCCAGCAGCTGGTTAGCCTGCCGCCACTGAGGATCATCCCAGTTCGGGGTCAGCGCATTGCCGAGAATATGTGATGGCGCCTCCCTGTCTTGGGTTGCACCAGCCCCCCCAGGGCTGTCGTCGGTTGGAGTTCCGGAAGCCATCAACTCGTCCGTACGTCTAGGTGTTCAGGCAAAAAGCAGCGGGAATGCTGTAGCCTGACTACGTTTTGTTTTATTTCGATTCCGCGCTGTCGAATTTTCGACAAATTTTTTAGTCTCACACCATTTTGTTGTGATCTGGGTCAGACTAGGTATAAATTATATGTCAGTGTGAATAATTTAATATTTTGCAAGAGTCAAATGTTCATTTAATTGACTAGGGGTAGTCTTGCGAAAACGAAAATCGTCAGGTTCTGACAAAGGCATGGACGGGGGTTACAGCCGCCTGGATCATGCCTCGCGACAGCGCCAGCTGATCGAGGCAACCATGCGGGTGATCGCCCAGCATGGCTTGTCCGGCATCACGCTGCAGCGGGTGGCGGAAGCGGCCAGTATCACGGCCGGCATGGTCAACTTCCACTTCAAGAGCAAAGAAGCCCTGCTCACCGCGACCCTTGAAGCGTTAGTGCAGGAATATGCCGCTGAACTGTCTGGCGCGACGGCCCTCGCCACCGACCCGGTGGAGATTCTCAGCATCATCGTCGAGCGGCATTTCTCGCCGCCGATCGTGACTCAGGAGCGGCTGGCCCTCTGGTATGCCTATTGGGGTGAAGCCCAGGCGCGGCACGACTACCAGCAGATCTGTGCCGAAGCCGATCGCTTCCTGTGGCAGTTGGCGCATGACCAGTTGATGCGCCTGCACCCGGCCGATATCGACGAGACCTTGGCACGGGGCATCACCTCTGCCTTCATCGGCCTGCTTACCGTGCTGTTGCAGGAACAGCTGCTGCAGCCGGAAGTGAGCGACCGGCAGGCGGGGATCGCCACCTGCCTCGCCTTCCTGCATCATCTCTTCCCGCACCGCGTTTTCGCCGGCGGCATCAGTCGCGCTGGCGGCGATGGCCAGCAGATGGCGGCAACGGTGATCACCGAGCGCTCGAGCGATTGGGTGGTCACCGTGCTGCGCGAAATCGAGGCCAATCTTGACCGTGGCATATCGCTGACCGATACCTGCCGGCGCCAGGGCTGGGATGCCCGGTTGGTGGCGACCCTCAAGAGCAAGTTCCACGGCATGTCGGTCGAGCAGGTGCGCTATGTGCTGGCCCTGGAGACACGCAATCTGCGCCTGACCGAAAGTCTCGCCGATCGCGCCCTTAAAACCTACAGCCTGGAGCCGCGGGGCCTCGTGCGCTAAGACCAGTCTCCCACCCATATTGCCGCCAGCCGGCCGGGCTAGCGGAAGACCACCACCGGCTGCTCCGCCGCATGCACGACCTCGGCGAAAGCGCCATAGGCCTCAGTTACGGTCGCGCCGTCGAGCACCGCCCCTGTCGTACCTTGCGCCTTCACCTGACCGGCGGTCAGCAAGATCGCCTCATCGGTGAAACGCAGCGCATCGCTGAGGTCATGCAGCGCGACCAGGACGCCGATCCCCTCGCCCGCCAGCTGCCGCACCAGCCGCATCACCGCCAGCCGGTGCCCGGGATCGAGACTGGCCGTCGGTTCATCCAGCAGCAGCATCCGCGGCTCGCCGGCCTGTGCCGGCGGGCGCCAGAGCTGGGCGATCACCCGGGCAAGCTGCACGCGCTGTCGTTCGCCGCCGGAAAGGCGCTGATACAGCCGGTCGCGCAGATGCCAGCTGTCAGTCAGGCGCAAGCTCGCCTCAACCGCCAAGCCGTCGAGCGCCGCATCGGGTGCGGCGCGGTAGGCGGCCCGCCCCATCGTCACCAGTTCCCGCACCGATATCGGAAAGGCGACTTCGGCATGCTGTGGCAGGAACGCCCGCCTTCGCGCTAATGCATCAGCCCGCCAGCACTCTACAGGCCGGCCAGCAATCCGCACCTCGCCCTTGTCAGCCCGGCTGCGCCCTGCCAGGACATCCAGCAAGGTCGACTTCCCCGCGCCGTTGGGACCGAGGATCGCGGTGACGCAGCCGGCGCGGATCTCGACCGAAACGGCAGCCAGACCACCCTGGCGGCGATAGATGTTGGCAGCACTGATCATGAGCCCGGATATCCCTGCCGCTGCTGGTGCAACAGCAGCACCAGGAAGAACGGGGCGCCGATCAGGCTGGTGATGATGCCGATCGGCAATTCAGCAGGTGCAACGATCACCCGGCAGGCGGTGTCAGCGAGCACCACCAGCAGGCCGCCAAGCAGGCTGGACCCGATCAGCAGGCGGCGATGCGCCGCGCCCAGCAGAAGCCGCGTCATATGCGGCGCGACGATGCCGACGAAGCCGATCAGGCCGGTAAAGGCGACGGCGGCGCCGACACCCGCAGCGACGCTCAGCACCATCACCCGCTTTGCCCGCTCCACCTCGAAACCGATACTGTAAGCCTCCCGTTCGCCAAGCATCAGGGCATCGAGCACATCGGCGAAGCGCAAGCTGAGCAGCAGGACGACGGCAGCGACGGGCGCCAGCACGACCATGCTGGCCCAGCCGACACCGCCAAGGCTGCCGAGGCTCCAGAATGTCATCGACCGCAACTGCGTATCGTCGCTGATAAAGGTGAGAAGGCCGATCCCTGCCATCACCACCGCGGTGACGGCGATGCCGGCCAGCAGCATGGTCGGCACATCGGTGCGGCCATCGCGGTAGGCCAGCCGCTGGATCAGCAGGACGACGATCAGACCGCCGGCAAAGGCGGCCACCGGCATGCCGTAATAACGCAGGCCCGCCGGTAGAAAGGCGATGCTGCCGCCGAAGACAATGAAGCTCGCCACCGCCAGGGCCGCGCCGCTGGAAACCCCGATCAGCCCGGGATCCGCGAGCGGATTGCGAAACAGCCCCTGCATGACGCTGCCGCCGATCGCCAGCAGGGCGCCGATGCACATGCCGGAAAGGGCGCGCGGCAGTCGGAGATCGAGCACGATGTCGCGCAAGGTCACATCGGTGCTGTTGGCCGGCAATATCCCCAGCGCCTCGGCGAAGACCCGGCCGATCTCGCCAGGGGGTACCATCAGCGGGCCGATCGCCGTTGCCAGGACCAAGCTGAGGACAAGCCCAGCAGCGATCAGCGCCAGCAGGACACCTGGACGATGACGCAGCGTACCTTGCGACATGAGCGGAACAGCGTTTCCCATGTGTGTCAGGGCCCGAAGCGACTCAGGCCATCGTCCAGGGCCGTGGCGGCGGCGCCACGATATCGTCCTGGGGATGCAAGACGGTGGCGAAGGCAGCGATGGCATGGGCGGTACGCGGCCCGAAGCCTAGTAGATAATTACCGTCGAAACCGAAGATGCGCCCCTCCTGTGCCGCCTTGGTCTTGGCCAGCACCGGCAGCTTGGCGACCCCATCGCGTCCGCCAAGCTCATCGAGGGTCTGGCTCATCATGACGATCGCCTCCGGGTCGGCAATCAGCGCGGCCTCGGCCGAGATCGTCTTATAGCCGGCACTTGCCGCGAAGGCATTGCGGCCACCGGCAAGGGTGATCATCTCCGCCGCCGCCGTGCCACTGCCGGCACCGCGCAAACCGGTCGTACCGGCATTCATCAGGAACAGCACCCGGGGACGCTGCAACAGCAGCTTGATGCTGGCTGCCACCGTAGCGAGGTCCTGGCGAAAGGTTGCGGCAATGCCGGCGGCCTTGTCAGCCTGCTGGAGTGCCGTACCAACGAAAAGGATCTTGTCGGCCACCGACTGTGCCGAGGGCCGTTCAGTGAAATGCACCACCGGCGCCCCGAGGCGCTTCAACTGGTCAAGCACATCTGTTGGGCCGGCATCGGCATCGAGCAGAATGAGATCCGGCTTCATCGACAGCAGCCCCTCGGTCGCCAGGGTCCGCAGATAACCAACCTTCGGCAAGGCAGCTGTCGCCTGCAGCGGATAGCAACTGGTGGTATCGACAGCCACCACCTTGTTGCCGGCCCCCAAGGCGAAGACGACTTCGGTGATCGCACCGCCGACGCTGACGATCCGTTCGATCGCCCCCGCTTTGCCGTAGCTCGGCCGAAGCGGCAATAGCGTGGTCGCGGCACCGGTCATACCGACAAGCAGCTGCCGGCGGTTGAGCCCCGCCGCCGCAAGAGTCAGCCGCCGCATCATGCCGCCTCGATGCTGAAGCGTGTCGGTAAGGCAGCAACGAGGCGGCGCCAGCTCGTCAATTCCGCCTCGCCCGGCTTGCGCTTGCCGAAGAAAGTGGCGATGCGCTCGCCGCCGGCATCGAAGACTTCGACCGAAGTGACGATGCCATCGCTGGTCGGCTTCTCGACATGCCAGACTTCACCGATCCGGTCCTCACGCAGATGCAGGTTGAAATCCGGGTCGAGTACATTCAGCCACGCACCCATGACCTCGATCCGCGCCACCGGCCCGGTATGGATCTGGATCATCCCGTGATTGCCGACGAAGACCATGATCGGCAACTGTTCTTGCGATGCCCGGGTCAGCAAGAGCCGGACCGCGCCGTTTTCCACCCGCCGGGCGAAACGGCCTTCGGCGAGACGAAAGGCCTGGGTCGGCTGCGCTTCGTTCTTGTTGAGGAGGCCGATGAACTCATGGGTATCCTGCAGCTTTTCCCACCCGCTCAGCAACGCAGCCGCGTCGATGGCGGCGAGATCCTTCGGCGCCGCCTGCACGGTGGCCGGGGCAATGTCCAGGACCGCCGTTTGGTCCTCGGCGCGCAATGCGGCCATCAGCTCACGCCACGCCGCCATGTCGGTGCCCTCCCCGGCATAGATCTTATGCACGGCGACACCGCTGCGATCGAAGATCTGCAGGCTGTGCAGCAGGCCGCGCCGCGACGGTTCTTCGACGGCGAAACCGAACTTCCAGGCCTTGAGGAAGATCCGCAGATCGATATCGGGGCCGAGCACCAGGCCCACCATGCCGTTGAAGCTGGCCGGCTCATAGGTTCCGTGCCGCTCATGTACGGCATTCTCGTTGCGCGTCAGCGCCATGATACGGCCGAGCCTGGGCAAAGCCGCGAACAGGGCCAACCAATCGGGACGCAGGCGGAAAGTGCCGGCATCATCTCGGCTGGCGATCAGCTCCGCTTCGCTGACGCCGAGTTCCGCGGCAGCATCCCGGTTGCGAAGCTGCGGCTTCGCGTCGCGCAACGCCGCCCAACGCGCGGCAATATCTGCGCGGCTTGCGGAAGCTGACTTTGCAGGGGACAGGTCGTTCATTTGGACACCTCTGGCTTTCCTGGCTGGAGTGGATGCTTGAGCGAAGAAGATGGGACTGCCGACATCAGAACGATCTCCCGTAGCTGATCGCGGCGTAGTAATCGCGGCCCGGCGCCTTCTCCAGGGCGAGATAGCGTTCATAGTTCTTGTCGAGCAGGTTATCGATGCCGACATTGACCTTGAGGCCCTTGAGCGGCCCGTCCTGCGGTGCCCAGCCGGCGAAGATGCCGACGATGTTGTAGCCATCAACTGCCAGCGAGGCATCGGAAACGCGGTCCTGGCTCCAGGCGTATTCGTCGGTGACGCCGAAATTGATGTCGAATTGCGGCAGCTTGCCGCCGACCGTCAGCATCAGCTTATCAGCCGGGATCGACGTCAATGGCGTATTGTCGCTCGTGTTGTCACCGCGGATGCGCGAGTAACCGCCACTGAAGAAAACATAATCCGAGTCATAGTCGAGCTGGATCTCGGTGCCGCGGATATGCGCCCTGGGTACATTGACCGGGGTCGTGGTGAAGGTGAAAGTGGCAAAGTCCATCGTCACGTCGCCGTCGATGAAGTCCTTCGCTCGCGTATCGTAATAGGTACCGCTGAAGCGCAGGGCGTCGCCCTTCATGACGACGTTCTCGAAGTTAAGACGCAGGCCGCCTTCCCAGGTCTTGGTGCTTTCCGGCTTGAGGTCCGGATTAGGCACGAAGACGTTGTTAGCTCCCGGGAAGATGTTGAAATGAGTGCCGGTGATATAGAGTTCGCGGATCGAGGGCGAGCGATAGCCTTCGCTGTAGCTGCCATAGACCGAGGCCCATTTCAACGGCTGCCAGTTGAGACCAATCTTCGGTGAGAAGCGGTTGTCGTGACGGCTGGAGAAGGTCTCTTCCGGATTGGTCGCGTAATAGTCCCAGCGCACGCCAGGCGTGATCGTCAGCTGGTCGAACAGCTTGATGTCATCCTGGGTATAGATGCCGACCACGTCCTGGGTGGCATCGGGATTTTGCAGCTGCTTCTCACCATTGAGGCGCCCTTCGCCGTCATCATGATAGTATTCCGTGCCGACGGTGAAAGCGTGCTTCAGGAACGAGGTATCGAACTTGAAAGTGTTGAAGACATCGAGACCGGTCGTCGTCAGATCGGCCTCCGTTTTCCGGTCGTAGTGGCGGCCGGTATCTTCCACATCGGTTTCGTCGCGATAGGCCGTCGCGGAGAAGTTGATGAGATCGTTATCCGGATCGTCGAAGGTGTAGCGTGCGGTCGCCGTCGTCTTGCGGATATCGTGATCCGCCTGATATTCGGTATTGCCGTTATCGACGTCGGTGCCGAGGATATCTTCGTTATCATGGAAGATGATGCCGGAAAGCTGCAGGCGCTGCCCTTCACCCGGCGTGATGCCGAGTTTCATCAGCCCGCTCATCATGTCGACGGCGGAATCATTAAGGTTCTCGCCGCTGCCGGTGCGATAGTTGCCGCTGTTGCGCCAGGTGAAATTACCGAGGAAATCGACCTTATCGATCGGCTTCGCCGCAATGGTCCCGCTGGTCATCGGCTCGTCATTGACCGAATGGAAACCGGTCTTCACCCGGAAGCCGTATTTGTCGTCGCCGTCCAGGAAATCCGCCGCATCCTTGGTGGTCAACGCGATCACGCCGCCGATGGCGCCTGAACCATAGAGCGTCGAACCGGTCCCCTTCAGCACCTCGACCTGCTTCAGCAGCTCGGGATCGAAGAACATACTGCCGCCATGGGCGGCGCCGACATCCTGGCGTGCGCCGTCCAAGGTCGTGACTACACGGTTGGTGCCCCAACCGGTGCCGCCGAAGCCGCGGATATTAGGCTGCGACTGCGAGCCCTTGGGCCCGCCTTCAACTTCGACACCTGGCAGATCGTTGAGGATGTCACCCAGCGTCAACGGCTGCTTGCGGTCGAGCTGCTCCTGGTCGATCACGTCGATCGTCGCCGGCACTTGATCCCGCGGCGTCGGCGCCTTGGTCGCCGTCACGGTCAAGGGGGCGAGCATGATCGATTGTTCGGCTGCATTTGCCGTTGCTGTATTAGCCGTTGTCTTATTAGCCGGCGCTGGCGCCTGAGACTTATCAGCCGTACCAGCCGCTTTATTCACCACCGGTTTCTGCCCGGCGCTCGTGGCTGCTGTCGGAGCGGCGGTTGATGTATCGGTCGCGGTCGATTGGCTGGCTTCCTGAGCGATCGCGATGGCCGGCATCGTCGCCGGAACGACAAGAAGCGAGGTTAGAACAGAACAGAGAAGCCGCTGCTTCAGCATGGCACGTAACTCCAGAGCATAGGTTCAGGAAGGGTCCTGGCTGGCTCTGTCGCTCCATGCCGCGCGAAAAAGGTCCGGTGGTTCGCGCAGATGGCCGCAGCAACTTGCTGGGTCCGAGATGTCGGTCAGATGCCGATGGGGATCGGCACGCTATTTCGTCAGAATGAGTTTCTGGTTTCGGGTGATGCGCAGCCGGTAATCGGCACCGTTGAATTCGATGACGATTTCACGGTCTTCACCAAGAATTTGCGACAGCGGCACGCGACGCGGCCAATCGGCAGTCGCCTTCTCAGCCGCTAGCCGTTCCTCCGCCCCTCGCGGCAACAGCCGTCGTTCAGTCATGTCACCCCACACCCCACCCGGCATCGCCTACCCCAGACAATATCGGGCTTATTGAGAATCATTCTCAAACGATGATGTAAACCACCACCCCGGTAGATGCAAGTAAGAATTATTCTCAATATGAGCGAAGTTCCCCACGACCGCAAAAAAGCGGTTTAGCCTGGCCGAAGGCGCCTGAATGGCCATCGGCCCGACATTCGTGGACCGGGCTCGAAGCTGCAAAAGCGACGACCGAGATGCGGTCAGTCGGCCTTGGTCTCGGCCGGCTCGATCAGTTCCTTCAAGGGATAGCCGGCGAACTTCTTGGTCTCCGACATGATCACATTGGTCGTGACGGAAGCGATGTTCGGTTCTTCCTCGATCAGGCGATGATGCAGGTCGACATAGTCCGACACGGCCTTGCAGACGAAGTGCACGATGTAGTCGAAATTACCGGAGATCTGATAGCAGGCGATCGCCTGGGGCGTCTTCTCGATCAGCTTTTCGAACGCCCCCTGCTGGGTCCGGCCATGCTTGTGCAGGGTCACGAAGCTGAGGATCTCGACATAGTCGGTCAGTTTCGCCAGATCGATATCGGCGCGATAGCCGCGGATGATACCGCTCTTCTCCAGGCCGCGATGGCGGTTGTGACAGGGGCTGGGCGACAGCCCGACCTTGCCGGCAAGTTCGAGATTGGAACTGCGCCCGCGTTCCTGCAATTCGCCGAGGATCTTCAGGTCGATCTTGTCCACTTTCGCCGATTTGCGCGCCATGCCGTTCCCGCCTGCCCCTTTTCTTCCGCCGAGCGTGCCGATACGCCTTGATGCTCCGGCGTCCGATCTCCACTACCCCCTGCCGACGCCGCCCTTACAGACCGTCACCGATCAGTCACAAGCCCTTTTACCCGGCGGGTAAATCGCTTATACACGAGGCGGCGCCTCCGGCACAAACGGTCGGCGGCCAATCGCGACCCTGCCCGACGGAAGCCTCCTCATGGACATCAAGCAGCATATCCGGCATGTCCCGGATTTCCCCAAGCCCGGCATCCTGTTTTACGATATCTCCACGCTGATCGCCCATGGTGCCGCCTGGAAGGAGACGGTGAACCGGCTGGTGACGGCGGTGACGCCGCTGGAGCCGGAGTTGCTGGTGGGCATCGAATCCCGTGGTTTCCTGGTGGCCGCCCCGCTCGCCTACCTGATGGGCACCGGTTTCACCATGGTCCGTAAGAAGGGCAAGCTGCCGGGCGACACCATCCGCCATACCTATCAGCTGGAATACGGCACCGATGTGGTCGAGATCCAGTCGGACGCCATCAAGCCGGGCCAGCGCGTCGTCGTGTTGGACGATCTGCTGGCGACGGGCGGCACCTTGCATGCCGCGGTCGACCTGTTGCGCAAGGTCGGGGCCAATGTGGTGGGGGCCGCCTGCATCATCGAACTCAACTTCCTCGGCGGCCGCGAACGGCTCGACGTCCCGGTCAGCTCGATCGTCTCGTACGATTCCTGACGCCTGACTCTCGGGTGCACGCCCCGGCATTGGTCCAGCTTCCCGATTCAAGGGAACCGGACCTTGCGGTCGTCCGGCTTATTGGCAATTCTCTCTGAACGCCGCCGCGTATCGGTGACGCCAAGGGAGTTCCAATGAGCCAGCCCCAAGCACCGACCCCACTCTTGGCACAGGGCCTTCAAGGCCACCCGCATCTGCCGCCCGTGTTGCTGGTCGTCTCGTTTGCGACCGGCGTCATCGATGCCATCTGCCTGCTACATCTCAAGGTCTTTACGGCTTATATGACCGGCACGCTGATCCTGATCGGCATCCATCTCGGTGAATCAAAACCCCTGGACCTGCCGCCCTTGATTGCGCTCGCAAGCTTTGGCTGCGGTGCTGCGCTCGGCGGCCGGCTGACGCGCCACGGCTTTGGTACCGGCGCTATTCCGGCCTCAATGCGCATCCATAAACTGGCCCTGGCCCTGACGCTGGTGACGTTGCTCGTGCTTGGGGCCACCACCCTCGCCGCCTTCGCCGATGTGACTGTCCCAACGGTTCATTACAGCGCCATCGTCCTTCTCGGACTCGCCATGGGCATCCAGATCGCCGGCAGCAGGCAAGCCGCGGTGCTCGACATGACGATCCCCGCCGCGACCATGATCCTGCATGGCCTGTTTTTCGACAGCGCCATCGCCGGCGGCAAAGGCGACCGCCAGGGCCGCCGGTTCTGCGTGATCGTCGTCCTGGTCATCGGCGCCTGCATCGGCGCCGCGCTATCGCTCTGGCATGTCTGGGCCGGACTGCTGTTCGGCGCCCTGCTCCTCGCAACTGCCACCACCGCCACTTACGCGCTGGCGCGCCAGTCTTCCGCCGACATGACGTGATCCAGCCGGGCTGCGAGGCCGCCGCTGGCCGGCATCATCGGCAGGCGCAATTCCGGGCTGCCGATCAGTCCCATGCGCCACAGGCAATGCTTGATCGCCGCCGGATTGGGCTCGGCGAAGAGCAGGCGCACAAGGCCGATCAGATCATCCCAACGCCGCCGCGCATCGCGATGATCGCCGGCATCGATTGACCGGCGGATGGTGGCGAATTCCCGCGTCTGCAGATGCGCGCTGGCCAGGATGGCGCCGTCGGCACCCTGCATCAGGGCGGTGTAATACCAGGCATCCTCACCGGTCAGCACGGCGAAATCCTCCGGCTTCTGCCGGATGAGATCGGTGCTTTGCGTGGCATCGGCGCAGCAATCCTTGACGCCGCGGATATTGGCAAGCTCCGCCAAGCGGAGCAGCGTCTCGTTACCGAGATTGACGCCGGTACGATAGGGAATGTTGTAGACCAGGATCGGCCGGTCGGTCTCCGCCGCCAGGGCGGTGAAGTGATGATAGAGCCCCTCCTGCGACGGGCGCGTGTAATAGGGAGAGGCAATCAGATAGCCGTCGACCGGCCAGGATTGCAGCCGCGCCATCTGCTTCGCCTGGGCTCTTGTATCGCTGCCACTGAGGCCTAGATAAAGCGGCAACCGTCCCGCTACTTCCTCGGCACCGATCCTCACCAGTTGCTCAGTCTCAACGTCATCCAGCGTCATCGCCTCGCCGGTGGTGCCGGCCAGGATCAAGCCGTCGATCGGTTGCAGCAGATAATGGTGCAGCAGGCGCCGCAGGCTGCCGGTATCGAGAGCGCCGTCGCGAAACGGTGTAATCAAGGGCAACCAAAGGCCGTGCAGCGCCGCGGCCGGTTGTGGGGCAAAATTGTCGTGCAAGCTAGTCATCCTCGTCTCCTTTGGGGAGCCGGCGGACGCGGGTAGGCCAACAAAAAACCCCGTCCGAACCGGCGGGGTTTGTTTCCTGGTCGCTCTGCTGATGAAGCTAGCGCGTGCGACGAAGAGCCATTCCCCGAACGGAGAACGGTTTCGATTTCAACAGGGCGCGCTGGCTGGTCATCATGGCAGCACCATGCCGATCAGCCGAACAGCTGTCAAGCCGGCTCAAACCGACAAGCGCGCGGATACCTGCTCGGCCAAGTGCAGCAAGGCACGGTCGGTGCCGCGCCGACCGATCAGTGACAGGCCGATCGGTGCCTTGCCATGCTCATCCTCGGCAAGGCCAAGCGGAAGCTGGATCTGCGGTGTGCGCGTGAGGCCGGAAATCGTTGTCAGACCCAGCACCCGGCCACGGAAATCGGTCAAGGAATCGTCCGGCGCATCCTTGAGCGGCGCCAGGCACGGTGCCGTCGGCAACAGCAGGACAGCGCCATCCAGCAGGCGCTCGAGATGCGCTGTGGCGCGATCACGCAAGCCGTCATCGCCCTCGATCGGCACCGAGGTCAATTGCTTGGCGAGTTTAAGCCGCGACGTGATATCGGGTGAGAAACGCGGCTCAATCTTCTCGACCCAGGCGCCATGCGAGGCCCAGACCTCGCGCGGCTGATGGCCGCGGAACCATTGCACCCAATCCTTGAGGCCCTGGCCGGTCGGCGAGAGGTCCGCATTGTCGAGCGGTGCAACGGTCACCGCCTCAGTTGCATCAAAGAGGCCGGCGATCTTCTCAGCCGCCTTGCGGACGCGGGCCGCGATCGGCGCATCTGCCAGGGCCATCGCATCCTCGGCGATCAACAGGCGCCGCGGCGACAGGCCGTCCGTGCGATCAGCCGGCAGCAGGACCTCACCCACCTGGCGCAGCAGCGTCGCCGACCGGGCAAACCAGCCAGCCGTGTCAAAGCTTGGCGCCAGCGGCATGACGCCCTTGAGCGAGACGGCATCATGGCTCGGTCGCATGCCGAAAATACCCGTCAAGGCAGCCGGCAAACGGGTCGAACCCGCCGTATCGCTGCCAATGGCGAAATCCACCGCCTGCCCTGCCACCGCCGCGGCCGACCCCGATGACGAGCCGCCGGGAATCCGGTCGGGCGCGGCGCTGTTCCGCGGCGTGCCATAGTGGAAGTTCTGGCCGTTGAGGCTGAAGGCGATCTCGTCAGTTAGAGTCTTGCCGCGCAGATTGGCGCCGGCCGCCAGCAACGCCTCCACCACCGGTGCCGTCGCCGCTGCCGGCTCATGGCTCGCCAGCCAGTCCGGATTGCCGCAGCAGCAGGTCTCGCCCTTGACGTCATAGATATCCTTGGCAGCGAAGGTCAGTCCCTGCAGCGGTCCCGTAGCAGCGCCATCGATCGCAACCTTGGCATGGCGGCAGAAGGCATTGAGCTTGTCGGTAAAAAGCGTGGCGGTCATGGCAAATACGGTCCTGCAATTCGACTCGGCGGCAGCATAGATTTTGCCTGCCTCTGACGAAAGCCATTTTGACGGCCGATGCCCCTTCCTGGCACCTGAAATGGGCCGATCCGACGGCTTTTCGCCGTTCCGGAACTCCCCTACACTCCTGCTGCTCTCCGCTGGTTCCCGCAACAACCGGCGGCGATGGAGGGAATGAGTATGGATGCCGCCGCTCGCCAGATCGGCGCATCCTCAGATCGGGAAATCACGCCATGCAGGCTACACTCAGCCGTTACTCCACTTTTGGTCTTTGCATCCTTGTCTTTGTGGTGGCCGCCATCTTCATGGCGGGCAATATCTGGCTGCAGAGCCTCGCCATCCTGGCGCTGCTGCTGGTGCTGGTCGGCATCTATGATCTCGTCCAGCCGCATCACGCAGTGCGGCGCAATTATCCGGTGATCGGCAATATCCGCTATCTGATCGAGATGATCCGGCCTGAGATCCGGCAATATCTGCTGGAATCCGAGGATGACCAGACGCCCTTCTCGCGCGGCCAACGCTCACTGGTCTATGCCAGGGCCAAGGAACAAGGTGGCGAATTGCCCTTCGGCACCTTGATCGATGTCTATAAGCCCGGCTACGAATTCATCAGCCACTCGGCCCGGCCGGCGGCGCATACCGATCCCAAGGAATTCCGCATCCAGATCGGCGGCAATGACTGCACCCAGCCTTATTCCGCCTCCGTCTTCAACATCTCCGCCATGAGCTTCGGTGCCCTCAGCGCCAACGCCATCCGTGCGCTCAACAAGGGCGCCAAGCTCGGCAACTTTGCCCATGACACCGGCGAGGGCAGCATCAGCCCCTATCACCGCGAGAATGGCGGCGACCTGATCTGGGAACTGGGCAGCGGTTATTTCGGCTGCCGCACCCGCGACGGCAATTTCGATGCTGGTCGTTTCGAGGAACAGGCCAAGACCGATCAGGTCAAGATGATCGAGATCAAGATGAGCCAGGGGGCGAAGCCCGGCCATGGCGGCATCCTGCCGGCCCGCAAGGTGACACCGGAGATCGCCGCCACACGCGGCGTCGGGCTCGGCGAGGATTGCATCTCACCCGCGCGCCACAGCGCCTTCTCGACGCCAGTCGAGATGATGCAATTCGTCGCCAGGCTGCGCGAACTCAGCGGCGGCAAGCCGACCGGCTTCAAGCTCTGCATCGGTCATCCCTGGGAGTTCATGGGTATCGTCAAGGCGATGTTGGAAACCCAGATCCTGCCCGACTTCATCGTCATCGACGGCGCCGAAGGCGGCACCGGTGCAGCACCCGTCGAATTCGTCGATCATCTCGGCGTGCCGATGCGCGAGGGCCTGCTCTTTGCCCATAACACCCTGACCGCCACCAATCTACGCAGTCAGATCAAGCTTGGCGCCAGCGGCAAGATCACCAGCGCCTTCGACATCGCCGGCGTCATGGCGATCGGTGCCAATTGGGCAAACTCCGCCCGCGGCTTCATGTTCGCGCTCGGCTGCATCCAGTCGCGCAGCTGTCATACCAATCGCTGTCCAACCGGTGTCGCCACCCAGGACCCGCTGCGCCAGCGTGCCCTGGTGGTGCCGGACAAAGCCGAGCGGGTCTACAATTTCCACCGCAATACGCTGAAGGCACTTTCCGAAATGCTGGCGGCGGCCGGGTTGAGGCATCCTTCCGAATTCGGTCCGCATCATATGATGCGACGCGTGACGCCAACCGAGATCCGCTTGCTCTCACAGCTCCATACGTTCCTGGAGGAAGGCGAACTGGTGAACGGGCGCAGCACGCGGAGTGATTTCTACAATGACAATTGGCGCCTCGCCCGGGCCGACAGCTTCGATCCGCTACGCAGTTAGCAGCGGCGCATTACACTCCAACCGATAAGCGACATTGAAATATCGTGGCAGATCTTCACGATCTGCCGCGATATCCATTACAGCCGTAACCTGATTGTCGGCCCTTGAAGCGCGTTTGCAATTTCGCGCGCTCACCATCGCCTCCGCTTCTGGAGAGACGTTGGTAGGCGACCTTATCCGAATCCAATCATCGTCCCTCACGTGACCGGCTCATCGTGCAAGTTAGAAAAATGGGAGAGATGGACATGACGGCTCCAGCCACCGTACTCGCGACACCGAATCCACAGGCCGATGCCCGGTCACGCCCCCTGCACGAATTCGATATGAGCGATCCGCGCTATTATCAGCTAGATATCTGGCAGCCATATTTCGCCCGCCTGCGGCGTGAGGCGCCGGTCCATTACTGCGCCGACAGCCCCTATGGCCCCTATTGGTCCCTGACCCGCTATCAGGAGATCATGCAATGCTCGACCAACCACATCGTCTTTTCCAACGCCGGCAACGGCATCTCCCTCCTCGATGTGGAGGAACAAGACACGGACCGGCGCGGCTTCATCCGCATGGACCCGCCCAAACATACGGCGCAACGCAAGGTCGTCACGCCTATTTTTGCCCCCAGCAATCTCAAGAACATGGAAGCGCTGATTCGCCAGCGCACCCGCGACGTGCTCGACACCCTGCCGCGTAACGAGACCTTTGACTGGGTCGAGCATGTCGCCATCAGGCTGACGACCATGATGCTGGCGACCTTGCTCGATTTCTCGTTCGAGGAACGCACCAAGCTCACGCACTGGTCGCACGTTGCTGTCGCCAATCTCGCGGATCCGGACTCGCCCATCCGGACAGAGGATGAGCGGCGGACGGAGATGCGACAGATGGCCGAGCATATGCGCGGCCTGCTGGAGGAACGGCGCGACCTGCCGCCGCATTTCGACCTGATCTCGATGCTTGCCCATAACGAAGCCACCCGCGACATGCCCTTCCCCGAGCTGGTTGGCAACATGATGCTGCTGATTGTCGCCGGCAATGACACGACCCGGAACTCGATGAGCGGCGGCCTGCTGGCGCTCAATGAATTTCCCGACGAATACCGCAAGCTGCAAGCGCATCCGGAATTGATCGAAAGCACCGTCCCGGAGATCATCCGCTATGTATCGCCGGCCATCCATCTCCGTCGCACGGCGACACGCGACACCGTGCTTGGCGGGCAGCCGATTCCTGCCGGGGCCAAGGTGATCCTCTGGTACATTTCCGGCAATCGCGATGAAGAAGCGATCGACCAGCCCGATCGCTTCATGGTCGACCGGCCGCATGCCCGGCAGCATGTCGCCTTTGGTGCCGGCATTCACCGTTGCGTCGGCGACCGGCTAGCGGAACTGCAGCTGCGTATTCTCTGGGAGGAAATCCTGCCGCGGTTCCCGATGATCGAGGTGGTCGGTGAACCGGTCCGCAGCTACTCAAATGTATTGCGCGGCATCCGTTCCCTGCCGGTACGGATCCCGGGCTGAACCCTCGCCGCAGCGTGTCAGAAGGGATTGGCCGTTGGCCGCACCGTGATCTCGCCGACATCGACTGCCGCCGGCTGTGCAATGGCAAAGAGGATCGCGCGTGCGACACTCTCGGCTGAAATCGCGATGCTGCGCTGCGCCCGCATTTCGCAGCGCGTGGCCGGATCTGCAATATGGTCGGCCAGCTCCGAGAAAGCCGCACTGGGATTGACCAGCGTCACCCGGATGCCTTCGTGCTCCTGCCGCAATCCATCGGAAATTGCCCGGATCGCCGCTTTCGTCGCGGTATAGACCGCTGTCTGTGGGCCGTTCTGACCGACACTGCCGGCGACATTGACGATCTGGCCTTCGCCTTGCATCTGCATGACCGGCAGCACCGCGGCAATGCCATGCAGCACGCCCCGCAAATTGACATCGATCATGCGATCCCATTCATCCGTCTGCAATGCGCTCAGCGGCGAGGCGTGCAGCACGCCGGCATTGTTGATGAGGACATCGAGGCGGCCGAACTCGTCCAACGCAGCAGCAACAAAGGCCTCCATGTCAAGACGCTGGACGACATCCAAATGATGGAACCGCACCGAGCCACGCTCGGCGCTGATTTCATCGGCCAGGCGCGCCAGCCGATCGAGCCGACGCGCACCCATGACGACATGGGCTCCGGCCAAAGCCAGTAAACGTGCCGTCGCCGCACCGATGCCACTGCTGGCACCAGTGATGGCAATAACTTTGCCGGCCAGGGGACGTTCACCCAAGCCAGCACCCATTTCCGCCGTCATACGATTGATGCGCGGCTGCAGGATCGTCGTGTTCATGATGACCTCATTTCTGAAAATCCGCAGATGCGGCGCGTGGCGGGGAAGGATTCTGGTATCTGGGATCGGCCCATTCGGTGCCGACACTGAGAATCTGCTGATCGTGTTTCTGCTAATGATCAGGAATTTAGTAAGCAATAACTTTTCTTATTAGGCTGGCAAAGCCAGGCAGGCCGGAACGCGACGGGCGCTCAAGGCGACGATCGATCTGTTGGCCGGCATCACGGATGCCTGGCTTGCCACGGCTAGACAGGCGCAATTGTGTCCGCCCCGCCGCGCGCTTGCCGGCGACCAGCATGGACGCATGGGTATTCGTCTCACCCGAGGAGCCGCCAAGTTCGCGCGTCAGGATTTCCTGCCGGCGCATGCGTTCACGGATGGATGGGATCTTGTCTGCCGACATGGGGGACCTCCTCTAAAGGCAGTTCGGCGCTTGAGGATTTGGGGAGACATGCCACAAGAGCGAATACCCAATTTTATCGCCTTCTTGCCTATTCCTATATTTAGAGCGAGGGGCTCTTGGTTTTTTCCGCGGGTTCCTATCTTATTTATATCGATTGGCACATAAGGATGAGATATGACAGACTTCCTGACACGGCCATTGCTGGCGCCGGAACAGCAGGAAATGCAGGCCCGGATGGTTGCCCTGATGAACCAGTTGGCGCCCAATGAAGGCTTCACCTATCCGGGGTTGGATGGCGTCAAACTGATGCGCGTGACCCGGTCACTGCCGCGCAGCCCCGTGCTCTACGAACCTTGCATTGTCATCATCTTCCAGGGCCGCAAGGTCGGCCATCTCGGCGAACAGTCCTTCATCTATGACGCCCAGCAATATCTGGTGTTGTCGGTTCCCCTGCCCTTTGAAAGCGAGACCCATGCGAGCCCGGAAGAGCCGCTGCTCGGCATGGGGATCGGACTCAATCTCAGCGTTGTCGCGGAACTCATCCTCGCCCTCGATGAGACCGCCGGATTCACGGAGAACGAGCCCAAAGGCATCTGCGCCACGCCGATGGAGGCTCAGCTTGCGGATTCCATCTGCCGCCTGATGCAAGCGCTGCGTTCGCCCGTCGAAATGCGCGTGCTGGGGCCGTCGATCCTGCGCGAGATCTATTATCGGGTCTTGTCCGGCCCGCAGGGCAGCGCCATCCGCGCGGCATTGGCCCATCGCAGCCAGTTCAGCAAGGTCGCCAAGGCGCTGCGCCGCATCCATGCCGAATATCACAGCGATCTCGACGTCGCCAAGCTCGCGGATGAGGCCGGCATGAGCATCCCGGCCTTCCATGCGACCTTCAAGGCGGTGACAGCGACGTCACCCATCCAATATGTGAAGACCACACGCTTGCATAAGGCGCGACTGCTGATGGTACAGGACGGCGTCAGCGCGGCCGTGGCGGCAACCCGCGTCGGCTACGAAAGTGCCTCGCAGTTCAGCCGGGAGTTCAAACGCTTTTTCGGCCGCACGCCGCTGGAAGAGACCCGGCAGATGAAGCATTTCCTGGAACCGGTCGAGACGGCCAACACCGCGCGCTATGTCACCGTGCAATAGCGTGGCAGGAGCCGGCTTGGATCGTCGGAGATAATCCCGGCACCCGCAGCGGCACCCTGTTCCGATCCGCGGCAAACAACCGGAGACCGCCACCCACGTTGGGGACGTCAAGGGGTAACGGTCTCCGATCGCCGCCGATAACGATGACACACGAAAGCGCGACATCGTCACAGGTCTGCAGGCAAATGGTGTGACCTGCGGCGTGATTCGATGGCCGGTAAGCTAACGTCAAGGCTGTTGCCCTTCTTGGGCAGGGCGGCACAACAGCTTGGGCTATACGGCACTCAAGCGGCCAGGCGCATAATTCCGATCGATGTAATGGGATAACTTTTCCTGTCGCTGGCGCACAAAATCACTATTTTATTCGCGCCATGAGGGTTTCAGAAACATCAAGATCGCCAATAGGTTGTTCGATTTCGATTGCAACCGGCGAAACCCCTCCTATATCCCTTTCACCGCCTCCCCCTGCCAGACAGACAAACCTCTCCGACAGAGATCGCGGTCCGTTCGACCTTACCCGGTTGACCGGCCTCGCCGCCGATTGCGCGCCGGCAGCGATGACATGGGACGCGCGCCCGAGGACAATCGGCCCGATACTCATTCGCGCCGTGAATTGCCCTCGAACCTTGAAGAAGGCGCCGGGCTAAAACCGGCTGTTAGGGAACATCATGAATTTATCGACGTCCTTCATGGACCAGGCGGTCGCCTGGGCCTGGTATATCCTATGGCCGATCATCGGCATCATTGCCCTGCTCGTGCTCAACCGCATCGCCGGTGTCGTGCGCTACATTCCGAACAACCGCATCGCCATCGTCGAGAAACTCTGGAGCTTCAAGGGTTCGATTGAATCGGGCCTGATCGCGCTTCAGGGCGAAGCCGGTTTTCAGCCGGACGTGCGGCGCGGTGGTTTCCAGTTTTTCCTGCCGTTCCAGTATCGGCTGCATGCGGCAAACCTGGTCACCATTCCGCAGGGCGAGATCGGCTATGTCTTCGCCCGTGACGGCCTGACCCTGGCGGCAACGCAGAGTCTCGGTTCGAACATCACGGCGCATGACTTCCAGGATGCCCGCGACTTCCTTGCGAATGGCGGACAGAAAGGCCCGCAACGCAAGATCCTGCGTGAAGGTACCTATGCGATCAACCTGGCCCAGTTCGTCGTCCTGACGCGCGACGCCACGCATAGCCTGCAGCTCGATCCGGCCGAGGTCGCCTTGTTCGAGCATATGAGCGACGTCATCGCAGAGCGCTATGGTTTCGCGCCGGTGGTGATCAAGGGTAGCGATGACTCGATCGGTGTCGTCACGGTGCATGATGGCCCGGCCCTGCCGGCCGGCCAGATCATCGCCCCGACTGTCGGTGCCGACCAGGGCAACAACGCGACCTTCCACAACAACTTCCAGGACCCCGAGAAGTTTCTCGCGGCCGGTGGTTGCCGTGGTCGCCAGCTGCAGGTGCTGGTCGACGGTTCTTATTACCTGAACCGGCTGTTCTCGACAGTTGAATTGCTGCCGAAGACAGTGATCCCCGTGGGCCATGTCGGTGTAGTCAACTCCTATGTCGGCGATGCCGGTACGGATACGTCAGGCGAGGATTATCGCCATGGCGAATTGGTGAAACAGGGTCAACGCGGTGTCTGGGAAAGCCCGCTGCTGCCCGGCAAATATGCCTTCAACACCTATGCCGGTGCGGTGCTGCTGGTCCCCACCACCAACTTCATCCTGAAATGGGTGCATGGCGATGCCGGATCGCATCGCTTCGACGAGAACCTGGCGGAGGTCGAGTTGATCACCAAGGATGCCTTCGAGCCGGTCCTGCCCTTATCGGTGGTCGTGCATATCGACTATCGCAAGGCGCCGTTGGTGGTGCAGCGTTTCGGCGACATCAAGAAGCTGGTCGAACAGACCCTGGATCCTATGGTCTCGGCCTATTTCAAGAACGTCGCGCAGAAGCGCACCTTGATCGAACTCCTGCAGGAACGGGCCGAGATCCAGGCCACTTCGGGCGATGAGATGCGGACCAAGTTCGCGCTCTATAACCTCGAGCTGCAGGAAGTGCTGATCGGTACCCCGGGTGCCGGCCAGACCGGCGGCGCGCAGATCGAAAAGATCCTGGAGCAGTTGCGCCAGCGCCAGATCGCCGACGAACAGGTCGGCACCTATGAACGTCAGGCTTTGGCAGCGCAGAAGGAGCGTGAGTTGCGCGAGGCGGAATCCCGCGCCAAGCAACAGACCGGCATCACCGAATCCGAACTCTCGATCAAGATCCTCGAGAACCAGGGTAAGGCGAGCCTGGCCAAGGCGCAGCAGGAAGCGGAACAGACCCGCACCGCCGCGAAAGCGGAAGCGGACCGCATCCAGCTGCTCGGTGAAGGTGAGGCCCGCAAGACCATCGCCCTTGCCAGCGCCGATGCCGAACGCGTCAAGAAGATCGGTCTTGCCGAGGCCGAGGCGATCAAGCAGCAGGTCGAAGCCTCGGGCGGCCCACAGATCCAGCTGACGCGCCAGGTGGTGGAGCGCATTGCCACCGCCCTGGAAAAGTCGGGCGTCGATATCGTCCCCCGCATCGCCGTCAATGGCAGCGGACAGGGCAATGCCGGCGGCGACCTGATGCAGGCGCTGATGTCGATGGTGGTGGCGGAACGGGGCGGCGTGAACGCGCTCGGACCGACCCATACAACGCCGCACACCAACGGTGCCGGTAACGGCAAGGCGGCGTAACTGCCGGCCACGCCTGAACTGAAAGCGGCCGCGGGAGTAATCCGCGGCCGCTCTTTTATTCTCCTGGTACGGTGCCGTTCAGCGCGGCTGCGGCGTGATGATGCAGATCGCCGTCGCCAGCTTGGTCTTCGACGGGTTGTAATAGCGATGGGGCCGGCGCGGATCGAAGGTCAGCGAGTCGCCCGCCCGCAACTCGATTTCCTCGTTCTGGAACAGCATGGTCATCGTACCGTCGATGACGAAAACCAGCTGCTCCTCAGCCTCGAGCGCATGGAAATCCTCACCCGAACTGGCACCCGGCTCCAATTGCCCCCAGATGCCGGCGAGCTTGGTGGCGGTCTTCGATGTCAGCAGCTCATAGGCAATGTTCTGCCCCCCATAGCGCATGCGCTCGCGCGCATCGGCCCGCACCACCACTGCCTGGCTACTCTGGAACAGAGATCCTACCGGGATGCCGAGCACGGTGCAGAGTTTGATCAGCGTTGCGACGGACGGCGAGGACTGATCGCGTTCGATCTCGCTCAGGAAACTGGTCGCCACGCCCGAAGCCGAAGCGACCGCCTCTAAGGTGAGATTGAGCTCCTTGCGGCGCTGGCGGATCATGCCGCCGATAAAATAGTCACCGGATTGTTGCGGCAGGGCGGGCGTTGCCCCCTGCCCCGCTTTTTCCGGCTTCTTGCTGCCCGTCGCTTTCTTCGCCATGGAACCTCTGTTCAGGGATTGGGCGCGAGAACGATGGCGGATTCAACGACTGGCTGGTTACGCCGGAAGCGATCCACCGCAAAGGGCACCAAACGTTCGTCGAGCCTGCCGCTCATCATGCTTTCCGCCAGCAGATCACCGGCCGCCGGTGCCCCGGCAAAGCCATAGGACCAGCCAGCCGAGAGCCAGAGATTGCCGATATCGGGATGCGGCCCGATCATCGGCCCCCAATCAGGTGTTGCATGCAGCATGCCGGCCCATTGCCGCAGGATGCGCAGGCTGCCGAAACAGGGAAAGACCTCGGCATAGGCACGGGCCGTGGCTGCCAGAGCCGACAGATCGGATTTCAGCGTCACTTGCGGCGCCTCGGCCACTTCCGCCCCACCGACGATCTCACCGCGTGCTGTCTGGTGCAGGTAACAAAGCCGGTCCGGCAGGGCGATCGCCGATTTCAGGATCGGCCGCACAGGATCGAGCGCCATCGCCTCGATCCTCATCGGGAAACCGGGCACATCGATATCGGCCAACGCACCGACCTCGCCGCAATAAGCGCCAGCCGCCAGCACTACCTGCTCGCAAGTGATCTCCTCCTCGCCCGCAATAACCTTGCTGATATTGCCACCGGTGGTCTCGATCGCCGTCACCGGCCGCTGGTACGCGACCTGGACACCGAGGCTTCGGCTGGCGGCGAGATAACCCTTCATCGCGGCATGATGCGGCGCGACACCACCTTCGGTCAGATAGACCGCGCCGCGCACGACTTTCTCATTGATGGCCGGTTCCAGAGCCTTCACCTCATGCGCCGTCAGCACGCGGGAATCGAGGCCGTTCTCCTGGTGCAGGTGCTGCATGCCCGCCATCCGCTCGAAGGTGGCCTCGCTCTGGGCGACGATCATATAGCCGCGCGGCGTGAACATCACATTCTCGCCGAGTGTCGCGGAGAGCTTCGCCCACAGCCGGTTGGAATGGGCGAAGAGGCCGGTCCAAGCCTGTGAGCCGAAGCCGCCGCGGATCAGCGTGCCGTTGCGCCCCGAGGCACCGCCCTGGAAATAGCCGGCATCGAGCACGCGAATGTTACGCTCGCCCCGCAGTGCCAGGTTGAATGCGATCGACAGCCCCTGAATGCCGCCGCCAATGATCACGGTAGAAGCGCTAGCGCGCCTAGCGCCGCTCATTTCACCGGCTCCACGATGTCATGCAGGCCGGCGGCCTGGGCCACCGTCATGCCGCGACGCGGCGCCCTGTGGCTGGGCCGGTCCAACTGGTAATCCGCCCCCAGATGCTGCCGGCAGACCGCCGCCATCATGTCCCAGCAAGGGAAACCCTGGCATGGCCCCATGCCACAGGAGGTCTGGCGCTTCAATTCCTCGACATGGGTCATCCCAGCCTGCAACAGCTCGGTGATTTCGCGGACCGATACATCCATGCAGGGGCAGACATCGGCATCGAGGGCAGTTGCGGGATCATAGGCAACATCCTCATCCGCCGCGGCAGCCGCGCCGATGAGACAAGCCGGTGCCGTGGGCTGGTCCTTCAACCGTAAGACACCGGCGCTGCGCTGTTGAAACGGCAGATTGGGATCGGTCATCCAGGGACCGGCATGGACCACGGTTTCGCAGGCAAACTGGCCGTCGAGATCGACTGCCGCCACGCGAGACCCGCCAATGATACGGCGCAGCCTGGCGTGCGATGCGACCGCAATGACATCGACACCGCATGCAAGCAGGCGCTCGGCGATGCGATCGCACTGGTCGGTGCCTATAACGACGGTCCGGCCCATGCTCCTTGTGACATCCGGCCGTGCGGCGAGTGCCAAGGCGGTCGGCGCATCTATCACCCCGGGCAGCAGATTGCCCGGCACCAGCGGCGGCACGGAGCGCTTGCCGATGGCCAGCGCAATCTCGCGGCATTCGACCGCGATAGCCGGTCCCGATATTACCGGTGCCGCCACAACCAGCTTGCCGTCGCGATAGATGCCGGTGGCCTCGTGCCCAGTCAGCAGCGTCACCGCGGGATGCAGTGATGGCATCTCGATTCCGAGCAGTGCCGCCATCCGGCCCGGCTTCCGGCCGCGC
>Ga0209148_1000582_pt1 | contig 33646 bp, 32 predicted proteins | sample AraplaCol_mMF_r2_2_FD_184288 | JGI IMG/M metagenome (GOLD analysis project Ga0209148, IMG submission 184288) | Arabidopsis root microbial communities from North Carolina, USA - plate scrape CL_Col_mMF_r2 (SPAdes) (version 2) | ecosystem: Host-associated > Plants > Roots > Endosphere | place... | reverse complement strand
ACCCTGCAGCATGTGCCTGATGTTGACATAGCCGACACTGAGCGCCGCAGGATCGAGGAGGCCCCCGATGCCCACGACGATGCCGCCGATTGCCGGCCACCACATCCAATGCAGCGGCAGCTTGTGGAAGAGGTCCTCCACCGCATAAAGGGCAAGGCTGAGCAGACCGCCAAGGACACCGGCGCACAGACCGACACCGACGGCGATCAGGAAGACCGGCCAAGCGAGATCGGCGAGCGGGGTCATGACGAAAAGCGGCGCCGGGTCCATGGCGATGGTGCGCAGGACAGCGGAAACGATCACCGCCACCGTTACCGGCAGGAAGCTGCGCGGCTTCCATTCAAAGAGCAGCAATTCGACCGCGATCAGCACGGCGGCGAGCGGCGTGCCGAAGATCGCCGTCATGCCGGCGGCGGCACCTGCCACCAACAATGTCTTGCGCTCGGCCGCACTCAGGTGAAAGAGCTGGGCGAAGAGCGAGCCGATCGCGCCGCCAGTCATGATGATCGGGCCTTCGGCACCGAAGGGACCACCAGAGCCAATGGAGATCGCGGAAGAAAGCGGCTTCAGCACGGCGATCTTCGGATCCATCCGGCTCTTGCCATAGAGGATCGCCTCCATCGCCTCAGGGATGCCATGGCCGCGGATCTTCTCCGAGCCGTAGCGCGCCATCAGGCCGATGATGAGGCCGCCCGCCACCGGAATGAGGATCGACGCTAAGCCGAGCGACAGATCGGCCATCTGCGGCATGGTGAAGCCGATGGCATGGAGATAGGCGAGATCAGTACAGAGCGCGATCAGCCGGGTGAGGATCCAGGCGGCGGCAACACCGCCCGCCCCCACCACCAGGGCCATCGCCATGAGCACCAGCACCCGGCCATCGGCTGTGAAATCACCCAGGCTCGCAATGGGACGGGCCGGCGGCCGGTTGGGCGCCAGGGTATTGTCAAAAGGACGGCCGGCGGCGTCACGGGCGGAATTCTTGACCTGGGGCATCAGCAACCTTCAGAGACGACAAACTTTGAGAATGATGAAACATAAATATCGTAAGACGATATAAATTCAAGGACGGCGACGGAAGCCTGGCAGCGACCGGGAGCCGACTGCCGACGACAGCCGTCCACTGCGGCAAGCGGTACCGGCAAACGATCCAAAAGCTGGCGATGCAAAAGCTGGTCTTCCGGCGGTCGAGGGCTTAGGTAGAGCATGCGGCATCACGCCACGGGTCATGGACGGAAACAGGACATAGCGGAACGGGATATGAGCAGCCCCAAGCTCAGCAAGGATGACTACGAAAAGCTGGCTGAGTTCCGTCTCGGCCTGCGGCGCTTCCTCGATTTCAGCGAGCAGGCGGCCAAGGAAATGGGCCTGACCCCGCGCCAGCATCAGGCTTTGCTGTCGATCCGGGGTTATCCCGGTAAGGACAGCATCACCGTGGGCGAGCTGGCCGAGCATCTTCTCATCCGCCACCACAGTGCCGTCGAACTCAGCAACCGGCTGGAAGCCCTGGGCCTGATCGCGCGCAATGTCGATCCGGCGGACGGCCGCCGCATCCTGCTGAGCCTGACACCGGCGGCCGAGGGCATCCTGACCAAGATGTCAGCCACCCATCTACAGGAACTGCGCCGCATCGGCCCGCGTTTGGCCGGTCTCCTCAAGGCACTGGAATAGCCACGTAGCGTCATGACGGGTGCCGGAAGGGGTATTCTGGGCAATGCCTTAACGAGCGGAACCGGCAGCCGGCAGGCTGGCTTTGCCGGCGCGAGCGGGCTATGTTCCGGCCAGAAGAAAACTGCAGATGACGTGAGCTTGATGGCGAACGCCAGCCCCGATTACGATGATTCCCTGCCGAGCGATTCCGAAGCACCGGCAACTGCCAGCGCCACGGCTCCCCGTGGCACGACTCCGGCCGAACAGGCTAAAGCCAGCGGAGCCAAAGGCGCGGCCGATACGGCGAGCGATACCTGGTTCGGCTTCGAGCGGGTGACCACCCAGCGCAAGACCGAACTGGTCCGCGGTGTCTTCGATTCCGTCGCCGGCAAATACGACCTGATGAACGACCTGATGTCGGGCGGCATCCACCGCCTGTGGAAATCGGCGATGATCGATTGGCTGGCGCCGCGTGCCGGCCAACGCTTCATCGATGTCGGCGGCGGTACCGGTGATATCGCCTGCCGCATCCTCGACCGAGCGCCGGGCAGCCATGTCACGGTCTGCGACCTGACACCGGCGATGCTGGAAGCCGGTCGCGACCGCGCCCTCGACCAGGGTCGCCTCGAAGGTCTGAGCTGGGTCTCCGGCAATGCCGAGCACCTGCCGGTCCCCGACATGACCTTCGATGCCTATACCATCGCGTTTTGCCTGCGCAATGTCGGCGACCGCGTGCAGGGCCTGCGCGATGCCTATCGGGCGCTGAAGCCCGGCGGCCGTTTCCTCTGCCTCGAATTCTCGCATGTGGCGCTACCGCCGCTTGCTAAGCTCTACGACGTCTATTCCTTCAAGCTGCTGCCTTGGCTCGGCGCCCGGGTCGCCGGCGACCGCGATTCCTACCAGTATCTCGTGGATTCCATCCGCAGCTTCCCGACCCAGGATGCGCTAGCCGGCGAGATGACGGAGGTTGGCTTCCGCCAGGTGAAATATCGCAATTTGAGCGGCGGCATCGCGGCGCTGCATTCCGGCTGGCGGGTCTGACATCATGCTGCGTAGCTTGAAGTCGCTGGTGCGGCTGTTCTGGATCGCCGTCGCCTTCGCCCGTCACGGTGCGCTTGCGCCGTTCCAGGAGGCGCTGGCCGGTGTCGGCCTCGCCCCCTTCTTCCTGTGGTTGGTGTTGGTCTTCTTCGGCCGCACGCCGAAGGATCGCAGCGGCCGCGAGATGCGCCCCGGCGAACGCCTTGCCGCAGCCCTCAGCGAGTTGGGGCCGGCCTTCATCAAGCTCGGCCAGGTGCTCTCCACCCGCTCCGACCTGCTCGGCGAGCAGGTGGCCGAGGATCTCGCCAAGCTGCAGGACCAGCTCCCTTCCTTCAGCGCCTTCGAGGCGCGCGCCACCATCGAGACTGAGCTCGGCCAGCCGATCGGCGTCCTCTTCAAGAGCTTCGACGACGAGCCGGTTTCCGCCGCCTCGATCAGCCAGGTGCATTTCGCCGTCACCTTGCCGGACGAACATTTCCCCGAGGGCCGCCCGGTCGCCGTCAAGGTCCTGCGCCCCGGGATCGAGGCTGCCTTCCAGCGCGATATCGATCTGCTGCTCTGGATCGCCACGGTGATCGAACGGACGCAGCCGCGCTTTCGTCGCCTGAAGCCGGTCGAGGTGGTCAGGACCTTCGCCGCCACCGTGCGGGTGGAAATGGATCTGCGCCTGGAAGCCGCTGCCGCCGCTGAATTGCGGCAGAATTTCGAAGGCGATCACAGCTACCGCATCCCGGAAATCGATTGGCAGCGTACCGCGCGCCGGGTGATGACCCAGGAACGCATGACCGGCATCCCGATGGATGACCGCGATGCGATGATCGCCGCCGGACTCAATGTTGACGAGGTGCTGACCAAGGCAGCGGCGATCTTCTTCAATGAAGCCTTCCGCGACGGTTATTTCCACGGCGACCAGCATCCCGGCAACATGACGGTCGGTTTCGACGGCGCCATCCAGGTGGTCGATTTCGGCATCATGGGCCGGCTCGACAAAGCGACGCGCTTCTTCCTCGCCGATATGCTGCTGGCTTTCCTCGAGCGTGACTACGCTCGCGTCGCTGAGATCTATCTCGACGCCGGCTATCTCAGTCAGCGCCAGCCGCTGGATGAATTCACCCTGGCCCTGCGCTCGATCGGTGAACCGATCCATGGCCAGCCATTGCACCAAATCTCCTTCGCCCGGGTACTCGGCCAGCTTTTCAGCATCGCCGAGAATTTCCAGATGGAGGTGCAGCCGCAGCTCCTCCTCCTGCAAAAGAACATGCTGATGGCAGAAGGGGTCAGCCGGCGACTCAACCCGACGCTCAACATCTGGACCCTGGCCCGACCCTTGATCGAGCAATGGATGCGAGAAAATCGCGGTCCCGAAGCGCGGATCCGTGAGGCGGCGGAGGAAGTCTTGCATGTCGCCCGCCGGTTCCCGGCGGTCATGCGGAATCTTGACCGTTTGGTCGGACATCTCTCGGAAGGCGGCCTCAAGCTCGATCCCGAGGCACTGCAGGTCATCACCCGCACGGGATCGAACTGGTATCTCTGGCTGATCATCGCCGTTCTTGCAGCCGGCCTCGTGATCAGGATCAGCTAAAACTCCAAAGCGCACATTTTCGTGTTACCGGGCCGCCTGCACGACTGTATAACTGCAAGAGAGCGTTAACGCTTTGCCGTTAACCTTCCTCTTGAGACGATCGAGCCTTAAGACACGCAAGGGGTTAGCGGAACTTCTTATGCCGATGGAAACGCAGCTGGCCGGTGTGCCAGCCCTCCTCAATCGACCCTCTTCTCCTGCCGGCCGTGCCGCCGGGTGGATCGGCGCCAATGTCGTGGTCGCCATCGTCTATTATCTGTTCGGTTATACCGTCGGCACCTACTTCGCCGCTTACGGCCTGTTCCCGGCACCGATCTGGCTGCCGGCCAGTATCGGCCTGGTCGCAGGCGCCCTCGGCGGCTGGCGGCTGTTGCCCGGTATCTTCTTCGGCTCGCTCTGGATCAATGCCGTGCATTTCGGCGAGCCGTTGCTGGTCGCCGGCCAGATCTCGCTCACCAATGCCCTGGGACCGGTGATCGGTGCCCTGGCGATCGAGCGTCTGCGCCCGGGCTGCGGGCTATTCACCCGCTTCAGCGGCGTCGTCATTTTCGTGCTCTGTGCCGTGCTGCTCTATCCTGCCATCACCGCGACCGGCGGCACCATCGCCCTCAACATGGCCAAGCCCTTCGAGGTCGGCGTCGCCAACAAGGTCTGGATCAGCTGGTGGCTGTCGGATAGCGGCGGCACGCTCTGCTTCGCGCCGACCCTGATGCTGTGGCTCGGTTGCGAGAAGATGCCGCGCCGCAGCCATAAGGTCGGCAAGCGTGATGTCCTCGTGTGGCTGGCGGTCGCCGCCATCAGCATCGCTCTCTTCGCCTGTCCGCCGCTGCCCTTCAGCATCTATACGCTGGTGCCCTTCCTGCTGGTGGTGCCGCTGTCGTGGATCGCCCTGCAGATCTCGCTCGGTGCCGCCTATTCGCTGGCCTCTCTGGTGGCGATCATCGCCATGGCGGGCACGGCCGCCGGCGTCGGTCCGTTCCATGCGCAGACGGTGATCAATCCGCTGCAGCTCGCCGGTCTCCTCATCGTGCTCCTCACCATGAACGTGCTGACCATCGTCGCCCTGTTCTGCGAACGACGCGCTGCCGAGGAAGCCAGTGACAGCAAGACCATGCTGCTCGCCACCGCCAGCCATGATCTCCGGACACCGCTCAATGCCATCATTGGCTTTGCCGACATGATGCGGCAGGGCGTATGGGGGCCGATCGAGAATCCGCGCTACAAGGATTACGTCGACACCATCCATGCCAGTGGCTCGATGCTGCTTGGCCTCATTCATGACATTCTCGATCGCAGCCGCATCGAGAGCGGCAAGCGGCAGATCCATCCGCTGTTGCTGGATGCACAGCCCGTGGTGCAATCCTGCCTCGAACTCATCGCGCCGCTCGCCGCCGGCAAGCGGATCGCGTTCCGTTTCGACAATGCGATCGACGGGCCGCTCTTCGCCGATGAGCTGGCACTGAAGCAGATACTGCTCAATCTGCTCTCGAATGCCGTAAAGTTCACACCGGAAGAAGGCGCCGTCACCTTGCGTTTCACGACCGATATCGCCAGCGGTGCCGGTGTGATGGAGATCAGCGATACAGGCCCCGGCATGGATGCCGAAGGGCTCCGCACCGCCCTCGAGCCGTTCGGCCAGATCGCCGGCGGAAAGATCGGCGCGGCACGCGCGCAGCAAGACAACGAACCGCAGAGCCCGCGCGTTGACGCCGGCGAACGCCGCTCCGAAGGGGTCGGCCTCGGCCTCCCCAATGTCGCCCGCCTCGCCGAACTGCATGGCACCAAGCTGGTGATCGACAGCAAGCCCGGCCAGGGCACCAGCATGAAAATCAGCTTCCCCGCCGCGAAGTTCGCGGATCGCGCGGCGTAACGATTTCTGAGGCCGTCACCGTCACTGCCATCGTTACTTGTTGTGGCAATGGCATCTATGCCGGCTTTTCCAGCAGGAAGTGACAGCCGAGTTCGAGCAGCTCGGATCTTGGATATTGCCTGAACTGCGAATTGACCGGGACCTTTTCCAAGGCATCGGCTTCGCCATGCCAGGGATCCGTCTCGCGCACCACGAAGCCATGTTTCTCAAAGATCCGCCGGAAATATGAGCTGCGCCGGCGATTCTGAAAATGAATGCTTGGATTGTACCGAGCCCAGGCCTTCTCGTCGAAAGCGAGGTAGCTGAACTCGCTTATGGCCGGATCGGAATGCGCATAGTGATCCGAGTAATCGATGACATGGCTCATCAATCCGCCGCGCCGCAGGATGCGATAACACTCGCGCATGATGCCCTGCACGATGTCGTCGGGGACATGTTCCAGCACACTGGTGGTGGCGATGAGATCGATGCTGTCATCGGCGAAATCCAGCGCCGTTGCGTCATCCGGCGCACGATAGGTGATGCCATAGAGTTCGCGCAGATCTTCTTCGAGATGCGATTGCCTGATCAATGCCGGCGGCCGGCGGACAGCGCCTTGCGGCGGGTCCGCCTGCAGATGCCTGATGACAGCATTGATCGCTTCGGCTTTCACCAGGCGTCGGATGTCGATGGTGATCTGGCGATTGGCGCCGAAGCAATAGAGGATGATATTGCTGTAGAGATCCCAGCCGGCACCGAATTCGAACAAGATCGCTTCATCGAGATGAACGCCACGCTGCAGGAATTTCCGCGCATGGGATATTTGCGCGGCACCGGTTTCTTCCGTCGGCGCCAGCCGGCGCGGAATGGTCTTGGTCACATATCTCTGCAGTAGATAATACAGTGTTCCGCCGAACGGAGCGGCACCGAGAAAATTGAAGGTCGCAGCCTTCAGCTTCCAGCCGATTTTGAATTTTCTGAATGCCATGTCTCTCTTCCTATTTTCAGGTGGCTGAAAATATGAACGGGTCACTTAGCTCGATGGCTGTGGGCTCCGCTGAGGCGCGTGTCGGCAGCGATGACACTGATGACTGCCGTTTTCAGAAGAGCTGCGAAGACGTTCAGTCCCCGCTTAAAGTGCGCGCGCTGCGATGTAAACCGCGGCAGAACTTCGGCTCGTTAGATTGTGAAAGATCGTGAACCAGCCGAAGCACTGTCACCGCAAACAGGGCGTTGGCTTCGTCGCAAGGAGGTCTCATCAGCATCGTGATGGCGAAGCGAGACACGCGGTGCTGCGGAAACCGACGGCGACGTGACCTCACTTCACTGCGCGAGGACGCCTTGAATGATGTTGAGCGGTCGTATCTTCTGAGATCGCCCGCACGTAAAGGTACGATCGGGATAAGCTTGAAGCTGGCTGCGACAGCCATTCACCGGGCCGCGAAAGCGGCCGCAGCAAGGCTGGCGATATGGTCGCGCAGATCCTGCGGCCAGCCGTCGATCAGCCCGGCGAAGCGATCGCGATCGCCGGTGAACAAGGCGCGAGTCGCCTCTTCGAAACCGGCTTCATTGCCGGTCATCGCCGACATGAAGCGGTAGGTCGATTCTTGGGCCTGCCGCCGCGCCGCGTCACCGCCCTGTTGCCGGCGCGCCGCTTCGACCAGTTTACGCAAGGTCACCGAGGCGCCGCCCGGCTGGCTGGCGAGCCAATCCCAATGACGCGGCAGCAGCGTTACCTCACGGGCAACAACGCCGAGTTTCGGCCGGCCGGGCCGGGCCGGTATCGTCGCATCGCCGGCAACCGGCTTCGGCGCGAGACGGGCGAGGATGTCAGCGGCCTCGCCGCGCAGATCGAAATCGATCGGCCGGCTGGTGACGGTGTCGAAGACCAGGATCTGCTGTGCCGCATTGGCCACCAGGGCGGCCTTCACGGCCAAGGCCACCTCTCCCGGACGGCCCACGGCCAGCCTGCGGCCGTCGCAGAAGGCGATGCAGGTGGGATCAGGTTGAGTGTCCGTTTCGGTCATCGTGCCCTCCTTCTCTTTCATCTATTTTTATCCGGGTAATTTATCGTTTTCAATATTACCCGGGTAAAAATAAACTCGCGGCGAAGGCGCGATAACCTAGCGGCAGCACCTCTTGTCTGGCTGTAGAATCCACAGTAAATACGAGTTGAAACTGTGGAATATGGGTCCGACATGGCGCCAACCACCTCTCTCCCCTTTGATCTCCGCGGCAAGAAGCTGTTGCTGATCATCGCCGGCGGCATCGCCGCTTATAAGGTCCTGGAGGTGATCCGCCGCGGCCGCGAGGCAGGGCTGGAGATTCGCAGCATCCTGACCGCCGGCGGTGCGCAATTCGTGACGCCGCTGAGCGTCGCCGCCTTGACCGAGAACAAGGTCTATCAGGAGATCTTCTCGCTCACCGATGAAAGCGAGATGGGCCATATCCGCCTGGTGCGCGAGGCCGATCTCATCCTGGTCGCCCCCGCTTCCGCCGATATCATCGCCAAGATGGCCCATGGCCTCGCCGACGATCTCGCCAGTACGGCCTTGCTGGCCGCCGACAAACCGGTACTGATCGCCCCCACCATGAATGTGCAGATGTGGGCGCATGCGGCGACACAAGCCAATATCGCCACCTTGCGCGCCCGCGGCATCGAGCTGGTCGGTCCCGGCAAGGGCGATCTCGCTTGCGGCGAAGTCGGTTCCGGCCGTCTCGCCGAGCCGCCGGAAATCCTCGCCGCCATCGCCCGGCTGCTGGGCCATGCGCAAGGCCCGTTGAGCGGCAAGCGCGCTCTCGTCACTTCCGGGCCCACTTATGAGCCGATCGATCCCGTGCGCTACATTGCCAATCGCTCCTCCGGCAAGCAGGGCCATGCCATCGCCGCCGCTTTGGCAAAGCTCGGCGCCGAGACGGTACTGATCAGTGGCCCGACCCGCGAGCCAGATCCGCTCGGTGTCCGCACCGTTCATATCGAAACGGCCGCTGAGATGCTGGCCGCCTGCGAAGCCAATCTCCCGGCCGATATCGCCGTCTGCGCCGCCGCGGTCGCCGATTGGCGTGTTGCCGAGCATCACGAGCAGAAGCTGAAGAAGGAAGCCGGACAGGATGCCCCCGTCCTGCGCCTCGCCACCAATCCCGATATCCTGGCAACCCTCTCCACAGCAGGCGCGAAGCGTCCAAGCCTGGTCGTCGGCTTTGCCGCCGAGACCGAGAAGCTGATCGAGCACGCCAAGGCAAAGCTCGCGCGCAAGGGCTGCGACTGGATTCTCGCCAATGATGTCGGGCCCGGGACCGGCACCTTCGGCGGCGACAGTAATCTCGTTCATCTGGTCAGCCGTAGCGGCGACGAGGAATGGCCGCGCCTCAGCAAGCTTGATGTGGCGACCCGTCTGGCCGCACGCATCGCCGATGAGCTGACCGGCAAACACCCGACCAAGGAAGTCAAAGTATGAGTATGGTGCACGAGGTCACGGTCGCGGTGCAGCGTCTGCCGCATGCTGGCGACCTGCCCTTGCCGGCCTATGCGACACCCGACAGTGCCGGCCTCGATCTCCTTGCCGCCATCGATGCACCGATCGAGCTGGCGCCCGGTGAACGACGTCTCGTGCCGACCGGCCTGAAGATCGCTTTGCCCGCCGGTTATGAAGCGCAGGTCCGGCCACGTTCCGGCCTCGCCCTCAAGCACGGCATCACGCTGCTCAACAGCCCCGGCACCATCGATGCCGATTATCGCGGCGAGGTCGGTGTCATCCTGGTCAATCTCGGCCAGGAGCGTTTCACCATCCAGCGCGGCGAGCGCATCGCCCAGATGGTGGTGGCGCCGGTCAGCCGGCTCACCTGGCGCGAGCAGAAAGATGATCTCGCCGCCACCCAGCGCGGGGAAGGCGGCTTCGGTTCGACGGGACGCTCGACAGCGGCCCAAGCGCCGCGAAAATGACGCCCCGGAAATGACGCCGTGAATGACGTGGCAAAACCAAACCAGCTATTGGCGATAACGGAAACCTGACGTGCTGCATCCTTCGAAACGCCTGCTCTTCGCCATCGAGGCGGTCCTCGATATCGCCTATCACGGCGGTTCGCAGCCGGTGCAGAGCGGCGACATCTCGACCCGTCAAGGCATTCCCCGCCGTTATCTCGAGCAGGTGCTGCAGCATCTGGTACGGACCGGGATTCTGGCCGGCCATCGCGGCCCACGCGGCGGCTATCTGCTGGGACGCGAGCGTCGCCGCATCACCATCGGCGAGATCGTCCGCGCCGTGCGGCAATTCGAAGGCACGCCCGATACCATCGAGACCGCCAGCGGTTCGCGGGTCGGTCTTGAAGTGGTGCGCCCGATGTGGCGCGACCTGCAACAGAAGATGCTGGACGAGCTTGATTCCGTCACCATGGAAGACCTCTGCCAGAAAGCGCAGCAGGCCGGCATCCGCACCGATGCCGCCGCCCGCCTCGATTTCAGTATTTGAACCCATATAACAACGAAGCTCCGCCCATCCCCTCCGGAGCAGCAGGAAAGGACCCATCATGAGCAGCGAACCCGTGCATTTTCGCGGCCGCATCTACGACAATCTCATGGAGACGATTGGCGCGACGCCGCTGGTGCGCCTCACCAAGCTGGCCAAGACCGAGAATGTCGGCGCCGAGCTGCTCGGCAAATGCGAGTTCTTCAACCCGCTGGCCTCGGTCAAGGACCGGCTCGGCTTCGCCATGATCGAATGGCTGGAGAATAATGGCCGCCTGCAGCCGGGTGGCGCCATCATCGAGCCGACCAGCGGCAATACCGGCATCGCCCTCGCCTTCATCGCCGCCGCCAAGGGTTATCGCTGCATCCTCACCATGCCGGAGAGCATGTCGGTCGAGCGCCGCAAGATGCTGCGTCTGCTGGGCGCTGAGCTGGAACTGACCCCGGCCGCGCGCGGCATGTCCGGCGCCATCGCCCGCGCCGAGGAATTGCTGCGGGAAATTCCCGGCAGCGTCATGCCGCAGCAGTTCAAGAACCCCTCCAACGCCGCCTATCACCGCAAGACCACGGCGGAAGAGATCTGGCGCGATTGCGACGGCAAGGTGGATGCGCTGATTTCCGGCGTCGGCACCGGTGGCACCATCACCGGCGTCGGCGGCCTCCTCAAGGAGCGCAACCCACAGGCCCGCATCGTCGCCGTCGAACCGGAAGACAGCCCGGTCCTCTCCGGCGGCCAGCCCGGCCCGCATAAGATCCAGGGCATCGGCGCCGGTTTCGTACCGGACATCCTCGATCGTAATGTGATCGACGAAGTGCTGACCGTCTCCAATGCCAGCGCCTTCGCCATGGCACGCAAGGCGGCGAAGATCGAAGGCGTGCCGGTCGGCATTTCCTCCGGTGCGGCTTTGGCAGCGGCGGTGGAACTCGGTCGCCGCGCCGAGATGAAGGGCAAGCGCATCGTCGTCATCCTACCCTCCTTCGCCGAACGCTATCTCTCGACGGCGCTCTTCGAGGGCCTGGAATAAGCAACGAGCGGAGACCGACATGGCGGAGCTGAGCGACCGGCAATTAGAGCGTTATGCCCGCAATGTCGTGCTCGATGAAGTGGGCGAGGAAGGCCAGCTGCGTCTCCTCGCCACCAAGGTACTGGTGATCGGCGCCGGCGGATTGGGGGCACCTTTGTCTCTCTATCTGGCAGCGGCCGGCATCGGCACCATCGGCCTCATCGATGACGACACCGTCGATCTCTCTAATCTGCAGCGCCAGATCGTCCACAGCACGGCCGATATCGATCGCCCCAAGGTGGAGAGTGCCGCTGATAATCTGCAGCGCCTCAACCCGGAGATCACCTATGTCACCCACCGCGCGCGGCTGACGCGCGAGAACGGTGCCGCCATCATCGCCGGCTATGACATCATCGCCGATGGCAGCGACAATTTCCGCACCCGCTATCTGCTGAATGATCTCTGCATCGCCGCGAAGAAGACGCTGGTCAGCGCGGCTTTGCTGCGCTTCGACGGCCAGCTCTCGACCTTCAAGGCGCATCTCGGCGATCCGCATCCCTGCTATCGCTGCATCTTCCCGGAAGAGCCGCCGGAGGACCTCATTCCCCGCTGCGAGACAGCCGGCATCTTCGGCGCCGTCGCCGGCGTCATGGGCAGCCTGCAGGCAACGGAAGTGCTGAAGGAGGCATTAGGCCTCGGCGAAAGCCTCAGTGGCCAGCTCCTCATCTACGACGCCTTTGACGCCAATTTCAGGAAGATCCGCGCCAAACGCCGCGCCGATTGCCCAAGCTGCGGCGGGCATTCACACTGACGGTCGGCGGCACGATTCACAGCTCCGCGAAATGCCAGTCGCAGGTCTCGACCGCGAGGTCGATGAAGGCGCGTACTTTTGCCGAGAGCAGCTTCGCAGTCGGATAGACCAGCTGAATCGGCAGGATCGGCGGCTCGAAATCAGGCAGCACGACTTCCAGCTGTCCGGCCTTCACGAGGTCGATCACCTGATAGGCCAGCACCATGGCGATGCCGCCATTGCGGACGGCGTGCCAGATCGCGGCATCGGCGCTGTTGGTGGCGTAATGCGGCGTCACACTGACCGTCTCCACCTTGTCGCCGTGATGGAAGCGCCAGTCACTGCCATTGCTCAGAATCGAGAACTGGATGATGCGGTGGGATTTAAGATCCTGCGGCACCTGCGGCCGGCCGCGCCGCGCCAGATAGTCGGGCGAGGCGACGAGGACGCGGCGGGTTTCGCCGAGGCGCCGCGCCACTAGGCTGGTATCGCTGAGCTGGCCGATGCGAACGGCGAGATCGACGCCCTCCTCCACCAGATTGACCCAGCGGTCCTGCAGCAGCAATTCGCCGATCACTGCATCATTGTTATTGAGATAGTTGCACATCAAGGGTCCGACATGCATGCGGCCGAAGATCGCCGGGGCCGAGACGACGAAGCGGCCGGCTGGGGTCGCCCGCTCGGCCTGAGCCATTTCCTCCGCCTCGGTGAGATCGCCGAGAACCTGCCGCGCCCGCAGCAGGTAGCGGGTGCCGGCATCGGTCAGCGTCACCGAGCGGGTGGTCCGCTGCAGCAGGCGGATGCCGAGCCGCTCCTCCAGCGCCGCCACCAGCCGGGTGACAGCCGAGGGCGACAGGCCGAGCGCGCGGGCGGCCGGGGCGAAGCCGCCTTCATCGGCAACGGCGATGAAGGCCGTTATGGTGTCGAAGCGGTCCATAAGATTATTGCAACATACGCAACGATATACTGTCAAACGGAAGAATTATCATTTTGGTGCGCATCGATCATGTCTAAAGCGAAGGGGGACGCAGGGTCCGCCGCTAACCTGAAGGGAGATTATCATGTCGCGCATCAACACCTTTGCCACCATCGAAGCTGCCCCCGCCGCCGCCCAGCCGCTGCTGCAGGGCGTGAAGCAGAAATTCGGTACGGTGCCCAATCTGTTCCGTCTGGCGGCCAACAGCCCAGCCGGGTTGGAAGGCTATCTCAGCTTCAACGGCGCCCTTGCCAAGGGCAGCCTCAGCCCGCAGACCCGCGAGCGCCTGGCGATTGCCATCGCCGAGGTCAATGGTTGCAGCTACTGCCTCTCCGCCCATAGTTATATCGGCAAGAACCTCGCCAAGCTGGATGACGCCGAGATCGCCGCCAACCGGGCCGGCCACTCCAACGATGCCAAGGCCGATGCCGCGGTAGCCTTTGCCGTCGCCGTCGCCAAGGCGCGGGGCCATGTCAGCGATGCCGATCTGCAGGCGGTCAAGGCGGCGGGCTATGACGACAGCGCGGTGGTCGAGATCGTCGCCCATGTCGCCTTGAACACCCTCACCAATTATCTCAACGAGGTCGGCAAGACCGAGATCGACTTCCCGGTGGTGAAGGCCGGCTGATTGACAGCATCAGGCACAAACGAAAGGCCCGCCGGTTTCCCGGCGGGCCTTTTCTTTAGAGCATGGTTTCCAGCACGCGATCGGGCGGCTTATGGCCGTCGACGAAGGTCTTGATGTTGATGATGACCTTCTCGCCCATATCGACACGGCCCTCGATGGTGGCCGAGCCCATATGCGGCAGCAGCACCACATTATCGAGCCTGAGCAGCTTCGGATTGACCGCAGGCTCGTGTTCGAAGACATCGAGCCCGGCGCCGGCCAACTCGCCCTTCTCCAGCATGCGGGTCAGGGCATTCTCATCCACCACCTCGCCACGGCTGGTATTCACCAGATACGCATGCTTCTGCATCAGCTTCAGGCGCCGCGCCGACAGGAGGTGATAGGTGGCCGGGGTATGCGGGCAGTTGATCGAGATGATGTCCATGCGCGACAGCATCTGATCGAGGCTTTCCCAATAGGTCGCCTCCAATTCCTTTTCCGTGGCGGCATGGACCCGGCGGCGATTGTGATAGTGCACAGAGAGGCCGAAGCCGCGGGCGCGACGGGCCAGTGCCGTGCCGATGCGGCCCATGCCGATGATGCCGATGCGCTTGCCATAGATGCGGTGGCCGAGCATGAACATCGGTCCCCAGCCCTGCCAATTGCCGGAGCGGATCAGCCGCTCGCCTTCGCTGACCCGCCGCGCCGTGGCGAGCACCAGGGCCATGGTCATGTCGGCGGTATCCTCGGTGAGGACTCCCGGGGTGTTGGTGACGGTGATGCCGCGCTGGCGGGCGCTGGCGAGATCGATATGGTCGACGCCGGTACCGAAGGAGGCGATCAGGCGCAATTTGTCGCCGGCCTGGGACAGAACCGCGGAATCAATCCGGTCGGTCACCGTCGGTACCAGGACATCCGCTATTTTCACGGCGTCGATCAATTCGGCCTGGCTCATCGGATGATCGTCGACATTTAGTCTTACGTCGAACAGCTCCATCATCCGGGTTTCGATCACATCCGGCAGCTTTCGCGTCACCACCACCAGCGGCTTCACAGCCATCCGCTCTCCTCCCACCCGGTTAAGCCATGCACAGGTTAGCCCTGTCGACCGGCCAGCGTCACAACCACGCCGACAGTGCTGCTCTGGCATAGCAAGAACAGCTGGTCATTGTCCATGACCGCCACGGCCGCAACTCGGCTGCGCCCTGAAGTCAGGCAGATAACGAACATGCGATCAACCAGATAGCCGAAGCCGGCCAGCCGGGCGCCGGCAATTGCGCCATCAAGCCGCAGCAGGACGACATCGGCCGGCGGCGTGGCCGGCCCGGTCACACTTTGCCGCCGCGAAGCTTGACCGGTTCGTGACCGTTGATTTAAGGCATAGACAGATTCGGGTTGATGTCGCGCCGGCTGGCTTGGATGTCCCTCGGGCAAGGCCGCAAGGGGAATCCTGGCGGCCGGAGCGCTGACACTGTGCCGCCCCGGATCGTTGCGGGGGCTCGTCCAGGCGCCGCGCGGCGTGTTAGCGCCGTCATCGCCTGGACCGAAGACATGACGGAGTAAGATGACTGCCACCTCACGCCCTGTTTCTCGTTTCGCGCCCCTGACCCTGGCGACGGCCTTTTTGGCGACCGCCCTGCTCTGCGCCGCGGTGTCCCCCGGCAAGGCTGAGGAGACCAAGCTGCCTTTGCCGCGTTTCGTCTCGCTCGATGCCAATGACGTCAATATGCGGGCCGGGCCGGGCACCGAATATCCGATCCTCTGGCAGTATCACCGCAAGGGCCTGCCGGTGGAGATCGTCCAGGAATTCGACACCTGGCGGCGCATCCGCGACCGCGACGGCGCCATCGGCTGGGTGCAGGCCAATCTGCTCTCCAGCCGGCGCACCGCCCAGGTGGTCGACGGACAGAAGGTCCTAATGAGCGAACCCAGCGGCGGCGTGCCGATCGCCAAGCTTGATCCCGGCGTCATCGGCCATCTGAAGGAATGCGACGGCAGCGAATGCCGCCTCGACGTCAACGGCTATAAAGGCTGGCTGCCGCGCAGCGATCTCTGGGGCGTCTATCCGGACGAGAAGGTCGAGGCAAAATGAGCGCCGAGATCTATCTGCTGCGCCATGGCGAGACCGAGTGGAATCTCGACGGTCGCCTGCAGGGGCAGCGCGATTCAGCCCTGACCGAGTCCGGCCGCCGCCAGGCCCAGCAACTGGCCGAGCTGCTGGCCGCGCATTTCCCCGACGGCAAGCTGCCGCCGTTCCAGGTGAGCCCGCTCGGCCGCGCCCAACAGACCGCCAATCTGCTGCGGGCGCGCTTCGCCAATATGCCGCCTTATCTGATCGAACCGCGCCTGACCGAAGTCAGTTTCGGCGACTGGGAAGGTCAGACCTTCGACGATATCGAAGAGGAATGGGCGGATCTGATCGACAGCTATGACGATCTCGACTGGCTGTTCGAAGCGCCCGAAGGCGAGGGCTATGACCAGGCGGTGATGCGGGTGGAAAGCTGGCTCGCGGATCAGTCCGGCGCCCTCATCGCCGTCACCCATGGCCTGACCGCACAATTGATCTGCAGCCGCTATCTCGGCCTCGCCCGCGCCGATGTCGCCGCCTTCACCGTCGAACACGGTGTCATCTATCACCTGCATGACGGCAAGATCGACACGATCCGGGGCTAGCAACGGTCAGATACCGCGTGCTTATCGCACCGTCCGCCGTGACAGGACCTCAATCTCCGACCGGATATCGAGAATGGCCGCCCTATGGATTGCCGGGTCAAGCCCGGCAATGACAGGGTTTGCTTGCAGTTGGCGCTGAGTGCCAGCCACATCCCTCATCGTCACCCTCGGACTTGATCCGAGGATCCATGCTTGAACGCGCGTAATATCCGAAGCACTAGGTGACGGTCGCCAGAGCAGCCTACGCGAAATCGCCGGCGAGTTCGGCGCGGACGGCTTCCGGCATCACTGCCATGTGGCTGTATTCCGGGTGATCGAAGCCGATCAGCACCTGGGTATTGGGCTGTCTGAAGGCCTCGATCTGTGCCGCCGTGAAGGGGAAATGGACGAAATGCACCGATGAGGCCTTGCCTTCTTCATTGGTGCGCTCCTGGTCGTCTTCCGGGACACCGCGCATGGTTTCGTTGCCGACGCGGATGAACATGTGGTTCTCGACGCCGCCGATACGCGCCAGGAAGCGGGCGCGGCGCACCGGATCGTCGACCTCGAACATCACCGTTGCGGTGAGCTCGCTGCCATTGGGGATGAGCGGGTTATAAGCCTCAAGCTCATCGGCAATCTGCGCCTCGCCGCCCTTCTCGATGAAGAGCATCTCCTGCACCTGCTGCAGCATGGTCTCGTAGCATTCGAAATAGAATGTCGAAGCGGGGCCGACTTCCATGCGGCGGAGCTTCTTGCGGGCGACGATGCCGCGGCGCAATTCGCTGCGCTGGCGGGCGTAATCCGCCATGGGCAGGATATCCGCGGGGGTGATTTCTCTCTTGCTCATTGCCAACATCTTCCATCTCCAAGGCGATGAGACGGCAGACGCCGCGTCATCGCAGGGTTGATTACCGGTTTCGCGGCGGCACTGGCAATGGCGTATCCCTTACACCAGGCCATAGGCCTTCGCGAAAAGCTGGACCGGATGCACCGCATCCGCCTGCTTCGGCGCTTCCGCACCGTTCAGTTTCTCCATCCCCTGCACAATATGATCGCCAGCCAGCGGGCATTCCGAGGCGACGAATTTCTTGCCGGCGCTGTTCGCCTGGCGCGCCACCGGCTTGCCGATCTTGAGGGCGATCTCGAAATTGCCCTTCATCACCCCCCAGGAGCCGCCATGGCCCGAGCAGCGCTCGATCACGGCGAGGTCAGGTTCGGGAATGAGACGCAGCATCTCCGCCGCCTTCTGCCCCATATTCTGCGCCCGGGCATGACAGGCGATATGCAAGGTGACGCCACCCGGCAGCGCCTGCAGACCTGGCGCCAGACCTTCCTTGGCGGCGATATCGACAATGTATTCGCTGATATCGTAGGTGGCCTTGGCGAGCTTCTGCACCTTCTCATCCTGAGGCAGGATCAGCGGCCATTCGAATTTCAGCATCAGGGCGCAGCTCGGCACTAGCGCGACGATATCGTAACCTTGTTCGATATACGGCAGCAGCGCCTCGCTGACTGATTGCGCATGCTCGGCAACGCGGGCGACATTGCCCTGCTCGAATTGCGGCATGCCGCAGCAGCGCGGATAGACAACCGTGGTCTCGACGCCATTCTTGGCGAGAACCGCGCGCGCCGCCATGCCGATATCGGGATTGTTGTAATTGGCAAAGCAGGTGGCATAGAGCGCCACTTTGCGGCCATAAGCCGGTGCTTGCCTGTTGGCTTCGAGCGGATGTTCGCTGGCCCGCAGCACCAGCGTGCGGCCGTTGAATTTCGGCAGCTTCGCTTCGGCATCGACGCCGAGTGTCGCCTGCATGCCGGCCCGCACCACGCCGTTGTTATTGGCCCAGTTGACCACCGGCGCGGCCACTGCAGCCATCTTGCCGTTGCGGTCGGTTTCGGTCAGCTGCTGGTCGATCTTGCTGGTTTTGCCCTGTTTCAGCTCGGCGGCACGGTAGCGCAGCATCAGATGGGGAAAGTCCAACGCCCATTCATGCGGCGGTACATAGGGGCATTTGGTCATGAAGCAGAGATCGCAGAGCGTGCAGGCATCAACCACCTGCTTATAGTCTTCGACCTTCACGCCATCCATTTCACCGGTCGGCGATTCATCGATCAGATCGAACAGGCGCGGGAAGGAATCGCAGAGATTGAAGCAACGCCGACAGCCATGGCAGATATCGAGCACGCGGTGCATCTCCGCGTTGACCTTGTCCATGTCGTAGAAATCGGGATTCTGCCAGTCCAGCGTATGCCGGAAAGGTGCTTCCAAACTACCTTCACGCATGTCTTCGGCCCCTGCGTTTGGTCGTTAAATGATTTCTTCTTGCTTATCCCGCCAGGTCGCTCACCCGCGCTCTGGCCTTATCGCCGGAAGCCGGCCGGGATCATGGATGTCATCCCCGATCAGGTGACACCAAGCCCGGCCGAGATCATTCCAGCCTCGCATCAACGGATGTCTGCGTCATCCAAGCACCCGCCGATGCCGGTTCGCACCGGCCGATATCAGCCGAGCGTGTCGAGCGCCTTCTGGAAGCGGCCGGCATGCGACTTCTCGGCCTTGGCCAAGGTCTCGAACCAGTCAGCGATTTCGTCGAAGCCCTCATCGCGCGCAGTGCGCGCCATGCCCGGATACATGTCGGTGTATTCGTGGGTTTCGCCGGCGATCGCCGCCTTCAGATTGTTGCTGGTGGAACCGATCGGCAGGCCGGTGGCCGGATCGCCGCTGACTTCCAGGAATTCGAGATGGCCATGGGCATGGCCGGTCTCACCTTCCGCCGTCGAGCGGAACACCGCCGAGACGTCGTTATAACCTTCGACATCGGCTTTTTGTGCGAAATAGAGATAGCGGCGATTGGCCTGGCTTTCGCCGGCAAACGCTTCCTTCAGATTGCCTTCAGTCTTGGAACCCTTCAACGCTGCCATGTTCATTCTCCCTGAGTGAAGAAGACGTGAAGCTGGGGAGCACACCGCTTGGGTCCGTCGCGGCCAGGATGGAATGGCCCGTCTTTGCCCACGGCCCCGTATCGGCGCCCCGGCAATGGCCTGCCTCGTTGACAACGTCGCCCGGATAATGACGACGTCACCTGAAGTCAAACCATCGTCCGCTCTAGTTATCGCGCCGCCGGCAAGGCGAAGTCAACAGCTTAGAATAATTAAAAAGAAGCGCCTTAACTACGACACGGAAATGAAATCATGTCGTGTTTAGAGCCTGGAAGGCACTGCTTTAGCGGGTGAGACGATCAGTCCTTGGCGACCCGCACGATGACATCGATGCGGGCGACATGGGTACCGGCCGGTGCGGCCGGCAATTGCGGCAAAGCGATCTGATCGCCGGGGATATCCTGCAGCTGGCCGTTCTCTTCGAAGAAGAAGTGATGATGGTCGCTGACATTGGTGTCGAAATAGGAGCGGCCCGCCTCAATCACCACTTCGCGGAGCAAGCCCGCTTCGGTGAATTGATGAAGCGTGTTGTAGACGGTCGCCAGCGAGACCGGAATGCGCGCTTCGGCGGCCATATCGTGCAGTTGCTCCGCCGTCAGGTGGCGATCGCCGCCATCGAACAGCAGCTTCGCCAGAGACAGGCGCTGACGCGTCGGCCGCAGGCCGGCAGCGCGCAAACGCTGGACTATCGGGGCGAAGGGACGGGCTTCATTCATGGGAAAACTATGCCGGAAAAGGCCACTTTTTTGAAGTGCTTTTTAAAATCGTTCCGGACTGGCTGCTAACTTGCTTGCTTTACAGCCGAGTTGCTTGTCGCACCATAACCGACGGCAAGGATAGAAAGCATGATCCTGGGACTTGTGTCTCGCTTCGGCATATGCAGACTTCACGCTCTCATGGTGGGGGGAAAGCGCATGTGGTGGAACAGGCGGACGATATTGACGGCGATGCGCAGGGCGAAACACATCCGTGCGCTCGCGATGTTCGGCGGCGTCCTGGTCCTGGGCGGTTGCCAGAATATTGCGACCGGCCCCGTGCCACAGGCGACGGCGCAATCGCTTGCTCATCTGCAGAGCAGTGATATCGATTATCTGCCGCCCGGCACCACGCTGACCCTGCTGGATCTAAAGACCGGCCGGACGATGGAAGAAGATGTCATCGAGCATCAGGGCCGCCTCTACCAATCCCATGTTCGCGGCCGTCGTTCCTTCTTCTACATACCCGATCCCTGGGCTGACGATGAGAACACAGATGTCGCGGATATGGCGCCCTTGTTTCCGTTGCAAGTCGGCAACAAGACTGTCTTCAACCGGCATCCTGAAATAGGCAAGGTCACTGATACGGTAGAGGTCGTACGCGCAGAGACGCTGCAGCTGCCGATGGGAGCGATCGACACCTTTGTGATCGAGACCGAGAGCAAAGCGACCGATGGTCCGTGGCAAGGTCATGCGACCGTGTGGTATGCCCCGTCGCTGCATGCCGTGGCGCAGATCGTGATCAAGGACAACTGCGGCAACGATTATCAACGCCAGCTGATCGAGATCCGAAAGCCATAACGCCGCAGCGCCTCACGGCATCAAGGCGCCACCATTCACCTCGATCACCTGGCCGGTGATATAGCCGGCAAGGCTGCGCGAGGCGAGGAAGAGATAGGCGCCGACGCAATCCTCGGCACTGCCGAGACGCTGCAGCGGCAGCTTGGCGGCGGTGGCCGCCAGTTTCTCTGGCGAGGAATAGCGCTGGTGGAAGTCGGTATCGATGGTGCCGGGCGACACCGCGTTGACGCGGATGCCCTTGGGCGCCCATTCGACCGCGAGGCTGCGCGTCGCCGTCGAGACGAAGGCCTTGGCGCCGCTATAAGCGAGCGAGCCGGGACTGCCGCCGGTGCGCGCGGAGATCGAGGTGGTGTTGACGATGGCTGCCGCCTTCGATGCCACCAGCGCCGGGAAGGCGGCCTGGCAGGCGGTCAGCAACGATTTCGCATTGAGCGACAGGATCTCGTTGAAGGTCGCCTCGCTGAGATCTTCCGCCTTGTGCCGGCCCATCATGGTGCCGGCATTGTTGATCAGGATATCGAGGCCCCCCAGCGCACTGACCGCCTTGTCGACCGCCAGCCGGGTTTCCGCGGCGACGGCGAAATCGCCGGTGACGATGACAGCCTTGTTGCCGCCGGCAGCATCCACGCGATCCGCCAGCGAGCGCAGGTGATCGGTCTCATTGCGGCCATGGACGGCGACACGGGCGCCGAGCTCTGCCAGTGCCAAAGCGACGGCTGCGCCGATGCCGCGGCTGCTGCCGGTGACGAGGACACGGGCATCGCGGAAATCGCGGGCCAGGAGATCGGCCGGCCAGTGCATCATCTGCGTGCTTCCGTCCGCCGTCATCTCCGTACTCCCGTTTTCAGTTACCCGTAGTTCAATAACCCGTGGCGATGCGATCGACCAACTGCTTCACCGTCGGCACGAAGCCGCCGGCATAGAAGGGATCGTCCTTGAAGCGATAGGCATTGTGGCCGGCGAACATCAGTTGATCCTCGGTGCGATCCGAGTGGCTGATTTCCTGCAGCGTCTTCTGGATGCAGAAGGAACGCGGATCGGCCTTCTTGCCGGTGGTGCCGCTTTCGTCCTGCGACCAGTTGGAGAAGCCGCAGGCGCTGAGGCAGCCCATGCAATTGATCTGGTCGGTGAGGATTTCGTTTTCCTCTTCCGGCGTCACGAAAATGAGCGTGCCGTCCGGCGTCCGCATCGCTTCCTTGTAACCCTGGCGCACCCATTCCTCGGCGCGCAGCTTGTCGGCTGCGGTCAGATAGACGAGACGGCCACGGGCACCGACCGGGAAGGCCCAGTCATGCTCGCCGACCTTATGGGTGTTATAGACAACCTGGCGATCCGACCGGCCACGCAGATTCTGGATGAAGGCATTGTTGACCGCCGACGAATAGAAGCCGGTCGGGCTGAAGCGATTGAGGAAGACGTCGCCCTTGCTCAGTGTCAGCAGGCGCTTCTTCCAGGCATCCGAGATCGGGCTTTCCTGGGTGATCAGCGGCCGGGTGCCGAACTGGAAGGCAACGGGCCCCACTTCCGGATTGCCGATCCAGTCGGCCCATTCGCTGAGCCACCAGACGCCACCCGCCATGACGACCGGCGTCTCGCCGAGGCCGCATTCCTCGCGCATCATCTTCCTGAGTTCGACGATGCGCGGATAGGGATCGCCCGGCTTGGTCGGATCCTCGCTGTTGGAGAGGCCGTTATGGCCGCCGGCCAGCCAGGGGTCCTCATAGACCACGGCGCCGAGCCAATCCTTGAACTTGTGATAGGCGCGTTTCCACAGCGCGCGGAAGGCGCGGGCCGAGGAGACGATCGGATAATAGTGGACACCGTATTCAGCGCAGATCTCGGCGATCTTATAGGGCATGCCGGCACCACAGGTGACGCCGTGAATAAGACCCTTGGCCCCTTCCAGCACACCATGCAGCACGCGTTCCGAACCGCCCATCTCCCACAGCACGTTCATGTGGATGCGGCCCTGGCCGTTTGATGTCTCATGCGCGATGCGGGCCTGGGTGATGCCGCCTTTGATGGCGTAGTTCAGCAGTTCCTCATGGCGCTCGCGCCGGGTCTTGCCGTGATAGAGCTGCGGCACGAGATTGCCGGCATCATCATAGAAATCGGCATTGACGCCGGAGAAGGTACCGACGCCGCCGGCCGAGGCCCAGGCACCCGAGGATTCGCCGTTGGAGACGGAAATGCCCTTGCCGCCTTCGACGATGGGAAGAACCTCGCGGCCGGAAATCATCAGGGGCTTCAGCTGCATCACTCCATACCTCCCAAAAGCAGGCCCGCATTAGATCGCCATGCGTGCGATCCGATCAACAACGAGTCAGCTTCGCTCAAAATTCGCAGGCCGGTCGGGGACCTCTCCCCTTGCCTGCCCTCTTCGATATGGCTTCGCCATATATAATTGATCAGCCGAGCCCCGCCAACAGGCGCGCCGGCGCATCGGTGAAGACGGCATCCACTCCCCAGCCGAACAGCCGGCGGGCGAGATCGACGTCATTGACCGTGTAAACCAGGAGGCCGAAGCCGGCCGCCTTGATATCGCGGGCCCAGGCTTCCGTCAGTTTGCGGTCCCAGCAATGCACCGAAACGGCCTGGATGCGCTCCGCCTGCTGACGCCAATCGGCGGGATGGTCTTCCAGCAGCAGGCCCAGCGGCAATTCGGGTGCCATCTCCTGGACTTCCAGGAGGCTTTCATAGGCGAAACTGGAGATCAGCGGCATTTTGCCGGCAGCCGGCGCCTTGCCACCCCAGATGCGGTGCAATTCGGAGATGATGCCGCGCGCCGTCTCGCGGTCGCGGCCCGGACAGGGCTTGATCTCGATATTGCTGCCAAGGCTGAGCGCGTCGAGTTTCTCCAGGGTTGCGGCGAGAGTGGGGATACGTGCCCCAGCCCAAGCGGCACCCTTCCAGGAGCCGGCATCCAGCGCCGTCAGCTCGGCAAGCGTCTTCTGCGCCGCCGGGCCGGTACCGTCGCTGGTCCGATCCACGGTATCGTCATGCAGCAGGATGACGGCGTCATCCGCCGTCAACTTGGCATCATATTCAACCCAGAGAGCCCCCTGGCGCTTCGCCTCGGCAAAGCTCTCCAGGGTGTTCTCGGGGGCGGCTTCCGCCGCACCCCGATGACCGATCACGCGCGGCACATTGAGTGCCGCCATGGATACGCGCATCATCCGCCCCTCGCGGCAATCAGCCGGCGTTATTCCGCCGGTTCGGCCTGCTTCGGGGCGATTTCCTGGCCGGTGGCCTGGTCGACCGCCTTCATGCTCAGCTTGACCTTGCCGCGGTCATCCATGCCGATGCACTTAACCTTGACGACATCGCCGACATTGACGACGTCGCTGACCTGCTTGACGCGCTGCGACGACAGTTCACTGATGTGAACCAGACCGTCACGGGTGCCGAGGAAGTTCACGAAGGCGCCGAAGTCCATCAACTTGACGACCTTGCCTTCATAGATCACGCCGACTTCCGGCTCGGCAACGATGCCCTTGATCCAGTTGATGGCGGCATCCGATGCGCTGGCATCGACCGCAGCCACCTTGATCGTGCCATCGTCCTCGATGTCGATCTTGGCGCCGGTCACTTCGCAGATCTCGCGGATGACCTTGCCGCCGGAACCGATCACTTCGCGGATCTTGTCCTTCGGGATGTTGATGACGGTGATGCGCGGCGCGTTCTGGTTGACGCCTTCACGGGCACCGGTCAGCGCCTTCGCCATCTCGCCGAGAATGTGGACACGGCCCTGATGCGCCTGCTCCAAGGCGATCTTCATGATCTCCTTGGTGATCGAGGTGATCTTGATGTCCATCTGCAGGGCAGTGATACCAGCTTCGGTACCGGCCACCTTGAAGTCCATGTCGCCGAGGTGATCTTCATCGCCGAGGATGTCGGACAGAACGGCGAAACCGTCCTTTTCCTTGATCAGGCCCATGGCGATACCGGCCACCGGACGCACCATCGGCACACCGGCATCCATCAGGCTGAGCGAGGAACCGCAGACCGTCGCCATCGAGGAGGAACCGTTCGACTCGGTGATTTCCGACACGATGCGCATCGTGTAGGGGAAATCTTCCTTCTTCGGCAGCAGCGGATGGATCGCACGCCAGGCGAGCTTGCCATGACCGACTTCACGACGACCCGGCGAACCCATGCGGCCGGTCTCACCGGTCGAATAGGGCGGGAAGTTGTAATGCAGCATGAAGTTTTCGCGATATTCGCCTTCCAGCGCGTCGATGATCTGCTCATCCTGGCCGGTGCCGAGGGTGGCGACGACCAGCGCCTGGGTTTCACCGCGGGTGAACAAAGCCGAGCCATGGGCGCGCGGCAGCACGCCGACTTCGGAAACGATCGGGCGCACCGTCTTGGTGTCGCGGCCGTCGATGCGGGTACCGGTCTTCAGGATGTTGCCGCGGACGATGTCGCGCTCGAGATCCTTGAAGAGCTTGCCGGCGAGTTCCTTGCGGATGTCGTCGGTGCCGAGCGCTTCCTTGGCAGCAGCCTTGACGGCGGCGACCTTGTCGGTGCGGGCCTGCTTGGCCTGCTCACGATAGGCTTCGGCGAGCTGCGCGGAGAACTGCGCCTGCAAAGCGGCCCAGACTTCCTTGTGCTCCGGCTTCTCTTCGGCGAGCGGCCAGGGTTCGTTGGCGCATTGCTCGGCGAGCTCGATGATCGCATTGATCACCGGCTGGAAGCTGTCGAAGCCGAAATTGACGGCGCCCAGCATGATCTCTTCGGAGAGCTCCTGGGCTTCCGATTCCACCATCAGGACACCTTCCGAGGTGCCGGCGAGGACGAGGTCGAGCTTGGTCTCTTCGAGCTGCTCGGCCTTCGGGTTGAGCACGTATTCGCCATTGATGTAGCCGACGCGGGCGGCGCCGATCGGGCCCATGAAGGGAATGCCCGAGATCGTCAGCGCGGCAGAAGCGCCGACCATGGCGACGATATCCGGATCGTTCTCGAGATCATGGCTGAGAACGGTGCAGACCACCTGGGTCTCGTTGCGATAGCCGGGATGGAAGAGTGGGCGGATCGGGCGGTCGATCAGGCGCGAGACCAGCACTTCCTTTTCCGACGGACGGCCTTCACGCTTGAAGAAACCGCCGGGAATCTTGCCGGCCGCAAAGGCCTTTTCCTGGTAGTTGACGGTGAGCGGGAAGAAATCCACGCCCGGCTTCGGCTCCTTGTTGCCGACGGCGGTGCAGAGCACCACGGTGTCGCCATAGGTCGCCAGCACGGCGCCATCGGCCTGACGGGCGATGCGGCCGGTTTCGAGGGTGAGCTTGCGGCCGCCCCAATTCAGTTCTTTGCGGAAGATCTTAAACATATAGATAAGGTCCTTTCAGTTCTCAGGACAATCGTCCCTGAGAATAAAGCTGCGACCGGTGAGGTGCGCCGGACCCGCGAAAACAATGCCGAGACTCAGGGATCTCATGAGATGCGGATGATCTCAAACGCCAGATTTCTGGCGACATTGCTTGCGTCGGCCCGGCTTCATCATTGGGATTTCTGCTGATGCCACCGCCCCGGTCGTTCAGGCGGTGCCCCGCATCAGCATAACAAAAGCCCGCCCCAGCGCACCGGGGCGGGCTTTTATCTGTTAGCGGCGCAGGCCGAGGCGGCTGATGATTTCCTGGTAGCGCGCTGCGTTCTTCTTCTTCACATAATCGAGCAGGCGACGGCGCTGCCCGACCATGACCAGCAGACCGCGACGCGAATGGAAATCCTTGTCATGGCTCTGCAGATGTTCGGTCAAATTCTTGATGCGCTCCGTCAACAGAGCGACCTGCACTTCGGGTGAACCGGTATCGCCGGTGCCCTTGGCGTATTCCTTGATGAGCTCTTGCTTGCGCTCGGCAGTGATCGACATCGAAAACTCCTTTCAAACTAAAGGTTCATGACACGCACCGGGACCAATTCGCCAGCATCGAACCGGGTCAGCGCCACGAGCTTGCCAGCCGACATGGCGCAAACCATGCAGCCGGGGGCAAATTCGCGGATACGATCGCGGTCCTGCCTCTGCAGCAGGCCGACCGTCTGGCCGGACCGAAGGCGGCTTGCCTCGGTGTTGGTCAAAGCCAGCGCCGGGATGTCGTCCAGCGCGGTTTCGACCGGTAAAAGGTGCTCAAAAGCGGCCGGACTATGCCCCAAGGACTTGAGGTTTTCCAGCGAAATCGCCCGCGCTTCGGTGAAACCCCCTACGGATAGACGCCGCAGGGCCGAAACATGGCCGACAGACCCAAGATGTTGAGCAATATCCCGGGCCAAAGACCGCATATAGGTACCTTTCCCACAGCGGACCTCAAAAACCGCCTCGTCCCGGCTGGGGCGATCGGTCAGTTCGATAGCATCGATACGCACCTGACGCGGGGCCAGTTCCACCTGCTCGCCGTCGCGGGCGAGATCATAGGCGCGTTCACCGTCAACCTTGATCGCCGAGAAGGCCGGCGGGACCTGCTGGATGAGGCCGGTGAAAGCCGGTAGCGCCGCCCGGATCGCGGCATCCTCGGGCCGGATCTCGGAGCTGGCGCAAACCTCGCCCTCGGCATCATCGGTGGTGCGCTGCTCGCCGAATTTCAGGGTAAAGCGGTAGGACTTGGCCCCATCCATGACGTACGGCACGGTTTTGGTGGCTTCACCGAGCGCGATCGGCAGGATACCGGTCGCCAGCGGATCGAGTGTGCCGCCATGCCCCGCCTTCTGGGCATCGAAAATGCGCCGCACGGCGCCGACGGCCTGGGTCGAAGTGAGGCCGAGCGGCTTGTCGAGGATCAGCCAGCCATCGACCTTCTCACCACGCTTACGCCGCGCCATTGTCATCCTCGCGCGTATCGTCGCCGTCATCCTTGGCAGCTTCCGCGCCATCCTGCGGCGCAAGATCGCGGGCCACCGCCGGGTCGTGTAGCAGCGCCTCGATGCGGTTCGCCTGCTGGAAGCTCTCATCGATGCGGAAGCGGATGGTCGGCGCCATGCGGAGATCGACCTCGCGCGACAGCTGCCCGCGGAAGAAACCGGCAGCGCGGTTCAGGGCCTTGATCAGTGTTGTCGTATTGACCTCCTGGTCGAGGGCGACACCGAACGGCACCACATAGGCGATGGCATTCCTGAGATCCGGGCTGACATCGACCGCCGTCACCGTCATCGAATGATGGGCCAGAACGGGGTCGCTCAATTCGTCGCGGGCGATGATGCGCGACAAGGCGTGGCGCATTTCCTCGCCGACCCGCAATTGCCGCTGGCTGGGGCCGCGCGGCGCACCGTCTTCGCGCTTGCCGCCGCGCCGGGCGCCGCCGCCCGATTTATGTTGTCTGGTCATTTTTTCTTCTGTCGTTCAAAGCGGAAACGCGCCCCCGATCATCGGGGGCGCGTTGATCCGGCCAATCATCCAGCGGCTGTTAGGCCAGCTGGCGCGACACTTCCTCGAGCTCGAAGCACTCGATGATGTCGCCCTTTTCGATATTGTCGTAGTTCTCGAAGGCCATGCCGCATTCGAAGCCTTCCTTGACCTCGCGCACTTCGTCCTTGAAGCGCTTGAGGGTCTTGAGGGTGCCTTCGTGGATGACGACGTTGTCGCGCAGCAGACGGACCTTGCCGCCCCGCTTGACCATGCCTTCGGTGACCATACAGCCGGCGATCTTGCCGACCTTGGTGATGTTGAAGACCTCGCGGATCTCGGCATTGCCGAGGAACTTTTCGCGCAGGGTCGGCGCCAGCATGCCGCTCAACGCCGCCTTCATATCGTCGACCACGTTATAGATGATCGAGTAGTAGCGGATGTCGATATGGTCGCGCTTGGCCAGTTCGCGGGCCTGCGGATTGGCGCGGACATTGAAGCCGATGATCAGGCCGCCCGACGCGCGGGCCAGCGTGACGTCGGATTCGTTGATGCCGCCGACCGCCGCATGCAGCACCCGCACGGCAACTTCCTCGGTCGCCAGCTGCTTGAGCGAATTGACGATGGCTTCGACCGAACCCTGCACGTCGCCCTTGATGACGACGGGCAGTTCCTTGGCCTCGCCGGCCTGGATCTTCGAGAACATCTGCTCCAGCGTGCCACGGCCGGCGGCCGCAGCAGCCTTCTGGCGCTGGCTGTGCTGACGGAATTCGGTGATCTCGCGGGCGCGGGCTTCCGATTCGACGACGACGAAATTGTCGCCGGCAAGCGGCGTGCCCTGGAGACCGAGCACCTCGACCGGCACAGCCGGGCCGGCGCTTTCCACCGGACGACCACGATCATCGAGCAGCGCACGGACACGGCCCCATTCGGTGCCGGCAACGAAGATGTCGCCAACCTTGAGGGTACCCTTCTGCACCAGCAGGGTGGCAACGGTGCCGCGGCCGCGCTCGAGGCGGGCTTCGACCACCGCACCTTGCGCGGCGCGATCCGGATTGGCCTTGAGATCGAGGATTTCCGCCTGCAGCAACAGGGCTTCCTCGAGTTTGTCGAGGTTGAGCTTCTGCTTGGCCGAGACTTCCACCGTCAGGATGTCGCCGCCGAGTTCTTCGGTGACCAGCTCGTGATTCAGGAGTTCCTGGCGCACGCGCTGCGGATTGGCACCCTGCTTGTCCATCTTGTTGATGGCGACGATGATCGGCACCTTCGCCGCCTTGGCGTGATGGATGGCTTCGATCGTCTGCTGCATGATGCCGTCATCGGCCGCCACGACCAGGACGACAATGTCGGTGACATTGGCGCCGCGGGCGCGCATTTCCGAGAACGCGGCGTGACCCGGCGTATCGATGAAGGTGATCTTCTTGCCGCCTTCCAGGTGGACCTGATAGGCGCCGATATGCTGGGTGATGCCGCCGGCTTCATGCGCCGCCACGTCGGTCTGGCGCAGGGCGTCGAGCAGCGAGGTCTTGCCGTGGTCGACATGGCCCATGATGGTGACGACCGGCGGGCGCGGCTCGAGGTGATCGTCATGATCCTCGCCACCCATGATGCCGATTTCGACGTCAGCCGCCGAGACACGGCGGAAGTTATGGCCGAACTCGCCGATGATCAGCTCCGCCGTATCGGCGTCGATGGTCTGGTTGATGGTCGCCATGACGCCCATGCGCATCAGCGCCTTGATGACATCGGCGCCGCGCTCGGCCATACGGTTGGCGAGCTCTTGGACAGTAATGGTTTCCGGCAGAATCACTTCACGCACAATCTTCTGTTGCTGCGCCTGGTTCATGGCCATGTGGCGCTTTTCTTTTTCCCGCGCCCGGCGCATTGCCGCCATGGAACGGACACGATCGCCGGCATCCTCGTCGAGCGCCTTGGTCACCGTCAGCTTGCCGGGGCGACGATTGTCGTCACGGCGGCTGGGGGTCGCCGGCTTCGGCGCCACCGGGCGGGCCGCACCGGGCGCGCCGACGGGACGGCGCCGCGGGCCCTCATCATCCTCGGCCGTCACGGCATTGCGCGGCAGGGCCTTGCTGAGATGCATGCGGGTATCGCCGGCCGCCTGGTCGCCGGTGGCAGGGCGGGCCGCCGGACGCGTGGCCGCCTTCGCGGCCTCCGACTGGGGCTCGGCCTGGGTGGCCGGCGTCGCGGCTGCAACCGGCGCGTCGGCGCTGGCCTTCTCGGCCGAGCGCTTCTTGGCTTCCGCCTGACGCTCTTCCTCTTCCTTGCGGCGGCGCTCGGTCTCGACCCGTTCGCGTTCGGCGCGCTCGGCAGCACGGACAGCCTCCTCGGCCTCCTGCACCTTGCGGACTTCCTCATCGCGCTTGGCCTGCTCCAGCGCCTTCATGCGCGCCTGGCGCTCATGCGGGGTCAGGTTGTGATGATCGACGTCAAAAGGCGCCGCCACCGTGGTTTCCGGGGCCGGGGCATGAGTCTGATGCGGCTTGGCTTCGACTTCCGCGGCAACTTCCATCTTGCCGCCGGCGCCGGGCGCATAGGTCCGCTTCTTCTTCACCTCGACAGCCACCGTCTTGGTGCGGCCATGCGGGAAGCTCTGCCGAACCTGACCGCCATCGACGGTCTTCTTCAGCTCCAGCTTACCCGGCGACGACAGCTTCAAGGGCTTTCTGGTCGGGGTATCGGTATCACTGCTCATGCGTTCTCAAGTCCCGCGTTTAAATATCTTCAGTTGCGCTTGCCGGGGCCCGGCACATCGGCAGCCGTGAAGGCGGCCAGACGGCGGCAAGCGAAAAGCAATCTCTCAGCAATCCCGCTGGGCTTCAGGGCGGCATGCACGGCGGTTTCCCGGCCAAGCGCCGCCGCCAGCTCAGCAGCGGATAAAGGTGCGCATATCTCTACATCAGAACCGGCAAGCCGCGCTAGCTTCGTCCGCCCGTCTTCCGCTGCATCGCTGGCCGCGATCAGCAACATGACCCGGCCGCCGCGCAACTCCCGCTCGACTTTCTCGAAACCGGCGGTGAGATCGCCGGATTTGCGGGCGATGCCCAGCAGCTGAATGACGTCCTGGCGTAACAGAGCGGCAATACGGGCCGCCAGATCGGCCGGAATCCGGGCCGAATGCTTGGCCGCCTTGGCAAAGGCATTGGTCTTGATCGCCTGCGCCAGGGCCGCCGGCTCGGCCTTCACCCACAAACCCCGCCCCGGCAGGCGCTGCCGAAGATCCGGCACCACCTGGTTCTCGGGATCGAGGACAAAACGGATCATGGCCGCCTTGTCGAGGATCTCCCGCGTCGCAATGCAACGCCGCAGCGGCGATTTGCCGGTCGGATCAGCTCCCGCCGGATCGCCTGCCGGATCAAGCGCAGGCGTGCCGAGGACGGCGTCAACGACACCGCCTTCGATTGCCCCGGTACCTGCCGGCTTGCTGCTGCTCAAGGTCAATTCCATCGACAAAAGCTGTCCGTCACCACGTCCTTATCGGTCTTGCCAGGGCTTATGCCTTGGCAGCGTCACCTTCAAACCAATGCGCCCGCGCCGCCATGATGACGGCATTGGCCTCTTCCAGCGAGAGATCGAAACCCTTCAGGATACCGTCCTTCTCGTCGGTCAATTCGTCGGCGGCGAGATCGGCGAGATCGTCCAGCGTCTTCACGCCCTTCTCGCCCAAAGCCACCAGCATGGCCGGGGTCAGGCCGTCAATGGCAGCAACTTCGTCCGCCACGCCCAGTTCCTTGCGGCGCTCGACCAGGCGCTGCTCTTCAGCTTCCAGCCAATTCGCCGCCCGGGCCTTCAATTCGGCCGCCACATCTTCATCGAAGCCTTCGATCGAGGAGAGGTCCTCGGTCGGCACATAGGCGACTTCCTCGACGCTGGTGAAGCCTTCGGTCACCAGCAGGTGAGCGATGACATCGTCGACATCGAGGGCGTCCATGAACATCTGCGAGCGGGTCTTGAATTCTTCCTGGCGGCGCTCGGATTCCTGCGCCTCCGTCAGAATGTCGATGTCAAAACCGGTGAGTTGGGAGGCCAGGCGCACATTCTGGCCGCGGCGGCCGATCGCCAGTGATAATTGGTCATCCGGCACCACGACTTCAATGCGGCCGGTATCCTCGTCCAGCACGACCTTGGCGACTTCGGCCGGGGCCAAAGCGTTCACCACGAAAGTGGCATGGTCCTGCGACCAGGGAATGATGTCGATCTTTTCGCCCTGCAGCTCGCCGACCACCGCCTGGACACGGCTGCCGCGCATACCGACGCAGGCGCCGACCGGATCGATCGAGCTGTCACGCGAGATGACGGCGATCTTGGCGCGGCTGCCCGGGTCGCGGGCCACCGACTTGATCTCGATGATGCCGTCATAGATTTCCGGCACTTCCTGGGCGAACAGCTTGGCCATGAAATCGGGATGGGTGCGCGACAGGAAGATCTGCGGACCGCGCGGTTCTTCGCGCACGTCATAGATGAGGGCGCGGACCCGGTCGCCGTTGCGGAAGGTCTCGCGCGGCAGCAACTCGTCACGCCGCAGCATGGCTTCGCCGCGGCCGAGATCGACCGTGACATTGCCGAATTCCACCCGCTTGACGAGGCCGTTCATGATCTCGCCCTTGCGGTCCTTGAACTCGTCAAACTGGCGCTTGCGCTCGGATTCGCGCACCTTCTGCACGATCACCTGCTTCGCCGTCTGGGCGGCGATGCGGCCGAAATCGATCGGCGGCAATTCGTCGACAATGAGATCGCCGGCCTTCAGCGCGGCATCGCGGCGCTGCGCATCCTTGACCAGGATCTGCGTCGCCTCGTTCTCGATCGCCTCAACCACTTCACGCACGCGCGTCAACTTGATCTCGCCGGTCCGGCGGTCGATGGCAGCGCGAATATCATGCTCGTGCCCGTATTTCGAGCGGCCGGCCTTCTGGATCGCCTGTTCCATGGCAATCAAGACTTCATCGCGGTCGATGCTCTTTTCCCGCGCCACGGCGTCAGCAACCTGCAGCAACTCCATACGCGGAATGGCAATCGTCGTTTCCATGGGTAAGCCTCAGTTCTCCAGGGTATGCGGTTCCTGATGCAACGCGATCAGCGCGTCGGTCAGGACCAGCTTTGCTTTGTGAATGACAGTGAGCGGCAGGGCCACCTCGCCCGTCTCCGTCATCAGACGGAGCGTGCCGTCGGTAAGTCCGACA
>Ga0209148_1000581_pt1 | contig 33684 bp, 31 predicted proteins | sample AraplaCol_mMF_r2_2_FD_184288 | JGI IMG/M metagenome (GOLD analysis project Ga0209148, IMG submission 184288) | Arabidopsis root microbial communities from North Carolina, USA - plate scrape CL_Col_mMF_r2 (SPAdes) (version 2) | ecosystem: Host-associated > Plants > Roots > Endosphere | place... | reverse complement strand
GCCCGCATCGGGGATGAGGCCGATGCGACAGAAGGCTTGGGTAAAGCTGGCGCTCTCGGCAGCGACAACGAGATCGCAAGCGAGCGCGATATTGGCACCGGCACCGGCGGCGATGCCATTGACGGCTGCTATGACCGGGATCTTCATGTTGCGGATCTGGCGGATGATGGGATTGTACTGGCGCTCGATGACATTGCGCACGGAGCGGCCATCGCCGATGGCGCCAGCCTGGCGCAGATCCTGGCCGGCGCAGAAGCCGCGGCCGGCGCCGGTGATTACCAGCACCCGCAGATCCTCCTCCGTCGCGATATCCGACAAGGCGTCGCCGATCTCGCTCAGCATCTCGATGGTCAGGCTGTTGAGCTTGTCCGGCCGGTTGAGCGTCAGCGTCATGACAGGGCCAGTACGGTTCAGGAGGATCGAGCTATCGGTCATGTCGTCCCAGTTTCCATTTATCAGTATGTGCCGCCGTTCTCACGGAGATGAAGAACTGCGGCACAATGCCTCTCGACCTTTATCCTGCCATCCTGTTACCGCTTGCACGATCGCGATAGCCAGACCGGTCGCTTCGAGGCGATAATGCCATAGAGCCGTGCCGGCAACAGGCTTTTCTTTCACGGGCGGGATCCCGCTCGCGGCATCGGAATGTGGGGACATGGCACTGACACAGAACGGATTGGGCCGGAATGGCAACGTTGATCGCCTCGTTGCTTTCAGCATCGCTGCCGCCGGCATCAGCGGGGTGATGGGCGTCGGCTTCGGCGCCTTCGCCGCGCATGGCCTGGCGAGCCTGGGTGACCCGGCCATTGTCGACTGGGTAAAGACGGGCGCCAGCTATCAACTGTGGCATGCGGCGGCGTTGCTGGGCCTCAGCTGCCTCGCCGGGCGCCTGAATGCCGGTTTGCTGCGCGCCGTTGCCGGGTGCTTTTTCCTGGGCGCACTTCTGTTCGGCGGCAGCCTCTATGTGCTGGCGCTGTTGCACTGGTCCTGGGTGGTGTTCGTGACACCGATTGGCGGTATGCTGATGTTGATCGGTTGGGCGCTGCTGATTGTCGGCGGCTGGCGCCACGGCAAGAGGAGTGCGTGATGACGCGAACCGCCTTGATCACCCATGCGGCCTGCCTCGAGCATGATACCGGGCGCGGCCATCCCGAACGCATCGATCGCCTGCGCGCTGTTTTGCAAGCGCTGCAGGGGCCCGAATTCGCCGCCTTGCAATGGTTTCAGGCGCCGGCGGCGGAGCGCGCCGCCATCGCGCGGATCCATGATGCCGATTATATCGACGAGGTCTTCGCATCGATCCCGGCTGAGGGCCATGCCATGCTGGATGGCGATACGATCGTCTCCCCCGGTTCCGGCGAGGCGGCGCTGCGGGCGGCGGGCGCGATCGTCGCTGCAATCGATCAACTGGCAGCGGGGGCAATCGACAACGCCTTCTGCGCCGTGCGGCCGCCGGGACATCACGCCGAGGCCGACCGGGCGATGGGCTTCTGCCTCTTCAACAACGTGGCGATCGGTGCCGCCCATGCGCGGGCGGCCCACGGCTGGAGCCGCGTCGCGGTGATGGATTTCGACGTTCACCACGGCAACGGCACGCAGCACAGCTTCGCCGCCGATGGCGATCTCTTCTATGCCTCCACCCATCAGATGCCGCTTTATCCCGGCACCGGGGCGCCGTCCGAACGCGGTGTCGGCAATATCTGCAACGCCCCGCTACCGCCCGGTGCCGGATCGGCCGCCTTCCGCAAGGCGATGAGCGCGCAGGTCATTCCTGCGATCGAAGCCTTCCGGCCCGACCTCATCCTGATCTCCGCCGGTTTCGATGCCCACCGTGACGACCCCCTGGCGAGCCTGGAACTGGAGACGGCGGATTTCGCCTGGGCAACGCTGGAATTGCTGGCGCTAGCCCGGCGGGTCTGTCAGGGCCGCCTGGTCTCGACCCTGGAGGGCGGTTATGACCTCGCCGCCCTGGCGGAAAGTGCCGCTGCCCATGTCACCGCCTTGATGCAGGGATGAAGAGCGGGCAGGGCGACTTATCCACAGGTTGCAATCCGGGATATCTCTTCCGCCAACGGGGAGGCGGTACTTGCTGCCGCTGTCTCGCCCCTTTAAGATGCGCCGCGATTGCGACGCCGCCGCATACCGAAATAATCCCGGCCGATCAGTGGGATATGCGGACGGGCGCTTTGTTTTAGGATAGGGTTTATGGCTGAAGTCGAAAAGACAGCGGAGGCAAAATCCGGCGGCAAGCTGCCGGCCGATATCGCCAATCTGAGCTTCGAGGAAGCGCTGGCCGAGTTGCAGGACCTGGTCAAGCGGCTGGAGCGGGGCGACAACAAGCTGGATGATGCCATCCGCTCCTATGAGCGCGGTGCGTTGCTGAAGCGTCATTGCGAAGCGAAGCTGCGCGAGGCGCAGCTGAAAGTGGATAAGATCGTTCTTGGCCCCGATGGCGCGGTTTCGACCGAGCCGGCCAAGCTGGACTGATTGTTGAACTGGGGTTTTTCGTGTCGATCGAACTTGCTTTGAATGAGGCCGCCGCGTCGGTCAACCGCCTGCTCTCCGACCTCCTGCCGCCGGTGGACGGCGCGGAGAATCGCGTGATCGAGGCCATGCGCTATACCACCATGGCCGGGGGCAAGCGCATCCGCCCATATCTGCTGCTGCATTCGGCGGCCCTCTTCGACGTCTATCAGGACTACGCGTTGCGTGCGGCGGCGGCGATCGAGATGCTGCATTGCTACAGCCTGGTGCATGACGACCTGCCGGCGATGGACAACAGCGATTTGCGTCGCGGCCGTCCGACCGCCCATAAGGCCTTCGACGAAGCAACCGCCATTCTCGCCGGTGACGGTCTCCTGACCATGGCGTTCGAAGTACTGTCCGACCCCAAGACCCATCCCGATGGGCAGATCCGCGCCGATCTCGTCCTGGCCCTGGCCAAAGCGGGCGGCGTCCATGGCATGGTGGGGGGCCAGATGATTGACCTATGGGCCGAGAAGAATGATCTCGATATCGGTGCCATCACCCGCCTGCAGCGGCTGAAGACCGGCGCCATTATCGCTTTCTCCTGCGAGGCGGGTGGCATTCTCGGCCATGCCTCGACGGTGCAGCGTCACGCGCTGATTTCTTATGCCCATGATCTCGGCCTTGCCTTTCAGATCGTCGACGATCTGCTCGATGCCGAAGGCGATGCGGCCACCACCGGCAAGCCGGTCGGTGCCGATGCCAAAGCCGGCAAGGCGACCTTCGTCTCGATCCTTGGTATCGAGCGGGCCCGCGCCCAGGCGAAGCTCCTGGGCGAGCAGGCCAACCGCCATCTCGACATGTTCGGCGCCAAGGCCGATCCCCTGCGTTGGATGACGGAATTCGTCCTGACGCGTAAAAGCTGACACGAGGATCCAATGGCCGGAACGGCCCAGCACCGGGATCCCGCGGATCGCCGGAGTTGGCGCCGCGGCAGCCGGATCGAAGAAGCGCTTGCGACGCTGAAGCTCGCCACCCCCATTGCTGCCGGTCTGTTGGCGGAAATGGGTATGGGCGTTGCCGACTATATCATGGCGGGCAAGCTCGGCGCTGATCGTCTGGCGGCAACCGGGCTTGGCGTGCAGCTCCTCTTCACCATCCAACTTCTGCCGATGGGTGCGCTCGGCAGCGTGAGTGCACTCGCTGCCCAGGCATTGGGCGCCGAGGATCACGGCCAGGTCAGCCGCGTGGTCCGGCAGGGGCTGCGCTTTGCCCTCTTGCTCACCATACCGGCAATCCTGCTGGCCTTGATCGTGCCGCTCCTGCTGGGACGCTTCGGCCATTACGAAGCCGAGGTCATCGACGAGGTGCAGGCATTGATTGCCTATGGCCTGCCATCGATCCCGGCGGTGCTGCTCTTCACCGTGCTGCGCAATTACGTGACGGTACTGCACCGGCCGATGGTGGCAACGGTGACGGCCCTCATCGCTTTGCCGCTGACTATCCTCGGCAATTACATCACACTTTATGGCCGGTTCGGCTTCCCGGCCTTGGGTGTGCCGGGGATCGGCCTCACCATGAGCATCGTGCAGTGGCTGCAGGTGGCGATCATCTTTCTCTACATCAACCGCCAGCCGGTGCTGCGCGGCTATCACGTCTTCACCGACCTGCTGCACCGCGACGGCAAGGTGCTGCATGATCTCTGGCGGGTGGGTTGGCCGATCGCCGCCGGCTACGCGTTTGAATCCGGCATGTTCATGACCTCGACCGTGTTGATCGGTGAATTCGGGGTTGCCACCTTGGCGGCGCATAACGCCGTCCTCAACATCTCCTCGATCAGTTTCATGATTCCCTATGCCATCAGCCAGGCAGCAACGGTGCGGGTCGGTTATGCGATCGGCGCCGGCGTGCCCGACGGTGCGCGTCGTGCCGGCTATACCGGCATTGCCCTCGGCATGATCTGGATGATCTGCATGGCGACGGTGATGGTGATCGTGCCGCGCTTCCTGCTCGGTTTCTATATCGATGTCGATGCCGCCATCAATGCCTCGGCTTTGGCGGTCGGGCTCACCCTGCTGCCGATTGCCGCCTTGTTCCAGCTGGTTGACGGCATGCAGGTGACGACCATCGGCGCCTTGCGCGGCCTCAAGGATACCCGCGTGCCGATGGTGATGTGCGGCTGCGGCTACTGGATCGCCGGCCTCGGCAGCGGCACCGTGCTCGCCTTCTATCTCGGCTTCCAGGGGCCGGGCCTATGGTGGGGGCTTGCCATCGGTCTCATGGTATCGGCAACCTTGCTGATCCTGCGCTGGAAGCAGATGTCGGATCGCATGATCATCGAGGCTGATGCCGCTTTGGCGCTGTCAGAAACAGTGTAAGGCAACGATGCAAAGCCATGGCAAAAGAACGCGTCGATAAACTGCTGGTCGATCGCGGCCTGGTGGAAAGCCGCTCCAAGGCCCAGGCGCTGATCATGGCGGGGCTCGTCTATGTCGGGACCCAGCGGATTGACAAGCCCGGCCAGACCTTGCCGCCTGATTGCGAGTTGCTCCTTAAGGGCCAGGATCATCCCTGGGTGTCGCGCGGCGGATTGAAATTGGCCAAGGCACTCGAGCATTTCGCCATCGATCCTGCCGGCATGGTTGGCGCCGATATCGGCGCCTCGACCGGTGGTTTCACCGATGTGCTGCTGAACCATGGAGCGGCCAAGGTCTATGCCGTCGATGTCGGCCACGGCCAGCTTGCCTGGAAGCTGCGCAATGACCCGCGCGTGATCGTCCTTGAGAAGACCAATGCCCGGCATCTCGCCACAAGCGAGATACCCGATCCGCTCGATATCGTCGTCTGCGATGCGAGCTTCATCGGCCTGCAGACGGTGCTGCCCGCGGCTTTGGCTTTGACCAAACCGACGGCTTTTGCCGCCGCTTTGATCAAGCCGCAATTCGAAGTCGGTCCCGGTCAGGTGGGGAAGGGCGGCGTGGTGCGGGATCCAGAACTGCACCAAGCGGTGGTGGACCGCATCACCGCCTGGTTCGCCGGCCTGCCGGGCTGGTCGGTGATCGGCGTCACCGAGAGCCCGATCCTTGGCCCCGAAGGCAACAAGGAATTCCTTATAGCGGCACGCCGTTCACCATGAGCGGTGGCAGTGCCAGTTCCGGCAATTGATGATCGGTGCTGGCGACGCCATTCAGCGCATCAATGAGGCCGAAGCGTCGCGCCCAATGCTGCAATATACCGTCTTGCATCAGGAAGGTGCTGATCGAGGCCTGGCTGGTCTGGCTGCTGAAGAGCTTTTCGAGGAAGCGGCCGGCCTCTTGTTTGTCCGATGGATATTCGACCAGTGCCACTTCCTGGTCCTTCTTCAGGCCGGCTTCCTGCTTGGCAAGGTCGAGCGCCACATTCCAGCCGCCCAGCGCATCGACCAGGCCGCGTTCCTTGGCGTCACTGCCGGTCCAGATCTGGCCCTGGGCGATCGCCTCCGTCTTGGCGGGGTCGAGATGGCGTCCGCTGGCAACTTTGCCGGTGAAATCGGCATAGACGACATCGAGGCTGTGCTGCAGGTTCTGCCATTCGCTGGGCGAGAAATCACTGACGGCGCTGTCGATATCGGCCTGGGCACCGGCCGAGATGCCATCGACCCCGACCGAGAGATTCTTCAGTAGGCCGTCGACCACGATCTTGCCGCCGAAGACGCCGATCGAACCGGTGATGGTGCCGGGCTCGGCGACGATCTTGGTGGCGGGGGCAGCGACGAAATAGCCGCCGGAAGCGGCAACGCCGCTCATCGAGACGATGACGGGAATATTGGCTGCGCGGGCCCGGTTGACCGAGCGCCAGATCGTATCGGCGGCGGTATAGGACCCGCCCGGCGAATCGACGCGCAGGACGATCGCCGCAACGTGATCGGCAATGGCGGAGTCAAAAGCCTCGCGCAGGGTATCGGCTCCCATGGTCACGGAGCCGCGGAACGGATTGGTTTCGCTGGGTGCCAGCACCACCGGGCCGGTGCCATAAATGGTAGCGATCTTCGGGCTGCCTTTGGCCGCAGCCGGCAGGGTCTTCGCATAATCGGCAACATCGATCGCCTTGTCATGATCCGCGCTCTGGTCGACCTCGTGATCGACGGCATCGCGATAGGCAAGAACATCGATCAGGCCGGCCTTCTTGCCGTCTTCCGCCGACATCGGCGCCTGGTCGATCGCCTGTTTCACCGCCTGGGGATCAAGCTTGCGATCTCGCGCCACATCGGTCACCACCTGCTGCAGCCAGGAATCGGCGAGCTGCTGCATGTTCTGGCGCTGCGGATCGGGCATCGAGGATTGGGTGAAGGTGTTGACGGCACCCTTGAATTCCTTGCGCTGCCCCATGCGCGCGACGATGCCGAGCCGGTCGAAGGCGCCCTTCAGGAACGGCGTTTCCAGATGGAAGCCGGTGAGGCGCAGATCGCCCGAGGGCTGCAGCACGATCTTGTCGGCGATGCTGGCGAGATAATAGTGCACCGTACCATCGCCACCTTCGCCAAAGGATTCAGCAAAGGCCTCGACCTTCTTGCCGCTCTTCTTGAAATCGGCGATGGCGTCGCGGATTTCCTGCACTTGCGCCATGTTGATATTGCCGCGACCGACATAGAGGATCAGGCGATCGACACGGTTATCCTGGGCCGCTGCTTGCAGGGCGTGCAGCAGATCCGGCATGGCCAGCCCGTGGCCGAAATCGAAAGGCAGGCGCACCGGCTGTTCTGTGACGCCATCGGCGAGATCAAGGGTGAGGGCGGCGTGATCCGGCATGCGAACGGGCGCCATCGCCAGGTGGCGCAGGGATAAAACGCCGCCGATCGTGATCACGATCAGCAACGCGCCGAGCCCGGCACAGACCCAGAGAATGCATTTACCGATGAACCTGATAACAGCCATATCGCCTTGGGCTCCTCACTGGTATAGGGTGCCGGCATGATAGCCGATCACTTGTCTTCTGTCTGTTTTCTGCGGTCCGGCACGGATTCTGCCGGCAGGGACCCTATGGTCCCGCCTGGCCGCATGGCATGTCGCCCATCATGACGCGGCCACCTAACAATGTCCGGTCAGGCAAGCGGGGCACCATGCGCGGCAAAACGTCGCCATCAGGGCCCGGGCGCGCCGGCACCTTGCACCAGAGCCAACCGGGATCGAAGCCCGGCGGTTCCGTCGAGATCGTGATCGAGACGCTGGGCCAGCAGGGTGACGGGGTTGCCAATTGGCAGGGCGAACCGGTCTTCATCCCGTTCACCTTGCCGGGCGAACGCATCGAGGCCACGGTGCCTGCCCGCCAGGGTTCCGGCCAGCGTGCGAGGCTGTTGCGGGTTCTCCAGCCAGCGGCAAATCGGGTCGAGGCCCCATGCCGGCATCATGGCTTATGCGGCGGCTGCGCCTTGCAGCATGTGGCGGAAGATGATTATCGCCGCTGGAAGCTCGATAGCGTCACGACCACGCTTGCCCAGCGCGGCATCGAGCTTGAGGCTGCGCCACGGCAAGTCTTTATCCCGGCGGGGACCCGGCGCCGGGCTGTCTTCGCCGTCATCGGCACCAAGAACGGCCCTGCTGTCGGCTTCCATCGCGCTGCCAGCCATGATGTCGTCGATCTGCAACAATGCGAATTGCTGACCCCCGCACTCTTTGCCCTGATCGGCGCCGTGCGGGAGACGCTGCGGGGGGCCCTCGCCATCGGCGAGACCTGGGATGTGCTGGCGACGGAATGTCGCAACGGCATCGACATCCTGGTGACGGCAAAGGCGGCGCCGAGCAATACCCAGCGTTTTGCCTTGGCCGATCTGGCGCAGATCTCGCTGCCGCAGGCCGATGGCAACACCGGCGTCACCCGCATCACCTGGCTGGTCGATAAACGCGGCGCGGTTCCCGAGCCGATCGCCCAGCATGCGGTACCGCAAGTCGCCTTTGCCGATGTGCTGGTGGACCTACCACCGCAATCCTTCCTGCAGCCGAGTGCGGCTGGTGAGGCAGCCTTGCGAGACGCCGTGCTGGCCGGCATTGGCGATACGCAGGTTGTGGCCGACCTCTATGCCGGTTGCGGCACCTTCAGTTTCCCCCTGGCCCGGCAAGGCGCAGAGAAGGGCCGGCGAGTGATCGCAGTCGAAGGGGCAAAGGCATCGGTTGCAGCCCTCAATCAGGCCGCCAGGCGTGGCCTGGTCAGCGACCGGGTCAGCGCCACCAGCCAGGATCTCGATGACGCGCCGCTGATGGCGGAACAGCTGAAAAAGATCCAGGCCGTGGTCTTCGATCCACCGCGCGCGGGGGCAAGATCGCAAGCCGAGCAGATCGCCCACTCGGCGCTGGCACTGGCGGTTGGCGTCTCCTGCAATCCGGCGACCTTTGCCCGTGATGCCCGTATCCTCATCGATGGCGGCTTTCGCCTCACCGATCTCACCATCGTTGACCAGTTCATCTGGTCGGCGCATGTCGAACTGGTCGCCGTCTTCCGGCGCTAGGCCGTTCAGGCGGCGACACCGAAGCCCTCGTGCAGGATACGCCGCAGCAGCGGCCGTACCGCAGCGGCTTCGTCCTCGTCGGCAAGGTTGCATTCGGTGATCGAGGCACCGGCCAGCGTAAAGCTGTCGCGCAACAGGGCCAGCAGTCTGCAGAGCTGATCGAGATCGAGGCCGGCAGGTGCCGGTACGCCGATAAAGGGAAAGACCGCCGGGTCCAGGCAGTCGAGATCGAGATGCAGATGGATGCGCGAGAAGCCTTGCGCCTTGATGGCCGCTATAAGATCAGCGGTATCGCCGCCGACCGGCAAGGTGAAGATGTCTGACCGGGCGATCTCATCGGTCTCGGCCGGATCGCAGTCACGCACCGCCGCATAGAAGACCTGCGATGGGCGATAGGGGCGGGCAACATGCTGCACCAGGACGGCTGGGCCATCGCCCATCAAGGTGCGTACGACCATGCCATGGAAATGGCCGCTGGGTGAGGTCGCGGGATTGTTGAGATCGGCATGGCCGTCGATCCAGATCAATGCGGCATCTTCTGCGGCATTGGCCGCGGCGGCATTGATGAGATCGACCGCGCAATCGCCGCCGATGGTCAGGATCGGCCCCTGCAGCCGATCGCGAACAGCCTTGGCCTGTGCCGCATTCGCCGCCAGCAGGTCCAGCGCCTTCACGCCGTCGCGGAGGGTCAGCCGATCTTCGTCGGGGCAGGCGATGACATGCTGGGGCAGGGTGCCGGGCAGCAGATCGCGCAGACAGGCGATACCGCGCAGATAGCCGATGCGGCGGCCGGCACCTTGCCACTGCGGCAGCACCAGCGCGCCGGCAAAGCTCATCGTATCAATTGCCGCATGTCAATTCCCGCACTGGGCCCGGTGACGCAGCAGATGATCGGCCAGCACCAGCGCCATCATCGCTTCGCCGACCGGCACGGCACGAATGCCGACACAGGGATCATGACGACCGGTGGTGGAGACCTCGACATCGTGGCCTTCGATATCGACGCTGCGGCGCGGCGTCAGGATCGAGGAGGTCGGCTTGACGGCAAAGCGCACTACCACATCCTGGCCGGTCGAGATGCCGCCCAGGATGCCGCCGGCGCTGTTTGAGAGGAATTGCACGTCGCCCGATTTGACGGCATTGGCCTTGCCGCTGCCATGCGACATGCGCATCTCGTCGGCATTCTCCTCGCCGGAGAGGGCTGCCGCGGCGAAGCCGGCGCCGATCTCGACCCCCTTCACGGCATTGATGCTCATCATGGCCGCGGCGAGATCGGCATCTAGCTTGCCATAGATCGGGGCGCCCAATCCGACCGGCACATTGCTGGCGGTCACTTCGACGATGGCGCCGGTCGAGGAGCCGGATTTGCGCACCTGGTCGAGATACTCTTCCCACTTGGCCGCCGTGGCAGCGTCGGGGCACCAGAAGGGATTCTGCTCGGTCTGTGCCCAATCCCAGTTGCGGCGATCGATGGCATGCGGTCCGATCTGTACCAGCGCGCCGCGGATCTGCAGGCCGCCGGCAATGAGATGGTTCAGTACCAGCCGGGCGACACCGCCCGCCGCCACTCGGGCCGCAGTCTCGCGGGCGGAAGAACGCCCGCCGCCGCGATAGTCGCGGATGCCGTATTTGGCCCAATAGGTGTAGTCGGCATGGCCCGGGCGGAACTGATCCTTGATCTTGCCGTAATCCTTGCTGCGCTGATCCTCGTTGCGGATCAGCAACGAGATCGGCGTGCCGGTGGTCTTGCCCTCGAAGGTGCCGGAGAGAATCTCGACCTGGTCGGGCTCGCGGCGCTGGGTGACGAAACGCGACTGGCCCGGCTTGCGCTTGTCGAGCCAGGTCTGCAGATCGCTTTCAGCGATGGCGATGCCCGGCGGGGTGCCGTCGACCACGCAACCAAGGGCCGGGCCATGGCTTTCGCCCCAGGTGGTTAAGCGGAAAAGGTGACCGAAACTGTTATGCGACATTGACGTTCCGGTGCGGCTCAGCCGCGGTCATTGAAATTCTTCAACATCTCGGCGAGGTCGCCGGCGGCATCGGTGCGCATCATGCCGACGACATTGTAACCGCTATCGACGTGATGGAGTTCGCCGGTAACGCCGCGCGACAGATCGCTGATGAGATAGAGACCGGCGCCACCCACATCCTCAATGCTGACATTGCGCTTCAGCGGCGAATTGAGTTCGTTCCAGCGCAGGATATGGCGGAAATCGCCGATGCCCGAGGCGGCCAGGGTCTTGATCGGGCCGGCCGAGATGGCGTTGACGCGGATGTCGTGCTCGCCGAGATCGGCAGCCAGATAGCGCACGCTGCATTCCAGGGCCGCCTTGGCGACACCCATCACGTTGTAATGAGGCATCACCCGCTCGGCGCCGAAATAGGACAGGGTTAGCAGGCTACCGCCCTTCGGCATCAGGTGCCGGGCGCGCTCGCAGATGGCGGTGAAGGAGTAGCAGGAGATGTCCATAGTCAGCGCGAAATTCTTGCGCGTCGTATCGACATAGAGGCCCTTCAGCTCATCCTTGTCGGAGAAGGCGATGGCATGGACGACGAAATCGAGCGAACCCCAGTTTTCCTTGATGGCGGCGAAGGTGGAGTCGATGCTGGCATCGTCGGTGACATCGCAGGGCAGAACATGCTTGGCGCCGATCGATTGGGCCAGCGGCAGGACGCGCTTTTGCAGGGCCTCGCCCTGAAACGTGAAAGCCAGTTCCGCGCCGGCATCGGCTGCAGCCTTGGCGATACCCCAAGCGATCGAGCGATCGTTGGCGACACCCATGATCAGCCCACGTTTGCCCGCCAACAGGCCGCTTTTTTCCGTCATCCCATCCCTCATGTATTTTAAGTCATCAAGGTCAGCGGCTTGCGCGACCCTGTCCGATGTGCGGGCATCCTACACGATTGCCGGTCCCGGTCAACGCGCGGCGACGCCTGAACGGATCGTCGCATGTTTCAATTATCGCTTATAAATCAAAATATTGCGACGCGGTTACGAGGATGCGCCACTACGAATCGAAGAGTTTGCCGCGCACGTCATAGCTGTGCCGCTTGGACCAGCGTTCGACTGCCTCGCGCAGCTCCTGGTCGACCTGCTCGGGGAGGACAACTTTGAAGCGGACATACTGGTCGCCACGCTGATTGGTCTTCGGATTGGCGATGCCCTTGCCTTTGAGACGCAATTGCGTGCCCGTATTGCTGTCCTTCGGCAATTTGAGCGCCACCTTGCCATCGATCGTCGGCACAGTGATGGTCGCGCCGAGCACGGCTTCAGGCAGGGTGATCGGGCATTCCATGGAAATATCGAAGCCGTCGCGCTTGAACAGCGGATGCTCGGCGACCTGGACCTCGACGAAGGCATCACCGGCGGAGGCGCCGCCGGCGCCCGCCAGGCCCTGCCCCTTCAGCCGCAAGGTCTGGCCGTTTTCGGTGCCGGGTGGGATGGCGACCTCGATGGTTTTGCCATCGGTCAGGTTGATGCGCTTCTTGCCGCCCAGGGCCGCTTCGATGAAGCTGACCTCGACCTGATAGGAAACGTCGGCGCCGCGCATGCGCATATGCGCGCGCTGGCGATTGCCGAAACCGAAGAAATCACGCAGCACGTCTTCCGCGCCGCCTTCGTCATCGATGCCGAAGCCGCCTGGCCGCTTGGCACCGCCGGCAGCGCCCCGGCGGCCTTGGCTAAAGCCGCCAAAACCGCGTGGCTGGCCGCTTTCGTCGATCTCGCCCCGGTCATAGCGCTGGCGCTTCTCAGCGTCGCTCAGGAAGTCATAAGCGGCTGTGACCTCCTTGAACTGGGTCTCGACCTTCTTGTTGCCCGGATTGACGTCAGGATGCAGCTTCTTCGCCAGCTTGCGATAAGCCTTCTTGATCTCGTCCTCGGAAGCTGTGCGTGCTACGCCTAAAAGTTGATACGGATCTGCCATCGTTCCACCCTACCCACCAATTAGTTAATCACAATTCCGGCCCCCTGCAAGGGTGGGTTCAGGCGGGAAATGCCTGGGATCATGTCTGGGATCGGCGGCCGATCGGGTTATTGGACGACTTTCCAGGTGCCGTCGGGCTGGCGGCAGGCGGTTCCCGTGCCGGACTGGTTCTGACCGTCCGCCGAGACGCCGGTCTGATAAGTGCGGCAGGTGCTCCCCGTTGCTGTCTGCACGGTCTTCACTGGGGTCGTGTAGCCGCCGGTATTGTTCTGCGGATTGGACCAGCGGCTGGTCTGGCCGTCCGGATTGTGGCTGAGGGCATAATTCGCGTTCTGCACGGCGCGCTGCTGGTCCTTTTCATCGAGGTAATTGCCGATGCGGTTGCCAACCACGCCGCCAACCAGCGCTCCGGCGCCGATCGCCCACCAATTGCCGTTGCCGAGAGCAGCGCCGGCGGCCGCACCGCCGACGGCACCCAGGACCGTACCGACACTCTCGTCGGAATAACCGCCACCCGAATTCGTGCAGCCGGGCAGGGCAGAAAGGGCCAAGATAGCGGCAAGACCGAGGCTTAAGGCTTCGCGCATCAGCATTGTTTCGAATCCGTGTCGTTCCGGCCGGGCAGACGGCTCTTTCGTAACCCGGCTCATGATCGCAATCCGAATCGTCTCGATACAAGACCTTCGCCGGACCCTTTGAATTTCGTCCTTATCGACACGATTTCAATGCTATAGATGCCGTACCAACTGACTTGCCTGGACGCGACAAAGCATGGACGAGACCAAACAACTGCATCCCTTGGCTGAACCGTTTGACCTCTTCGCAAAGTGGTTCGGTGAAGCGGGTGACACGGAGCCCAATGATCCCAACGCCATGGCCTTGGCAACCGTTGACGCCGACGGCCAGCCCTCGGTGCGCATGGTGTTGCTCAAGGACTATGATCAGCGCGGTTTCGTGTTCTATACGAATTTCGAGAGCCGCAAGGGCGAGCAGCTTCTGGCAACGCGCAAGGCGGCAATCGTGCTGCATTGGAAGTCGCTGAAGCGCCAGGTGCGTGTCGAGGGTCCGGTCGAGATCGTCAGCGATGCCGAAGCGGACGAGTACTATCATAGCCGCGCCCGCGCCAGTCAGATCGGCGCCTGGGCTTCGCAGCAGTCGCGGCCGCTGGAAAGCCGTTTCGAACTGGAGAAGCGGGTCGCCCTGTTCACGGCAAAATACGCGATCGGAACGATTCCGCGGCCGCCGCATTGGTCCGGCATGCGCATCGTGCCGGAACGCATCGAGTTTTGGGAAGACGGTGCCTTCCGCCTGCATGACCGCCTGCTTTACTTGCGCAGCGGCGATGGCTGGCGCACGGAAAAGCTTTATCCATGATGATCAGGCTTGATGGGGTCATGGGATGGGGCCGGAATTGAACGCCGCGATCGCGCCTGATAGCGGGGCGCCGGACAACAGGACATTGAGCCAGGCCCAGCTTCAGGAAGCCGGGCGCCTGATGCGGCTTGCCAGCCTGGCATCGGTCGTGGCCGCACTGCTGCTGATCGGCATCAAGCTCTACGCTTATATCGAGACCGGGTCGGTTGCGTTGCTGTCGACCCTATTCGATTCCCTGCTCGATGCGGGGGCGTCGCTGGTCAACATGCTGGCCATCCGTCAGGCCTTGACGCCGGCCGATGCCGAGCACCGCTTCGGTCACGGCAAGGCCGAGCCCTTGGCAGGGCTGGTCCAGGTGGCCTTCATCCTGGGTTCGTCGATCCTGCTGTTGGTCGAGGTCTTCCAGCACTTCACCACGCCACAGCAGGTCACCCATCCGGAAGTCGGCATCATCGTCATGGTGGCGTCGATCGCCGTCACTATGGTGTTGATCGGCTACCAACGCTACGTCATCCGGCGCACCCAATCGCTCGCCGTCAAGGCCGATTCCGCCCATTACCTCAGCGATTTCCTGGTCAATGTCAGCGTCATCGCTGCCTTGCTGCTGAGTGCTGAATTCGGCTGGTGGTGGATCGATCCGCTTTTCGGCCTGGCAGTGGCACTGTTCATCGCCGTCACAGCAATCGGCATCGGCCGTGAGGCTTTCGACATGCTGATGGACCGGGAGATGGATGATGCCGAACGGGAACAGATCAAGGCAATCGTCCGTCAGCATCCTGAAGTGCTCAACCTGCATGAATTGAAGACCCGGCTGGCCGGCCAGATTCGCTTCATCCAGTTTCATCTCGAACTCGATGGCAATATCAGCTTGCGTGAGGCGCATCGCATTTCCGACGCCGTCGAAGACGATTTGCTCGCCGCCTTTCCTGGCGCCGATATCATCATCCACCAGGACCCGCATGGAGTCGCCGAACGGCGCCGGGTCTTTGCCTGACAGTCTTTGCCCAAACGTGGCCCCGCCGATCGATCGAATGGAAAGCTGATAATGTCCGAGAATTCCGACAAGAAGACCGTGATCCTGACGGGCGCCAGCCGTGGCATCGGCCACTCGACCGTCAAGCGTTTCAGCCAGGAAGGCTGGCGCATCATCACCTGCAGTCGTGACGTGGTGCCGGAAGAATGCAAACGCGATCCCAACTGGACCCATCACATCACCGTCGATCTGGCGCATGCCGATGATGCCGAGGTCTTCGTCCAGCAGGCATTGGAGATTCTCGATGGCACGCCGGTGCATGCGCTGGTGAACAATGCCGCGATCAGCCCGAAGACACCGTTCAAGGAACGGCTCGGCACCCTCAACGGCGATGTGGCCGCCTGGCGCCAGGTCTTCGAGCTGAATTTCTTCACGCCGCTGACCCTCGCCCGCGGCTTTGCCAAGCCGCTGCACCAGGGCAAGGGGACGATCGTCAACATCACCTCGATCGCCGGCCATGCCATCCACCCCTTCGCCAGTTCGGCCTATTCGACCTCGAAGGCGGCGCTCTCGGCTTTGACGCGCGAGATGGCGGTGGAGTTCGCCACCCTCGGTGTCCGCGTCAATGCCGTGGCGCCGGGTGAGATCGAAACGGCGATGATCGGCCCGGAATATGAGGCGCTGATCCCGCGCATCCCGATGGGCCGCATGGGCACGCCGGAAGAGGTGGCCGGCGTGGTGTTCCAGCTCTGTGGCAAGGATTTCGGCTATGTCACCGGCACTGAGATATTCCTGACCGGCGGGCAGCACCTGTTCTAGGGCCGCGGTATCCGCAGGGCCGTGGCCGATGTCGCGTTTCAGCCAGCCCGTGCCGTTTGAGGCTTGGGCCGCGGCGGCGGTAGCGCTAAGACTTTGCCCATGAGCAAGTCTCCCAACCATATCCTGCTGGCCCGCGTGGCGCAGCTTGCGGCGGACTATCTCGATCGCCTGCCGGAACGTCCGGTCGGGGTGGGGATGAACGCGGCCGAACTGGCGGCGCGGCTGGCGGCGGACCTGCCCGAAGCGGGGCAGGACCCGCTCGGCATCCTGGAGCGCCAGGTGGCGGCGATCGATCCCGGTATCATTGCCTCGGCCGGGCCGCGATATTTCGGCCATGTGATCGGCGGCGCCCATCCCGCTGCCCTGGCGCTGGATTGGATGACGGCGACCTGGGATCAGAATGCTGTGCTCTATGCCACCGCGCCGGCCAATGCGGTGGTTGAAGATATCGTCGGCAAATGGCTCGTAGATCTTTTCGGCCTGGGTTCAGACGGTCGCACGATCAGCGTCGGCTTTGTCTCCGGCTGCCAGATGGCCCATGTCACCGCCTTGCTGGCGGCACGCCATGCCGTCTTCGCCCGGCTCGGCTGGGATGTTGAAAGCCGCGGCCTGATCGGCGCGCCCGAGATCCGGATTTATGTCGGTGCCGAGGCCCATGGCACGGTGGCGACCGCCCTGCAATATATCGGCCTCGGGCGCGACCAGGCGACCGTCATCCCGAGCGATGACCAGGGACGGATGCAGGTCGATGCGTTGCGGGCGGCCTTGGCTACGTCATCGACGCCCGCCGTCATCTGCGCACAAGCCGGCGGCGTGAATACCGGTGCCTTCGATGACATCGCCGCGATCGCCGATCTCGCCATGACGCATCAGGCCTGGCTGCATATTGATGGCGCCTTTGGCCTTTGGGCCGCTGTGGCGCCGGAAAGCAGGCATCTGGTGCGCGGTATCGAGCGGGCCGATTCCTGGACCACCGACGCCCATAAATGGCTCAATGTCCCGCATGATTCGGGCATCGTCCTGACCGCCCATCCGGCGGCGCATAAGGCCGCCATGTCGGTCCCGGGCGAAGGTTATCTGGCCCGGTCGGATGACGGCCGCCGCGATCCCTATCAATGGGTGCCGGAAATGTCGCGCCGGGCGCGCGCTTTTGCCATCCAGGCCGCCCTGCTGGCTTTCGGCCGCCAGGGGCTCGTCGAGATGATCGAGCGTTGCTGCCGGCTGACCCGCCGGATGCGCGATCACCTGGTCGGACAGGAGGGGGGCACCATTCTCAACGACGTGGTGCTCAACCAGTTGCTGTTCGCTGTCACGCCGCCGATGGCGACGGATGGTGATGCGGCAGACGCCTTCGTCGACAGTGTCGCGGCGGCGATCCAGGCAGAAGGCACCTGCTGGCTGGGGGCAACGACCTGGCGGGGACGGCGGGCACTGCGTTTCTCGGTCAGCAATTACAGCACGACCGAGGCCGATATCGATCTCTCTGCCGCCGCCATCAGGCGCGTCATTGCGCAATCACGTGCAGGTTTTCGCTGAAAGCTAGAGGGCAGCGCGCTGCCGCTGGAACCAGGCGCGACGGGCGCTGACTTCGTCGATCTCGTGATCGAGCCAGGGCAGCAGTGGGGTGTTCTCTTCGGCATGATGGCTGCGCAGGTCGCCAAGGCGTGCCAGTTCCCGATCACAGGCTTCTTCCAGCATTTCCAATTGCGCGCGCTGGTCGTCAACCGGCAGCAGATTCAGGAAATGCATCTTCAGGGCGACGATCAGCTTGTTGACCTCGCCCATTGGGCCGCGCAGCTTGGTCGTCATCAGGCGGCGGAATTCCTCGCGGCCGGCTTCGGTCAGGTGCATGACCTGTTCATCCGGCTTCTGATTGGTCGCATGGGGCTCCATCAGGCCCTCGACCTTGAAGAGCTCCAAGGACGGCCCCAGCAGGTCCAAAGACGGACCGACGATGCGGGCGGTGAAGTGACGGATGTCGCGGGCAAGATCGCCATAAGCGCGCGCCTGCTGCGCCAGCAGCCCAAGAGCCGCCAGCCGCACCGCTTCGCTGGGAACCAAACTGTTGTCCTTGTACATCGTCACCTCTGATCGAGGGCCTATTTTAGAGCCCTGTTGGCCACCTGGGAAGGGCTTTGCTTCTCCAGTCTTCACAAGGGCTTGAGATGACAGATTGATGCGGGGTGTGGATCAGGCGACGGGCGCGGCGATTTCCCGCAGCAGCTTGCGGAGCATGGCATCCCGGAAGGCCCGCATGTCATGCGCCGGTTCAAGGAAAGCGCCTGGGCCGCCGATCACCTGGTCGTGGTAGTAGCCGTAGAGATAGAGGGAATCATAGAGGATCGGCAGGCCATTGATACTGATGCCGAGCGCCAGGGCTTGGTCTCGTGCGGCAGCGGGATTGCCGCCCTCATTATCCGCACCGTCACCGGAGACGTCGATCACCCGCCGCTCGGCCGGGACCGGCAAGGTCTGCAGCAAGACCGTGCTGTAATCGACGGCAACGGCGAGGCCGGTGGCGCCGGGGCGCCATTGGCGCTCGGTCGTCTCGATAACCCTGGCCGTCGCCTCCAGGTCGCGCTGGCTGGCAAGCAGGCGCCAATGCAAGGTTGTCACCTGCGATTGGGCCGTCGACCATTGCACCAATGCGAGGGCGATTTGCCCGTGGGTGCCAGCGGCGATGGCGTCATAGACGGAAGGGTCACGCAGGGCCGAGGCAATGCCATCCATCTGCAACTTGTAATCGGCGGCATCGGCGCTGCTGGAGCAATCGACAGCCAGTACCAGCCCCAGATCGACTGCAAGGGGATTGGCGGAGGATACAAGCCGGTCGGTAGCGCGCGGAGCGGCGCCGGGGGATGATCGTGGCGTTGCACTGATTCCCATGCAGACCCGAGCAGGAGCTGTTCCGTGATAAGGCTGTTGCCTCGGAAACAGCCTAGAATGTGCTCGGAGCCGAGGAAAGCCCTATTGCCAGGATGGCAAGTCCCGAGCCGGGTCGCTTTTGTCAGCTATCTGCAGCCAGCCAAGCCTTGTTAGCCGGCGAGCGGCAATTCGTGCTGCCGCCAGCAGGTGCCGAGAGCGGCAACCAGCTGGTCGATCATCGTATCGTCATGATCGGGACTGGGGGTGAAGCGCAGCCGTTCGGTGCCGCGCGGCACAGTCGGATAATTGATCGGCTGCACATAGATATCGTGCTGGCGCAACAGCCGGTCGCTGATCGCCTTGCAGGCAGCGGCATTGCCGACGCGGACCGGCACGATATGGCTGTCATTAGGCATGACCGGCAGGCCGGCCTCGGTCAGGCGCTGGCGCAGGGTCTGGGCGCGCTCCTGATGGCGGGCCCGTAAGTCGCTGGCCTCGCGCAGGACCTTGAGACTGGCGCAGGCACCAGCGGCAATGACCGGCGGCAATGAGGTCGTGAAGATGAAGCCAGGCGCGAAGCTGCGGATGAAATCCACCGTCGCGGCCGAACCGGCGATGTAGCCGCCCATCAGGCCGAAAGCCTTGCCGAGCGTTCCCTCGATGATAGTCAGGCGATGGCTGAGCCCGTCGCGCTCGGCAATGCCGGCGCCGTGCTTGCCATACATGCCGACGGCATGGACTTCGTCGAGATAGGTGAGGGCGCCGAATTCCTCGGCGGCATCGCAGATCGCGGCGATCGGCGCGATGTCGCCATCCATCGAATAGACCGATTCAAAGGCGACGATCTTCGGTCGCGCGGGATCGGCGGCGGCCATCAGCTCGCGCAGATGATCGACATCATTATGGCGGAAGACGTGATATTCGCAGCGGCTGTGGCGGATACCGGCGATCATCGAGGCATGGTTATAGGCGTCGGAATAGACGATCGCGTTCTGCAATTGCCGCGCCAGCGTGACCAGGCTCGCCTCGTTCGAGATATAGCCCGAGGTGAAAAGCAGGGCCGCGTCTTTGCCATGCCAGGCGGCAAGTTCGCGCTCCAGCAGCACATGCTGGTGGCTGGTGCCGGAGATGTTGCGGGTGCCGCCGGCGCCGGCGCCCGATTGCGCCAGGACCTGCTGCATGGCCTGCAGCACGGCTGGATGCTGGCCCATGCCGAGGTAATCGTTCGAGCACCAGACGGTGATTTCCCGCGCCGGCTGGTCCGGCTGCTCGCGCCACAAGGCACGCGGGAAACGCCCCACCTGTCGTTCCAGATCGGCGAAGACGCGGTAGCGGCCTTCCGCCCGCAACTCGCCCAACCGGTCCAGAAAGAACTGCTCGAAATTCATCATCGTGATCCTAGTGACGTCAGATCCGGATGGGTTATTCCCATCCGGATATCTGGTAATGATCAGGCTGCCTGCAAGTGGCCGCCCTGCTGCAGCCAGGCGACGGTATCCGCCAAGGCCTTCTCGAAACGGCGGAACATATCGGTGATTTCCGCTTCGGTGATGATCATCGGCGGACAGAAGGCGAGGGAATCGCCCACCGCGCGGACGATCAGACCATGATCATGGGCCATGCGGACGAGGTTCGGCCCGACCGCCAGCGACGCATCGAAGCTCTGCCGCGTCGCCTTGTCCTTGACCAGCTCGACGGCACCGACCAGGCCGACGCCACGGGTCTCGCCGACCAGCGGGTGCTCCTTGAAGCGGTGCAGCTCGCTGAGGAAGGTCGGTGAGAGATCGCGCACGCGGTCGACGATCTTGCGCTCCTCATAGATCTTCAGAGTCTCGAGGGCGACGGCGGCGCAGACCGGATGGCCGGAATAGGTGATGCCGTGGCCGAAGACACCGTTCTTGGCGCTGTTGTCGCGCAGCGCCTCATAGACCTTCTGGTTGATCAGGATGGCCGAAATGGGCAGCACGCCGGCCGAGAGCTGCTTCGCCATGGTCATGATATCGGGCTGCAATCCGAAGGTCTCGGTGCCCCAGAAATTGCCGGTGCGGCCGAAACCGCAGATCACCTCATCGGCAACCAGCAGGATGTCGTACTTCTTCAGCACCGCCTGGATCTTGGCGAAATAGGTCTTGGGCGGGACGATGACGCCGCCCGCACCCATGACCGGTTCAGCAAACATGGCGGCGATGGTCTCCGGCCCTTCAGCCAGGATCAGCTTTTCCAGGCTCTCGGCGCAGCGCGTCGCGAAAGCTTCTTCCGACTCACCGGGATTGCCGAAGCGATAGTGATGCGGGCAATCGGTGCGAAGGATCCCGGCGATCGGCAGGTCGAAATCGATGTGGAGGCCGGGGAGGCCGGTCAGCGACGCTGCCGCCACGGTGACGCCGTGATAAGCCTTGGTGCGCGAGATGATCTTCTTCTTCTCTTTGCGGCCCAGCGCATTGTTCATGTACCACACCATCTTGATGACGGTGTCGTTGGCTTCCGAGCCGCTGTTGCAGAAATAGGCCTTCGACATCGGCACCGGGGCGAGATTGACCAGCTTCTCGGCCAGCTCGACGGTCACTGCCGACACTTTCTGCGTGAAGGTGTGGTAGAAGGGCAATTCCTGCATCTGCTTGACCGCTGCCTGGGTCAGGCGCGGTTCCTCGCCGAAGCCGAGGCCGGAGCACCACAAGGCGGCCATGCCGTCGAGATATTCCTTGCCGTCCTCGTCATAGACATAAATGCCCTTGCCGCGGGTGACGACGAAGCCACCTTCTTTTTCATTCTTGAGGGCATTGGTGTAGCCATGCATGTGGAAGGCGGCGTCGCGTGCCGCCAGGGAATTCGGCCGAGGGCTCATGGTGGTTTCTTTCGTTCTGCTTCGGGTCGCGGCAGTCCCGGCCCTGACGCCGGAAGATGCCTTAGTAAAACTATTGCCGGCGGCTAATATCCCTTCCCCGCAAGCGCCTGTCAAAGCTGGCATTGTCTTGAGACATTTTGCCTCAACCTGCTGATTAAACGGAGAAAAACTATGGCATTACAGATCTGCATCGGAGGTGTGACGGGATGGACTGGCTCGGCCCTGGCCGCAGGGGTCTTGGCAGCGCCCGATCTGGCCCTGTCGGGCGCCATGGCGCGGCGCGCCGCCGGTCAGGATGTCGGCACCCTGCTGGGGCGGGAGAAACTGGGCGTGACGGTCGCGGCGGATGTGGCGACAGCCCTCAAGCAGCCGACCGATGTTTATATCGACTACACCCATCCGGGCGCCGTGAAGGAAAACACCATCACCGCGTTGAAGCTGGGTGTGCCGGTGATCGTCGGTACCTCGGGCTTGGGCGCCGAGGATTATGCCGAGATCGCCGCGGTCGCCGACAAGCAGGGGCTCGGTGTCGTCGCCAGCGGCAATTTCTCCCTGACCGCCAGCCTGCTGCAGCGCTTCGCCCTGCTCGCCGCTCAGCATGTGCCGGATTACGAGATCATCGATTACGCGAAGTACGACAAGCCCGATGTGCCGAGCGGTACCGCCCGCGAATTGGCCGAGCGGCTGGGACAGATCCGGCGCAGCGTGCCCGGTGTCGAGATCGATCAGATCATCGGCCCCAAGGAAGCGCGCGGCGCCGATATCGGCGGCGGCCGGGTCCATTCCGTGCGCCTGCCGAGCTTCGTGCTCTCGGCGGAGGTGATCTTCGGCATGAATGGGGAGCGCCTCAGCATCCGCCACGATGCCGGCACCAGTGCCGAGCCCTATGTCGGCGGTACATTGCTGGCGGCGCGGCGGGTGGTGGCGCTCAAGGGCCTGGTGCGCGGGCTCGATAACCTGCTGTTCGGGGCGATTTAGGAGGGTGACTTCTCAGGTCGGCTGCCGGGCGATCACGGTTATCCGGCGCTTGCTCGGTTGCAGGCGCTCATCGAGGACGCCGAGGGCAAGCTGTGGGTCGGCGGCACCGCACATGAAAATATCGAGCGCCGCATAGCCGAGCTCCGGCCAAGTATGGATGGAGATATGGGATTCGGCCAGAAGAGCGACGCCGGTGACACCGCGTCCAGCGCCGAATTGGTGCAAGTCGATCCGCAGCAATGTCGCGCCGGCGCGTTCGGCGGCCGCACGCAGGGCGCTCTCGATCAGCGCTGGATCATCGAGACCGATCGCCCCGGTAAAATCCGCCAGGAGGTGCCGGCCGATCACGGTCGAAACGGGTTGCAGGACGCTCGTATTGGTCATCAAATTGCTTTTCCTTGCGGGAACATGTTCTTCCGCCATTCGGGATGGCTCTTGAAGCGCCAGATGAAGCCATCCAGCAGGTAATGCGATATCTGCGGCAGGGCCAGGAGCGGGACGAGCCAGGCAAGCACGGTAGAACTGTCGATCTGCGGCAGGAAGGCCGCGCCGGCAAAATAATCGAGATGCTCGCGCCAGACGAAGCCGTCCCACAGGCCTTCTTCCAGATAAGCCAGCAGGATAAGGGCGCCAAGGTAGAGCGGCACCAGGCGCCAGGTGAAGAGAGAGCCTTTCGCTTTTTCGCGTCGGTCCTGGTTGCGGCGATAGATCCAGATCAGGGCGGTATAAGGGAGGCCATGCGCGACGACATTGGTCAGCGTGAAGGCAAGATCGCCATGGGCGACCACGATGCCGCAGAACCAGCTCATCGCCGTTCCGCCGATCAGCAGCCAGCGGCACAGATTGAGCGGCCTGCCGGTATGCCGCAGCCAAATTTCCTTGGCAAGAAAAGTGACCAGAACGAGCCCGTAGACGATGAAACAGATCGGATCGAGCCAAGGCGGCAGAGAGATGAAATCGCCGCTGACAAACCAGTCGAAGTTCTGCGGCAGATGGGTATGCCAATAGACCAGCGGATAGAGCATCGCTGCGTAGATCGTGGCGATATCGATGCGATGGCACAGGCGGGGCAGGTCCTTTTCGCGCCGGTTATAGACCATCAGGAAGCCGTATTGCTGCCGGATGAAATGGAAGACGGCGAGATAAGCGAGGACACGCCAGAAGGTCAGGGCACCCAGGCTGTAGAGCAGTGCGCCGCCGAACCAACCCAATAGCGGCACGCCGGCATAGAGCAAGGGGCGACGGCGCAATTCGCCTGGATCGAGATAGGTGCGAAAGATTGTGCTGTAGACATGGGCGACATCGACGCCGACGACGAGGATCAGCCACCAGATCGGTGTCACCTCTGCATGGCTGCTGAAAAATCCGGGAAACAGCAGGACAAGAAGGCCGGTCACCCAGGCCGGCGCCAAAATACAGATTCCGTCCAGCCAGCCCGAGCTAATCCAGGGCAATCTGTAGAGTGTTCCAGATGCTGCCGCCAATATCGTCACAGGGATGACCGGAAATCATGTTGCAGGAAAGCCATGGCCTGCTCGGCGGCGGCAACCCCCCGATATTGCGCCTCCTCGAAGATGGAAATGCCGCTGAGGTCGCTATGGGCGCGGAAGATCGGTGGCTGGGGTGCAGCAGCACGCTGCCGCGCTTCGCCCCAGATGAAACCGGGTACCGGACGGATCATGGCATGGCCCCAGAGCCAGATGTCTAGGTTGAGGATGTGATCACGAATGCCGGGATGCATCGCTTCCAACTCTTCGACGATCAGATCGCGCCAGGCGTCATAGCTGCGTCCGATGGCAAGTCGGCGGGCTTCGCTGGGCGGGAGATCGCTGAGCGGCCAATAGAGGCTGATCACGGTCTCCTCCTGCAGCATGTTCAAGTTTTGATGTGTCGCCACCACATAGCCGAGTGACTTCCCGGTATAAGAGACATTATCCCAGGCAAGCGCCACACCCGGCCCGGCCGGATGACGATCGAGCGAGATGGCCGCCACCATCCAGGGGGCGTAGCTGAAACCATGTGGTATGTCGCCCTCGCTGAGGAAGGGGGCAATGTGCTGCGTAACAAATTGCGGGACACTGAGGATCACGGCCTTGGCTCGCAAGCGTCGCGGCTCGGAGGTTACGGTATCGAAGAGGTCGATTTCCACGCCCTCGGCGGTCCTGGTGACCCGCGTTGCCAGCAGATTGGTACGGATCCGGTCTTGTATAGTGCTGGCGAGGTGATCGGTCAGATAGGCATTACCCTGTGGCCAGGTTACGACAGCGCCAGGATCCACATTGGCTGCCTTGCCGCGGCGTGCGGCGAAATAGTGCAGTCCCGCCCAGGCCGACACTTCCTCATATTGCGTACCATAGTCGTCCCGGCAGCAATAGTTGACGTACCAATGGAGGTGCGGGGAATCCCATCCTTGCGTCAGCAGATAATCCTTAATGGTCTGCTGATCGAGCGCCAGCCATTGCGGATCGCGCGAGCTGGCCTCGATCGGAATGGCGAAAAGCGGCTTCCCATCGGCTCCACGGGCTAGGCGCAGCTTCTCTGTGAGGTCGAAGAACTGCTTCATCTGTTGGCGTTCGTTCTCCGGCACGCCCAGCGCCGGAACGATATCTTCCTGCCAGCGGCCGTGGATGAACAACCGCTCCTGCGGATCGCTGCAGATCTGCAAGGTATCATAGATCGGCAGGCCTTGCGCATCGTAACCCGTGACGATGTTGAGCTCGGTGAAAAGCTCGATCAGTGGCTTCGATTCCATCGACGCGATCGGGACGTAGTGGGCGCCCCAGGGATAGGCAGAAATCGCGTTGACGCCGCCGCGTGCGTTGCCCCCCGCCGCATTCTCCAGGTCGAAGAGTTGAAAATTGTCGAAGCCGCTGCGGCGCAGTTTCCAACCAGCGGAGAGCCCCGCCGCGCCGCCGCCGATGATGGCAATATCGGTCTCGACCACGCTGACCGGGCTTGCGGCAGGTATGTCGGCGCGCAAGCGATGACCGACCCGCCAGTTGGCCCCGTTCAATGTTCCCTGGATATGGACGTTGGACGCGTGACGGCCCAGCAAGGTCGCGCCGGCGCCTGTGGCAAGGCCCGCCGCAACCACGCCGCCGATACCGCCGGCCAGGAAGCGTCGCCGACTATGTTGATTGCGCTTCGCCATACGGCCTCAGTTCAGTTGGCGATGTACTCGCTCCATTCCGCGTCGAAATAACGAACCAGCCGCTGGTTATCCAGGCGGTTGGCCTCCGTTTCAATGCGCGTCATGTCCGCCGGAAAGACGAACAGGGAATGCAGGGATGCCAGTGACAGGAATTTCAGACCCGCCGGTAAGCTCTGCGGCATGGCATAGGCAGTCTTTGCCACCAGGACGAAGCCCCAATCGCCGAAAGAGGGAACCAGGGCATGGTAGGGGTAGCTTTGAAAACCCGCCGTCTCCACTGTTTTGACAACACACCAATAGGACCGCCGGGCAACGAAAGGAGAGGTCGTCTGGATGACGGCGGCACCCGTTTCCGTGAGCGAGCGTCGCAGCAGCTCATAGAAGGTCACGGAATAAAGCTTACCGAGTGAGTAATTCGACGGATCAGGGAAATCGACGATGGCGGCGTCGAATTGCTGCTCATTCTGTTTCAACCAGACCAAGGCATCGGCATTGATGACATGCAGCTTCGGCGAATTCAGCGAATTGGCATTCAGGCGTTGCAGAAAGTCGTTGTGCGAGAACAAGCGCGTCATGGCCGGGTCGAGATCGACCAGAGTGATACTGTCGACGTCCGGATATTTCAGGATCTCGCGCGCCGCCATGCCATCGCCGCCGCCGAGAATGAGAATATTTCGGCGGCTTGTCAGGCTCGACATCAAAGGATGAACCAGGGCCTCGTGATAGCGATATTCATCCTTAGAATCGAATTGCAGATTGCCATTCAGGAACAGCCGGAGCTCGCTATTGGCACTGGTGAGCACGATCCTTTGATAGGGCGTGGTATGGGCATAGATCAGATTTCCGGGCAAAGCATGCGCTTCCGCCGCGTCAGCGAGACCCACGCCATAATAGCAACCGGCGCCCAGCCCGACCAAGACGGCGATGGCCATTGCGAGGTGACCCAGGAGACGTCGGCGTTCCGGCAGCATCAGGATCAGCACGACAGCGACCGCCGTGTTCATGAACCCCACCGCGAAGGAGGTCCGGATCAGCCCCAATTGCGGCACGAGGAAAAGGGGGAAGAGCAGGGAAGCGATCAAGGCGCCGATATAATCCACCGTCAGTACACGTGAGATGAGGTCGCTGAACTCGAACTTGTCCCGCAGGATGCGGAGGAGCAGCGGTATCTCCAACCCGACCAGGATGCCGATCAAGGTAACCAGGCCATAGAGCACAAAGCGGAAATGGTCGACATAGTCGAAAATGAAAAACAGTGCCGCGGCGGAGCAACCGCCGAGCGCGCCGATCAATATCTCGACCTGGATGAAAGTCTCCACGACGCGGCGGCTGAAGTACCGGGAGAGCCAGGAGCCGACACCCATGGCAAAGAGGTAGGTGCCGATCACGGTGGAGAACTGTGTCACAGAATCGCCGAGGAGATAGCTGGCGAGCGTTCCCGCGATCAGTTCATAGACTAGGCCACAGGTGGCGACGACAAAGGCCGAGGTGAGAAAAAGCCAGGGCACAATCGTTTAACCGTGAATGGCGGCGGCGATGATGATGCCGATGCCGACTGCTGCCCCGGCGATCAACTGTGCCAAAGCGCGATTCTGCTTCACGACGATTTCCTGCCAGAGCTTATAGGGTGTCAGCAGATCGAGAATGACGAAGGCCAAGATGAAAACGGCAACACCGATCGCCGCGAAGACCAGCGAATTGACGACGTAAGCGAGATTGATCATGGGCTTATCCTCTTCTCACTTGTGGAAGTGCTGACCGGACCGGTCGGCGCGGGCGGCAAATCCCTGGGCGTCGAACGGAATGAATCCGTAATATTGAGCCGCGGCAAAACTGCCGACAACCAATGCGCAGTAGACGGCAAAGAGCTTAGCTATCATCGTTGTTATCGCTGCTATTGTCTTCGACCTTAAAAACACCGGAAGAATCGTAATCGCTGTTGCTGCGCCGGTTCTTCTCAAAGGCAAGCTGCAGCCCCGATACGAGCAAGGGGTAAATCAGGAGCAGGCCGATGGCGATGAGAAAAGTCTGCCAGCTATGCGGATGGCGTTTGACGTCAAAGCGAATGGTCGGGGGCGCAGCGCTGTCGCCATAGGCGATATCCGCAACCAGATCGTAGTCGCCGCCCGGAATCGCCGAGAGATCGCCCGTTCCAGTCCAGCTTCCCTCGGTCCAGGCGCCGTCGCTGTCGGAGCCGGAATAATATTCCAGCGCCTGGGTGAAGTCGTAACTCGCATTGGTCGCCTTGTTGACCAGAGAGTAGTTGATTTCCGCCCAGCTGTTGTTAAGGCCGGCGCTGGTATCGATCGATAGCTCGCCGCTGGCGTCGGGGATGTGAAAGCTGCCGAGGATATTGGTCTGCTTGACAGTGGCGGCTGTTGGGGAAATCGACCCGCGAAAGATGTCGCTCGTGCTGTGGAGGAAAGCCATGCCGATGGCCACAGCGATTACGGCAAGCAATGCGATGCCGGCGGTTTGCCACGCGGATACCAGTTTGGTCGCGAATGGAGACGGTTGGTTGGCGCCAACACCGCGGGATGCGGCAACGCTCTGGATGGCAAAGGCTTTGCGGATTTCGGTGCCCGACACATAGGTGCCGAGGGACCAGACGAGCTCGTCATCGCTCTCTTCTGCGGACAGCATGTAAGGCGGGCAGATATAGTCTGTCCCAGTGACGGTATCGCCGGCCTTGATGCGCCAATAGAATTCGCCCAGCACATAAGTGACCTCGGCGCGGCCGCGGTTGTAACAAAAGTAGTCCTGGCCCCGGTAGCGGATCATCGGCTGACCGGCGGCCGGGGCCACTTTTTCACGCAGCATGGTGACGAAGTTCCAGTGCCCCTCGACATTGACCAGCCAACGAAAGCCGAGATAGGGGTTGAACAGCAGGTATTCGTCCCAGCTGAAGCTCCCTTCGGCACGCTCCAGGTAGCCGATGACTTCATAGAGGCCATCGCCGATATGACCGCGCGTACCTAGCGGCAGCTCGGGAATGAACTCTACCCGGCGGACTTTATCGATCAGTTTGTAGCGTTCATCATTGACGTCGACCAAAGCGCCGCAAGAGCCGCAGGCGGCCGTCACGCTGTGACCGATGGCGCGCAACTCAATGATGCCACCGCAACTTGGGCAGTTAAAGGTATGGACCTTGGGTTTTCCCGCGCCATCCGCTTTGGGCGTGTCTCCATCGCGGGAGGACTCCAGATCAGCCACGATCGGCAGCCTCCGGAACGGGGGAGATTGCCTCGGCGAGAGCCCAGCCAGGCACCTCGCGCAGATTGGTCAAATTGAGATCGCGAAAATCGATATAATGGCCGATGAAGAGTTGGCGCTCGTTGCCGCTCACGGACAAAGTGGCAAAGCCCCGGTCTTCCCCGACGAGATCGATGGATCGGATGACCCGGTCGCTATCGGCCCGAAAGGGGATTTCACCTTCGACAGAGAGGCAATAACAGTCTTTTATGTCGGTGGCGATATAGGTCTTATCCTTGATTTTGAGACTATATCCGGGCTCTATTCCGCGAATTTTCTGTGGCGGCAGCCGTTCCAGAACGGCTTCACTATCGGCAAGCGCGAGAGATAACATCAAATCACCCTGCGCTTCGGCCAGCCATTCCGCCCGCTGCGTATCGAACTGGCAGTACCATTCATTCCAGGTTCCATCTGCCCAGCGATACTTGGCCCGTCCGACAAGCATAAAGCTGATGCCGTCTATCTTCCCCATTGTGCCGATCCGGAACGGGCTCATATCGGGCGGGAGGTTTGCGACTTTGCCGAGGTCATTGAGATTGTTTCCATCGCGCAAGACCAGGGAGCGGCAATAGGCGCAGACCGCATAGACGGCGATGGATGTTTGAAAAGTGACTTCGGCCCCGCAAGAAGGGCAAGCAAGCTTAAGCACGATGTCGATGATCCCCCGATCGACGATCTTTATTTTACCAGGCGGAGCAGCTCTGCCTTCTTGGCGTCAAACTCTTCCTGGGTAATCACCCCTTTGCCCACCAGCTCATGCAAGCGTTCGATCGTGTCCAGAGGGTCACTCGGCGTGCTCGCGGCACTCCCGCCGCCGGCGTTGCCGCGCAAGGCGTCCGACATGATCTGCCCCAATGCCACGCCTGCGCCGAGGCCGGCCCCTGCACCTGCAACGCCGCCGCTGGTTTCAGCGGCAGCGGATAGGCTCTCGGCCGCCTGGAACTGGGTATAGCTCTTGAGATCCCCGACCAGCCGCATGGACGAGGCCTTGTCGAGATGTTGCTGTAGCTCTTCCGGCAGCGACAGGTTCTGCACGAAGAAAGTGCGAAGCTCCAGGCCGTAATCGGCAAAGGATTTGGCAACGCCTTGCTGCAAGGTCGCCGAGAAAGCTTGCTGATTGGCGGCCATATCGACAAAGGCGACGGTGCCGGCACCAAGAAGCGTGCTGATCGCCGTGATGATGATCGCGCGCAACTGGCCTTCGATATCGGTCACGCGATAGCTCTCGGTCGTGCCAGAGAGCTTGCTCCAGAATGTCTTCGGATCGGCGACGCGGTATGAATAGCTGCCGAAGGCCCGGATTCGTAGCGGACCGTATTCTTTGTCGCGGATGGTGATTGGGTTGGGCGTCCCCCATTTCTGGTCGGTCTGCTCGCGCAAACTGAAGAAATAGACATCCGACTTGAAGGGCGAGGCAAAGGCCTTGTCCCAGTTCTGCAGATAGGTGAGGACCGGGAGGGTCTGCGTCGTCAGGGTATAGAGACCGGCGTCAAACAGATCCGCGGGGCGGCCCTCATTGACAAAGAGGGCGGCCTGGGTTTCGCGAACGGTCAGCTTGGCGCCGTTCTGGATTTCGCGATCCTGCATCGGGAAACGCATGGCCAGCAATCCGCTGCCCTCTTCGGTCCAGTCGATGACATCAACGAACTGTTTTGAAACAAAGCTCAGGATGCTCATCTGCTGCAACTGCTCCACACGACAAGTTCCTGCGAATTGTTTCCTGACTTGGCCTGCTTTGCAAGCTCTTGTTGTACTTTCTGCGCGGCGGATTGCCAAAATCCGCGCCATGCCTGCCATTGACTTTTCTCATCGCGACTGATGAGCGTATTTGGACTGTGGCGGTTGCCCGCTATCCGTTAGCAAGATGAGGCGAGCAAGGATTGTTACATGGTGCCCAAATGACCAAAGCGACTCCCGAAAAAAGCTTCACCCTCGATTGGATCGACAGCCATATGGCTGATCTCTCCGCTTGGAACCAGACGATCTGGCATTATGCCGAGCCGGCTCTGCGCGAATACAAATCGGCTGCCTGGTATGTCGATCGGCTGCGTCAGGAGGGCTTCGAGGTGGAAGTAGGCAGCGGTGGAATGCCGACGGCCTTCTCGGCTACCTGGTCCAACAAGGCGAAGGCCGGTGACCCGGTCATTGGCACCTATGCCGAATATGATGCCGTCCCCGGCAACTGCCAGGCGGCCAGCACCCGGAAGGAGCCACGCCAGGGCCCGGATGGTCCGTTCAGTCGCCATGCCGCCGGCCACACCGATCCGCATTCAGCGCTTGGCATTTCCTCGCTGGGCGGCGTGCTCGCCGCGAAGGCCGCGATGGAGAAGTTCAGTATTGCCGGCACCATACGTTATTTCGGTGAGCCGGCGGAGAAATTGCGTCTCTCAAAGCCGGTCCATGCCGCCAAGGGCTATTATGACGGCATCGATGCGTTCCTGAGTTTCCACCCGACCTATATGCTGCCGCTGGTCAATACCGTGCGCTGGGATACCCATTGCGGCCTCGGCTATGCCTGCATCTACACCTTCGATTGCATCGAGCCGGAGAACTGGCTCTCGGCCGATCCCGACAGCCCGATCCCGGCGAGCCATGTCTCGGCCCGCGCACCCGGTGCCAATGATGCGCTCTTCCATATGTTCGGGATGACTAAGCAGGCGCAGTCGAACATGCTGCCTTTCACCGGCGGCTGGTCGATCAGCGAAGCGATCCTGTCGGCCGGCCAGGCGACGGCCGACAATCTCCCCGCCCAGACGGCGCAGATCCAGTATCTGTGGCGCGCGCCCACCCTGGAGATGGCGGAGACCATCGCTCGGGTGCTCGACAACAATGCCGAAGCGGCGGCCAAGGCGGCGCATTGCCGCTGGACCAGGACCTGGGTGACGAAATCGCGTCCCGGCCTTGCCAATCATGTCATGGCGCAGGCGACCTATGACAATCTCGTTCTTGCCGGCGCACCGCAATGGGGCGCTGACGCAATCGCCGCCGCCCAGGCGATGCAGAAGGAACTCGGCATCACGCCGATGGCAAAGCCCTTCCTGCCGGCGATCGAAGAATTGATCGAGCCGCAGGAAGCAGAGCGACGCTTGCGCCAGACCCTGCCGCCCTGGCAGCTTAACTCGACATCGGATGATTACACGGAATATTGCTGGTCGGCGCCGACCGTGCGTTTCTATATCGGCCGGCCGATGCTGAAAGGCGCCAAGGGCGTCAATTATCCGGATTGGGTGATGAATGCCTTGGGGGGCATCCCGAGCTGCATCGATCCCATGATCCGCACCGCCTCGAAGACCATCGGCGCCACCATCATCGACCTGATGACCAAGCCCGATCTTCTGAAGGCGGCCAAGGATGAATGGCGGGATCGCACCGGCGGCGGTGTCGGTGGCGACAAATGGATGGCGCCGCTGCTGCCCAAGGATTTCCGGGCGCCAATTGATTTCCGTTGGCCGGAATATGTGACCACGGCGCGTGGCGAAGGCTGGTGGATTCCGGCGCGTGACGGTGAATGAAGCCGGTCAGCCGACCAGTTCGCCGATGAAATCGTCGGCGGCTTTCAGGTACCGGGAAATATCGGCCGGTTCATGGGCGAAAGACGCCTGCGGGCCGGCCGAGACCACGGCATCCCAGATGCCGCGATTGGCCATGAAGATGCGCCTTGTGTCGACCAATTCGGCATCGAGCGAGATCGCCGCCTCGTCGCCGTTCTTCGGCAAGGCTGGCGCCATGCAATAGCCGGCGCGCGGGCCGAGGTGGAAGGCACACCAGTTCAGGCCACGGGCGGCAAAGATCTCATCGAGGCCATCGGAAAGTTGCGTGCCAAGATCGATGACGCGCTGGTAATTCGCCTGCGTCATGATCTCGAGCAGTGCCGCCTTGGCGGCGGCAACCGAGACGGCGCTGCCATAGGTGGTGCCGCCGGTCGCCAGGCCCTTGGGGCCGATATCGACATCGCGATAGCGGGTGAGGTGGTCGCTGACAGCCGCGCTCATGCCGTAGAGCGCGAAGCTCAAGCCCGTGCCGAGGCCCTTGCCCAGTATCATGAAATCGCTTTCCAGGTTCCAGGCTTTGGTGAGGCCGCCATAGGCGAACTGGAAGGTATGCGCTTCGTCGATGCAGAGCAGGGTGCCGTAACGCTGCGTCAATTCCCGGAGGCCCGCATGGAAGCCGGGCTCTGGCATCACGATGTTGCAGTTGGTGAGCGCCGGTTCAGTCAGGACGAGGGCGATATCTTTCCGCGCGAGGACACGTTCGGCAGCGGCGAGATCGTTGAACGGCACGATGATGGTGCGGGCCGCCACTTCCGCCGGCAGGCCCAGCAGTTCCGGAACGCTGCCTTTGTCGCCGGGGCTGACCAGGGTCTCGTCGATATGGCCGTGATAGTGGCCGCCGAAGACCAGCACCTTCTCACGGCCGGTCATATGGCGAGCGATGCGCAGGACCTCGGTATTGGCGCTGGAAGCGGAGACGGTGAATTGCCAGAAGGGTATACCGGTGCGGGCAGCGAGATCTTCGGCGACAGCGATCGCATCTTCCGTCGCCAGCAGGAAATGC
>Ga0209148_1000580_pt1 | contig 33685 bp, 23 predicted proteins | sample AraplaCol_mMF_r2_2_FD_184288 | JGI IMG/M metagenome (GOLD analysis project Ga0209148, IMG submission 184288) | Arabidopsis root microbial communities from North Carolina, USA - plate scrape CL_Col_mMF_r2 (SPAdes) (version 2) | ecosystem: Host-associated > Plants > Roots > Endosphere | place... | reverse complement strand
ATGGCACTCGGCTGCCAGGCGGGATTCTTGAATGGGGGGCCGGCGTACATGGTCGGCACACCCCAGAACATCGGCGACGACTCGGCGCCGTTCTCCAGCGCGTCGCAGGCACGGCTGCCGGAGTTGCCGTACTTGTCATCGCCTGCCCACTCGTATTTCTTCGGGTCGCGCTCGCGAATGCTGGTGTGCGGATTCCCTTGGTGTAGCGCATCCCACAGCTTGCCCTGGCGATACTTCTCATAGGTAACGCCCATACCCAGCACTTCGAGCACGTATTCACGCCGGGCTTTCTCGGTACGCGCGGCGGCTTCCTGCTCCTTGAGCTGATGCGTCTTCTGCTGCCACTGTTGTTCGCGCGCGTTTGCGGCAAACGAGTCCTTGGTCCACTTGCCGCCAAACAGGACCACAACGGCAAGCAGCGGCACACCGAACCAACGTATTCTGTCCATCGTCGTCTCCACGTCAACCTTGGCAAGTTCCGGGTGCAGCACCCGAAAATCGAACACCAGCCACAGCACGAACAGGACCGGAAACAGGAGCACTGTGCCTAGGACGTATTTCCACGCCTTGGGGCGCCTGACATCCGCTGCCTCTGTGACGGCGTGGCTGCTCATGATTGCCCCATCGGTGCAGCTGGGCGGCTCACGCGCTTGCCGGTCGTCGTTTCGGAAACGACGATGTCCCACACTTTGCCCGACAACACCGGCAGACAGGACGGCAACACACCACTGCTGTAGTAGTCGGAGTTGCCCTTGATGAGCTCCTTGCGCCAGTCGGGCTCGCACTCATAATAGGCGCCGTGCCTATCCATGAACCTGGCCCAGGTGAGGATGTCTTTGCGGATGGTGTCCCCCGGCTTTGGCTTCTTCAACCGCCAATCCGCCACTGCGCACAGGTAGGCGTAGAACAGCCGGTGGCTGGACGCCTGCCCACTACCAATTGCGACATCGTAAGCGGTTACGTAGCGGTGATTTGCCGCGCTGTCGAAGATAGCACTGTGAAACGATTTCTCGCCCAGCTCGTGCTGCCAGCGCTTGCGCGCGTCGTTGGGGCTTTCCATCACGTATGCCACAATTTTGCCGTCGTTCCTACGGGCTGCACTGAGAATAGTGCAGTCGTCATCCGGGCTCTTCTTCCCAGAATGCCGGGCCTCGTTATAAGCTGCCTGCATCCGTTCGCAGTCCAGCTTGGACAATTTTCCCGACCTGTCGCCGGGGCAGACGCCAGCAACGGCCGGCGGCAGCTCTTTCAGTGCGACATTCATGCCTCCCGCTGCTGTGACTGCAATGGCGGCTGTGATTGGGTCCACCTCCTCACTCGGTCCCCGCGCTTTCAGTGGGACTTGAGCCAGGCGCGAATTGGCCGGAATCTTGTCCGCGTCTATTTGGTTGCCTCGCAGGTCCGCCTTGCGTGGTGGATGCAGTGCTTCGCCGTTAATTGCGCGGATTCCATGCCGCTGCTCCTCTGGTTTATCTTTCGGGTCGACGGGCCACACCGCGACCGGGAGCGACTCGCGCATGTCACGTATGGACTCAGCGACGTGGGCATGGTCGTCTTCTCCTTTGATGCAAAGCGCGAAGTCGTGCGGAGGCTGGCCAACCAGAACCGGAACGACTTTTCTGATAACCGGGTCCAAACGGCGTTTGGCGGTGAATACTCGCTGAAAGAAGCTCGCCCCGAGCGCGGCCATCGGCTTTCCGACCAGTGTCCTGCGCGGAATCGGGTAGGCGGCATGACTGGCCATGTAGCCGGTGGCGACCTGCCTCTGCAATGGCGGGTCTTTAAGGATGTAGTCAGGCACACCCTGCCATCCAATGCCGCGCATATTGTCCAGGGCAACCGTCATGTCTTCTGGGCAGAAGTAGAGATAAACCTTGCCGCGGTTGTCGCGGTCGCCTTCCGGCTTCCAGCAGCCCGCGACCATCCCGCCGCAGTCGCACTCATTAATTCTCGCAAAGGCCGGCTCGGCTACCTTCGACTTCGCCACGCCGGAGACGATGTTCATCAGCGTCTGCAGCCTGGCATGCACACTCTGGCGGCCATCGATAAGTTCGTAGAGCGCATCACTCATTGCTGCGTCTTTGCCTCCCCGGAAGAAGCTCAATCCCTTCATCACGAGGGTCATTTCTTCGTCAAGGCTATAGGGCGGGTGGGTCAGGATTAAGGTGTCAGCAGTACGTTCGCCTCGTTCCATCAGGAACGCCTGTGCGAGAAGGCTCAGCAAGCACCCCTGGCTATGCGCAACGATGTTGACCGTGTCTTTCGGTTCGAACTTGCGAATCATCGCGATAAGGGCTGCCAGACGCAGCGCAGCCAATACCATGTACATGCGGCCGGGGCCGGTCTTGACGGGCCTGAGAGGGTCGCCCAAAGGGTCACCAGGAGCGTAGACGCCGCGGTTCCACATGTCCGGCAAACTACTGGTCGCATTGCCGAACGGGCCGCCATTCTTGGAAAGGTCTTTGTCGAGACGCGTGCCGTAGCGGTCGGTCTTCTGGCCGTTCACTGTCCTGGTCTCGTTCTGGAGCTCCCGATAGCCCCAGTAGAACGGGATGACCGGGCTGTCGGTATCCGGTTTCACTTGACGCTTGAAGTACACCGCATCCGGGTCAACTTCGACCACGTCCTTTTCCTTGTCGGTCTCACCCGGCATCGTGTATTCAGCTGGCTTGAAATACCGGAACAAACGCTCCTGTAGGCCGGTACAAAGGCCTTCCTCCACTGCGTTAAACGAGGTGCCCACATCGTTGACGCCGTGGACCAGGATGATGTTGCCCGGCAGGTCGCGTGGCACCTCGATGACTTTGTCCCGGAGACGGTTGCACTGAAGCACAGTGCTCTCGCGTTTGACGACATACTCAATCTTCGGATAAGGCTTCTCGGCCATATGTTCTCCTGAAGGCTAATTGTCTCCACCGCCACGCAACAAATCGATGTCGGCCATGTGCATTGCGTCCCGCGCGAGCAATTCGGACTTGCCGTCGGCGCCGCTGCGAGCCTTCGTGCCGGTCCCGTCGCTCAGCTCTATGTTCATGCCCGCATCCTTGACGATGCCGCCCTGGACCAGCTTCTCGTCGGCCGTGGCGGCACGCGGGTAGCGCAGCTCGGCCTTTTGGTCCGCTCCGCCGCTACTGAATGTCGGACGTAGTGGCGTCATGGTTTCCGGGTCGTCGTACAGGTAGTCGGGCGCATGGTATTGGATGGGATGCTTGCTCCCGATGACGAATTCTCCGTTGCCCATCCTGACGAACGAGCCGTCTTCCACGATTAGGTGCAACGCCTTCGCGGAGACGGTCACGACACCATCGCAGGCGGTCAGCTGCATGTTCCTGGCCGAATCGATGATGGTGTCGTCATGCTGGCTCTGGAGAACGAGCTTGCCGAAATGAGCAATTGCGTTGAGCCCGCCGTGATGCGCAAAAAATGAGAGCCCCTTGCCGGCGTTGACGGTGAAGCGCTGGCCGGCCGCGAGCTGCAGATGCTGCTGCGCGACGGTGTCGATGTTCCTGGCCGAATAGCTGACGATGGCCCTGGAGCTGGCAAAGCCGATGCCGGCCGGCGATGTGATGCCAATAACGGGCTCGCGTGGTTCGGCGGCCTCGGGGACAGTATTGCTGCCGTCCTCCCATCGTTTGAAGCGTGTCAGCAGTTCGTCCTGGTCCTTGACGTCTACCGGCAGTCCGTTGTGCTCGGCCGCATAGTTCCCGAGTGCGGAGAACAGTTCGCCGCACTCGCGCAGGAGGCCGACGAAGTCGTCGCGAGCAAGCTGGTTGCCTTTGGTGCCCGACCCGCCGAACAGCTTCCAGGCGCTCAGGAAGATGCCTCGCGCGGCATGCAGCGCGATTGCCTCGTCCGTCCGCAGCTCCGCGCCTTCGCCTCGCGGCGCCGCCTGGCCGTCCTGTCGCAGTTCGGTCAGGTAGCCCAGATTCAGCTCGGTCGTGGCATGGTCGCTTGCCAATTGGGCGCTAATCTGTCCTTGTGTGTCGTCGAAACGGAGCTGGTTGCCGCGGTGGCCATGTACTTCGCGGCTGCGTAGGCCCGACTGATATCGGGTGGCTGGCAGCGCGTCTTCATGCCGGAATGCCGGGGGAAGTGCATCGGCGTTATAAAGCTGGCCGACAATGATGGGCTTGTCCGGGTCCCCGCCGGCAAATTCGATGAGCACCTCCGTTCCAACCGGGGGCAACAAGCGCGCGCCGCATTGTGCGCTGCTACCGGGGCCGTTTCCCGCCCAGTTGGAGGCCACTCGGACCCAGGCCGAAACACCAGCCAGATTCGAAGTGTCTCCGCCGCTCCCATGGGCGTTGGGCTGCGGCCTGACTGCCGGAAAACGTACCTTGACCCGCCCCAGTTTGTCGCACCACACCTGCTCGCCTGGCGGGCCAACGACAATCGCGGTCTGAACCTGCGGGCGCCGCAGGACTCGTCGTGGCGGGACAATGCGCACCCCGCGCCGCACGCAGGAAAACCGCGTCTTGTAGCGGGTCTGCTCTCCGTTGTCCGCCCGGAGGACGGCGTCATCCTCGTGCGTCCAGCCGTTCCGGTTGAACAGCCGCTCGACACGCGTGCTGATGTCGACGGGGAGGTTGTTCTGGGCGATTATGCGCTGTTCGGTTATGACGAATTGCCGCTCTTCTTCAGCATGCGTGTCAATCTCTGGATGCCCCACAAGACTGAACCACTCCCCCGCAGCCAGGTCACGAACGCCGCCTTCACCATGAAAGGATTTGGAAGCGTAATCGAAACGCGCCATCTGCGTGTCTCCCAGCGCAGCCAAATCCAGTATCGTGTCGCCCAGGTGCGGCGCCGCGACATAATAGTCCTCGAGGTTCGCGGCAAGCTTGTTTCCACGTACCCCCTGGTTCATTTGGGATGTGGACTGGACCGTCGTGAACGGCGCCGCATCGGGGTTCTTGTAATCGGGGCTGTACAGGGCGACTCTGCCGGGCTGCAGGCTGCGCTCCGCGCTCCAGTACGTAATCGCGTCACGCTCTTCGGTCGCCGCGTCCCGATGAAAGCGCACTGCACCTGCGGAGTTCTGGCGAAGGCAATACGGGTCCTTGAAGAGGACGAGCGTGTGGCCGATGACGCGGTCCGCCTGGTTGCCTGGGGCTCTCGACCAATTCGGGAGCCCTGGACGAAAGAACCACGCGATGCCGAGCCGCTGCATCAGTCGGCGAATGAACGCGGCGTCCGATTCGTTGTGCTGCATGGTGAATTCGCGCCGCGGTGGCCTCACGTTCATCAGGCCAGCATCGATGTCGAGGTCGAACGTGGCCGCCAGGAGGGGATTATTTGTCCGCCACTCTCTGATGAGCGTCTCAATGATGTCCAACTCGCTCATGTCCCGGAAGATGCGCGTGTTGACGCGGTTTTCCATCACAAACAGCGCGTCGCGCATGACCAGCTGATACGTCGCCAGTCCACCGTCGCTCTGGCCAGACAAGGCACTGGTAACGATGCCGCACAGACGACGTATCTCGCCCCGGTCGGTGACGACTTGCAGTTCCGCGGGTAGACCAATGAAGTCTTTGAGTGCGAGGCTAGCACTCTCCGCGACGCAAAGGATTCGATGCTCGAAGCCCCCACATATTGCTTCGTGCCCGCTCACTCTCTGTACAAGAAGCTGCCCGTCCACGGTCGCACCCGCGTAATCCAGTACGAGCCGAAGCGGCCTGTTTCGCGTCGAGATGAGGTACTGCGCCAGGTCAGCGTTTGGCACGTTGTCAAATTCCGCCATCTGTCGTCCCCCGTTTGGAACTGGATGATGCTTATTCGTTTCCTAAGAAAAATTGCCGGCTTCACTCTACGGTTCGAGCTCAAGAAGGAAGGATTATTGATGTGGCAACCGCACTTCATGCTGTGGCGCCGCAAATTGCGGACTCGACATGTTCCGGAAGAGGGAAAGCATCGGCATGAAACGACTGAACATCCAGTAGCGGTCCGTATAGCAGTAGTATCTGTCCGGAAATTTTTAATGTATTGCTCGGTCGCAGCCAGAGCTGAGCGCTATGGCAAAGCATTGCGTAAGGACAAAAACAGGTAGGAAGGGCACGAAGGAACAGTTTGCGTACGAGTAGAGACACGACCAACGTGAGCAATACCGGTCGTGGTATCAAGAAGTATCAGGGGATTTGAAACTTCTCAGAATCGATGATACTTCTTGAGACACCACGCTGACGGACTTCGACCGTAGCCGTAACCAGCGATACCAAGCACTGCTGCGCCGTGCGAAAAGCAGACTACGTTTGCTGCCGAACTTGTCGCAGCCGAGGGGCGGAGTGCGCGTGCTGTTGCTGGCCCACAGGCAGTGGGGCACGGACCATAGCGCAGTGCGTAATGAAACATCACCACTCAAAGCGGTCTCGACTTCAGAATGATGCTGGCCGGCCTGCGGCGAATACTTGCAATTGCAACGGTATAATGACGCAGAGCAAATAACGAGGAGATTCCGGCTTGCACAGCATACCGTTCGAAATTCCACCGCCAAAAAATGAGGCGGACTTCGAACGCATGTGCGCGCAGGTGTACGGCGTGGTCTTCGACGACCGGATGCCAAAGATGAACGGCCGCAGTGGCCAAGTTCAGGGCGGTGTGGACGTCTTCGTAAAAGAGCCTGGCGTCGGGCGTGTGGGCGTCCAGTGCAAGAAGTACACGTTAAAACCAGTCAAATGGGAAGACGTCGAGGACGAGGTCAACAAGGCCGACAAGCACAAAACGCCCATCAAGAAGCTTATCCTTGCTACGACCGCACCAAACGATGCAACGCTGTTGAAAAAAGTCCAAGAACTCTCGGACGAGCGCGAGGCTAAGGGACTGTTTCCCGTTGAGATTGAGTTTTGGGGGGGGACATCTGCAACCACATCGACCGTTACCCGGTTCTTCAGGACCACTACGCACCACACACGCCTGGCGCGGCCTATCATCGGCAAGAGGCATCGCTTAGTGCGATTGGCGACATCGTGCTGGAAACACAGGCGATGGTGCAAAGCATTGCCGGTCTACCACCAGCGCGGCCAGACTCCGTAGACCGACTCATTTCGGACCAGCTTGACCGCACTAACGAACTGCTGAAAGTGGGTCGGTACCGTGATGCGCTCGACCATCTGGCGGTCGTTGGCAAAGACCTGGAACCCTTCGATGCGCACCAAAAGGCTCGCTGGTATCTCCAAAAAGGATTCAGCCTCTGGTTCATGCACGTGGACGACCTGGAGGCCGCCGGCCTGTTTCTTAAGGCTTTCGAGACCTATCCAGACGACGAGCGCATGGCGGCTGCCCAAGTTCGGGGCCTCATGCTTCAGAAGAAGCTTGATGAGGCACGCGTAGCCGGGGAATCGGCCCTTGAGCGATTCCCGGATTCTCAGCAGGTCTGGTTCGCGCTGGCTAACGCTCGTCACCTGCAAGGCGTGCCGGTTCAGATGAAGGATGTGCCCGAAGCGCTAAAGCAAGAGCCCGACATCCTTCAGTTCGTTGCACACGTAGAACTCAAGAGGGGGAACCTCGACGAGGCCATCAGGCTTAGCGAAGAGGCCGCGAACCACCCGTTGGCCGGATTTTTCATTCGAGCAAACGCCGTTTGGGTTGCCGCCGAGTGTGGGTCCCGGTTTCCCGTCGGAGCACTTGCAGGTGCGCTTCCGGTGCGCGAAACGAAGGCACTCGAATTCGCCATCGGCTTATTCAATCCATGGCACGAACGCCTCTGGAATGTGCAGTCCGATTCTGTGGGCGAGACAGCTGCGCATCTGGGTTATGCCCTCCTGATGTTGCATCGGTTTACGGAAGCTCTCGCTCTTGCGCGGGACGCAGAGACCCACGGATACCGCTCGTCTGAACTTCGTCGCATCCAGGTGACTGCATTGTTTGACCTGGACCGGGAAGAGGAGCTCCTACGGCTCGCCACGGAACGGCTGGCCGAGATGGACCCCGCCAGTCTTATCATCGTAGGCCAAGTCGCGGCTAAGCACGGTAACGTTGCACTGCTCGAGCAGACTATCGAGGCGGCACTTGCCTTTGACCCCACCGACGAAGAGACGATGGAACTCCTCAGCGCCCTTCGCTGGGATGCGTTGATGCAGGCCGACCGGCAGGAAACTGCTGTCAATGAGGTGCTTGCTGCAAAGGTTGATGTCACTGGGGGACTGGTTTCGGCCTGCGTAGCGGCGCGTGTCCTAAACCGAGCTGGACGAACCCTGGAAGCCGATGCAGTAGTCCAACGGGCAAAGGCCATAGTGACGCCCGAGAGCACTGACGCCCAGCAGTTTATGCTCGCAGAACTGCTGTTCAGCGTCAGACAGTTTGCTGAGGCAGGCGCGCTGTACGAGCGATGGATTACTCCAGGTAACCTCTCTGACCTGCACAACAGATTGCTTGCATGCTATGTGCGGTCTAATAATCGACGCAAGGCGAAGGAGTTCATTTCCAAGCTGCCTGCCGATTGGATTGAGAACGACGACACCCGTAGCCTTGCCATCGAACTCGGCCAACGAGCTGCAGACTGGGCCTTCCTTCGTCCGCTGGTGGATGCGCAGCTGAAAAGGTATCCAGACGCTGCTGGAAGCTGGCTATTCAAGCTGAGCGTGAGTTTGCGCTCGTCGACGCCGGCCGAATTCCAAAACGACCTTCGCATCGTTCCAGAGCAGCTCAAGGGGCCGATACGGGCAACGACCCAGTTGGCCGGCCTGGAGCTTCGATACGGCGAGGCTGAGAGAGGGATGCGTCGGTTGTACCGAATGCTCCGTAACAACCTGGATGAACCGGAAGCGCTGTCGGCATATTTCATTTCTATCATGGGAACACCTGGCGAGCTCCCTTTGATGGAGACGCAACTGCCGGCAGTCGCGTCGGGCAGTTGCGTCGCTCTGGTCGATGAGTTCGGCCAGTCCACACAGTTGGTCATCGACCCGGCCAATGTTGGAGAGCTTCCAAAGCGTGAGGGGTACTCGGATGCCGCAGCGCCTCAGGCGGCGGCGTTGCTTGGGGCCATTGCAGGGCAGCAGGTAGAGCTTCCGTTACTTGCCTTTGGCGATATGAAGCGATATACGGTAACTGCAATTCAATCAGCCTACCGGTACATGCTACAGGTCGTGCATGAGCGTGCCAACGCGCTGGGCGGGCTTCCTCATATGAAGATGGTGCATTTCGGTACGACTGGCGATGGCGAACTCGATTTGGCCCACATGAAGGCTGAGGTCATGCGGTCGTCCGCCATCTCGCGGCAACTATTCGATACCTATGCCGCAGGGCATATGACGCTGTCGGGGTTTGCCAAGTGTCAGGGTCGAACGATAGTCGAAGTTGTTGTGGGCTGGCCAGCTGACGGACCACCGCTCTTCGTCGGAAGGGGAACCGACACCGAACGCATTGCGGCGCTTGAACTCATCGCCCGTCCAGATGCGGTCTATGTCATTGACGCACTGACTTTAGCTGAGCTCGTCAACCTCGAAGTTCAGGAGGTGTTGGGCCATCTCCCAAAAGTGCTCGTGTCAACAAAGACGAAGGTGATGTTGGAGGGGCTTCTCCGTGAAGCGCTGGAGGACAGAAGCGTTGCGACCAGCACCGAGGTAAATGGAGAGCTTGCCATTATTGAGCACGACGCTCGTTATCACGCACGACGAATCGAGTTCTGCAAAGCAGTCCTTGCAGCAGTCGAAATGTATTGTGAGGTGCAGCCTGCGTATGGTGAGCTGGAAAACGAAGAGAACGTGGCCCGCCTTGCCGAGGTGCTTCAAGACGAAGAGATGGAAGTGTTAATGCTCGCGAAGGCGGTCAATGCAACCGTATTGACGATGGATGGGCGGCTCCGCTTCGTCCTTGAGGCTGTTGCGAAAGTTGCTGGGATTTGGCCACAAGCTTTGCTAATGCACTGCGAGAGCAAGGGCCTCGTCGCTCCTATGAAAATTGTTTCCGCCACGGTTCGACAGTTCGTCCTAAATCGAAGCTTCGTAGTACTTGGCTCAGACGACCTTACCTGGATGGTCCTGCAAGGTGGAGTGTACCTGCAGCAGGGCATGCGTCGCGCTAAGGTCTATCTATCGTCGGAAAGCACGAATTTCGCTTCCGCAATTCGTGTGGCTTTTGAGTTCTTAGAGCAAATCGCTTTGCTTCATATCCATCTAGGTGCGTTCGGAGAGATATTCGAGCACGTGATTGAAGCAACGATGCGGCACAAGCAACGCCCGTCGGATTTTGAGTTTCATGTCGCCAAATTTGTTGATGATTTGACTAGCTCTTTGAATAACATAACTTACCTTTATGGTCCCGCGAACGTCCATCCGACTGAACGAATGCTGCTTCAACGACGATATTTGGCGGAACGGTTCATGCGCGCACGGGACCGTCTCAAAGTGCCGATGGACAATCGACCTGTCGCTGTGCGGGCTCTCTTCTGCAGCACTATTCCCTGGCTGGTGGAAGACACATCGATTCGAGTTGCCGACTCGGCAACTGGGGTGCAGTTGCAGGCTAAAACAGCTGAACTAGCTGGGACCGACACTACCGTCTCGAACACGGTACTGGAAAAGCCAGACCAAGCTCGAGAGTTATTTTTAGTCTCAGAGCCAGACACGGGGTTCAACGGTCGTTGAATAGAAAAGCGAGCGGAAACTGCCGAGTGGAGCTCAATGTAGCAGAGTTTCATCCTTGCCAACATTTCGGAAAGTAGTCTCATGCCGAAGCACTGATTTTCCCTATGTGAGAATGTGAATCTACTGCCGAGAATGTTAGTAACACATGACCGGAGTTGACTGGACACCGATACGCTTGAATAATTATGCAAGAGTACAGCCTTATGTGCTAAATTCTGGTTTTCTTTTTATGTCATGAGGATAGCAGATGGCGACTTATGCTGAATTAAAAGCGCAAATCCACGAGTTGGAAAAACAGGCTGAAGCCGCTCGCCAGCGAGAGCTCGCTGAGGCCAGAAGCAAAATTCACGAATTGATGCAAGCCCATGGCATTACCGCCGCTGACCTGGGGCGAATCAAACGGGAGTCAAAACCGCGCGGTGCGGTTCCTGCCAAATACAAGGACCCGGTCTCGGGCAAGACTTGGACTGGTCGAGGCCGGGTGCCCGGCTGGCTTGAAGGTCGCAATAAAGCTGACTTCCTTATTGACTAAGAGCCGCTAACACGTACGCCTATCAAAACCCTGTACTTGCCTTTGGAACAATAAGGCTCGTACACTGAGCTCGGCAATACTTCCGCGTTCGGCCAATAGCCGTCAATGATAGTTCTAAGATGAATACGGAAAATATTTCGTCGTCAAATTTCTGAAGGTAATTGTCGTGCCGTTGTCTACCACTGAAAAAAATGTTCGCGAACTGCTTATCCGCGTCGCGCGGTCCGAACCTATTGCCCGACGCGTAGGAAGAATTTCGTACAAAGAAATTTGGACGCATATTCACCCGGACATCAAATGGGGTCAAGCTCACACTTGGGCTGTCGTGGAATGGATTACCCGTGTGTCCGCCATTGAACTTCAGAACGGTCGACCACCGTTGAACGAAATCGTTACCCCCACAAACAAGACTGTGCCGCAAGACCCTTGGGGTAACGCGGCGCATGGAATAAAAGGGCATCTAAAGAAACTCTCTGGCATTATTGCTCCGTACAAGACCCACGAGGAAGCGCAACAGGCATGTTGGCGTTACTGGGCAAACCATTCTGACGGACGCGCTTCAAATGGCGCAATACTTGTTACCGAAACAAAAGCGGAGGAAGGCTATCGCCAGGACCGTGAAATTAGCTTCATCAACCGAAACCGAAAAATCATCGCTGAAGCGAAAAAACGAGACAAGTTTAAGTGCCAAGCCTGCGGGTTCTTCCTTGAAGTGGATGGAAAACCGTTGATTGATTGCCATCACTTAATACCCCTGAGCTATTCGTCTGGCGCTCGGGTTACGAAACTGAGTGACCTTGTCTGTCTTTGCCCAACGTGTCATCGAGTTGCGCATACAAGGGCATTTCCACTTTCAGTAAAGGAAATTCGATTGCTTCGAGGTATTTGAAGACTCCCAAACCCCACGGTCAACCAGGACTTTGAGATAAAGCCGCGCAAGGCCAGTTACTTTGAGCGTTAAAGCCTACGCCCGCCCAAAGTCTGTATGGGTCGAGAGTTGCAGTACACTGGGCGGCAGTACTGGGCCAGGAGCGGACGGTTGAATCTGGGGAAAGCCATTCAGTAGTGCATTTACACGCAGACCATCAGCTCAGGAACAAGTTCGACCGGAAACTATACGATGGGCTGCAGGTGAGTAATGGCTCGACGTTCTTATTGAATTTTCCAAACCATCTCGAGATGGTTTGACCGAATGAGGTAGATATGCTTGCAATGACGGTTTTAACTATATTGGCAGTCATCTATATGACTTGGACGTTGGTAAGTGGATGGGCATACCGCCGACCATGGTGTTTACTTGTATGTGGCTTGCTTATATCCGCTTTCGCAACAATGGTGAAGTCACTTCCTCTGGTAATCAAGGAACTACCTAAAAGCCCGTGGTCGCCCTCAGAGATGGATTTTGCGGCGGCGCTCGTTGACCCGACTTTGATAGGCTTAGCAGGCGGGCTCATCGCGGCTGGAGTTATGCTGAAAGTGCAAATTATGCACGCAACTGACGTGCAAGACGCAAAACGTAACTTGAAGCGCTCTATTGAAGCACTGCAAGAAGTAGAGCGAGCGGACGAGGACTTAAAATTAGTCGCGCGTTCACTTCCTGACAAAGAGTTCTGGCAACGATTAACGGCTATTAAAGAAGCGCGCACAGAGGCGTTGTTTGAAAAACAGGAGGCAAAACGAGAGTTGAAGAAAATACAAGTTCCAGGTCTTCCTGGCGGTGACGAGACTTGATACCTCTAAACCAAATTCCTTGGTCGCAACGAGAGCGGCTGCACTGAGCACTGAACACTGAGTACAGACGAGCCCAAACGCCGCATACCAGTTATTTCGACTTTATTCGCTATTCAGCTAAAATCAGATTATCTGCATAACGGATACTTTGATGTCTTCTACTCCGCCATCGCTTGCGGTTGTCACTGGGAACCATTTGGGGCTGTTGCTGGTTTCAGCGCGCAAGCGTCGCAAGCTCACGCAAGCCCAGGTCGGAGCCCGGCTCGGCCTGAGTCAAAACCGCATCTCTTACTTAGAAACGCATGCTGATGAACTGAGCTTCAAACAGTTGCTCAGTTACTGCGCAGTCGTCGGACTGCAGGTCCGACTTGGAGAGCGAGCCACCGTAGGTGATTCAAAAAGCACTGCGGAGTGGTGAACGCCCGAGAAGAGACCTAATCAGTCTCAGCCACGGCCAAGCAATCTCACGGATTGTCTGAATGATACTGCCACGAGGCACGCCCGGGCGGAACGGGACATCGCGATGTAAGCCGTCTTGCCTGAGCGAAAACAGTCGGAAATATTGCTCTGGGATGAAGTCTGGCGCGCGTCCTAATGTCGCGGTAAATAAAAGCGTTTCCGACCAAGCGTGGCGCGGGTTTCGGGGGAGTTCAGCCCCCCGAAACGCAAGCTTTTACAAAGCACAAAACGCACGCTTCTATTTCCCGCCTACACAATACCAGCCCCCAGCCTGCCTTACTCAACCGTCACCGACTTCGCCAGATTCCGCGGCTTGTCGACGTCCGTCCCGCGCGCCAGCGCCGTGTGATACGCCAGCAGCTGCAGCGCCGCCACGTGCAGGATCGGCGACAGCAGGCCGTAGTGTTCCGGCAGGCGGATCACGTGCAGGCCTTCACCCGACGTGATCTGAGTGTCGACGTCGGCGAACACGTACAGCTGGCCGCCGCGGGCGCGCACTTCCTGCATGTTCGACTTCAGCTTTTCCAGCAGGGCGTCGTTCGGGGCGATCGTCACCACCGGCATCTCTTCCGTCACGAGCGCCAGCGGGCCGTGCTTGAGTTCGCCGGCCGGATAGGCTTCGGCGTGGATGTACGAGATTTCCTTCAGCTTCAATGCGCCTTCCAGCGCGATCGGGTAGTGCAGGCCGCGGCCCAGGAACAGGGCGTTTTCCTTGCGGGCGAATTCCTCGGCCCAGGCGATCACCTGCGGCTCCAGCGCCAGCACGGACGACAGCGCAACCGGCAGGTGGCGCATCTGTTTCAGGTAGTTCGCTTCCTGCTCGTCGCTCAGGCGGCCGTTGACCTGGGCCAAGGTCAGGGTCAGCAGGAACAGCGCGGCCAGCTGGGTCGTAAATGCTTTGGTCGAGGCCACGCCCACTTCGACGCCGGCACGGGTGATATACGCCAGCTTGCACTCGCGCACCATGGCGCTCGTGGAGACGTTGCAGATCGTCAGCGTGTTCGTCATGCCGAGGCTGCGCGCGTGCTTCAGGGCGGCCAGCGTGTCGGCCGTCTCGCCCGACTGCGAGATCGTCACGACGAGGGTGCTCGGGTGCGGAACGCTGTCGCGGTAGCGGTATTCGCTGGCGATCTCGACGCTCACCGGCAGCTTGGCCACCGATTCGATCCAGTACTTGGCCGTCAGACCCGCGTAATAACTGGTGCCGCAGGCCAGGATCAGCACGCGGTCGATTTCCTTGAACACGCGGAACGCCTGGTCGCCGAACAGTTCCGGCATGATGCCCGTCACGCCTTCCAGCGTGTCGCCGACGACGCGCGGCTGTTCGAAGATTTCTTTCTGCATGTAGTGGCGGTACGGACCGAGTTCGGCGGCGCCCGTGTGGGCGTGCACGGTCTTGACCTCGCGCTCGGCCGGACGGCCCTCGACGTCGACGATCCAGTAGCGGGCCAGTTGCAGGTCGACCACGTCGCCTTCTTCCAGGTAGATGATCTGGTCGGTGGTGCCGGCCAGCGCCATCGCGTCGGAAGCGACGAAATTCTCTCCTTTGCCCAGGCCGACGATCAGCGGCGAGCCCTGGCGCGCGGCCACGACGCGGTGCGGCTCTTCGCGGCAGAACACGGCGATCGCATACGCGCCGTGCAGGCGCTTGACCGCCTGCTGCACGGTGTCGAACAGGTCGCCGTCGTACATGTGGTCGACCAGGTGGGCGATGACCTCGGTGTCGGTCTGGCTCTGGAACACATAGCCCAGCGCGGTCAGTTCGGCGCGCAGCTCGTCGTGGTTTTCGATGATGCCGTTGTGGACGAGGGCGATGCGCGCATCGTCGCTGTTCGGCGAGAAGTGCGGGTGGGCGTTCTTGGTGGCCGGCGCGCCATGCGTCGCCCAGCGGGTGTGGGCGATGCCCGTAAAGCCTTGCAGATGGGTTTCCTGGATCTGGGATTCCAGATCGGCCACGCGCGACGTGCTGCGCGAACGCGCCAGGCGGCCGTCCACGTGCAGCGCCACGCCGCAGGAGTCGTAGCCGCGGTATTCAAGGCGCTTCAGACCTTCGATGAGTACTGGGGTGATGTTGCGCTGGGCGACTGCTCCGACAATGCCACACATGGGGAAAACCTCCGAAATTGATTGATTCACGCACTGTAGAGCAGAGCTTACGAAATAAGCTTTCTAAGTTCTCACTATTTTGATAGATTATTTCACGACACTTTCAACATGAAATATCCTTTCATTTTTCTTCAAGTATTTTACGCATATGTCGGCAGATGGCCCAATACTCGACGATCTGGATCGTCGCATCCTGAATATCCTGCAGGTTGACGCTTCTCAGACCAATGCGGAGTTGGCGGAATTGGTACACGTCTCGCCGCCGACTTGCCTGCGTCGTGTCAAACAGCTCAGGGAAAACGGTGTTATCGAGCGGCAAGTCGCGATCGTCGCGCCGGACAAGGTCGGCGCGCGCCTGTCCGCCATCGTCGAGATCACGCTGGACGTGCAGGCCGCGGACCGCATGGAAGAATTCGAGCGTGTGGTGGCGGATGAGGCGGCTGTGCTGCAGTGCTACCGCGTGTCGCCCGGACCGGACTTCGTGCTCGTCGTGCAAGTGGCCGACATGCCTGCCTACCACGCCCTGGCGCACCGCCTGTTCACCACGCACAGCAACGTGCGCAATGTAAAAGCGTATTTTTCGACCTTCCGCAGCAAGTTCGAAACACGTATCGCGACCTGATCTGTTCACATCGACAACCGCCGAGCTGTGGATAACTCTGTGCGTTTATCCCCGATGCATCGACGTGCGCTTACCGCAATCTCCCGCTACACGCGCATTTCACAGGGTTTCTGAAACGATCAGGCCCGCCGGGAGAACGTGGCGGGCCTGTGGATGACTTTGTGGATGATCGTGTGGAAGGGCAGTTGACATCCCTGTGCACAGGCAGTGGAATACCTGTGCATATGCTACGAATCGCGGTGGACAGCTTATTTCTTGACCTTGACCGGGCGCTGCCAGTTCTCGATCGTCAGCTGTTTCGGACGCGAAATCGTCAGCTTGCCGGCAGGTGCATTCCGGGTCAGCGTGGTGCCGGCGCCGATCGTCGCGCCCTTGCCGACCGTGACGGGCGCCACCAGCTGGCTGTCGCTGCCGATGAAAGCCTCGTCCTCGATGATCGTGCGGAATTTATTGGCGCCGTCGTAGTTGCACGTGATCGTGCCGGCGCCGATGTTGACGCGCGAACCGACGTCGGCATCGCCCACGTAGGCCAGGTGGTTTGCCTTGCTGTGGGCGGCGACCTTGCTGTTCTTGATCTCGACGAAGTTGCCGACGTGGACGTCCTCGCCCAGTTCCGTGCCCGGGCGCAGGCGCGCATACGGGCCGATGACGGATTTTATGCCGACGGCAGCGCCTTCCAGGTGGCAGAACGGCTTGATCTGCGCGCCTGCCGCGACGGTCGCGTTCACCAGCACGCTGTGGGCGCCGATCGTCACGCCGTCGCCGAGTTCCACGCGGCCTTCGAACACGCAGCCGACGTCGATGGTGACGTCGCGTCCGCAGATGAGCTCACCGCGCACGTCGATGCGCGCCGGGTCCAGCAAGGTCACGCCCTTCTCGAGCAGCGCGATGGCGATGTTCAGCTGGTGACGACGTTCGAGCTCGGCCAGCTGCACCTTGCTGTTCACGCCCGCCACTTCCCATTCGGCCGACGGCTGGGCCGACACGACCGGCACGCCGGCGGCCACGGCCTGGGCGACGATGTCGGTCAGGTAGTATTCGCCTTGGGCATTATTGTTTTTCAGCGCGCCAAGCCAGCCAGTCAAAAAGCGGGTCGGGATGACCATGATGCCGCTGTTGATTTCCTTGATGGCGCGCTCGAGCTCCGTGGCATCTTTTTCTTCGACGATGCGCACAATGTTGCCGTTCTCGCGGACAATACGGCCCAGGCCGAACGGATTCGCCTGTTCCACGGTGAGGATCGCCAGCTTGTCGTCGCTGGCGGCCTCGACCAGGCGGTGCAGCGAGGCCGGGGTCGTCAGCGGCACGTCGCCGTACAGGACGAGCGTCGGCGCGTTTTCGTCGATTTGCGGCAGGGCCTGCATTACGGCGTGACCGGTCCCCAGCTGCGGTTCCTGCAGGGCGGTATCGATCGCGGCGGCGCCGTCGACCGACCAGGCTTGAACCGCACTCGGCACCGCTGCGCCGCCGTGCCCGTAAATCACGCATAATTTACTCGGGTTCAGGCTGCGCGCCGTGTTGATAACATGCTGCAACAGCGGCTTGCCGGCCAATGGATGCAAGACTTTCGGCAGTGCGGATTGCATGCGCTTTCCCATGCCGGCGGCGAGGATGACTACGTTCATAAGCCGTTCTCAAACAAGTTAAAAAAGATGAAAAAGTTTAACACGCCCCCTGCCGCTTTCCCGCGGGTACGAATGTTGTTCCTGATCGCCTTCATGGCAGTGCTGAGCGCCTGCAGCACGATCCGCTTCACGTACAACCACGGCGACACGCTGCTGTACTGGTGGTTGAACGCATATCTCGACCTCGACAGCGACCAGTCCGACTGGGTCAAGAAAGATATCGACAACCTGTTCCAGTGGCACCGCACGACGCAACTGCGCGATTACGCCGGCCTGCTGAGCAAAATGCAGCGCCAGCTCGGCAACGGCAACATCACGCAGGACGAGCTGCTCGCCGACTACCGCGACGTCAAGGCGAGAACGGAATTGCTGGCCTTTAAGGCACTGCCGCAACTGGCCGATCTGGCGATGTCGATCAAGCCGGACCAGATCGCCCGGATGGAAAAGAAATTCGCCAAAAACAATGAGGACTTCCGCAAGAAATTCATGAGCGGCAGCCTCGAAGACCAACATAAAGCCCGTTACAAGAAGGCGATGGAACAGCTCGAATTGTGGTTCGGCGGTTTCAGCCGCGATCAGGAGGCGGCATTGCGCAAAGCGTCCGACGCGCGCCCGCTCGACAACGAGATCTGGCTGCAGGAGCGTATGATGCGGCAGAAAAAAATCATCGCGCTACTGCAGCGCATCCATCAGGATAAGCTGAACAAGGAACAGACGATGGCGGCGGTCCACGACCTGCTGCGCGATCTCTTCGACCGCATGGACGCGCCCGACCGCAAGGCATTCTTCGATGCCTATATCGACAATACGTCGAAATTCATCCTGACGGCGATCCGCCTCACGACGCCGGACCAGAAAGCCCATGCGCAGAAACGCATGCAGGGCTGGATCAACGATTTCAACGCTCTGGCGGCCGGAAAATAATCGGTGGGGCACGTGCTATATTCCCGCCCATGCAAAAAAAGAAGTCCGCCCCTACCTACGCCCGCCGCCCAGGCCCGCCGCAACAAGTCCGCATCATCGGCGGCGCCTGGAAACGCACCCCGCTTCCCGTCCTCGACGCCTTCGGCCTGCGTCCCACGCCCGACCGTGTCCGCGAAACCGTCTTCAACTGGATCAACCACCAGATGAAGGGCGACTGGGACCGCGCTGACTGCCTCGACCTGTTCGCCGGCAGCGGCGCCCTCGGCTTCGAGGCGGCCAGCCGCGGCGCGCGGTCCGTCACGATGATCGACACCGTCGGCCCCGTCGTGCGCCAGCTCGAATTGATCAGGGACAAACTCAAGGCGGACAACGTGCGCGTCCTGCGCGCCGACGCCCTGGCCGTGGCGCGCGACTTCATCCAGCGCGGCCAGCGCTTCGACGTCATCTTCCTCGATCCGCCGTACCAGCAGGATTTCCTCGTCCAGGCCCTGCCGCTGTGTGCACAACTGCTGAACGAAGGCGGCCTCGTGTATGCCGAATCGGGCGAGCCCCTGCCGTTCCCGGATACGATCGATGCGGCCGGCGACGTGCCGGAATGGCTGCAGTCGTGGCAGCTGGTGCGTGCCGACAAGGCAGGCATGGTGCATTACCACCTGCTAAAGTTGCATTAAAACACCGCTTTTCACCGCAAAACTGCTTAAAGAATAAGCAAATGGCACCCTACACCGGGGCGGCTGCCGAAATTTCAGGCATAATGCGCGTCTATTCAGGTGCATTCTCCAGGGAGCCGCAATGGTTGTAGCCGTTTATCCAGGAACTTTCGATCCGCTCACCCGCGGCCACGAAGATTTGGTGCGTCGCGCATCGGGTCTGTTCGACACCCTGGTGGTCGGGGTCGCCGACAGCAAGAACAAGCGCCCCTTCTTCTCGCTCGCCGAGCGCCTGGAAATCGCCAACGAAGTGCTGGGCCATTATCCGAACGTGAAGGTGGAAAGCTTTTCCGGCCTGTTGAAGGATTTCGTCCGCCAGCACGACGCGCGGGTGATCGTGCGCGGCCTGCGCGCCGTGTCCGACTTCGAATACGAGTTCCAGATGGCGGGCATGAACCGCTATCTGCTGCCTGACGTCGAAACCCTGTTCCTGACCCCGTCCGATCAGTACCAATTCATCTCCGGCACCATCGTGCGCGAGATCGCGATGCTGGGCGGCGACGTATCGAAATTCGTGTTCCCCTCGGTCGACCGCTGGCTGCAAAAGAAAATCACCGACATGGCGGCCGCGCCGAAAGCCTAAGGTTGTATTGTCATGGCATTACTGATTACCGACGACTGCATCAATTGCGACGTGTGCGAGCCCGAGTGCCCGAACGATGCGATCTCGATGGGCGCGGAGTTCTACCAGATCGATCCGCACAAATGCACGGAATGCGTCGGCCATTTTGCTGAGCCCCAGTGCCAGCAAGTGTGCCCGGTCGCGTGTATCCCGTTCAATCCCGAATGGCGCGAGACGCGCGAACAACTCCAGGCGAAATACGATCGCCTGACCGCGGAAAAGGCCAACGCGGCCTGAATCTCCCGAGCCGGCCTTGCGCCGGCTTTTCTTTTGGCGCACACCGTGCCAAAACACAACACTCGAATGCCCCGCTTTGGTGCGCAGCAAATCCCCGTTGTCATTCACAGGCCGTGACTCCGGCGCCCGGGATTGTGCTATTGCAGCATTGAAATAGTTTTGAGTCTCTAATTTTGCCGGCACATCGATGCTATATTTATCTTTCAAAATTAGCACGCCCATTCTTTTTTTGGACGGAGACACTCAAAATAATGATTAAAAATATGAGTATCGGCCAGCGCCTGGCCATCGGGTTCGGTGTCGTGATTGCCCTGCTGGTCCTGCTGGCAGGGCTTTCTTATGTCAGGATTGCCAGCCTGAACAAGGAGATGGACACCCTGGTCAAGGTGCGCTACGCCAACACGGTCGCGGCCAACCACATCAAGGAAGACGTGAGCGAAGCGACGCGCAGCATGCTCAACGTCCTCATCATGACCGATCCGGACCAGATCAAAAAGGAACTGGCGAACACGGAAGCGCGCAGCGCCAACGCCACCGCCCTGGTCGCCGAACTGGCGCAGAGCACGGGCGATGCCGAGGCCGCCGACATCCTGAAAGCGCTGGCGGCCATCCAGAACAAATTCCTGCCGGCGCAGACGACATTCATCAAACTCGTCAATGAAGACAAGAAGGACGAGGCGATGATGAAATTCATGTTTTCGCTACGGCCCCAGCAGACGCGCTACTTCGAGCAGCTGGACAAATTCGTCGCCTGGCAGAATGCCGCGATGCACCGGGCCGGCGCGAACACGGCCGCCGTCACGCAAGGCACGCAAATGCTGATCCTGGCGCTGACGACCATCGCGGCCGGGCTGTCGCTGGGCGTCGCCTGGCTGGCCACGCGCAGCATCACCCGTCCGCTGGGGCAGGTGGTGGAGATCGCGCGCCGCGTCGCCGACGGCGATCTCACGAGCGACATCGCGGTCGACAGCCGCGACGAAGCGGGCCAGATGATGGAAGCGCTGCGCCACATGAACGCCAGCTTGACCCGTATCGTCGGCGAAGTGCGCACGAGTACCGACTCGATGTCTCACGCTTCTGGAGAAATTGCCAGCGGCAACCAGGACCTGTCGACGCGCACGGAATCCCAGGCAATGTCCTTGGCCCAGACGTCGAGCTCGATGCGCGCGTTGACCGGCACCGTGCAGCAGAACGCGGACAATGCGCGCCAGGCGAATCAACTGGCGGCCCAAGCGTCGGAGGTGGCGGCGCGCGGCGGCTCCGTCGTGTCGCACGTGATCGAGACGATGGGGTCGATCACAGCGTCGTCGAAGAAAATCGTCGACATCATCGGCGTGATCGACGGCATCGCCTTCCAGACGAATATCCTCGCGCTGAATGCCGCGGTCGAAGCCGCGCGCGCGGGCGAGCAGGGGCGGGGATTCGCCGTCGTGGCCGCCGAGGTGCGCAGCCTGGCGCAGCGCTCGGCCGCCGCCGCCAGGGAAATCAAGCTTCTTATCGGCGATTCGGTGGATAAAGTCAAAGAGGGCAGCTCGCTCGTCGAGCAGGCCGGCGTGACGATGGAAGAAGTCGTCGAAAGTGTCCGCCGCGTGACCGACATCATGGGTGAAATTTCGGCGGCTAGCCTCGAACAGAGCGCCGGCATCGCCGAGGTCAGCCAGACCATCGTCGCGATGGACGAGACGACGCAGCAGAACGCCGCGCTCGTCGAGCAGGCTGCCGCGGCGGCCGCATCAATGCAGGAACAGGCGCAGCGCCTGGCGCGCGCCGTCAGCGTATTTAAACTTCAACACGCCGGTACGGATGCGCAAGCGACGGCGCGCCTGGCACGACCACCCCAGGCACTGGCCGCAGCCTGAACCGCGGCCAACGATTTTTACTACGATAGCCCTTCTTAAAGGAGACATATATGACTACCCATCAATCCGCCATCAAGGGCCTGCTCGCCGGCGCCGTCTTGACCCTGGCCGCCAGCCTGCCGGCCTTTGCCGCGGTCGACGTCAGCGGCTACAAGTTCGAAGACACGACCAAGGTCGCCGGCAAGGATTTAAAGCTGAACGGCGCCGGCATGCGCACCAAGTTCATCGTCAAGGTCTACGCGGCCGGCCTGTACCTGCCGGAAAAGAAAAACAACACGGCCGAGGTCCTGAAGGAAGAGGGCCCGCGCCGCGTGACGTTGCAGATGGCGCGCGACATCTCGTCGGAGGATTTCGGCAGAGCCTTCATGGATGGCTTGAACGAGAACATCGACAAGGCAGAAAAGCAGCGCATCGTGGCCCAGATCAGCAAGATGGGCGAACTGTTCGCCTCCGTCGACGGTCTCAAGAAGGGCGACGTGCTGCACCTGGACTGGATCCCGGGCACCGGCACGCAAGCCGAGCTGAACGGCCAGAAGCTGGGCGGTCCTATCCCCGATATCAATTTTTACAACGCGATCCTGCGCATCTGGCTGGGCGACAAGCCCGTCGACCGCTCGCTCAAGCCGGCGCTGCTGGGCGAAGCCAAGTAATCCTCGTCATTCCCTCGAACGCGGCCCCGGGCAACCGGCGACCGCGTTTTTTTTCGTCCCCGTTTTTTTGACTGCGTACCGCCCGGTTTTTTGGATGAAGGGGGAGGCCAGCGGACTCGCCGACGCCTCTGGCGGCTTACCCTTTCGATAAAATCGATTTTTACGATAACTCATCCATACTACGTAACCAATCATGAACTTCAGGTATCTTCTGGATATTTTCGATCAAAGTTATTTATGTTATGTCATTTCACACAATTTACCACCAGCCTTGACGCTCTTCGCCAATTTTCTGGGCACGCCTAAAATATGCACGATATGCCATCAACATAACTCTATATTCGCACAACATGACGACAACTCATCACTCAACTCATCATCGATTTTTTAATGAATGCCGTATATATCGACTAATTGTTAAATCAAACCGGCAAAAAAACGCCTGGCAACCCAAGCGACCTTGAGTTACCCGCGACGGGTGAGACTGGCTTACGTTGTAGGGGCGAAAAAAAAGCGGCGCCCGGTTATCCGGGCGCCGCTTTCGGGAATGAAGCTGAGTAGACTAGACTGGTTGGATCAGTGCGATCCCACGACCCTGACGTCGGCCGCAGTGGCCTGGACGGTAGCGGCCTGCGCGCGCTGCTTGCGGCGGGCGGCCAGCTCATCCTTCGTCGGACGGGGACGCACCACCAGCACCAGCGCACGGGCGATGCCGATCAGGAGGGGACGGAAGAACATCACGACGCCGCCCAGCAAGGTCAGCTGGACCAACATGAGCAGCAGTCGGGTGAAGGGCAGGGCCATCACCGGCATCTGGAAAAGGGTCGCTGAAAAGGACATGGCAAGTCTCGGAGTGGCAATCTGATCTATTCGTACGATGTCACTATAGTGCAACGCAACATATAAATCTAATTACGCTTACTAATAGCTCTTATATTGATTGTGAATGGAAATCGGGTACACTTGCCGTACCGATGAACCATTTATTGCCAGTCTTGAACGGAGTCCCATGAGCTTCCTCACGCTTGATCTGAACCTGCTCCGCGTCTTCGACGCCGTCATGACCGAGCAAAACCTCACACGCGCCGCCGGCCACCTCGCGATGACCCAGCCGGCCGTATCGAACGCCATCAAACGCTTGCGCGAGAGCCTGGGCGACGAGCTGCTGATCCGCACGGCCTACGGCGTCAAGCCGACGCCGCGCGCGGAAGCGCTGTGGCCGGCCGTACGCCAGGCGCTGGCCGCGCTGGAAGCGGCCGTGATGCCGGAAACTTTTGACGTTTCTAAAGCCCAGGCGACCTTCCGCATGGCGATGGCCGACGCCACGGCCGCGCTGTGGCTGCCGTCGCTGGTGCGGTCGATCGAAAAAGAGGCGCAGGGCGTCAACATTCGCATGGTGCCGCTGACCACGCGCGAGCCACGTCCCATGCTGTTGCGCGGCGACATCGACCTGGCCGTCGGCTTCTTCCCGGGCGTCGCGGCCCAGCTGTCGTACGAAACCGGTTCGCCGATCCGCCACGAACGCCTGTATTCGGGCGAATACGTGGTCGTGATGCGCAAGAACCACCCGCTGGCCCAGGGCAAGCTCGACCTGGACGACTATTGCAAGTCCAATCACCTGCTGGTGAGCTTCTCCGGCCGTGCCCACGGCCTCGTCGACGAGGCGCTGGCGCAGATCGGCCGCGAGCGGCGCATCCTGCTGACCGTGAACCAGTTCTTCACGGCGGGACGCGTCGTCGCCAATTCCGACCTCGTGACGGTCTTGCCCAAGCACCTGATCGCCTCGACGGGCGCCGCGGAACAGCTCACCTGGCGCGAACTGCCGTTCCAGCTGCCGGCCGTCCACCTGGACATGCTGTGGCACGAACGCGACGGCCGCAGCCCGGCACACCGCTGGCTGCGCAAGAACCTGGAAAACCTGTCCGCCTCGGCGCAGAAGATGCTGCCGCAAAGGTCGGAAACGTCGGAAAAAATGGAAAAGATTGCCTGATATACCGTCGCCCCTGCGAAGGCAGGGGCCCAATTTATACCGTCGCCGCTACGAAGGCACGGGCCCAATTTATACCGTCGCCCCTACGAAGGCACGGGCCCAATTTATACCGTCGCCCCTACGAAGGCACGGGCCCAATTTATACCGTCGCCCCTGCGAAGGCAGGGGCCCAATTTTGCAAGCACGTCGGTGACGCGAGCAGAACTTGGGCCCCCGCCTGCGCGGGGGCGACGTTCATTCAAGCCTGCGCGGGGGCGACGTTCATTCAAGCCTGCTCGGGGCGACGTTCATTCAAGCCTGCACGGGTCGACGTTCATTCAAGCCTGCTCGGGGCGACGTCCATTCAAGCCTGCGCGGAGCGACGTTCATGTAAACCTTCGCGCAGGCGACGTTGTTTGATAGTTTATTTGATCGGCAGCTTGGTCGTATTTTTGACCTCTTCCATCACCGCATAGGTGTGCGTCTCGCGCACGCCTTTCTGCAGCAAGGTCTTGCCGAGGAATTCGCGGTAAGCTGCCATATCCTTTACGCGCGCCTTGACCAGGTAATCGAAGCCGCCGGCCACCATATGGCATTCGAGCACTTCGGGAATCAGCTGGACGCTCTGTTTAAAGGCGTCGAAGACTTCCGGCGTCGTGCGGTCCAGCACCACTTCGATGAACACCAGCAGCGACACATCCAGCAATTGCGGATTCAACTGGGCCGTATAGCCCATGATGTAACCGGATTCATGCAGCTTGCGTACCCGCTCGAGGCAGGCGGCGGGCGACAGGTTGACCCGTGCGGCCAGCTCGACGTTGCTGATACGCCCGTCACTTTGCAGTTCGGCCAGGATTTTCTTGCTGATCTTGTCCAGCATCTTGTTCTCTCTCCACTATAAATATTATTTGGTGAAATTCTCTCACCAAAAACTATCTATTGCTAGTCTTCTGTAAAAACAGAATTAATCCAGAAGATTTCCTTCTACAATCGAATCATTGATCCGCACTTCAGTACGCGCCGGCCGTGGCTACGGTGCGGCGCGTTTTGCTGGCGGTCGCCCATCTCACTTTTTTCAGACTGTCCATGAACATTGCCGCCTTCCCGGCTTCCACCTACGTCCCCTTCGACGCCCTGCAGACCGAAGCCCGCCGCGAACAGACGCCGCTGCGCGCCGCGATCACCGCCGCCTACCGCCGTGAGGAGACCAGCGCCGTGGAATGGTTGCTGGGCCAGGGCGCCTGCGCCAACGCCGACGCCTACCTGCTGGCGCACCGCCTCGTGTCGGCCGTACGCGAAAAACGCACGCGCTCGTCGGGTGTCGATGCACTGATGCACGAATTCTCACTGTCGTCCGAAGAAGGCGTCGCGCTGATGTGCCTCGCCGAAGCGCTACTGCGCATCCCGGACACGGAAACGGCCGACCGCCTGATCGCCGACAAGATCAGCAGGGGCGACTGGAAAAAACACCTGGGCGAATCGCCGTCGCTGTTCGTAAACGCCGCGACCTGGGGCCTGCTCATCACGGGCAAGCTCGTGTCGTCCAGCAGCGAGACGGGCCTCGGCGCCGCGTTGACCCGCATGATCGCCAAGGGCGGAGAGCCGCTGATCCGCAAGGGCGTCGACCTGGCCATGCGCATGCTGGGCAACCAGTTCGTCACGGGCCAGACGATCGATGAAGCGCTCGACAACAGCCGGGAAAACGAAAGCCGTGGCTACCGTTATTCCTACGACATGCTGGGCGAAGCCGCGCTGACGGAATCCGACGCCGACAATTACTATGCCTCGTACGAAGCCGCGATCCATGCGATCGGCAAGGCCTCGAATGGCCGCGGCATCAAGGACGGTCCGGGCATCTCGATCAAGCTGTCCGCCCTGCACCCGAGATATAGCCGCGCGCAATATGCCCGCGTGATGGGCGAGTTGCTGCCGCGCGTGCGCAACCTCATCCTGCTCGCGAAGCAGTACGACATCGGCATCAATATCGACGCCGAGGAAGCGGACCGCCTCGAAATCTCGCTCGACATGCTGGAAGCGCTGGCCTTCGATCCGGCGCTGGCCGGCTTCGAGGGTATCGGCCTCGTCGTGCAGGCGTACCAGAAACGCTGCCCGTTCGTGATCGATTTCGTCGTCGATCTCGCCCGCCGCAGCAGCCGCAAATTCATGGTGCGCCTGGTAAAAGGCGCGTACTGGGATGCGGAGATCAAGCGCGCCCAGGTCGACGGTCTGCCCGGCTATCCGGTCTATACGCGCAAGGTGTACACGGACGTGTCCTACCTCACGTGCGCGCGCAAGCTCTTGAGCGCCACCGACGTCATCTACGCCCAGTTCGCCACGCACAATGCGCACTCGCTGTCCGTGATCTACACGTGGGCCAAGGCAGATAACGTGTCCAACTACGAGTTCCAGTGCCTGCACGGCATGGGAGAAACGCTGTACGACCAGGTCGTCGGCAAAGACAACCTGAACAAGGCGTGCCGCATCTACGCACCGGTCGGTTCGCACGAGACGCTGCTCGCCTACCTCGTGCGCCGCCTGCTGGAAAACGGCGCCAACTCGTCGTTCGTGAACCAGATCGTCGACGAGAACGTGCCCATCGACACCTTGCTGGCCGATCCGTTCGAGGCCGCGTGCGCCGCGCAGTGTCTGCCGCATCCGCGCATTCCGCTGCCGCTGAACCTGTTCCCGGACGGCCGCCGCAACTCGGCCGGCCTCGATCTCGCGAATGAAAACGTGCTGGCCGCGCTGGCCGCCGACCTCGGCACCCCGCGCCGCTACCTGGCTGGGCCGCTCATCGACGGACCCGTGCAAGCCGCCGGCGCGTTGAACGTCGTCAATCCGGCCCAGTCGGCGGACATCGTTGGCCAGGTAACGGAAGCGACGACGGCCGACGTCGACACCGCCCTGCAAGCGGCCACCGCCGCCGCGCCGGGCTGGTCGGGCAGCGGCAATGCAGCCCGCGCCGACATCATCGCCCGCGTCGGCGATCTGTTCGAGCAGTACCGCGGCGAACTGATGGCCCTGGCCGTGCGCGAAGCCGGCAAATCGCTGCCGAACGCGATTGCGGAAGTGCGCGAAGCCGTCGATTTCCTGCGCTATTACGCGGCCGAGATCCGCAGCGCGCCCGACGCCCGCGCCTTGGGTGCCGTGACCTGCATCAGCCCGTGGAATTTCCCGCTGGCGATTTTTACCGGCCAGGTCGCGGCCGCGCTGGCCGCCGGCAACGTCGTGCTCGCCAAACCGGCCGAGCAGACGCCGCTGATCGCCCACCGCGCCGTGCAGCTGTTTTATGAAGCAGGCGTGCCGCACGGTGTGCTGCAACTGCTGCCGGGCCGTGGCGAGACCGTCGGCGCGGCACTGACGGCCGACGTGCGCATAAAAGCCGTGATTTTTACGGGGTCGACGGAAGTCGCGCAATTGATTAACCGCACGCTGGCCGCTCGCGCCGCCAAGGAAGGTGCCGATATTCCGTTGATCGCCGAGACGGGCGGGCAGAATGCGCTGATCGTCGATTCGTCCGCGCTGCCGGAACAGGTCGTGCAGGATGTCGTCAGTTCGGCGTTCGACAGCGCCGGCCAGCGCTGCTCCGCGCTGCGCGTGTTGTTCCTGCAGGAAGATATCGCCGATAAGACGATCAAGATGCTCAAGGGCGCGATGCTGGAATTGCGCGTGGGCGTACCGGACCGCCTGGCGACCGACATCGGTCCCGTCATCGACAAGGAAGCCCAGCACAACCTGCTCGGCCACATCGAGCGCATGAAGGCAACGGCGAAGCAGCATTTTTCGCTGACCCTGCCCGAAGCCCTGCAGGCGCAGGGGACGTTCGTGCCGCCGACCGTGCTCGAGATCGGCTCGATGAGCGAACTGAAACGTGAAGTGTTCGGCCCCGTGCTGCACGTCGTGCGCTGGCGCCGTTCCGACTTGCACCAGGTCGTCGACACGATCAACGCCACCGGCTACGGCCTCACCCTCGGCGTGCACTCGCGCATCGACGAAACGATCGAGTTCATCACGACACGCGCCCACGTCGGCAACATCTACGTGAACCGCAACATCGTCGGCGCCGTCGTCGGCGTGCAGCCGTTCGGCGGCGAAGGTAAATCCGGCACCGGTCCCAAGGCCGGCGGTCCGCTGTACCTGAAGCGGCTCCAAAAGGATGCGCCGCCGCTCGTACAACATGCGCGGCGCGGCAATGCCGCACTGGACGCGCTGCTCGGCTGGGCCCGCGCCAACGGCCACGGCGCCGTCGCGCCCCTGGCGGAACGCTATATGGAAACGACGCTGGACGGCGTGCGCATCGATCTGCCCGGTCCGACCGGCGAGCGCAACCAGCTCGATTTCGTCCCGCGCGGCACCGTCCTGTGCGCGCCGGACGGCACGGCCAGCCTGCTGAACCAATTGGCGGCCGCGTTCGCGACCGGCAACCGCGCGCTCGTACTGATGGATGAGATCGCCTCGTTCCCCGCCGCCGTCAAGGAACGCGTACGTTTTATCAAGGCGCAGGAACTGGACGGCAGCGACGTCGCCCTGGCCCTCGTCGAGCAGGGTCTGAAAGGGGATGTGCCGGCGAAGCTGGCGGCCCGTCCCGGCGCCATCGTCGGCATCGTCGACACCCGGGCGGGCGAACCGGTGGCCCTGTGGAGACTCGTGGCGGAACGCGCCTTGTGCGTCAACACGACCGCGGCTGGTGGTAACGCAAGCCTGATGACGCTGGGCCTGTAGGCAAGGTCCACATGGCTGCGAACGCCGCGAAGTAGGTTTTTAAAGCCTGCGCCGCGGCGTTTTGTTTTGCGAGGTGCCCGAAGGTTTGTCGAGGTTCAGTTGCTCAACTTGGAGGAAGACATGTTAGTAGGCGTACCAAAAGAAATCAAAAACAACGAATTCCGGGTGGGCCTCACGCCCCCCAGCGTGCACGAACTGGTCGCGCGCGGCCATCGTGTCATCGTGCAGGCCGGCGCGGGTGCCGGCATCGGGCTGACGGACGAGCAATACAAAGCCGCCGGCGCGACGCTCGTTCCATCGGCGCAAGATATCTTTGCGCAGGCCCAGATGATCGTGAAGGTCAAGGAACCGCAGCCGCAGGAATGCGCAATGCTGCGCCCGGGACAGATCCTGTACACGTATCTGCACCTCGCGCCGGATCCGGAACAGACGGCGGCTCTCGTAAAATCCGGCGCCGTGTGCATCGCGTATGAAACCATCACCGGTCCGGGCGGCGGCCTGCCGCTGCTGGCACCGATGAGCGAGGTGGCGGGACGCATGTCCATCCAGGCCGGCGCCAGCCACCTGGAAAAATCGAAGGGCGGCGCCGGCATCCTGCTGGGCGGCGTCCCCGGCGTGGCGGCCGGGCACATCGTCATCATCGGCGCCGGCGTGGTCGGCATGAATGCGCTGCAAATGGCCGTCGGCATCGGCGCGCGCGTGACCGTCCTCGATAAAAACGTCGACCGCCTGCGCCAGCTGGACCTCGTCTACGGCAACCGCATCGCGACCCTGTATTCGAACGCGCACGCGATCGAGGAAGCCGTGCTGTCGGCCGATCTCGTCATCGGCGGCGTGCTCGTGCCCGGGGCGGCGGCGCCGAAACTGGTGACGCGCGCCATGGTGGCGCGGATGAAAAAGGGAACCGTCGTCGTCGACGTGGCGATCGACCAGGGCGGCTGCTTCGAAACCTCGCATCCGACGACGCACGCGGATCCGACGTTCGTCGTCGACGGCGTCGTGCATTACTGCGTGGCGAATATGCCGGGTGCGGTGGCGCGCACGTCGACGTTTGCGTTGAACAACGCGACGATCGGCCACGCCGTGGCGCTGGCCAATAAGGGGTGGCGGCAGGCGCTGCGTGACGATCCCCACCTCAAGAATGGCTTGAACGTCTGCGAAGGCAAAGTGACGTATGCCGCCGTCGCGAAGGACCTGGGCTACGACTACGTGCCGGCCGACACGCTGCTGGCCTGACCGGCGTCCGCTGTTTGCCACCCGAGGCAGAATTGCCTGACGATGTGAAAAGCATAACGCGCGGCCACCGATTTCACGAAACGCATGAAATCGGTGGCCGCGTTTTCGTTGGCGTTGTCGGAAATCGTCCGGATCACGCCGAACGGGATGCCCAGCTCGAAACAGGCTTGCGCCACCGCGGCGCCTTCCATCTCCACCGCCAGCAGACCCGGCAATGCCTCACTCAACGCGTTCAGACGGCCCTTGTCGCTCATGAACTGGTCGGCGCTGGCGATGAGCCCACGATGCAGCCGCGGCCCGCTGAGCGCGAATACGGCCCTTTCAGCGGGCTCGATGGCCAGGGCGAAGTCGTCTTCCAGGAAGCGGCGTGCCGCATCCGTCAATTGCAAAGCCATGTGACGGTCGGACAGGAAGTGCGTCAAACCCGTCAAGGGCACTTCATAACGCGGGAACAAAGGGCTCGCATCCATGTCGTGCTGGATGAGGGATTCGGCCACGACGATGTCGCCGACACGGATCGCCGTATCCCCGGCACCGGCCACACCCGTAAAGAGGATGTGGGTAACACCGAACTTCTCCACAAGCGTTGCGGTCGTCAATGCCGCGGCAACCTTGCCTATACGCGATAAAACGCACACAGCGTCGATTTCCCACAGTCGTCCGACAAAGTACTCGCGCATGCCATGCATGAGCTTGTAGGGCCCTTCCATGGCTTCTATGAGCCCCTGCTGTTCTTCGTGCAACGCACTGATGATCCCTAATCGCATGTTTTTGCCTGTTTTTGTGAATAGTTCGGCAACCGATCGGTCGCTTGTGCCCGCTGTTCACCGTCTTTTTGTTTTATAGACATAGATGTATATAAAAAATAATAGTGATAGTAAACGCGCCTCTGTCTGTGGATAAGAAGGAATTTATCTACAGCGTCAACGGTTTACGCGATCACGAAGCGGCTGGAAAAGCATTGTATCGATGCTGCACTGATGTTGGACAAAAAATCCGTTAGCCCAAAAAACAGGTTTTCTGCACATCCAGTCCTGTGGATATGCAAGCGGTTTTCCACAGTCGACCTCGTTGACAGGCTGTCTTGGACGTTTTGCTTGCTGTTTTTGCACGTCAATGTGCACGTTTACGGCGTCTTCAACGTATGCAGGGCAAGTTTCCCGTTCCGGATGCGACAGGGGCCTCTCGTTCTTTCTGCAGACAAAACGGACGTCGAACAGTGTCAGCGTGTGCAGTCAAGGATCTGTTTGGCATTCCGGGATCAGGGAACGTTGGCGTCAGCGCCGATGTCGTTGTGGCTACCAAGGCGTGCCGTCTTTTTTTTTGTAGACAAAAGAGCGTTCGCGTCGTGCCGGCGTGGTTTTACTTATTTAGTTAACTTGGAGAGAAAGTAAGGATAGTAGTGATAGTAAACGCCGGCCGAACTGTGGATAAACCGGATTTTTTCCACATGCTCAAGGGTTTACGTGCTGCGCTAACGGTTGAACAAACCTTGCGTTTGAACAGGATCGAAACTGGACAAAAAATTTGTCGTCATTGGACACGGCAGTTTCGCACATTCGATCCTGTGGATATCCAGCAACTTATCCACATAGCCGGGTCAGTCAGGCGGTTTTTCGGCCAACGGCGGGGAGCCGGGTCGACGTCGCGACGGTGCCGGGCCGCGAACTCGTCCGGAGTCGGCCTTTTTTTTTCAAAGCGCTTGCAGGAAAGACATGCGCCAATACGGTCGAGGTCGACGATGTTTTTCGACAGGATCGCCGCGTTCAGGACGAATCCCCAGGTTTACAAGCAAAAGCTTGTATACAGAATGATGATAGTAGTTAACGGTGGCACTCTTCTGTGGATAAGCCGGGTTTTGTCCACAACATCAATCGTTTACGGTTCGCATAAGCCGGTGGGCTGGTCTTGTATGTGCCTGGAGGCAAAACTGGATAAAAATCGCGCCTGTGCGAAAAATCGGGTTTCCCCACATTTCGTACCTGTGGATATTCATACGTTTATCCACAGTCCAGCGGCCTCGTTTGCGTTAATCATCTGGTAAGCTTGCTCATCCGAATCACGAATGAGGATCCATGGAATCCGCCGGAACATTCGATTACGTCATCGTGGGGGCCGGGACCGCCGGTTGCGTGCTGGCCAACCGCCTGACCCGTAGGCCCGATGTGCACGTCCTGCTGATCGAGGCGGGCGGCAAGGATGACTATCTGTGGATCCACATCCCGGTCGGCTATCTGTATTGCATCGGCAATCCGCGTACGGACTGGCTGTTCAAGACGGAAGCGGACCCCGGACTCGCAGGGCGATCGTTGATCTACCCGCGTGGAAAAGTCCTGGGCGGCAGTTCGTCGATCAACGGCATGATCTATATGCGTGGCCAGGCCGGCGATTACGACCGCTGGGCCGATATGGCGGGCGATCCGTCGTGGCGCTGGGATAATGTCTTGCCCATTTTTAAGGCAAGCGAAGACCATCACGGCGGCGCCAGCGCCATTCACGGCAGCGGCGGCGAGTGGCGGGTCGAGCGCCAGCGGCTGTCCTGGGAAATCCTGGACGCGTTCCGGGAAGCGGCCGGCGAGACCGGTATCCCCAAAATCGACGATTTCAATGGCGGCGACAACGAAGGTTGCGCCTATTTCGACGTCAACCAGCGGCGCGGGATCCGGTTGAACACGGCGAAAGCGTTTCTCAGGCCGGCTTCGACGCGGCCGAACCTGACGATCATGACCGGCTGCCATGTGGAAAAGCTCATCCTCGAACACGCGGAGCAGGGCGTCGCCTGCCGCGGCGTGCAGTTTACGGGCAGCGGCCGCGCCTTTTCGGCCACGGCGCGACGCGAAACCCTGCTGGCCGCCGGCGCGATCGGCTCCCCCCATCTGTTGCAATTGTCCGGTATCGGGCCGGCCAACTTGCTGCACCGGCAAGGTATTCGTCCCGTCGTCGATGCGCCGGGTGTGGGCGAAAACCTGCAAGATCATTTGCAATTGCGCATGGTCTACCGCATCACGGGCGCCCCATCGCTCAACACGAGTGCCGCGTCCTGGTACGGCAAAGTCAAAATCGGCGCGCAATATCTGCTGTTCCAGAGCGGCCCGATG